>Ga0210248_101002_pt1 | contig 23411 bp, 15 predicted proteins | sample ChrtobMetP3_32mM_FD_155493 | JGI IMG/M metagenome (GOLD analysis project Ga0210248, IMG submission 155493) | Chrysochromulina tobin associated microbial communities from unialgal haptophyte culture, Seattle, Washington, United States - P3_32mM | ecosystem: Host-associated > Algae > Haptophytes >...
GGTGCCTGACGGTGCCTGGCTACCTCTCGCCGCCGGCCATCGAGGAGGAGCCGGTGGAGCGGCCGCCAAATGGGACCATCAAGCCGCGGGTGGTGAGTGCTCAGCTCAGCTGGCGCGGCGGTCACGTGGCCCTGCGCCTCGAGGCTGCACAGCTTGCCTTCCACAACCCGCCCAAGTTCGTGTCGGTGCACGAGCCAGATCTTGCGCCTCCGCCCCCTCCTGCGCCGATCGTGCGTCTTCGCGCCGTCGAGGCGGAGTACGAGGGCGCGTGGGTGCGGGGAGTGATGCACGGCAGCGGCACCCTCACCCTGCTCGACAGTGGGGACAAGCTCGAGGCCCCCTTTGACCAAGGACTCGTCGCTGGCCACGTGAAGCTCACCACAGCTGCGGGCGTCACACTCGAGGGACGCATGGTCGGTCTCTGCCTGCGCGGCCGCGCCATCGTCTATCAGCCAGCGCCGGCCGTCTCTGAGTCGAGCCGCGCCATTGCTGCGACCGCCGCGGATGCGGCCGCGTCCGCTGAGGCCGCTGTGGCGGCTGCTGCCGCGACCGCCGCTGCCGAGCGCGGCCGAGCAGCCTCGGGCACCGCAGAGCGCACGCGCATCTGGTACGAGGGCGAGCTCGAGGAAGACGTACTGAGCTCCTCACTGCGGCGAGGCGGCACAGCACGCCTCGTGCGACGCGGCCACGGCGAGGCGCAGATGGCGAATGGCGACCGATATCTCGGCGCGTGGGCTGAGGACGTGCCGCACGGGCAGGGCGCGTACACGTATGAGCTCGAGGCCCAGGTGTACGAGGGCGCGTGGGTGCATGGTGAGCGGCACGGGTACGGCGAGCTGCACTCGACGGCTGCCGCCGATACGCTCGACGAGTACAAGGGCCAGTGGCGCAACGATATGCGCTGCGGCCAGGGCGTACAGCGGCTGGGTGCGAGTGGTGACGTGCTTACGGGCCTGTGGGTGCAAGACGCTCTGTGCGGGCATGGCACTCTGACGACGGGGCGCGGCGACGTGTACGAGGGCGGCTTCGTCGCGTCGCTGCGCGATGGGCAAGGCCGGTGCGTGTACGCCGACGGCTCCGTGTACGAGGGCGGCTGGCAGGCGGGCATGTACGAGGGCAAGGGCACGCTCGTCGGCGTGGGCGGCGCGCGGTGCGAGGGCAGCTGGCATCGCGGTGAGATGAGCGGGGCCGGCCGGCGGGTCTACGGGGGCGGCGCCGTGTACGAGGGTGAGTTCGCGAGCGGGCTGCGCCATGGCCGTGGCACGTGGCACGACGAGGTCTCAGGCGAGACCTACGAGGGCGAGTGGGCCGACGACCTCAAGGAGGGGTTGGGTGTGTGGACGGTGCGCGAGGGCGCGGACCCCGCCTCCCGGTACGAGGGCACGTGGCGTCAGGATCGGCTTCATGGACCGAGCTGCCGCACGAGCGCAGCTGACGGCACCGTGTACGAGGGTGCTTTCGAGAGCGGCCGGCGAGGTGGCATGCAGCCAATCACGCTGCTCGCGCTCGAGGCGTTGCTTCACAAGTGGACGGCGCTCCTGGAGGCACAGGCCGCCGTGTCGGGCTCGGTGCTCGTGGGTGGACTCGAGCCTACGAGCTCGGCCGGCCTGGGCGAGCTTGTACCCAAGTTCCTCTTGAGTGAGGCGCAGACGGCGGAGTATGGGTATGGCATCCTCTCGCTGCCCTCGGGTGAGCTGTACGAAGGCTTCTTCCGCGACGGCTACCCATCGGGGGCCGGCTTGTGGCTCGCGCCGAGCAATGAGCAGCCGGCCGGTGCAGCTTCCGAGTCGCTGTGCCCCATCCTAAGTGAGCGGCCGCGCTGCGTCCTGGGCTGCTTCCAGGCTGGTCAGCTGAGCGGCGTGGGCATGAGCCTGTACGCGGACGGCGCCGCGCACTCGGGAGGCTTCGGTGCGTGGGTGCCGAGCGGCCACGGCGTGCGATGGCGTGCAGACGGCAGCGTGTACCGCGGCATGTGGGCGGGGGGCGCCCACCACGGCGCGGGCGAGTTGCGCGCCCCGCCTTCGGCGATGGCGGCTGCTGGTGCGCCGGACAAGGCAGCGGCTGCGGTGGTTAAGTCCAAGGCGTCACCAGTGGACGATGAGGGCGAGGACGAGGACGAGGCGGAGGCGGCTGAGAGGGCGGCGGCGGTGGTGGACGCCAAGGCGGCCGAGGACCCGGCCACTACAGAGCTGCTCTACCGAGGCAACTGGTCGCACGGTTTGCGAGAGGGCGACGGGCGCGCCGAGTACGCGCATGGCGGCAGCTACGAGGGCCAATGGCATGCGGGGATGCCGGAGGGTCGCGGCGTGCTTGTGCTTCCCGCCGGGCCGAGTGGCTGGGTAACCTCGCGAGGCGGACGGTCGCTCGGCGGGCGCGGCGCCACGTATACGGGCAGTTTCGAGCGCGGGCGACGCTGCGGCAGCGGCGTGCTTCGTTTCCACGAGAGCGGCGACTCCATCGAGGGCGAGTGGTCTGATGACGGCGCCACCATCACGGACTCGATCTTCAGGTACGCTACGGGTGGCGAGTACGAGGGTGATCTCGATACGCTCCTACGGCCGCACGGCGAGGGCACGCGCACCTATCCCGATGGCTCGAGTTACGCGGGCACCTTTGCACGCGGGCTGCGGCACGGTCAGGGCGTGGGGCGCGAGGCAAGTGGACTCGAGTACGACGGCAGCTGGCGTGCAGACCGGCGGCATGGGCGCGGCACTATGCGACTGCCCGACGGCGGCGTGTATGAGGGTGCCTTTGCCGAGGGGGTGCGCTCGGGGCACGGGCTCATGCGGTACGCGGACGGCTCGTCATACGAGGGCGAGTGGCGCGCGGATGTGTACGAGGGCGTGGGCACCTTGTTCCACGTTCCCGACGAGCGTGGCACCGACCTGTACGGCGGCCACTGGAAGGCTGGGCGCATGCACGGGCACGGCGTCTTCTCATACGCTGACGGTGCGCGCTACGACGGGCAGCATGAGCAGGGGCACCGCCATGGGTACGGTACGCTGCTGCTGCGTGATGGCACGGCGCTCCGAGGCGAGTGGAGTCACGACGAGCTGCGCGGCCAGGGCGCGATCACCTTCAAAGACGGCTCGACGTGCATGCTCGCCCTCGAGGCAGCGCGCCCTCGGCCGTCCGCCCCGGAACTCTGTGTGCGCGCTGCACGCTATCTGGAGGAGTGCGCCTTCACTTTCCCAAGCGGTGACGCGTACGAGGGCGAGTTTGCGCTCCTCGACGACCTCGAGAGCGACGCCGAGGCCACGCCCTCCTCGTCCGGCGCGGCCGCCAGGGCGAAGGATGGAGACGATGCCGCCGACGGCCTCCCGCTCGCGCCGCCGTCGCTGCGCTACGTGCCGCACGGTCAGGGTACGCTGCGCACGGCGGCGGGCGCGCAGATCATGGGCGTCTTTGCGCGCGGTCAGCTCGAGGGGGAGGGGCGCGGCGCGTACCCTGACGGCCAAAAGTACGAAGGAGAGTACCGGCAGGGCTTGCGCAGCGGCGTGGGCACGTGCAGGTACGCAGATGGCTCCGTATACAAGGGGCAGTGGCACGCAGACGGCCGGCACGGACGTGGGCTGCACATTCTTCCGAATGGCGACATGTTCTCGGGCGCCTTCGAGTCGGACGCCCCGGGGAGCTCAGGCACCCTCATCTACGCCTCGGGTGGCTCGTACGACGGCGAGCTGCGCGGCTACCGGCGACACGGCTGGGGCGTCTTCCAGGAGACGGCTGGCTACCGGTACGAGGGCGACTGGGCGCAAGACGAGCGGCAGGGCTACGGGCGCGAAGTGCGCGAGAACGGCGATATCTACGAGGGCCAGTTTGCGCGCGACCGGCGGCACGGGCGCGGCCGGTTGCTCACGGTGCGCGGCGAAGAGTACGATGGCGGCTGGCTCGAGGGTAAGCGCGACGGGCAGGGCTTGAGCATTGTGCTCCCCTCGGACGAGGCCGAGACGCAGCGCCAGCGCGTGAGCGCCTCGCTCCTCGTGCACCGCCAGGCCCATTTCCTGCGCCTGCAGCCGGCGAGCACGATGGGGCGCACGTGAGCGCGCGCCGCCGTCCCCCGGGGGATGTGAGGATGTGAGGATACACAGCGGCGGATGTGAGGAGGTGAGCGCGAGGCGCGCTGACCGCTGAAGCAACGCTCGCAAGACCAGAATCGTAGGAAGAACTACAACAAACGGAGTAGGACAAAGCGTGTCGTGGCATTTTTTAGTGGCATACAAATACTTAAATGGTTTAACACCTCTCGTCGCTCGTGCGGTAGGGAGCCGTGGGCTGCGCCGTGCGCGGGAGCGTGGCCGGGAAGACCCCAGACACGCCCAGGGGCTCTTCCGGAAATCTGGCAAGAGTGGTAACCCAGACGACCAAAGCCAAGATGCTCCGCGCGACACTCACTGGTCTGTGACGCGCGCGAACCACATGCGAGAGACCGACGTGCGGACGGATCTTTCCGTCTAAGTAGTTTCGTCCGTCCTCTCTCTTCAGCATGTATGGCGACCTCCACACGGCCAGGGGGAATCTCCCCCGAGATCTTCTGCCGCTCGCACCTTGCCTACTACTGAACTCCGAAGGTTCGGTGATAAGAAAAGGTTAGACCTTGCGCAAGTCACCACGCTGGCACGGGCTCGGCGCCGCAGACTTCTTCGCCGTCGTCACTGCACACGTCGATGACAGTGCCGCCGTCGTCGGCATCATGCTCTAGACGCTCGAGTCTCATGCCCGAGATGCGTTGGAGCTTGGCTAGGCGCTCGCGGCCGAGCTCAGGTGGGGTCATCGTCTCAGGGGCGCGTGGGATCTTTGCGTTTACAACCTTGCGCGATGGCCGGCCTCGTGCAGACGCGTCGAGCTCGGGCACGCTGCAGCAAGCAGGATCTACTCCGATGGCCTCTCCTCGCTCAATGTCGCGATCGGCGACGAGCCACAGGCGGGTCTCGCCCTTGGAGCCGTTGTATACGACTTGTGTCTTGGTCGTCGCGTTGCAGTAGTCGGTCGAGATCCGCGCGAAGGTCGCGGGCCACCGCAGCTGGGTCAGTGGCCCCTGGATCACCGAGCCTGTAACGTCCGACTTGAACTGTATCGTCCGACTTGATGGGGCAGCTGGAGCATCTTCTCTCGTCGATGCGAGGTGTGGCGATGAATTGAGCGACTCATTGGCAGGTGCGGCGGCCACCAAACATTCGAGCAATGGCTTCGCGCTCACGAGGCTCCTTAGGAGCGGCTCGAGCTGGCGTGTCCCATCTACGAAGAACGCGCTGGCCCTCTTGAGGGCGTTGTTATGGGCGGTCTTGCGCTCCAAGCTGGCGGCGCTGCGGCCGCGTGCGCCAGGATCAGAGGGGGCCTCGAGCCACCATGGGCACACTGGCTGCTTCATGCGCAGAACCGTGGTATCCAGCAGCCAAAAGGGCACGCGTGGCCCACTCAACTCGCCAATCACATCGCCCTCTTTCAGCCGAGTACGCGCGAATAGGCCGAGACCGCCATCGGGGCTGCCCTCGAAGACAGCCGCGGACGGAGGTGGCCGAGGTGGCCGTTGCGAGCCCGGGAGCCATGCCGGCTCCATGACAAGCTCAGAGGATGCGGAGGTATCGGCAGCGGCGTCGGCAGCAGCAGCAGCGGCATGGGCTACCACAACTGCGACCACGGGCGGCGACGGTGACGAGAATGGGGCAACAAAGCTGGCGGCATTCATCGGGCCGTAAGCTGTGGCCGTGAGAAGTGCTGCCGTGGAGGCAGCGGCTGCCTCCTCGAGAGGCCCCCCGTTGCGCCGCAAAGCCCTGACCGAGGAGCCCAGCCTGGATCTGGATCTGGATCTGGATCCAGCCTCGATCTGGATCTCGATCGGCTGGGCCTCAGAACCCGCACGGCGCAACAGCGTGGGTTCGGGGTGGGCGGACGGCCTGTCGGGCGGCAGCTCGTGACCGCACCCCTTTGCGGCGTCATTCGTGTCCGCAGCAATGGCGCACCACCAACGGCCAAGCACCCAGCGCATGGGTCGTGACGGCTGACAGCGGCACAGCGGCGTGAAGGGCGTCTCAGGCACACGGAGCTCAAGGCCGCAGCCTGTCCCGTTGGCGGCATCACACCACCAGCGATCACGCCAAAAGGATGCTGGGCGCGGAGGGATGCAGCGGCATGCTGGCGGCGCGGCAGGTGGTGGCAGCAGGGAAGCTTCGACTTCGCGCATGAACTCAGTAGCCTGCGTACCGAGCGCCGCCCAGCATTCGGCAGCCTTCTGCGCAACTGTCTTTCCATGGGTGTCGATGCCCAGCCGGAAGCAACCCGCGTCGACCTTGTCGATGAGAGTGGTGCCGCTCACACGCAGCTCGAGGGTGAGGAGCTCCGCAATCTCCACCAGAGGCGGTGGTGGCTCGTCTGCCTTGGCCTGCCATCTGGATTGCTTCAGCTCGGAACGTCCACCGACGGTACCGGTATAACTGTTGCGTGAGGCGGGATGCGACGGTCTTTCGAGGCCATCACGTCTTTGTAGGCGCCCAGCCGCTCTCGCCGACTTGCGATTTGGCGCAGGCGCTGATAGGCGCGCATCCCGCACAAAGCGTGCCGGCACTTGAAGCTCGCTGTCGCCGTCGTCGTAGAGAATGTCGTACGTGCAGTCGGAGTGCGCCGCAATCACCGAGCCCAAGTACCACTTGGTGAGCCCTCGTCCATGCGTCTGCGCCCCATATCGAGCCTCGACTCTGTCGCCCACGAGCCACGGGCCAGAGCGCTCTGCAAGTGGCACAGGCTGACCGTTTGGCTCGTCGGTCGACTTCGCGCTCGGTACGGCGCTCGGCACGCTTTCCGGGCCAGCTCGGGACGCCTCCAGCTCCATCTCCTCCTCCGGCTCGAGCTCTCTCTCTGGCCCTGGTTCTGGTTCGGGCTCGTCCGGGGCCATGCTCGTCACGCCATGCTCTGCTACGGCGATGGCTACCCCGTCGCAAACCGCGGCCCGCGCCTCTCCAAGCGAGACACTACTGACAGACTTAGACGCGGAGGCATCGGATGTGGATCCGCTTGAGGCGTCCTCGGCCACGGCCGCGACAACAGCAGGGGCAGAAGCATCGGCATCCGAGGCCGCCTCGACAGCTGCCTTGGCCTGTGCCAGCCGCGCGTGGGCCTCTCGTGCACCCTCGCAGATGCGACACGGCTTGTGCAGGCCGCAGTCGGCGACGTGCGTCAGTGCACCTGCGAGGACGATGCAAAAAGGGCGGCCGCATGCACCTTGGCACTGCTGCGCCTCGGATGCATGCTGCCGTAGAGCTTTCGCCCACGCGGAGCGCATGCCTTCACCAGCACAGGTCGCTTGCGGAGGCACATTGCCTGCACCAGCACAGGTCGCTGGCGGAGGCACATTGCTTGCGGGAGCGTGGGCGAGGATCTCGAGAATGATCGCGTGATGGATCGCAATGCCATTCAGCTCGCCGATCACTGCGGGCGCTGCAGCATGCGCGTTGTCCTGGGCGCGAGAGGCGCTGCCGGCCGGCCCACGCGGGGAGAGGCCCAGGAGGCGTGGGCGTGCAGGCGCTGCGCCGTCAAAGCAACGCTGCAGGCTAAGGAATGAGTGTATATGTTGCCTACCATACGTCTCGTCGCTAGGGGTGGTTACGGTCCAGTCACCCTTGCGGCGACCGTCGCTCGTTTGGCATGATCGAGTCTTGAACCGGACTCGCCAGCCATGGACGGTTGTGTCGTTGTCGACGCCTCGCCGTTTCATGGCGTTGATGACCTCGACCAGCTCCTCTTGCTGCGCGGCCGTGAGCCGCGAGCCGCCTCCGACGTCGCTTTCTCCGCCGCCGTCGCTTCTGCCACCGCCGCCGGCATCTCCTCTGCCTCCGGCCTCTTCATTGACCTTCACCTCCGCCGCGGTGCCCTTGCCGTCGACGTTCTCATCGGACTGGTCGAGCGGCTCGGCCGGCTCGACTGCGCTCACGTCGTCACCACAGCGGTCGACACCGTCCTGGTCGTTGTCCTCGTGCACGCCATGCTCGTCAGCGCGCGCAGCATCATTGTAACCCACCAGTAGCACCTCCTCTGCTCTCTTCGCTGGCTTCTTGGATGCTTTCCTGCCCGCGCGCTCTGCCGCTGCCGCTGCCTGTCTGGCCGCGAAGCCCACGTCACCGCCGCCCGCCGCCGCCTCCGACGCGGTTACGCTCAGCTTGCGCTTGCCGCCGGTGCGGCGCCAGTCCTTGCCCTCCTCTTGCCACGTGAACCAGTCGACCCACTCGTCGTCATGGAGCATACGCGCGCTGAACCAGCCCGTCTCTGGGCCAGAGCTGATCACCGAGACCACCGTCGCAGGTCGCCAGAGCGTCGCCCCCTCCTCGACCTCAATCTCGACGCGATCTCCCTCGCGCGGCCACCGCCACCCCGGCGGCGGCGGCGGCGGCAGCAGCGGCGGCAGCGGCGGCAGCGGCGGCGGAGGCTCATCCTGCGAAGCGCTCGCGTTCGCATTCTTGCCACTAGGCGCTGGAAACGACTCAAAGTCTTCGTCGGACGCCCCCGCCCCCCCCTTTTTGGCTGCCACCTTTTTGGGCGAGCTTCCCTCATCAGGAGAGCCTCCCTTAGGAGGGCTCTCAGGCGCCGCATCTGCAGCCCTCATAAGGGAGGCTCTGATGAGGTTCTGATGAGGCGCCTCATCAGCATCCCGCGGTGGCACGTCCGATAGCCTTTCGTCGGTGACGGGATAGAGCTGGGCGGCGAGCTGGGCGGCGCGCTGGGCGGCGAGCTGGGCGGCGCGCTCCTCGGCCGTCTTGGCGGCACGCGCCGCCTCTTTGGCCGCCCGCTTCGCCTCAGCCGCCGCCGCCTTGTCCGCCGCCGTGGCCTCCGCCCCCTTGGCCTCGCGCTTGGCGGGAGCGGCCTGCAGTTCAAAATGGCGCGCGATCTCGACGCGAGATCGGAAGCGCTTTCCCTGCGCAGGTGGGGGCAGGGTGGGGCGGCTGAGGGCTCAAACACTGGCCTGCAGGGCTGTGAATATGAATAGGCTGTGCGCGCGAGGGCTGTGCGCACGATGGGATGGCGCCGCGCTCCCGCTCACCTGCGTGTTGAAGAAGTACGAGTCATAGGTGCCTGCAGTGGCGCCATTTTTGCGGAATTCGGTTTTGGTGTACCAGCCCGTGATCATCTCCGCCGAGCCGCCGCAGTGCTCGAGGTACTTGGCCAGTGACGCGAGGAGCTTTTCGGAGCTTTCGGGCGAGTCCGCATCAGCGGGGTCGAAGGAGGTACGCCGCTTCTTGGGCGGCTTCTCGGCGGAGGCGGACACAGTTGCCTCCACAGTCGCCTCCACGGCCGCCTCCACGGTCGCCTCCACAGTCGCTTTCTCAGTCGCTTTCTCAGTCGCCTCCACCGTGCTTGACTCTGGCGCTGCAGAGGGTGCAGTGAGCGCTGCAGAGAGCGTGCCGGCTCGGACCGCCGCAGCTGTTGCAATGAAGGAGGTGGCCGGCGCAGAGTAGGTCTGATAGATCTCCGGTAGCTGATAGATCTCCGGCAGGGGCGGGAAACTGACGTGTGGGCCGTTGTACGGCCTCACGAACTTGGGCGGCACCCGCTCCTCGATGCAACCGTTCACATACTCAATGTCGACTTTGCCGCCCGGATGACACGCGGTTATGCGACCGATACTCCAGCTCGTCGCCTGCGCACCCTGTTGCGCGAGGCTACACGCCTCCACGATGGTACCACGCTGCAGCGCCACCATGCTCGCCGCCATGAGGCACACACCTGTTGGTTGCGACGAGTCTGGCTTGGAGCGTTTGCTTCGCCTTTCGTCTTCGGGGAATTGGTGGAGGCCGCGATGCATATCTGGCAAGGTACAGCCATAGGTGCCACAGAGATCTACCCTCCTCGTCATGGGCTTGTCGCCGCCATCTTTGAAGTCGGGGAGGAGCACAGAGCGCAGAGGAATAGGTGCGTCAGCGCTCAGGTCGGCAATGATAGGGTGGAGCGCTCGGGCGAGGCTGCGCCGCTGCTCGCGTGCGGCTGGAATCACGACTCACCCATGCTCGATCCGTGTCGCACAAAGCAAGAACCACACAAATGAGGCGCGCGCGCGCGCGCGCTCCCCGGAGACTGCTGCGCAGGGAGAGATCGAGGCAAAAAAGCCGGGCATGTCAAGTCATGTCAAGTTTGAGGCATCTTTTGAGGCTACAAGTATTTGGAGGGGAAACTACAAGTTCTCTTCTGTTCAAAAGCATCGGATCATCCTTCTGCTCCAAGTTAAATTCCTCAGAAGTTGACGAATCATGTACATTGGCTATGAGGGAGTTGAGTTCCTTCCATGGATGGCGTCGGAGCGGCCTACCTCCACGAAGCTCAAGGCAGCGTTGCTGTGCCTATGTCGATCCGCTCGTTGCCTGCCGAAGCTGGGTTGAGCGTGTTGTGATCGGGCTCACCCTGTGCCCATGGGCGCGCCCTGTCCAACCAAGTATTCACTTTGTGCAGACCGAGGCCCCGAATCGCGAGGGGGTCTATCTCGCACTCTACGATGAGCTCCAGAACCTTGCGAGTGGCACCCCACCCGAGGTGCCGGAGACCACTATCCTTGTAGCACCTAATGCTTTCAAGGATGACTTCCTCGAGTTGTGCGCCACGGCTCTACTCAAACCCTCCCTAGGCACAGATCTCCGCATTCGCTCACTTTTACTTCGTGCTGCATATACGCCTTGTGCTGCAGCCATGCGCTGGTCGTCGACTTTGAGGACTTTCTCGAGGAGACGGCGCTCGAGTTCCAGGTGGTGGGCTTCCACCCGCACCACGTCTTTGGTGGCGAGGACCCCTCGGACCCCGGTAACTTTGTGAACAGGTCACCACACCCGATGGTTCACATCCTGCGCCAGGCGAGCATCACGGACGCGGTGGAGGCCAACCCAAAATTAGCCGGCAGCGTCCCGAGCACGAACCAGGCACTTCTTCGGTCTCTGCACGCAGTGTTTTCGAGCCGGACCGAGCAGGCGCACAAGGGCCTGCGGCAGTCGGGAGCGCGGCTCGCCTCCCGCGTCGACCACGAGGCGATCGCCGCTTGGATTTCGCGAGGAGGCGACGAGGAGCAGCGAGCGATGTCGTTCACCGATTTCCTGCAGCTAGCGGGTGTCCAAGGGCTGCTGGAGCCCCCGCTGGAGCCTCGATGACAGCCATGGCCCATGCAGGGACGATCGGTGCTGCAGTTGGCTGTGTGTTCGCGGATTCAAAGCGCTGCTTCGGTGGTAAAGCGAAATACAGGAGAAGCGCACGGTACCTGTACACATGAATGAAAGTGATTTTAAAGATAGTGCTTATGACGGCGCTTCCAATTTGGATTCTCACATATATGGTTGACTCAGTCATCACTCCCACGCACTGGGCCGACAGCGTCGGGCTTGAGGGCGAAGATCGCCGCCGTTTCGAGCGCGAGCGGGCCCGGCAACTCGCGGCTGCCCTGCGCGCGAGCTATTCGGCCGAGGAGCCGTGCGCTTGGCTCCGAAGGGACCGTGTGCTGCTCTCAGTCAACCCTGGCCGGCCGCTGCCAGGCCTGCACGGCGACCGCTCATGTACGCAGCTGCTCCAGCTCGCCGTGTGGCGCGCTCATGCGCAGCGTGGCAAAGAGTCGCCAGCGCACCCCTTTGCTCTCGGCGAGGCGGCGGCGCAGCGGGCAGCGGATGGTGGCAAGGCGTGCGTGTGCGTAGTTGGCGAGAGCGGCTCGGGCAAGAGCGAGGTGGCGAAACTCGTGCTGCTGCACCTGCTCGATTTGCCGCCCAATGTTATGCACACGTACGCCGACCCCGACGCGGAAGCCGTCCGTGCGGGCGCCTCGGCTCACCGTGCGATCGGCGTTGCCGTCGTGCTCTCGCGAGGTCTCCTGGAGAGCTTCACACACGCGGCGACGCCGGCGAACCCGAACTCGAGCCGGCTCGTGCTCGCAACGCAGCTTTGGTTCAGCCCGGGCGCTTTCCTGGTCGGCGCGCGCTATCAGATGACGCTGCTCCAGGCGATGCTTGCCGGCCGTCCGCCCTCGCGCGCTCACTCGAACTTTCACGTGCTCCATGCGGCGGCGCTCTCGGCGAGCACCGACGAGCTCGGAGGCGTCGTGCCGAGCGAGCTGCGGCTGCTCGGCGGTGGTGGCGCCGGCGACGATGGCGACGATGGCGCTGGTGGCCCTCCTGCGTCCGCACGCGGCCGTCGGTTTGACGAGCTCAGCGCGGCGCTTGCGGCGCTCGGTATGGGAGCGACGTCGGTGCGCCGTCTGCGTGAGGTGCTGCTGGGGATGCTACTGCTAGGGCAGCTGGACACATGCCACCTGAGCCGCATCGGTGCCAACGGCGAGCCACCGCCCGCACCGAGCGTTGCCGAGGCGCGTGTGAAGCGCCGGTGTGAAGAGCTCATTGGCGACGGGTGCGACGTGCGGGATCTGATCCCTAGCGCTGTCCCTAGCGCTGTCCCGGGAGGCGGCGGTCGGCCGTCCCACCTCGCCGCCTTCACCGCTGACGAACGCGAGCGCATGCGCGCCCGTCTGATTTCCCGAGCGTACGAGCTGCTCGTGGTTGGTCTCGTGCATTGGCTGAATGGGGCGCTCGCGATGGTGGCTGCGCAGAGCCTCACTGACGAGTGGGCAGGCGGCAGCGGCGGTGGCGGTGCGCGCCGGCCCGCGATGGACGTGGCGTCGCTCGGCTCGGTCACTCTCCTCGACACTCCGGGACTCGAGGCGCTCGACACAGCGCCTTTTGGGCGGCGATCGGAGCGCCTTCCGAGCGCCGTGCCGAGCGCCGTGCCGAGCGCCGTGCCGAGCACCGGTACGTACGCCACGCTCATCGCCAATTACGCGGCAGAGCGGCTGCGCTTGGCCCTGCTCGGGGCGCTGCTGCCGCCCGCCGACACAGCGCTCAAGATGGACGAGGGCCTGGCCGTGGCCCTCAGCGGTGCCGATGCCGATGGAAGCACCAACGGAGGCGACGACGGTGGGCTCACGAACGGCATGGAGAGCTTGTTCACAGCGCTGCACACAGCGCCGGAGGGGCCGTCGACGGAGGCGGTGGAGGCGGCGCGTGTGTTTGCGCCTCTCACCCCTTGGCTCTCCTCCGCCATCCCCGCCGCCGCCATCCCCACCGCCCAGCCCACCGCCTCCGCGCATGCTCGGGACGGCGCTCGCCCGCCGAGCGCCATGCTGAGCGCCAAGTTCACCGTGGCTCACTACGCAGGCTTGGTCACGTACGACGCCGCTCAGATGCCCTTGCGCGCGCCGGCGGGCCAGGCTTCGCACGGTCTACGCCAGCACGAGCTCGATGCGTCCGTGCTCCTCGCCACCATCCAGCGACAGATCCACACAATCCTCGAGCCGCCCAGACCAGCCGCCGCCGCCGCGCGCGCTGGTGCCAAGGCCCAGCCTGGCCCGCCGCTGCTCAATGGGCTGGTTGTCGCACCCGAAGAAGTGGTCACTGCGGTCGATTCGATTGCCGACGTCCTTGAGAAGGGCACAGACGTCTCCTACATCCTGTGCCTCCGCCCGAGTGCGCGCGAGGCGCTCGCTGAGCTGCCGCCGCAACGGGCGAACGGAGGGTCGAACGATCTGGACGCGTTGGCAACGCGCTGGGATGATGAGTGCATCAAGCGCCAGTTGGAGTCCTTTCGTGTCCTGGAGGGCGTCTTGAGTGCTGCGCGTCCAGATGTGAGCTGTCGGCTGCCGTACGATGCCCTTGCCGCGCTGCTCGGCGACGGCCGCGGAGGCAGCGCGGGGCACGCTGGCGTTCGCAACGGGGCGCTCGCGGACCTGTCGATACAGCATTCGATGCTGCTGCTGCTGCTTGCATGCGGCGCGCCGCTTGCGGCGATTTCGGTAGGGGACGAGTGGGCGGCGTTGGGCGACGGTGCCCCGGCGCGTCGTGCGCGCCGGTTGCTCTTGCACGGCAAGCCGGCCCTCGTGCGCTCGTTGGTGGAACAGTGCGAGCAAGCGCAGCGTGAGCCAATGGCCACCCCTCCGATCCGGAGCAGAGGGGGCGGCAGCAGGGCTAGAGGCTTGCCTCCAAATGCATTACTCGAGGCGCTCTTGCAGCAGGTGGACGCGGTGGCCCCGTGCACTAACCCTCACCCTCACCCTCACCCTTACCCTCACCCTTCACCCTTACGTTTCCCCACAGGTGGACGTGGTGGCCGGGGATGATGGCGAGATCGCCTCCACCGTGAAGGGCACCACCGCCCCTGGTTGGGCAACCACGCCATGGCCGCATCGGGTGCTCTCCACACGCGACACGCCGGTGTGCGGGCGACGCTCGGGGCCCTAAATACCTGCATGCGAGTGCTCACCACGACGCCCTTGCTCCTCTCCCCACAGGTGTGCGAGCGACGCTGGGGGCGCGCTTTCGCCCGTTTGAGCGCCGAGGCACCCGACGGCCGCCTCGAAGCCCTCGAGCTGAGTGACACGCAGCCTGGGGTGGAGCCGCTGCAGGCCGTGCAACTAGCGGCGGCCGCACCAGCACAGCGGGCGCTCCGCCGGCGTGTGCTGGCGGCGCTCGCCGATGCAGCACCGCCCCCTGGGCTCGCCTCGGTGGCGATGCGTGGAGTGGGCCTCGGCGATGCCGAGCGTCAGTTGCTGCTGCGCCTCGTGCGTCACCACCCACGACTGGCGACGCTGGACATCCGTCACAACGCCCTCTCGCCGCCAGCCGTTGAGGAGCTTGGGCGCCTCGTGAGCGCGTGTAACCGCGAGCGCCTCGCCGCCGGCATCGCGGCGCCACTCACCCTGCTGTGCCAGCCGATGCTTGCGCGCCCTGCGCTGGCCGGCGAGGCGGGTGGCCAGCAGCCGCGTTTCGGTAGCGCGCAGCACTGGGGCACGCGCGCCCTCGTGTACGCCGCGTTCGCCCTGCTCGCCGCCCTCACCGTCGCGGATGTGCGCTCGCTCCATAGCTCCATCTCAGCAGATCTGCCTCACTCGCCGGCAGGGCGCCTGTGGAAAGGCTCGAAGGGTCTGCAGTGGCCCGCGATGCCGCCGCCGCCGCCGCCGCCCCCGCTGCCACCGGGCTCTCTGCCGCCTCGACGTCTGCCGCCCTCGCCGCAGCCGCATCCCCCTTCACCGCCCGTGCCGCCTCCCATGCCCGATGTGCCCCTGCCCTCGTGGATGGCCTCGCTTATCTCAGCCTTTCAGCAGCCGCCGCTGCCGTCTGCGCCGCCGCAACCCGCACCGCCTCCTCCTCCGCCGCCGCCGCCACCGCCGCCCCCCCCTCCGCCGCCCCCGCCGCCCCCCCCGCCGCCCTCGCCGCCGCCACCGCCTCCGCCGCCCCCCCCGCCTCCGCCCTCGCCGCCGCCACCCTCGCCCTCGCCACCACCGCCCTCGCTACCGCCCTCGTCGCCGCCACCGCCTTCGCAGCCGCCGCCGTCGCCGTCGCCGTCTCCGCCGCCGCCATCGCCGTCTCCACCTCCGCCCTCACCGTCTGCACCGCCACTAGCGGCATCGGGACGCAGACGGGCCCAAAGGACTCTTGACCCCCCCCTGCCGCCTTTCCCAGCCGGTGGCGTGAACTTCACCGTGTCGATCGAAGTCTCGGTGCGAACCTGAGCGGAGAGATCCACCGGGCCGGACTTCGGAGAGCGACACGACTCACGACACGACTCACGACTCTTCGGAGAGCGACACGACTCACGACACGTCTCACGACTCGTCTCACGACTCGTCTCAATCAAAAGAAATTCTGGCATTTTGAGGCACTAGACCCATACACATAAATGTACATCGGGCGAGAGGAGACGACCCATCCGCGTCTCCGGACCCCCCGACGCGAAGGGCGAAGGGAAGGGGGCTGTGAGCAGTTGAGCGTCTTGTGACCCTGGGGACTGCTGGCAGGTGTCTGGTGTGCCGCGTCGGTCAGATGCCGAAGGGCAAGAGGTTCGTTAGGGAACGAAAGTCTCGAAACCACCACTTAGAACTACAGCCAAGCCGTACTCACTTCACTCTCTCCGGTACCGTTGAGCTTACAGCCCAGCCCGCAACCGCAGCACCAGCTGCGCCGCGGTCGCGGATGACGACGAACGGCACTGCGCAAGGTACTTAAGCCGCTTTCGCTGTTGTGGAGCGAGGCCCTTGCAGACCGTGCGGAAAGCACTTGCACATAGCGGCTCGAGCGGCGGTCCATGCTTGAGCAGAGCCTCCCACCTCCCCCACCAATCTTGCCAGCTGAGCTGTGGTTCATGGCAAGGCGGGGCGCCGTCGTGAGCGCGATCCTCGGACGAGCTGTGCCGCGGCCGTTTTGCAAGGGCAGTCCCCACATCCTCCGACTCCATTGGCATCGAGGTTCGTCCCAAGGCACCGTGCGTCGGCGGCGGCCCAGCCTCAGGGGCAGTCCCCACAGCCTCCGACTCGAATCTCAAGTGCAGCTGGTGCTCGAGGTGCCGCGCGTATGCTGCCAGCAGCGGCGGGCAGCTCTCGGCTTCTGCGTCAGGTACCATGGCCGTCGTACACACCTCCACGTGGCAGGCCGCCGCCAGAGCATCTGCACTCAGGGTCCACAGTTCAGCGCCGGAACCCGAATCCGCCACGGCTGCCACGGCTGCCGCCCGGAGTGTCGTCAACGCGACCTGGAAGGGTTGCAGCGCAAACCAGCAGCTCGGGTCCGTGCGCCGATGGGCGGGCCGCGGCTCACAAGACCGAAGGAGTAGCGATGCCGCCACCTGGAGCGCACTCGGGTCGACGCGCTGGACGGGCGTGCCGTGCACGTGCGGGGGCTCGATGAGGCGGCTCCACCGCTGCCGTCGCTCGTCCGCATGGGCGTTGCGGCCATCCTCTGCAGCCCTGGGCAGCACCGCGCCGCCGTGGCCCGGCGAGTCATCGTGCGGCAGCGACTGCCAAAGCAGCTCGCCAAGACCAACGACCTGGGAGGAACTCGCCGGGCGGCGTGTCGCCGTCTCCGTCGCCGGTGACAGATCGCTGCCGCCACACACTCGCTCGCTCTCGATTCGGGTCGTTTGGTCGAGCATGGCTAGGAGCCTCAGCTCAGCGTCGATGCGTGCCGCAGGGAGCAGTACTGAGGCGGCGGCGGCGGCGATCTGGGAGTCCGCCAAAGGCGATCTGTCCGCTAGCCGCAGAGCTTCGACCAGAATGCTGGTCCTCGTGAGCGGGTTGCGAAGCAGCGTGCTGAGCAGCACCGATCGCGAACCTCGCAGCAGCTCAAAGGTGAGCGGCATCACGGAACGGGCCAGCATGTCCGAGGAGCTGTCCTGCAGCCTCGCGACGTCGGCGCTCAGATCCCCAGTATCACGCGCATCCACGTCCGCGAGCACCATCTCAAGCCACTCGGCCCAGCCGAAGCCTCGATGCACGTGCTCGCTGCCCCACTCGCACACGCCAGCTGAACCGGCGTGCGCGAGGACTTTGCCAACTTCCTGGACGCCGTTCAAAATTTGGTCAGCGTCGACGATCTCGCCGCCTTGAGACTGCATGCCGCCCAGCGTTGAACGCAGGAGCGGCGTCCGGTGCCGAGCTCGGTGTGTCTTGACGCGCGCAGGGTCGAGCAAGCGCAAGCGCCAGGGTGCCGCCAAGAGAAGTCAAGTCGTTTTGTTCGGCGCCATTACGCATCTCCCATATTCCAGAACATATGTCTGACTTCCGTGATGAATCCACCTTTTTTCCGTTGATCCAAAGTCCGCACGGGGAGCGAACCTTACAATGGCGCTCGGAAATATCATCTTGCTCACCATCTTCGCAACCGTAGTGGCTCTTCTGTGCCACATTTCCGTGCTCGCGGGCGAGCGCACCAAAATAGTCCTCATGCCAGATCGCATGCCAAGTATTACGCAAACGGTCGCGAGTGCACCCGAGAGCGTGCCGAATCTGACCCGGGCGGCGCTCGCAGTTCTGACGCGCGGATGTGATCCAAATGGTCGAACCAGCAGCCTCGGCGTCGCGTGCACGGCTCACGGCATCAAAACGTTGTTGTCGTCGCCTGAGGACCAGCGCTTCGATAGCTCAAGGCGAACCCCGTGCACCAGAGCGACCACCAATGAGCAGTCGTTTTGCGTGCCCTATTTTTACGTGCTGGGCGTCTTCCACGCGGGCGTGCGCGACCTATACGATCGGATCATGAGGCATCCGCATGCATTTGTGCCCAAGGCACTCACCGCCCATCGTCATACTGGCAGCTACCCGTACTTTTTCACGGAGACGCACCCATGGGAGCTGATGCTGTGGCGCGGCTGTGACTACGGCGGCTGCCCAAGGCGGCGCGGGGTGGGCGCGGAACCACTCGCCTTATCGGAGCTACCCGAGCTGCACTCCGAGAGTAGAGGCGCGGCGCACGTACAGTCCACTGCCGCAGGAGGTCGGTCTGACGCAGCCGCTCGAGAGGGATTCTTTGGAGAGGTGGCTGGTGGCGCGTTCACTTTCACGTGGTCCTCCGCGCACAGCCTTCTACACCACGCGTGGGATCGCAATCAGAGCGCGTGCCGCGAGCCACCTCCACGCACGGCGTGCTTCCCAGCCGCGTGCGCTGCGCAGGTCGAGTACGAAGACTCGATCGGCGCGGGTCGTGAGCGAGCCTTGACCATCCCCTGGCTCATGCGCGCCGTGCACGGGCACGAGCACGTGCGGCTCATCGCCCTGCTCCGTGAGCCGGGCGCGCGCATGTTCTCAGCCTATTTTTTCTGGCCGCAATACCGACGGCGCTACGGCCTCGGGCCTGCAGCGCAAACGGGCTTTGGCAAGTATGCAGCCGAAATGGTGGCGGCATTCCGGGCCTGCTTACGTGCCGAGGGCGGTGAGGCAGCAGCCGAGGGGCGACCTGAGGCTCGTGCTGCGCTCGAGTCGTGCGCCATCAACTTTGAGTCGCTCTCCGCCGCCAATGAGGGCGTCTATTACCATGCCGACCAGCTGCTCAAGTCGCTCTATGCTGCGTACCTCCCTTCTTGGCACGCCGCCTTTGGGCGCGAGAAGCTATTGGTGCTCCGTGCCGAGGACTACTGGCGAGCGCCAGCGCCGGTGCTGCAGCAGGTCTTTAGCTTCCTCGGCGTGAGCGACGCCCTCACTCCCGACGCCCTCAGGGCAGCCGCGGCGCAGCCCATCAGCGTGCTCCCTGGAAGTAACGCGACCTTCTGGGGAGATAAGCGCGTCGTCAACGTGCACCCAGCCCGGGGCACGCGTGCCCAGGGGGCGATGCCGCCCGAGGCACGGGCCTTGTTGAGCGACTTCTTCGCGCCATACAATGCTCGGCTCGCCGCCCTACTGGGAGACGCTCGATTCGAATGGCGCGACGTCTTGGGAGGACCACGGGCGACAGATCGTACGGCGAAAGCTTGACGCGTCGATGGACGATGCTGGAGCCTGGATCTGCAGCTATTCATTTTACGGTACACCCCCGGCCCCGCTACGCACACACTTTCACGACGCGAATGACGATAGCGGTGGTGATAGCGATAGGGATACAACAGTCGGAACAGTGCCACATAACGCGATTCTGATTTATGTCGTATGGTATGATATAATCTTACTCATGAACCTTACTAGACGCGTGAGCGTGAGCGTGACGGTCACCATGGACGGTCACCCACGAAACAGGCCTATACCCGACCGATCAGCGTCGATCAGCGCGGGCGCACGCAGCGTCGTCGCACGATCAGCGCGGGCGCACGCGCGAGGCTGAGACCCACACAATGAGAAAGGAGGGGATGCTATAACAACACTCGCAATCTCCCTCGTGACTTTTTTTTTTTTTTTTTTTCCGACGTCCTTCTTACCGGTAACAATAATTACACACACAATCACAAAAACGCTCTATCGACACAGTCGACGCGTTGCACGCGCTCGTGAACATTCGCGCGATACTGCCGCTCATGGCATGCGCGAATCCGCACTAGCGTATGCTGCGCTGTGAGCAGATGCGCGGTTGTGGGCGGCACGACGCGTAGCTGCGCACAGGATCGCCTTGCACGAGTTCTAGTTGTCCGTGGCGAGTCTACGAGCAGATCGCGAAGATTTCGAACCTGTTCACAGGCGCGCCCGATGGCGCGCCCCCATCGGGGAACGCAAAGAGTCGCACGACACGCCATCGCGTGACGAAGACGGTGTCATGCGACAGGACCTGTTCTGTGCGCGACGGGTGTTCAGCACCATGTTGTTGTGTTGATACCTATGGCTGCCGCGGGTTCAGGTGATCTGCGAGAAAAAGAAGCGACGCTGGAACAGCGCGGTGAGAGAGCGTGCACGGCGAGCAGCAGGCACGGTGAGCAGGCGTACGCTGCAGACTGCGCAGAGGCTTCGCCCCAGCGTGGCGAGGTGCGTGTGTTTCTCGTCGTCGCTGCGCCAGAATGTTCTAGGTGCATCGGCAAGCTGATGCGAATCTTGAGGCGCTCGCCGAGCCTCCCGTTATGGGCGCGACACCCACGGAGCGCGACCCGCGCACGCAGAGAGGAGGGCTAAGAGGTTGACGATCATTGCCGACTTCAGGGACGTAATCTGAGATTCCCACTTTTAATGACTGTGAAAGGCATTCATTACAAATTTCATAACTAACCAAAGGATTCGTTGCGATAGTTCCCGAGGAGTACATGTACATGTATTCATACATGTTTGATGCAATCTTGGCCAAACAACATTCCTGGGGAAAAAAAACTTTTTCTTTACTTTGTTTTCGGTACTCGCAATCTTAGTGTCAGTCAACAGTGAATTTCACTTCATCCTTTCCTTCCTGGGCGACTCCCATGGTCCAAAAGAGCGCACGACCTCGTCGCGGCGACGGGTGCACTCCCAGAGTGCAAGCGATCTCATCCTTCCATGAAGCCTGCAAGAGCGACGCGTGACGCGCCAAACGACGTGGAGGGCGGCTCGGCGCCGCCTCCGAACAAGGCGCCAGTGGGGCGCAGCCGCCGGTGGGGCGTATCCGAACTAGCGCCGGTGGGGCGTAGCCGAACTGGCCGCAGCCGCAGCGAACGCATGCGCACCAGCACGAAAATGGACGATCTGGTTGTGGCACAGGACGAGGAATCGGAGCCGGAGCCGGATGTAGAGGAGGCGCCACCGCCAAAACCGGAGGCTGACCCTGAAGCACCGCCGCCTTCCGACGACGCCCCTTACGCCACTTTCGACGCCCCTTCCGACCCTTCTAACAAGGCCCGCTCACCGCGACGCGACGCGGCGCGCGAGGAGAGCGCCGAGTTGCGGTGGTTGTGCAGGCTGGAGGAGCGGACCAGTGCGATCCTGGTGGACGACCCTCCGCGCTGTGGCCTTCCCGTCAAGCCGAAGCCGCTCATGGCTGTTCGCCCGCCCCTGAAGCCACCCTTCCCAGAGCCCGAGCCAGAGCCAGAACCCGAGCCCGTGCCCGTGCCCGAAGTCCCCCAAGCAGCCCCTAAAGCGTCTCCCACTGCTGTCGCTCCAAATGCCGCGCCGGGTGCACTCGCCCCCAAGCAAGCTGCTGGACCCGCCGCTCACGCTGCCAAGCGTGCTCGAGCAATTCAGCACCGCCCCTCCGCCGGCAGCGATGGCGTCGCGCGGCTCAATGTTGCGGTTGAGATCGAGCCTCATCTCTCGAAAGTGCAGGCGACGCACCGGCAGCGACTTTGTCGCATCGTCCGTGCAACGTTGGCCGTGGCACTGGCAACCGTAATCGTCATGGCATATGGCGAGTTCGTCATGGCATTGGGGAAAGGGTTGTCGACGCTCCCCTCGCCGCCACCACCCTCGACCTCACCGCCGCCGACCTCGCCTTTGCCGTCACCACCGCCGCCCTCACCGCCGCCACCCTCACCTCCGCCGCCCTCCCCGCCGCCCCCCTCCCCGCCGCCGTCCTCCCCGCCGCCGCCTTCGCCTCCTCTCTCCCCACCACCCTCGCCTCCCCCGCCCTCTCCGCCGCCGATGTGGTGCACCAATACGTGCGCGCGCGCTCAGAACCAAGTGTGCCAGGATGGTGGCCCTGGCTCCCTGACTGATCGGTTCGGCGCCGTGGCTCAGTGCGCCTTCGGCACGGACTGCTCCGACTGCGGCGCGCGCTACATGTTCCCGCCATCTCCGCCTCCGCCATCGCCCTCACCGCCGCCTCCCTCGTCGCCTCCGCCGCCGATGTGGTGCGACGACTCGTGCACCCACGCGACTAACACCGCGTGCCAGGACGGCGGGCCAGGCTCGCTCACAGACATGTACGGCGTGCCAGCGCAGTGCGACTTGGGCACGGACTGCTCCGACTGTGGCGCCCGCTATATGTCTCCACCCTCACCGCCGCTGCCTTCGCCGGCACCTTTGCCTCCGCGCCAACCGCCACGGCTACCACCACCCCGTCCACCGCCCTCGCCCCCCCCATCGATGCCCACACCCAAGTCGTCCTGGTACCCTCCGGACTCTGGCCCGACGCCGCCTCGGCCCTCGTCACCGCCACCGTCGACCCCACACTTGCGGCCACCTTCGATTCCGCCGCCTCCTCACGTTCGGGTGCCATCCCCGCCGCCTCCATGGTCACTACTGATGGCGCCTCCGCCGCTCCCGTGCACCGTGTTGCCCTGCACCGAGACCAGCGACGTTCCAGGGTTGTACCGAGGTCTGCAGCTCGCGGTGCCCAGCCACCGCCGTGAGCTGCAGACCGCGGTGAGCACCAGTGCTGGTCTGGTCAGTGCACTCGCCAACACCGCCGTCGGCCGCATTGTCCTTGCCCCCGGCACCTATGTCCTCATCGCCGAGCTCAGCGTCACCAGAAGCGTCGTCCTCGAGGCGGCGGTGGCGGGCTCGGTCGTGCTAGATGCACAAGCGAGCTCCTCGAGTCCGCGCCGTGTGCTGAACATCAACCCGGGCTCGTCGGGCGTCGTGCAACTGATCGGGCTCAAGATCACGGGAGGCTACACCAGCTATAATACTTATGGCGCCGGTGTCTACGTCTATACCGGCACTGTCTCAATCGTCAACTCCCAGATCTACTCCAACACAGCTAGAGATTATGGCGGCGGTGTCCAAGTCGATGGTGGCACAGTGTCAATCGTGAACTCCCAGATCTACTCCAACACAGTTTTCTATGGGTTGGGCGGCGGTGTCGCTGTCAGTGGCACAGTGCCCATCTCATCGAGCACCATCGTGGCCATTTCATCGAGCACCATCAGTGGGAACACAGCTGCTGGGGGAGGCGGTGTCTACGCCTCTAGAGGCACTGTCACGATAACGTCTTCCTCGATCGACGGGAATACAGCTAACTGGATTGGAGGGCCCAATCTCTATGTTGGTTTCAGCACCGTCTGCTCCTGGCCGGCAACGACCCTCACAGGCGTCTATGGCGGTTTGCCCGGCGTCCCCACTCAACGTGTCTCAACTTGCCCAGCACCCCCGCCGCCCTCACCACCCCCGCCGCCCTCATTACCGCCATACCCTCCTGGGGGAGCACCGCTGCCGCCTCCGCCTTCGCCCTCGCCGCCGCCACCTTCGCCCTCGCCGCCGCTGCCGCCGCCCTCACCGCCCTCGCCCTCGCCGCCGCCCTCGCCGCCCTCACCGCCGC
>Ga0210248_101005_pt1 | contig 23353 bp, 13 predicted proteins | sample ChrtobMetP3_32mM_FD_155493 | JGI IMG/M metagenome (GOLD analysis project Ga0210248, IMG submission 155493) | Chrysochromulina tobin associated microbial communities from unialgal haptophyte culture, Seattle, Washington, United States - P3_32mM | ecosystem: Host-associated > Algae > Haptophytes >...
GGGTAGGTGGGGAGGGTGGAGGAGGTGAGGGCGGCGGCGGCGGGCTCGGAGGTGGCGGAAAGGGAGGTGGGGGGTATGGTGGCGGCGGAGATGGCGGTGGTGGTGAGGGCGGAGGCGGGGGCGCTGGAGGAGGTGCGGGAGGAGGTGCGGGAGGAGGAGAGGGAGGAGGAGGAGAGGGCGAGGGCGGAGGAGGCGACGGGGAATGGTACCAACCGTTGCGCCGCTTAATGTAGAGGTCGAAAGAACCGCCCAAAACGTAGCCCGACGCGGCCAGGTTGCACGAGCTCGACAACTGGCACTTACCATAGCTCGCTCTAAACTCAAAGGAGATGCACGTTTCGAGGGCGTCGCACCGCGCGGCACAAGTCGCAAGAGTATCGGTTACATCATAGGCCCCGAGCTCGTTGGCGCCGTTGCATCCCCCCGTCGAGGTCATGTCGTAGTTGAGCGCCAAAGTGTTGTAGATCGAGCCTCGAATGAACAGCCACCAGTCGGCTTGGATCGGGTTGTATCCTGCGTGCTGTGTATCGCACGAGGACGAGAGTTGGCAGTTGGTGGTGGTGCCAGACGCCGCTTTGAACTCGAAGGAGATGCAGGTCGTGAGGGCTAGACATTGTGCGGCGCACGCCGACAACGTACGGCCGGAAAATTGGCCGTGCTCATTGGCACCGTCGCACCCGTTCCCAGCCATCCACCAAACATCGACTCGCGGCGGTGGTGACGGCGGCGGCGGCGACGTTGGTGGCAACGGCGGAGGAGGCGAGGGTGGCGGCGACGGCGGAGGAGGCGAGGGTGGCGGCGACGGGCACCACGTGCGCATCATCGAGACGAGCGGCGCTGTCGTGCTCGGCAGGCCGACGCCGAGCCGCACGGCATCCAGCTCCGCCGGGCTGAGGGCAACGTCCCACACCAACAGGTCCTTCATCTGGCCCGTGAACATCGGGTCGTTAATTACCCCAAAGTTGCTCTTTCCCACGTACAGGTTGGAGCGGCCCACCGGCAACGGGAAGCGCATCGACGCGGTGTACGCGACGCTCACACCGTTCCAGAAGATCTGGGCGGGCCCGTAGGTTTCGGCGAGGCTCGCACGCGACTGCACGACCGCGACGTGAGTCCACACGTTTGCGGGGAAGGTCGCCGAGCTTGCAGAGAGATGGGAGGCGGTGCTTACCTCTTTCACGTCATGTGACATCCCGCTGGATGCTTCCGAATTGAATGCCACGATGATGCCGTCGAGTTGTCCATTGCCAAAATCGATGACGCGGTCCCACGACCGGTCTGTCCGCGTGCGGTAGACCCACGAGGAGAGCGTGAAGCCAAGCCCCCCGCCGACGATTCCAGTGCGCGACGTGGCCGTCAAGTAGGAGGTCTCCGCCCCAGTGAAGGTGTATGCGCCGACGACGGCGCACGGAGTCGGCGGTGTTTGCGGTGTGTGCGGATGATGCGGGTGATGCGGGTGATGCGTGTGCGGCGTGTGCGGATGATGCGGATGATGCGGATGATGCGGATGATGCGGATGATGCGGGTGGTGGCAATGACCGCAAGAGCAGCAACAACTCCCGCATGCGCAGCCGCCGCACCCCCCCAAACCGAGGCAACAGAGCCGGCGGCGCTCGAGGCGCCTCCCAACGTGCTCCCCGACGTCGTCGAGAACATCCGCCTCGACGTAAGCGATGGGTTGCTCGACCCCCCTCTTTCCCTCGAGCTGCTCCTTGAAGAGCTTGAGGTCAACTGAGAGGTGGGACAACTGCTCGTCTTTGCTTCGAAGTACAGCAGACAAGTCCGGCGCCATCATGGGACCTCCCTTGGACACCAGCTCTCCAGCATCGAGCATGTGCTGCATCAGCCCGCTAGGAACAGTGATAATCTTCCAAGTGGAATCCAGCGCGCCCGGCGTATGCTGATGACGAGCGCTCCTCTGCTCCCCAGGATGCTCCTCAACGGGGAGCTTGGAGCCGCGACTTCCGGAAAGCGCAAAGAGCAGCAGGAGGAGAGCGCTCCTTGCACGTGAAGTGTAGGATGGAGGCCGGGTACGCCGGGCTTGTGGCGGCGGTGGTGGGGAAAACGGTGGTCGAGGCGCCGGCCTGAGGCGTCCAACTGAGCCCTGTGCCTGAGCGATGCTCATCATGGCGAGTCACGACGGCACTCCACCAAAGGCGTGCATCACCGGCTGCCCGCCGGATAAATACTCGCGATTGGATTCCTGGAGCATCTCCAGATCGCGAGTATGAATGAACTGAGTAGAATGAGGGAAAGTCAATTCGAATTGATTAGAATTGAGTAGAATGAACGCCCATGGCGTAGTCGGACCTTCTGAAAACCTGCAAGGCGCTCGGCTTTTTTACTTCGAGTGCGCGCTTTCCACAACATCCAGTCAACATCCACGCACATAGCCGCCGCCGGAATCGCCAGTGGGCGCTCGCAACGCAGCACACGGCCGCCATGTCGCTTTTGCCGATGACATTGGCGGACAAGCTGTTGTTGGCCATCGGTACCGCACGCGAGATGCTGTCGACGCTGGGCATGCCGTCGGTGCGCATTGAATGTGAAGGATGGAAATTGAGCGTGGAGGCTCTCAAAATCATTGCGACCGCTCCGGATGGCACTTTGACCACAAGTTACGAGTGCCTCAGGAGACGTGTGGCCGCCACGACACCGCAAATATCCAGTTCGGTGCCCAAGCGCAAGCATGCTGACGCACAACCGCGCTCAGAGGATTGCGCAAGGCGCAGCAGTCGGCAGCGGCTGGCGCCTCTGAACTTTTGGCTGGGTGAGAGAGTCATCTACGAGCCAGGTGGGTCGGCCTCTGGGCCGCGGATTGCCGGTGTGTTGCGCACGTCATGACAGGGCACAGTCTCTCGGCGGTTGGCCTTTTCAGTCTGTGGCGCGTCGCGTCTACGTACAGCCATAGTCATCGCGGAGGACATGTGCAACGAGACAAGTCAATTGGGCCCCCGGAAGCAGGATTCAGCTGTGTACAGCACGGCAGTACGCGCGGTACAACTTAGGTTCAAGAAAAATTGCACGCAGGCTCGGCGACCAACAAACCCCACACAGCCCCGCATACTCTCCAGCGTGGGTCGACCCACGTCGCGGGGCCGGTCGCGCGGAGCACGCACTCTCATGCCTCTATGAACTTCGCTTGTGTGTCCCGCTCGCCGATGACGCCCGACGCACTCGCTCTCGTCTCGTCCGGCGCCGCGAGTCGCGGCGTGCACCGGTCAGGTCCCGAGCTGAGCGCCGATCTTGGTGAACACGTTCTTGAGCTTCTTGCTGCCCTCGGTGGCTGCTCTTGTCGCGTCGTTCATCGCGTCGATCACTGCCTGAGCATCGGTCTTCTTGAGGCCCTTGAGCTCGAGGATCTTGTGGAGGTCGATGGCGCCCGAGGTGTTATCCTTGTCCTTGTTCATCTCCTCGACGGTAGTCTCGAGGAGCTCCTCGGGCGTCTGCACCAGCTTGAGCAGCTGTTCCGCCTTGAATAGCTCCGTCGTTACGAGCTTGGTGTACGCGTTCGTCGCGTTCGCCTGGCCGAGCGTCGGCAGCGCGAGCAGCGTTTGCTTCAGCATGCCCATGTCCGCGAACATCTGCTGCGCGCCCACCTCTCCGATGCGCCGGCAGCGGTAGATGTAGCCGATGAGCTTGGGCACGAAGGAGGCGACGAACTTGTCGCAGAAGAAGCGCACGTACAGCGGGTGGAGCGCCTCGCCGAGCTGGGGCATGAGCTCACGCGCCTCGGCCACGAGGTCGTTCATGTACTTGGACGTGTCCTCTCCGATCTCCTCCATCTCGGCCCATTTCACCTGCGTCATCGCCTTGAGCATCGGTGCAGTGCGATGCTCGAGCGCCGCCACGAGCACGCGCATGCCCGCCGTGACCACGGTCTGAAACTCCTCCTGAACTGGCGACAGGTCCACCTTGGCCCTGTACGCCTCGTCGAGCGCCTGATGAAGGAGGCACTCAGACGCACTCAGACGCACTCAGACGCACTCAGAGACGATCAGACGCAATCAGGCGCGACCAGACGCGATCAGATGCAATCAGAGGCTCTTAGAGGCGATCAGAGGCGATCAGACGCAATCAGACAGAGGCCCTCATCAGCTCTCATCATCAGTGGCACTCACCTTGTGGATGCTCTCCTCGAGCTGTCCCGTGGTCTCATGACAATACTCGCACGTGTTCACCACAGCGCACACGCGCTGCTGCACAGTAATGTCGATGTTGCACGTGGGCATCTGTGACGGATCGTCGGGCTGCTTGACGGCGGGCAGCTGGCCCAGGCAGCTCTTGGCGTACAGCTTCAGGTGGCGCGCCCACACCTTGTGTAGATCGTGCAGCACGGCGGACATATGGAGCGGCGTCGCGCGTTTGAATGAGCGGCGCAGGTTGATGAATAGCTCCTTCGACGACTCGAAGACGCGGGAGTCTGCACGCCCTGTGGGCGTGACGGTCCACTTCTCGGACGCGAGCATCTTTATGCCCATGTCCTCGAGGGCCTTGTCTTCGAGTGAAACGTAGATCCCCATGTACGCGTCGAAGGCCTTCGAGATGGAGCCCATGATGGCGGGCGATTTCTCCTCCGGCGTAGGCGCGTCGCCATTGCCGCCCTCGCCGTTGTCGTCGTCTTCGTCGTCGTCGTTCCTCCTGCCCCCCTTTTGCGGCGACAGCGCTGCGGCGCCGTGCGTGAACCGGTTGTGCATCTCGACCTCAAACTCAGTTGTCTTGAGTAGCGCGTGCGTGAGCACCGATACATCGAGCGATCCTCGCGATTGGTCGAGGATCTCCTCGAGGTGCTTAAAGGAGATCTGGCAGAACTCGACGGTGATCGCATGCCCGACGCGCCAGGAGGGCGGGAACAGGCTGCCGAACGACGCGTCGAAGGTCTTGAGCAGCTGCCGATGCCACGAGTAGCGTAGCTCGGTCTTCGAGAGAGTGCCGGCCTCGCCGTACGGCTGGAACGTGTGCTTGTATGGCGCGAACTGCCATGAGCAGAACCACGCGACCATCTCCTTGCGCGTGTCGGGGCCGAGCGCATCCACCACCGTGCACGCGCCTTGGAGCGTCTCGAACTTCGCGTGCGAGGGCGCGACCGTCGAGTTGTCTGCCGACAGCTGGTTGAAGTCGTCGAAGACCTGCATGCGGAGCGTAGTCCGGATCGTGTTGATCTGCTCGCGCAGGTCGTCGATCTTCTTGATGCCCACGTAGGACTCGAAGTGCGCGAGCAGGCTGTTGACCGCCTGCAGCAGGTTCGCCGCCTCCGCGTACATGCGCTCGCGCGCCATCACTTCGAGCTGCTCGACGGCGGTCACGAGCATCTGCAGCCGCTTGAGCGCGGTGATCGTCTGCGTGAGGTGGCGCTTCGCGTAGTCGAGCGACTTGATGTCGCGGCAGATTTCGTGCACCATCTGCTCCGACGCCTCCGCCTTCGCCTTGATGTCGCGCACCTTGACCATGAGCTCCCCAATTGACTGCTTGCCGCTCTCGAGGTCGCGCCGCGCAGAGGTGCCCGCCGAGGTCTGCTGGCGCACGGTCTGCAGCACCTCCTCGTCGAGCACCTTCATCTGATCCTGCAGCTCCAGCATCTTGGGCTCCACCTCGCTGAGCGACTCCTCGGTCGGGAAGAGCCTATTGATGTGCGCTGTCGCGTCAAAGTCGGCCGAGTCGAATGGGTCGGTCGAGGGCAGCACGTCTTTGATGGCCGCCTCGAGCTTTGCAGAGAAACGCACAGGCGCTGAGAGGCCATCGAGCGAGAACGACATGGCGCCGCGTCACGTACGATTGCGCGGCGGGCCAGCTGCGGCGTAAAAGTAAAACAGGGACGTACGCGTTGTTCGTCTGCACACTCACTCCTATGGATACACGCCAGCGGGCCTTCGCACACGTGCTTCGTCACGACAGTGTGAATGGGCTGTGAATACTCGTTCTTCCCCCCCCAACACTCCTCCCTCAAGCGCGAGCTTGAGTAGCTCCTTGAGAAGCTGCTTGAGTAGCGCTATCAATCCTTCTTCCGGTTGAGGATGGTCTTCTCCAGAGGCGATGACTGAAGGTCCTTGCCCTCCAAAATCTGGGGGCGGAAGATGTAGAAGAGGAGGGCGAAAAGGCCGACGTACGCGCCTAGGCCAACGAGGTTTGGCACGAGGAGATCGGTCTCGGTGCGCCCGATGAGCGGCGCGGTAAGGCCGGCGAAGAGGAGCGGCGACGAGAAGACGTCGCCCAGATGAGAAAGCCCATCGAGCAGGCCATCGAGGTTGCCACGCTTGTAGAGCACCGCGAGGACCAGGAGGTTCTGCGTGCCATAGAAGGCGGCAGCGAAGGAATAAATGTAAAGGCGCCCTGCGGCCAGATCCGATGTGAGGGCAGCGGCGTTGAAGCTGCCATCCTTGTTCTGATACTTCGCGCGCCGGGCGTTTGCGGCTGTCTGATTGGCGAATGACGACTTGCTCTGAGTGAGTGCATCGAAGACGACCTCGAGGGCGAGGGGGTTGAGAGGCTCGGAGTTGAGCTCTCGCACGCTAGCACCAACGCTGCGGGCAAGGGCCGCATCTTTGAAAGGCAGAGTCGGTACGTTCTCGACGAAGAGGAACCTCTGCACCTGCCCCATCTTCTGCAGCATCTTACGCCTCTCCGGAGTCCGCTGCTGGTCGACGACCTGAGTAGGACGGTCGGAGAAGGTGCCCTGACTCTTGCTGCGGACCCCGGCTGCAACCATTTTATCGAGCTGGACCGCCGCACCGATATCGTTCCACTGTGAAGTCTCCTTCCAGCGGCCGATCACGTTAACCACTTCGCGCTCGGTGACTGTCTCACCACCAAACAAGACCTCCGCACGTTTGAACGCATCCATTGCGATGCTGCGATGGTTGCTGCGTGAAGGAGAAAGGTTCCGAGGCTGTCTGTGCAGCGAAGTAGACGTAAAGGAGACCGCGAGGCCGACGAAGAGGAGCTGCATCGTAATGGCTTTTCGAGGTGAATCTTCGAAGAACCTACCCGATGTTTTTCTAAGGGGTTCCCTTAGCGCTCGGAACTTGCGTTTGAACCGGGATACGGGAACAGGCGTTGACGTGGGCGGGGTATCGCGGCGCCGATCGACTCTTGCACTCGTCGGCTCGAAGATGATGCTGGGTGCGGTGCGGAAGCCCGTCGCCCACGTCTTTCTGCCATCACCGAGTGAGCCGCTGATCAACCCGCGCGCCTCCCTCCGCGAGTTTGCGGCCGTTCACCTGGGCAAGTGCGCGAGCCCAGCTCAGCCGAGCGCCTTTGCCTCCTCCTCCTCGGCGCGGAGCTTTATTGCGTGGTCGGCCAAAGAGCTCGTAAAGATCCAGAAGCCGGGCGAGCCGGGCGACGGCGTGCGCGTTGAGAAGCCCCTGCTCGATGCCTTTTACCCATTCAACGCCACGCTCTCAATCGCGCTCGCCGGCCTCAACGGCGCCATGCAGGAGCTCACGCGCAGTGGAAAGATCAATGACTTTGCCAACTACATCGCGGGCGACGTGGACGAGGACGAGGACGACCGGCCGCCGCCGGGGAAGCCCTTCGAATGGGATCGCGTCGGCCACGACACGGCCGTCGGCTTCACCCGCGACGTTGTCGGGCAGACGCTCACGCGCTGTATCGAGATTGCAGGCAAGCCTCGGCTTACGGCCTCACAGTATGCAGAGCTGCTCAAGCATCCTCACAAGGCCGCGCGCGTGGCCCTCGACGCCGAGCGGGCGAGTGGCGCGCGGGGGCTCGTCTCCAGCTACCGGGCGGGCGCGCTCGTCGCCACCAGCCCAACCTTTTTCATCGTGCGCGGAATTACATGCTACCTCGCGGATGTCTTCGTCGACAGCATCGCGTGGTATCGTGGCCAGATGAGCTCGAAAACGTTCATGACGAACGCGACGCTTAAGTCGGCCAAGCACGCGATCTTCAACGCCTTCTGCCTCGCGATCGGCTTCGTCGTGCCGTTCGTCAGCCCCAACTTCTATCTCTTCGTCGCTCTCGAACAGCTCGGCGCACAATACGCGACTGATGCTCTCATCTGCCAGCTCGGCACCATCGAGCCATCGTAAGGCGGCGCGCCGAAGAGCGCGCAAAGCCGGACGACGCGCGGGCGTGGGCGCTGCGCTCCGTGCCATGTGTCCATTCACATGCCTCGGTCTGCGGGACTGCGGCCCGGGACCGCAGAGCGCAGAGCCGAAGTCTTACGCACTCACTTGGATCGCGGCGCGAGCGTGATGCGCAGGTTTACACAGCCCCGCGGGGCTAATCACACCTCGAGACCAGACCTCGAGAGACAGCACATATGTGAGGACTGATCGAGTGTGGAAACGGACATTGGGTATTGTATACGATCAGCATGGTTTAGTTGGAAAAACTTACGGGAAAGTGAAAGGCTTGGGGAAAGGTATGGTACTCGAGCCTACTATGTACTCGCAGTGCAGGCGAGCTTGCGAACGGCGGTAACGCGGGACCAATTGCGCGGGAACCGTACCGATACAAGCGGTCGTCGCGCTGTCGTCGCGAGAACTTTCTCTGCGCCCTCCACGTTTGGTCTCCACGGGGCCGGTGGTCGTGCGTCTTGCCGAGTGGCAATCTAACGTGAACGTGAACGTCGCGGAGAACTTTGGCGAGCCATTTTCGAATCAATGCAAAATCAGAATCGAACGGCCTCCGTCAACACGGAGCAGTGCGATACCCTCGATCTCGGCCAGCCGTCCGTGGAGCTCGGCCAGCTCCTCATCGCCCTGTGCGACTTCCGTTCGGCGACCAATCTCCTTTGCCTCAACCACGCCTGGGCGGCCCTCGCGAAAGAGGACATAACCTGGCGGCCGCTCGCCACCACCATCGCACGTGAGGCGCGGCTTCACTTTGATACATCCCGCTCAACGGGCGAGTGGCGCACCAAGTGCCGCCGCCTCTTTTCGGCGCGGGGTACCTTCGTGAGCGAGTGCTTTGGCGCGCCGACGCCCGCGCCCGAGCGCGCGCCGTTCCACATCGCAGTGGGCTGCCGCTTCCGTCCTCCAGGCGGCACAGCAGGACCCGCGCAGGAGGTGCCGCGCGAGGTCGTGCTGCCGCTGCACCAGCGTCTGCAGTTCATCGCCGCCGCCCACAACTGCACCCTCGCCGAGGCGCGCAAGCGACTCTGGGCGCCCGAGGCCAGCGAGTCGGTTGATCCGTTTGCGAGCTCGAGCTGCGCGGGGCCCGCCGAAGATGAGGCCGCAAAGGAGAATCTCGACGCAAACCACCACGCGAGCGTTGAGGGAATGGCGGCGGTCGGGGATGACTACGATGGAAGCTGTCAGGGCGGCGCCCCGGCCGAGGGCGGCGCTGATGGCGCTGACGGCGCGTCGTCGGCCTCTGCCGCGGGGCTGATCGCGCTGCAGGGCGGGCAAGCGATCATCTGCGCTCCGGGCGCCGGCATTCGCGCCTTCGAGTTCGAGCACACCTTCGCCGGCGAGGCTTCGCAGGCGGACGTGTACGACGCGGCCGTCGCCCCGCTCGTCGCGGGAGTTCTCAACGGCCGGTCCGCGTGCGTCCTCGCGTATGGACAGACTGGCAGCGGCAAGACATTCACCATGTCCGGACCGGGTGCGGGTGTCTCTCCTTCGGCCGCAACGGCCGGCCTCGCGCCCCGCGCGGTGCTCTCGCTGTTGCGAGCGGCCCAGGAGCGCGAGGCGGCGGGCGTGAGCGTGAGCCTCAAGATGTCGAGCGTGGAGGTCTTTGGCGAGCAGATCACTGACCTGCTGCACGCGGGCGCCTCCATCGGCGGCTTCTGGTCAGGCGTAGCGGCCGCCGCGACGGCGGCCGGCTACGCCGATGAGCCCCTGGAGAGCGCCTCGCAGGCCCTCGAGCTACTCGAGCGCGCTGAGCTGAGCAAGCGGCGCGCGGCCACGGCCATGAACGAGCGCTCGTCACGCGCGCACTCGCTGCTCATGCTGACGCTCGAGCAGCGCGCGCTCGGCGAGCCCGAGGGCGTGCCGCCGGTGGTCTCCCAGTTGTGCCTGGCGGACCTGGGAGGCTCCGAGAAGGTGAAGCGCTCGGGCGTGCGCGGCGAGCAGCTGCGCGAGGCGATCTACATTAACAAAGGCCTCCTGGCACTCAAGTCGGTCATGAGCGCTCTCAACCAGAAGCACGCTCACGTACCGTTTAAAGACGACCAGCTCACGATGCTGCTCAGGCCGTCGCTTAGCGGCGGCGCGCAGACGTACGTGATCCTCGCCGCACGCCCCGAGGGTGAACACGCTCTCGAGACGATGCAGGCGCTTCGCTTTGGCGAGACGTGTGCTGCGGTCGAGGTGGCCGCTAAGGGCGGATCGGACCGCCAAGCACAGTCGGCGCTCGCGGCGCTCGACGCGCAGGTGAAGGAGCTCGAGCGCCTCATCGTCGAAAAGGAGCGCTTCGAGACGCACATCGAGCGGCGGCGCGACCAGCGTGCGGGCCTCCTCGACGCGTACGGCGCGGGCGCGGCGCTCACCGACATGGCATACGAGGAGAAGAAGGTGTCGCGCATCGTCGGCGCGGAGAAGGAGCGAGCTGCTCTCGAGAGGATCCTGGCGGCGCGTCGCTCGCTGCTCGGCGAGTAAGCATTTGCTGCCCACAGTCTTGTTGGTGTATTCACTATGAATGATGATTTTTTTCTCTCTTGAATTGGCTGACCTATTTTCCTGTGGAAAGCCCAGCGAGACTCGAAACGACTCGAAACCTCTGCGAGGGTCGAAACGGCGTCCCGTCGGTTCAAATTCACGAGACAAATGATTTTTCGCGTCCCGCCGCTCCGCCCAGCCGGTCGGCGCCACATTGCCGAGTGCGGGTTGTGGCTTGGCTTTGTGATTGGCACCCCTTTTTGCGCGTCATCCACAGCGCCACGCGGCAGCAGCTCATGTCAGCGGACATCCAGTCCCGTCTCGCTTCGATCGCGCAGCTCACCTACCAGACCTATGCTCTCGCCGTCGAGCGTGCAAAGGCGCTCGAGCTCCCGGTGGCCGCACCGCCGCTGCCAGCGTCCGCTTTCCGGGCCCCTCCGAGTGTCGTCCCACCCTCAAGGATGGCGCCGAGCTTCGTCACTCAGAGCGAGCCCGACGACATCCTCCGCCGCATCCTCGTGGCCCGGCAGGCCGAACATCCAGACTCGCGTTGTGGAGCCACCCCGGCGGCCGTTCCATCTGCCAAGGAGCCTGCTCCATCTGCCAAGAAGGTGGCAGCAGTGACTGTCGCGAAGCCGGCGGCGGAAGGTGGCTCTCCGATCTCGGTCGACAACTGGGCACAGCGTTCCAAGCAGATTGCGCAGCTCATGATGGCCAACGAGGCCAGAGAGATGGAGGCACGAGAGAGGCTCGCTCAGGCCAAGAAGCGGCTGAAGGAGCGGCACATCCTGCCGACCACCGGGCTCGCATTGCCCGACTTGCCCAAAGCGAGCCCGACGGCCAGCGCCCAAATCGAGGCGCGCATCTGGAAGGCCGCCATTGAATCGCCGCTGAACGCGGACGGTCTCGGGAAGAAACCAACCCTCGAGGAGCTGAAGGAGTTCGGCATCGTACCGTCGATGGCGGGCTCTCTGAGCCCCGCGCTCAAGGACTTTGAGGGCACGCTCGGGGATATTGATTACGACGACTACGACGACGACGGCGAGGACGACGACGAGGACGACGACGAGGACGACGACGAGGAGGACCCGGATTATGTCCCAAGCGAAGATCGTGAGGACGAGGACGAGGACGAGGACGAGGACGAGGACGAGCTGGAGGAGCAGGAGGAGCCGGGGGAGCCGGAGCAGGAGGACGAGGACGAGGAGGACGAGGAAGAGGAGCAGGAGGACGAGGAAGACGAGGAGGAGGATGCGACGGCACTAGTGCAGGTGTTGCAGCAGAAGCGTTCGGAGCTGGCTCGCATGCAAGTGCTCACCATGGCGCCCCACCCCTCTCCCCACAGGTGTTGCAGCAGAAGCGTTCGGAGCTGGCTCGCATGGAGGCCGCCATCCAGCGGCTCTACGAGGAGGGAGAGGACTATGCGCTGGAGGAGGAGGAGGAGGAGGAGGAGGAGGAGGAGGAGGAGTATGAGATGGACGAGGATTACGGGACCGCCACCGCGACGGCCGCCTCGCCGCTGGGGCGTACGTTCGCTTCAGCGGTCGCCGCTCTGCCCGACTACCAGTACATCGACGGGCTGACCGCCTCCGAGGATGACGAGGACGAGGTGGAGGACGTGCCTTGGGCAGCGCGTACCGATGTGCGCGGGATCTCCGAGCAGGTCGTCACTGGGCGTGCCTTTGGCTCAGCAGGAGGGCCCATGGATGCGCGTCGAGCTCCAATGGAGGCGCCTCCCGAGATTCGATCTCCGCATCCCGAGATTCGATCTCCGCAGCGTCGAGCTTCAATGGAGGCGCCTCGCTCGCCGCTCAAGGTGAGCACTGGCGACGAGGGCGCGCCGCGCTCGCCTCCCAAGAGCCGCACGCCGGTGTCGCCAGGGCGCTATGACTACGAGGAGGAGGTGCACGACCAGATCGAGCGGCCGCCGGCGTCGCCGGGGCGCTACGACTATGAGGAGGAGGCGGAGGAGGCGGAGGAGGCGGAGGAGGCGGAGGAGGCGGAGGAGGAGGTCCCCGTGATCGCAACCATTCTGCCGCTGCATCGCAACTCGATTGGTTCGACCGAGACCTTTCACGCCTCGCCGTTGAGTGAGGGCATATCGCCCAAGACGGCGCCCCAAGGTCGCTCCTTCCCTCGCGAGTCCCTCGATACCTTCACTGCCTCACCCGTGGGTGAGGGTATGCCGCCGCCCAAGACGGCGCGCGACAAGGAGCGGCACACCCGACCGACTACCGGCGCGCCTTACGTGCCTGCGGAGCCGGCCGATGAGCTCACGTCCGCCGACACGGCGCGCCTCGAGGAGCTTTCAGCACTGCTCGTGCAGCTCGACGCGCTGCGCACGCAGACGGAGGAGTCGCTCAAGGCGAGCGCGCCGCCAAAGCGCAAGAAGCTCACTGAGGCGCAGATGCGACAGGCGAGCAATGAGCTCTCGCGCGCGCTCGGCGGCATGTGAGAAGGAAGGGGAAGGAGTGCAGTTCAGCAGGCGAGGGGTTTGCAGGTGGCAGAGGAGTGGCAAGTGGCATGCTCGCTCGCTCGCTCATGTGCGGATGTGTGGTGGAGGAGCGATCTCAGTGCATCTCAGTGCGATCTTCGTGCGATCTCGGAGGAGGAGGCGCATTCGATCTCCATGCGATCTCAGTGCGCGATCGTGTCGCCGTCGATCTTGTCGGGGGCAGCGCGCGCGCAGAGGCCACGTCGGCACGCAGTCAGAAAAACGGACAGTCGTGGCGTGACGTGCGTGCCGTCGGCGGACCGCGACCCCGGCCCATACCGCCCGCACAGGACATAGGGATACATGTATAGGAGAAATGATCTCAGTCCTCGGCGGGGCGTCAGGCGCATACCGGGCTGTACAGGAGCGACAGGCGCGCGGACAGAAGTGTGCTGCCGCATACGCAGGTATGGGTATTTAACTCGACCCTGAGAGCTCCACCTGAGTCTGTAGTGAAACGAACTCTCCCCGCAAGGTCAAAACTCAAAATATTGTCGGACCCACACCGAGAGTTTAAACACCACACGGCTAGGATAATTTACCTACCTGAGCAGTGAAACACACAGGAGCGAGGTCAAAAACTCAAAATCTCGCGCCGACCCGCCGAGCTGCCGAAGTGTAAAGTGCGGCGGGCTCGGCGGGCATTTCAAGATCATGTCACGTGCATGCAATCGACGTAAAAGGATCTGAAAAACGGTCAATTAGAAAAAGCCAACACCGGCCCCCGTGGCTCGCATCCGCATTTTTCGAAAATTCTCGATGTTCGACCTCAACAGCGATGATTCCGGCGAGAGCGAGCCAGACCTGGAGCCGCTCGTGGTGCAGCCGCTTCTCAATCCGGCGGCAGAGGACGAGGCAGCAGCCGAAACCACAGGCGCTGGGGCTGTGGTATCGGCCGCGCCGTCGAATTACACTATTGGCGAGGTCGAACACGAGCAGCACCAACACGTGGCGGCAGCGGGTGCAGCACTAGCAGAGCCTGCACCTTCGGGCATGAAGCGCGGCCGGCCCCCAGCTGACCCGAATGCGGAGCCCCACTTCTTTTGCGACGAGCCTGGTTGCGGTGCCTCTTACATCACCTGGTGGATTGTACCAGCACCGGCGCAAGCATCACCCTTGGCTGATTGCTGAGGCCAAGCAGGTCGCTGTGGCCAATGGCAAGCGACCCCGAGGCCGTCCTCGTGAGAGCGAGCGAAACATGGACGAGCTAACACACGAATGGGAATGCCCCATTTGCGAGAAAGCGTACGCATCCTATGGCGGTTTGTACCAGCACAAGCGCTCGCACCACCCCGAGCTGGTGACCGCTCGCGGTGTGAGCAAAGTCAGCCTGGGCTATTACCCAACGGCCCGCAAAGCCGCGTCTGCATACGCCTTGTTTGCCAATTCGCAAGCAGTTTCTGCGTTGGCTCCGCCTGCAGCGACGTTAGCAGCGACGGCGACGGAGGCGATGGATGTCGAGCCGAATAGTGGACGTGGCGCCAGCTCGTCTGCAGCTCACTCCGAGGAGGTTGCTGTGCGACGAAGCAGCCGAAAGGGCAAGCAGCCTCTCGACCCAGCCATCGGTAAACGAGTGTGGAGCTGGCGACAGGACCTTCAGAGAACAATGGCGGGTGAAATCATGGACTTTCATGTCTGGCAAGATCGTGTTCGCGAGCATTTTGTGCGTTACGAGGATGGCGTGTCGCAGTGGCGAACCGAGGCAGAGTGGTGGGAAGACGAGAACGGGCCGACGCTGCCGTCGCCGCAGTGAGTACGCGCTCCGTGCTCAAGTCGACGCTCCGTGCTCAAGTCGACGCTCCGTGCTCAAGTCGGCGCTCCGTGCTCAAGTCGGCGCTCCGTGCTCAAGTCGACGCTCATGTGCGAGCCGCGCCGCTTCAGCGCCACTAGCTCGACAGCGCGCGGCAGCTCGCTATATATACTACGGAGACTATATACTCGAGATGGTGGATCTTTGAGCCACCGAAGGTAGCATCTACATGTGTACATGTACGGCCGCTGATGTGGGGAGACTGAGCTCTGAGGCTGCAGTGTGCCAGCAGCCGATGGCCGACAGCAGACGCACCGCGATCGCGCACCGTCTATTTGCTCTTTGGGGCAAGACTGTAGACTTGCCCATGTCGCATGTGCAAGGAGCACTTTTTACTGCTGGGAATTTTGCTAGTTACGCCTTCCCTTGTACGCCTTACATGTACGCGTGTGTCTTGAGTCTGCACCCTCCAAGCTGTGTCTCCACGGTACCTGTGGTCGTGCGTCTTGCCGAGATGGCAAATTTACGTGAACATTGTACGTGAATTTACGTGAACGTGAACGCTTGTTGTGCCCACACAAAAGGGTGCCCACAAACCCCACAGGGCTGCAACAGGGCCAAGCTTGCTTGCTTGCTTGCTTGCTTGCTTGCAACAGGGCCGATTACAGCGCCGGCACAACGCGACATCCTCATGGAGACTAGGACGCGCATTGGCGTCGCGCCGCTGCTCTTCACGGCTCCGCACACAATTTATCTGCATCGCGATGCGGAGGCTGATCATAAGCCCGAGGACCTCACGGGGTTCCTGTGCGAGACGTTCGCAGAGAGCACCGGTGGCTCTGCTCTCACCTGGTCCCGAGACATCTCCAGCATCAGCGCCAGGACCGCGCAGCCACAGGCAGGGTTGCGGGACCCGAACTATCTGCGCATCGATGAACTTCCATCAAATCCATGGAACGAGGCGCTGCGCAACGCGTTGCAGCGCTGGCCGCCGTGGGCATGCTTGCACTGCGACCTCCACGGGCGCCGTGACCATCATCCTGGAATCAACGACGACAGTGTGGACGCGTCCGATTGCGACTGCGGCCTGGCTGCGATGCGCGCACGCGCGCCGCCGCTGCTCGTGCGAACCATCGAGCGCGCGCTGCTGCAGCAACTGGGACGGGCGCTCTCCTCGACAGAGTTCGTGCTCAACCTGCGGCCACGGCTCAGTGGTGGGTGGACCAACGGTCGATGCACATTGAGCCAGCAGGCGGTCGAGTTCAGATATGCCGCGGTGCAGCTCGAGCTGTCGCTGCGGCTTCGGCGCGCCCTTCACGCGGACGACCGGCTGCGCGATCGCGTCGCCGCGGCGCTCGCAGCCGTCGCCCGCATCGTCTACGCCGCCGCCGCTTCGGGAGGGTGCTCATTGGCCGCTGTGGGGGCTCCGCTGCCTTGCATGCAAGTGCGCACCAGAGCGCCGAGCGAGGAGGACGTGGTGATGCCAGACGCCGAGGGCGCAGCCGCGCTCCCGTACGCCGCGCCGGCCGCGGAGGCTGTGATGCCTGTCCGCGCGACGGGTACAAGTGTTGTGTCGGTCTCTGATGCCGACATGGACGCTGGGGGTGCGAGCGCCGATGCCGATGCCGACGCTGACGCCGATGCCCTGGCGGCGTCCCCACGCTTGGTCGTGAGCACACCTCGTGCGCTCGCGGCGCTCTTCGTCTTCGCCCACCCTCTCGAACTTCTGGAGCTTGAGAACGTGCGAGGCGGCGTGCGCGCCGTGCTGCCCGACCACACGCGTGCCTTCGCCGCGTGCCCCTTTTCGTGCAGCTGGGGCGGCGGACTCTGCGTGCCTCGGCCGAAGCCGGGCGCGCGCCTGTACGGCGCCGTGTACTGGCTCACGTTCGAGCAGCTCGCGAGCGCGGACCGTCGAGCAGGCGAGGGGGAGCGTGGCGGGACTCGCCGAGTGCGCGTGCGCGTGCGCATCGGCAGCGGGGGGGCGGCGGATCGACTTTGGGCGACGGCGACCGGCGGCGGCGGCGGCACTGGCAACAGCAGCGGCGCCAGCTCTGGCGCCGATGGCAGCAGCGGCGGCGGCGGCGGCAGCGATGGCAACGGCATCAACGTCGGCGGCAGCAGCGGCGGCTACTGGGTGGAGGCACTCACTTACCTGCCACGCGAAGCCTCGATGAGGGAGGATGCGGCCGCTGAGCACCCTTCCACAGCATACCTATGCTTGATCCGACGGGCCATGGAGCAGAGCGCCGATCCGCACGCGGCCGAGCCCCTCTGCATTCGCTCTGCGTCGACGGGGCGCGTCCTCAGCACTTGGACTCACCCGGCGGGACGGCATGCGACGCTAGCCCCTTCGTGTGCGGTGCTTGATGAAGGGGAGGAGCTCAGCCACGGCGAAGAATCTAGCGAGGCTGCACGGGAGCGGTCAAGCCGCAGCAGTGGCGGTGGCGGCGGCGTCGTGGCGGGATTTGCGGCGCTGCCTTTGCTGGCGCTGCTGACTGAGGTGGGGATGCGCGTCGATCCGCCCTGGACGATATTCGACGCCGTCGCCAAGGTGCACGCCAAGTTGGTCTCGTGCGGGGTCGACAGCACAGCCAAGCTCATCGACGCTCTCTCGAGCGACACGTTGAACTCGCTCATCAAAGAAGGCGGGCGTGAAACGACCCTCCCCCAAGGGCCGCGGAAGCCAAACAAAACTCTCCGGTCGCGCTCATTAGCCGTGATGCGCGAGCTCTTGCTCGAGGAGGTTTAGACATGCTGTGCAGCACTTAATTGGACACCCACAGAGTCATGTTATGTTAAATTTCATGTCATTAACTTTCGCGCGGAACGTCGATCGGGATGTAGCATGAGCAGTTGACACCGCACCGCGACGGCGTCCGAAAAGCGAAATAAAAACCATATAATACGGAGACTATATAACTTTCAGAGCTCCACGAGGTGACAGCTCCACTTTGCTCCAACGCAGCAAACGACGCGCGACGGCGTCGCTCCGAAATAAAACTTTCAGACAAAGTGACAGCTCCGCACTGCGTAGAGTATGTTCAATTTTGAATTTAGTGACGACTTCCATGTCGCTGGGGGGTCTCGCGCATATGCGAGAACCGTGGCTGTCTGGAGCCGGGCGGGTGAGATGCTAGGCCGCACGCCAGTGGCCAGTCGTGAACCAGTCGGCGCGCGTCAGGCTGGGGGCGATCTCGAGAAATTGTGGGGGCTTTGGAATGCCCGGTCTGGTCTTACAGGGATTGGGAAGACAGATGTGGTGGTCATTTCCTGGAAAATAACCACACGACGTGAAATGATGACACATTGAATGGACTGACGGAACACACATGGGTTGCCCAAAGGCCCCCCGCACTCTCCCCGCGCTGATGAGAAGGCGAATATAGAAGAGTGAGGACAAATGGATGCAATCGAATGGATGGAGACGCTCAAGGTAACCAAAACAGGTTAAACTGGGGTGGGGCAGCACGCCGCGACTCATGCACGGGATGCACTCATCGGAGGGATGGGACACTTTTTAAGAGGCTTTGCTTCCCACCGTGCTGCCTACGGCTGAGAGGTGCGCGACGCGGATCGGCCGTTCGGACCATCTGCACCGCACCCACTAAATGCGCACCTAAAGAACCCGGGTTAAAACGGGACCAGACGTGAGACGTCGCCCTACCGGCCGCCGGACCCCGCCGGACCTCGAGGACCGGCGAATCTATTTTCATACCTTATTGGGCAAATCCATTATTAGCCCCTTTACATGTACCAATTAGGAATTCCTATGTCTTTTGTCGATTGACCTCCGACGGCATCCCACACGAGGATTCGACGCGTCTCAGAGAGAGCTGATCACGAGGTCATTATTTTACATGTTGGCAAATGAGCCCGCATCGCATGCGGCCGCTTCCAGGCTACATTCTAGCTCCGAGGCGCCCGCATCGCTATCGCCATCGTCGACATCCATACCCCGATCGCCATCAATCGATGTGGATGCAGTCACCCCCGACATTGAGTATGCACACGCGCTTTGGCTCAGCAGCAACAGCAGCGCAGAGAGCGGCGGCGCAGAGAGCAGCAGCGCAGCGAGCAGCGGCGCAGAGAGGCCCGAGACGAGCGGCGGCGAGGCGTCCGAGTCCCTCCCACAGATCCTAGAGAGTGCCACCGCGACTGACATGGAGGCTTCTGTGTTGGTGCGCCGGCCCCGCTTGCCCAGACCAGCCTCACAACCGATCATGCCCGGAGGACAGCTCATAGCACCGCCGCAAAGGCGATCGACGCAGCAAGGCAGATCGGCCGTGTCCTCGTTCTCGCCTTCCAGCAGCTCGTTGGAGTCCATTGGTGAAGACGACTCGTGCGTTCACCCAAGCCATCAAACCGCGCCCGTGCGTCTGACAGAGCGATCGATGCAGCAAGGCTGTTCGGCTGCGCTCTCGCTCTCGCCTTCCAGCAGCTCGTTGAAGTCCATTGGTAAAGACGACTCGTGCGTTCACCCAAGCCATCAAACCTCGCCCGTGCGTCTGACAGAGCGCGGCACCGCAGTCGCAGCCGCTCGGTTCCTCGAGTTGCTTCAAGCCCTAGACCCCTCAACCGGCAACCTGACGACTGCGCAGCTGACCAAGGGTGTTACTCCACGGGCAGCACCTGCGAAGACGGAGCACCTGCGAAGCCGGACACCTGCGAGGCCGGAAGCATTACATGCACCGGACGCAGCACCAGCGGATTCAGCAGGTGCTCCTGCGAAACCGGAAGCACAACGGGATCGCCCACGCAGCATGTTGGCGGAACAACACTCCGCGCACACCACAGAAATGGATCAACACTCCGCTCACATCACAGAAATGATGCTGCTGCATCACATGCGGCAAACCAACAACGTGCGACAACGCTCGACGAGCGGGGAACTACGAGGGGCAGGGTATACTCCGGCGTGGTCCCCTGGAGCGGGGAGGTCAAGAGCCCGTGCCAAGACCCTCGACTGTTTTGAGGGAATGTAGATACCATATAGTCAATAGAGACTACAGGACATGTAACTTAACGGCTGTCGAGCGCTGTACAAACGTCTACAGTAGCGCGGTGAGTTCAGTAGCGCTACCGTAGCTGCCAACGGGCCAGTCGACCGATGTCTCGTTCGTCTCGAGACTCGAGTCTCGACGCGACGTTTTTACGTGACGTTTTACAGCTAGCCGCACCGGTTAGGGTCCCTACACGCGTCGCGGCTCGCGCGACCCAGTGGTTTTTGCCCTGGCGCCGCTCATAGGACGTCGAGTATATCTATAACACCATGATTGTGGGGGGACAACGTACTACAACCGCCCCCCGCCACGGGGGGGACTCCAATCACGGGGGGACTCCAATCACCAAAAGAAGCCAAAGTTCGCCCAAATGCATGCAGAATTTCGTGAACTGTAAAACTTCCATGGCTCCAACTCAACCTGCCCGTGGGCGTGGCAAGCAGAGCTCTCGTTCAAAATCAAGATTTGTGGCTCTTGAGCTCGAGGCCCCGGAGCAGAGCGAAGCTCCGCCAGAGGTTGACAATATCACTCCAGTGAGCAAGAAGGAGCGGAAACGTGGTACTACCAGGTTGTGCGTGGGGTTGGCGGCGACGGCGACCATGCTGATCTCCGCTGTGGTTGCAGTCAACGAGTTGCTCCATCGTCCTTCATACAGTGACTTAACCATCCAAGCTCCTACACAACCAACTGCGCCAAGCCGTCTTCAACATCCGCCATCACCACTGCCACCAGCAACACCTCCATCACCATTGCCAACACTTCCATCACCAATGCCTCGTCTACCGCCCGCGCAGCGCCTGCCAGCCTTGCCACCATCCCCGCCTTTGCAGCCACCTGCCTCGCCAAGCGTTCCGCCGCCTGCGTACCCTCCGCAGGACCCCTGCGCGGAGGCAGTCGACATCTGGGCGCGTGAAGGGGCGACCACTCCGGAGGAGGCCGACGGGGCCGCCACCCCGGAGGAGGCGTGCAATGAGTGGGCTGCTGCCGAGTGGGGTGCCCTCGAGGGCACCCGCTCGCTCGAGCGCGCATGCCACACGCCCTTTGCCCTTTCTTCTTGCGCTGCCACGTGCTGCGCAAGGGCGAGCGTCGCGCCGCCCCGCGTGCTCTGGCGTCCCGGCACGCCCGACGCACCGTTCACGCGCCCATTCACACTCTCAGCGCACGCGGGAAAGCTCTGGATTGCGCCCGTCGTTGGGCTTGAGACCGATACGGTACGTCAGGCGCATCCGCCAGGCGCGGCCGCTGTGGATGTGGACATCGGTGCAGTGCAGTGGGAAGAGCTCAAACTCAAAGGCGCGAATTGGGCCGGCATACAAGCTAGCGGCTGTGTGCACGAGCTCTACAAGTATCCCGTGAGCGAGTACCTCGCGTACCTGCGCCGCGAGCGCTTCAATGCTGTGCGCTTGCCGCTCTCAGCGGCACTGCTCAACATGGCGGCTTCCGCCGACGGTTATGTACTCAGCAACATCTGTGGTGAGTACGCGGGCTGGGAGCTGCTAGGAGCCCTCGACGACCTGATCCGTCGTCTGGCGGCCGCTGGGCTGTTTGTCATGCTCGATATGCACACGCTCGACTATCCCGAAGGCAACAATGGCCTCTGGTGCACGGGCGAGGCGCCGGGCAGCAACCACTGTGGGCGCGTGAGTGAGCGACCAATCTACCGGGCATGGCAGCTGCTCGCTCAGCGCTACTGCTCGTTCCCGAATGTGGTGCTCGCGGACGTGTTCAATGAGCCGCACGACGCGTCCTGGGATGCATGGCGCGACTTCGTGCAGCGCATCGCGCGCGATGCGATCCATGCGTGGTGTGACCGATGGATTGTCGTCGCCGAAGGCATCGGCGGGGCCAGTCCATGTAACGATTGCTGGTGGGGGGAAAACGTCATCCGCCAATCAGGTAGGCCTATCACGCTCGAGCAGCCGCATCGGCTCGCCCTCTCGGTCCACATATACGGCCACGGCACCCAAGGTTACCTGCACGATCGCTCCTTCCCCGCCAACCTGCCCGGTGTGTGGGACGCTCACTTTGGGCGGATTCCACAGCAGCAGGGCATCCCTGTGCTCGTGGGTGAGTGGGGTGGCTCGTGGGCGGGCCGTACGTGGGACGGGCAACACATCCCTGCGACGGCGACGTGGCAGGCGGCATTGCGAGACTACCTGATCGCGCGTGGCCTGGGGTCCTTTTATTGGACATTGAACGACAACTCCTTTCGCACCGGCAGCCTCTTTGCCGATGCGCATGCCGCGGAGAAGGCTGCCTTGCTTTCAGGCCTGCCGGTCTCGAACATCACTGCATTGCAGGCGCGTTGGAGTCGACCGCCCCCGCCTCCTCGATCGCCCCCGCCTCCTCGATCGCCACTGCCACCAGCATCGCCTAGGCCGTCGCCCCCGCTACCCTCGCCCCCGCCCCCACCATCGCCACCGCCACCCTCCCCCTCGCCTCCCTCTTCGCCCGCGCCGTTGCTGCCGCCGCCACCCAGTGCGCCGCCATTTCTCCTGCTGCAGCTGACTGGTGCGCGAGCGGGCCTCGGAGCAGCAGCCACGCTGCTACTCCTCGTCAGTGGCGCGGCCGCCTGCAACTCACGCCGCCGAAGAGCCGACGGGTTCGCTCAGCAGCGTGACGAGAAGCTGCAACAGGAGACTCGTGATGCGGCAGAAATGGTGTCCAGCACACATGATAGCACAGCCGCGACCAGCTGAACAACATCGAGAAGGTCAAGTCCGTCTTAGACTGAGACACAGCCATGGACTCACCATGAACCAGCCATGAGACTCACGACGTCGAGCTCTGTGTGATCACAGTTCCGCACTACGCGACTACTCACTGTGCGCTTGAAGTGCTAGTTCGTACCGGCCTACCCCTACCGCATTCTACCGCAATACCGCCAATGCCCCTACCGCCCGGCCGAGACGCGAGAGATAGGTTCCGTAGGACGACTTCCGGACCGCGAGTCGAGTGTCGTCCACGTTTTCGTCCGCTCGCTGCAATTGCCCCGCTGTACCGAAGCGTCGACGCGTGACTTCTCATTGTGCTTGATTTCCTTCATGCTGTGTCAGTCTGCTCGGCTGCTGCATTTCCTGATGCTTGTTTGGTCTTCTTATGGTGGCAAAAGTACTTTGTGAATATTTGTGATTGCGAAATAATCACCACAGCGGAACCCCCGCGGACCCACGCTCATCGACTGATCGACGGAACAGGGAAGTGATCTCGCAGCAGTAGTCGAGGTCTCGAGGAAAAGGGGCCGGAGCCTCCAAACATATGGGGTGCAGGGGAATAAAGTTAACTGTTAACACACACGTTGTCTGAATCGATGCGGGCTTTCGTGGATAGGGACACGGAGTGTCTCGAAGGAGAAGCTAGTATCATCGCGCCGCGTCCAGACTTGACTTGACTTGCCTGGCGCTGCCCGCCGACCGCGGAGCGTCGGCCGACAGCGGGGCGGGCCACTCTCAGCTGGGTGCCTTGTTGCGATCCTAACCGACCCTGTCGAGATCCTATATGGAGTACTCTGCCGACCTGTACGCGGACGTTCGGGTGCACACGGCGA
>Ga0210248_101009_pt1 | contig 23320 bp, 8 predicted proteins | sample ChrtobMetP3_32mM_FD_155493 | JGI IMG/M metagenome (GOLD analysis project Ga0210248, IMG submission 155493) | Chrysochromulina tobin associated microbial communities from unialgal haptophyte culture, Seattle, Washington, United States - P3_32mM | ecosystem: Host-associated > Algae > Haptophytes >...
GGGATGGGGGGGAGGGATGGGGGGATGGGATAGGGGGATGGGATGGGGGGATGGGATGGGGAGATGGGATGGGGGGATGGGATGGGGGGATGGGACGGGGGGATGGAGGAGGGCGAAAGCTCGGCCATGTCGCGGTGAACGACAGAGGTTATCTCTCAGCTGAGGTCGGCAACAGCCTCTAGGTTATCGTCATTGCTCGTGTGGAGAGGGGGGCGTGAGGGTGAGGGTCGGCTGTGCCAAACGCCGTCGTAGCGCTGGTGCGCGTGAGCCATGAGTCATGTGCACGCGCGCGAGCCATGCGATGTGCACGCTCACCAGCCGATTGACGTGCTGCAGCGCGAGCCGGAGCATGGTGAGCTCCTCGGTCCAGTCACGGTCCCAGTGGAGCATGCCCAGCTGAGGGTCAGCGAGCTGCACAAAGTCATACCCACCCTGCCATTCACCCTCGGACTCGTACTCGAGACCCTTGAAGACGCGGTTCTTGGCGAGGTGGAAGCGCCCGTTGAATGCGGTGAGCGATGCGTTGAGCCATGCTCTCAGCTCAGCCGCCGCGCCGCCGCCGTCGTCTTCGTCGTCGTCGATCGCATCGAGGGTTAGGGATGAGGCGAGAGAAAGCCGAGGCGTTTTGGCCGAGGCGGCGGCGAGGCCTCCACCACCAAAGGGCAGCAGCAGTCCCTCCTGCGCCAGGCAAGCGAGCAGGTCCGCCGCGTCCGAGCCACTCCAGTGCGTTTTGAGATTCTGCATGGCGTCATACGGCAGCCCTAGGGTGTGCGCGTACACGAACGAGTGGAAGCTCGCCCCGCGGCCGCTGCGCGCGCAGATTATCGAGTCGACCCACAGCCGGTAGGCGATCCACAGCTGCAGTGGCACGACCACCCGCCGCTCGGCCGCCTCGAGCACCCACTTCCGGCGCAGGGCGATGAGTGGGTCGATTTCGCCTGACTCGCGCCTTCCGCGCTTCCGGAAGGGCACATCCCCATCCGTTGCGCCCTCGTTGATCGCCGACAGCACCGTCGCGAGCGGCTTGTAGACACGAATCGACCGCCGCAGCAGCAGATCCTCCGTACCGCTGGAGGGAGACGCGGCGGCAACGGGGATTTTGGCTTCGCCGCCATCGCGCTGACCACCTCCGCCGTGTGGAGAGGCGGGTTGGTCAGGGCGAGCGAACCCGGCCGCAGGGGATCGGATTCGGCGTTTTAGCCGTTGCGCGCGCACCGTCACCGCCAGCACGAGCAGCGTGGCACCCGCGATGGCCACCAACCCACTGTCGCCGACGACTATTGGCATTGAACGACAAGGAATCGCTCGATGCAGCCGCGCCGGAGAATTCCTTGGTGATTGCGCATCATCAAGCATCAGGGCGCAACGTGTACCAAATCAAGACAAGTCAAGTTGACTTGACTTGACTTGACTTGACTTGACTTGACTTGACTTGACTTGATCAACAAGACTAATAACTGACATTCCAAGAAATTGGGACGAGTTGACATGTGCACTGATGAACTGATCCCTTGTGAGGTACCGATGTACACAGCCCGCGCCCCGCGGCACCCATCGAGGCTCGCGTTTGTCTACATTTCAGCTGTTATGCTGTTTACAAAGTTCAAGATAAAGTGATAAACAAGCGTACAAGCCCCTGCGTCGTCGCGAGTGTGAGAGAGAACTTTGTAACTTACCAAGCTACCTACACATTGGCAGGACCGCGAGTGTGAATCAAAAACTGTGATACTGAGTCGCGCTGAACGCGGCTCGCAGGGGATGAATTGGCTTTGATTGTGAACGCGCTTTTGTGTTTTGAGTTTGGTGTTTTGTGCCTGTTGGCGGGTGGTCCGGTGTCTTGGGTGTCGAATTTTAAACAAAGTGAAAATGATCGCGTTGCTGCGCTGCGGGTCACTACTAAGTGTCAAGCCGGACTGGGCAGTCAGTCGGCCTCATTTCGTTGCGGCGGTTCGTCGCCGCTCGTCATGCCCGCCAGCGAGCACGAGGCGAACCTCGAACGGCTCAAGGCCAAAGTGAGCGCGGCCGACGACCTCGATGAGAAATTCTACTTTGTGCAGAGGGCCGCAGGCGACGCGCTCGCAGCCAACGCGCCGGGGCTCATCGCGCGGCTGCAGGAGGCGGGCGCCATCTCGGCAGCTGAGGCGGCAAGCCTCTTTGGTCGGCTGCTGAGCGCGGCGTCCGTGCCGCCGGAGGCAGCCGCTGCCGCACCGGCCGCCGCGCAGCCGCCAAGGCCGCAGCCCATGCCTGGCTTGCCACCGCCAGCGCAGGCACAGGAGCAGGTGCCGGATGCGCCGTTGCAGGCGCGGGTGCCCACTGCGTCGCCATCGGCGTTGCGCGCGCAAGCCGCATCGGTGCCCGTGCCCGGCAATGCGCCAGCGGCAGCGGCGGCGGCAGCGGCGGCGGCGGCGTCCGCAGAGGGTTCCGAGGCGGCGGCCCTCGAGGATCGAGAGGTGCTCGCGCGCGCGGTCCAGCTCGGGATGGATGTGCGCGCCGATCGCTCCTTATTATGGCTGGCGGCGGAGGCGCTCAAGGCGCCACTGCCCGCCGGCTGGCAGGTGCGTCACGACGTGCTCGGCACACCTTACTACTTGGAGGAGGCGACGCAGCAGAGCCGGCGCGAGCCGCCGACGAACGAGTCGTACCGCGCGCGCTTCTTCGCGCTCAAGCGCGAGCGCGTGGGCTACCGCGAGCTCATGCTCTCTCGGGTGACCTCGACGCATCTGTGCGATGCGCTCGCGGCGCTCCCTGAAGCCGAGGCGCAACGTCTCGAGGCCCTCTTCGAGCAGCATGACCGCGACCAGGACGGCGTCGTCTCGTACGGCGAGTTTGCGCTACTCGCCGACGAGGCGGCTGTACGCCAGGGAGCGAAGCCCTTCCCGCCCGCCAAGCTGCGCTCTATCTTTGTGGCGGCGGACTTGAACGCGGACGGGGGCGTCGACTTTAACGAATTCTGCCGCGCGCAGATGAAGAGCACGTCCAAGCGGCGCTCCAGCTCACGTCGCTCGTCGCCCACGCCCTCGCTCACGGCCTCGCGGGCCGGCTCGCAGGCGGGGGACGACACGCCGCGCTCGTGGCCAAACGCGACGCCACGCCAGTGGCCCACGCCGCCGATGACGCCACGCGACCCCCTTGACTCACCCTCGACGATGTCCGTCGCGTCCACGCACTCGATGTACTCATACGCGGGCTCGCGGGCCGGCTCGCAGGCAGGCGACGACACGCCGCGCTCGCATTACGACGCCCATTACGACGGCCAAGCTCCCGACTCGCGCGGCAGCGGCGGCGGACGCGGCGACGCTTTCGCGGAGGTGCTATCCGGCCTGCTCGGACCGCACGGACCGCCCTCAGTCAGTCGCTCGAGCGCACCTTCCTTTTCGGGACGGTCGGGCGCGTCCGATGGACCGAGTGGCGGCTCAGATGACGTGTCCCCCGGCGGATGTGGCGGGTGCGGAGGCGGCGGGAGCGCCCTCTCGTTCGCCACGATGTGGCCAGTCCCGCTCCTCGCGGACAACAGCGGCGCCTCGTCCCAGTATGTGGGCAGCGCCTCACCGCCATACGTCAGCGGCGGCGGCGGCCGCGGGAGCGCGGGCGGCGGAAGCCTGCGCGATAGCCCGATGACAGCGACGCGGCCGACGCCACCGCTGCCGCTGACGGCAACAATGGCGCTGCCGCCTTCGAGCCGGGCGGGCTCTGAGGCAGCGGGCTCGGGGGGCGAGGCGGCGGAGGCAGTGTGGGGGCGATTGAGGCTCGATGGCGGTGGGAGTGACGCGGCGGGCGTGCCGCCCGTCTCGCTGCTGCGGGGCGCCGAGCACGTGATCGGCCGCTCGAAGGTGTGTAAGCTCGTCCTCCAATCGTCGCGCATCTCGGGCCAGCACGCGGCCTTCTTTGTCACTGCGGGCGCCTTGCTGCTCGAGGACCGATCGCGCTACGGCACCTTCCATAACGGGAACCTCATAGGCAAGGGAGGCTCGGTGCCGGTGCACCATGGCGATCGCATCTCGCTCCTCGCGCCCGCCCCCCCCGATGGGGTCCTCTTCCGCCTTGAGATCACCGACCCGCGCGCCCTCGATCGCGTCGTCGGCACCGGTACCGGGCGCGCCGGTGCCGCGCCGCCGAGCGCGCGTGCGGGCATGGAGACGTCGTTCCGAGGGCCGCCGCCCGCGGTGCGTGGAACAAGCCTGGAGGAGCCACCGATGAGCTGCCGCATGTCTTCGGCCGCCTCAGTCGCCGAGACCGAGGCGCCGACTGAGGTGGGGTGGCGGCAGCCATCCCTTGCGACGGCGCCGCCCGGCGCACCGCCCGCCTCTCAGTACGTGGTCACGCCGGCGGCTTCTTGTTTGACCACGCGGCCCATGACCGCGCCTCCGCCGCTGCTGCAGCCACCCTCGGCCGCCGCCATCGCGGCCGCGGCCGCGGCGATGCCGCCGACGCCCATACCCTCTCGTCTGCCGCCCGCGGGACCACCACCTGGTTGCGCCTGGGGCCACGCGCCACCGCTGCCGCAACGGATGGCGTCGCCGATGGGGCCGCCGATGGCGCCACTGATGGCCCCGCCGATGGCGCCAGCCCACATGGGAATGGGATGTGCGCCCCTCTCGTTTGCCATCAACCTGACCGCCGCTGCCACCCGCTTACCGCCGCCGTCCGCGACGGCCACGTCCGCCTACGCCGACGCCTCGCAGATCGGGTATGCGGGCTCGTATGCGGGCTTGAGGCACGAGGGCGCTGGCGCCGTGTTGGGCGCCGAGGCGGACCGTGGCAGCAGCGGTGACGGCTACGGTTACATGGCTGGCGGTTACACGGAGCACTCGCACGGCGGCGTGTCTACCGGTATCGGAGCGCCCAATGCAACGCGAGACCTCTCACGGGACGAGCCGTTTTTGCAGATCCAGCGTCTGCAGGTGGAGGCGATCGCGGAGGCAGCGGCGAGCGAGCGAGAGAGCGCCTCCAAACGCTCCTCCAACCCGGTGTCGCGCCTGATGCGCTCGATGAGCTTCAAGCTCGGTCGCTCACCCGCCAAGTCGCCGCGCGCCAAAGGGCTTGACGCGGCGCGCTCGCCCCGCAGCCTCGCCTCCTCCACCCCGGGTTCACCCGACGCGTCCCCGCGCTCCAACGCATCCCACCCGGCGAGCCCACGCCTCCCCAGCCCACGCCTCTCCAGCAGCCGCATGATCCAGGACCTGGACTCCGTACCGACCGCGGCCGTGCCGACCACCGGGGCGACCATCGGGCCGACCATCGGGGCGGCCATCTTGCCGACCATGGGGACGATGCGGCAGCCCATTTGGGATCGCGCCGCCGCGGGCGCCCTCGTCACCCTCCCGCCCGAGCTCCTCGGGAGCTCACCCGTCGGGAGTCTACCCGTCGGGAGCTCACCCGTCGGCGCGGGCGAGGCTGGCGGCGCCGGCAGCAGCGGCAGCGCTGGCGAAGGCGCGGAGGGGTTCGACGCCGCGTACGAGCGAGCCGCGGACGTAGCCACCCTGAGCCTGATGGATCGCGCCACCGCGCGCGGCGAAAAGTTTCGGCCGAACGTCACGCGTGCGGACTTTGTGACGGCGGTGCACCTGATGGCGACGCAACTAGGGCTGGCTCTCGAGCCGCCCCAGATTGAGCAGCTCTTTGACGCCGTCTCCGCGGGCGGTAGGACCGTCCAGTTCGACGACTTTGTCGAGGCGCCTTCGACGCGCTACTACCTGCTCCAGCTCGGCCGTGTCGAGCAGGACGGCGCGCCTGGCCGCAGGGCCAAGGGCGTCGAGCCGCACCTCGAGGCGTGAGAGCCGGCGCGCGCCAAGCGCCGCCTCGCGCCCACTGTCACACGTATCCAGGTACCAGCGTACGCTCACTATGAGTTCAGTCTTCCAGTAAAGATTTCGTGCATCCTTGACGCTTGAGCGTTGAGGTTCCGATTCGCACACTCGGCTTCACATCAACCTGTGTGAACCTCTACACAAGCGACTTTCAGTTTCACAGGTGACACTGGTGCAACTCTGACACAGTCACGATGACACACTGACATTCCGACGACGACTACCTCAACGAACTCAAAATCTATTCTCCTGGAGGCCCACGCCCCTACTCAACACCTAATGCTGGGCGCCCTTCCATAGATTCCCATGGATTCCCTTGGATTCGAAGCGACTCGTTTTCACAGATGCGCAGCTGTCTCCCCGCGCTTTGTAAAATGTAAATGCTGGCGCGGCCGCCGCTCGTGGCTCGCTGCCGGCACGTTTATACGTGTAGTGATTTGCACGTGGAGCATTCCGCAAATCGTGCGTGGATTGATGCTCTCGATCCCGAGGTGTACGGCCGCGACGTGCTCCTCGTCGCGGGCGATGTTGCCGACCGTTTGGCAACATTTAAGGATGCGATGCGGCGGATGGTTGAGGCTTTTCAGCTGGTCTTCTACGTGCCAGGAAATCACGAGTTGTGGCTGCTGCGCGACGGGTCCGAGGGCAGCTCCTCGCTCGAGAAGCTTGAACGGCTCGAGCAAGTTTGCCGCTCGCTGGGCGTCATCACCTCGCCCCAACGTGTGCAGCTCGAGGCTGGCGCCGTGCACGTGTGCCCGCTCGTCTCCTTTCACCACACGAGCTTCGACAGCGAGCCCGACATTTCGACGCTGCGTCTCCCCTCCGTTCAGCGAGCCATGGCCGACTGGCGCGCGTGCCGCTTCCCGCCGAGCCTCGAGTGCGGCTCCGAGCAGCTCGCGGAACACATCGACAGGCTCAATGTGCTGATGCTGCGCGCGTCGGCGCGACAGGCGGAGGCGCACCCGGCGCTGTTGCCTTGGCGCCGCTACCCTGGAAAGGAGCGCGCGCGCGATGAGCCGCTCGTCACCTTTTCGCACTTCCTGCCCCGCATCGAGCTCTGCCCTGAGAAGCGCTATCTGCGCTACCCAGATTTGATGAAAGCCGTGGGCTCAGTGAGTCTGGGACGACGCGTGCACGCGCTCAGGCCGGATGTGCATGTGTTCGGGCACACGCACTTTGGGTGGGACGCCATCCTCGCCGACGACGGCATCCGGTACGTCCAGGCAGCCCTCGCCACCCCCGACGAGCGGCGCTACCGTATGGGGTCGCTCGCCATCGGTGAGATTGACCGCGGGCCGCTGCAACTCTTTGACGGCGAGGCGCACGCCTTTTGCGCCGCGCGGCGAGCCGCGTGGTCGTCGCACTATGAGCGCAATCCGCGCACGCCGCAGGACACGCGCCCGGCGCCGTGGGTGCTCGATTACTACCTTCGCAAGGCGCCGTCGAGGGTGATCCTCCCGGAGGCCTCGTCAGTGAGTGGGTCGGTTCCGCGAGATGAGGGCGGCGCACTGGCTCCACGGCCGGACATTGAGCCCTGAGGTGCCGCATGGATCTGCTGCGGTACGGAATGTCGCGTACGAATTGAGAGGAGATTGCGACAGGTGAGTTTGGTGACTTGACTTGACTTGCACTCTCGCGCGATCGCGTTGTGTTGAACGCTTCCACCAAAAGCGACAAGTCTTGAGAACGACGCTGACGCAGTGTTGCGTAGCGCAGCGCCTCGACTGGCATGTCCGAGGTGGGGCCGAGCAGCCGGCCGCCCAAGGCCAACGAGCTCTATGCGGCGGCGCGCGTGATCGGCAACAAGTGCTTCGACGAGAATCTCGAGTTCATGAAGTGCAAGGAGACCAAGGGCGGCGAGCCATCAGCGTGCGCGGCGGAGGGGCAGGAGGTGCATAAGTGCGTGTACGGGCTGTACAAGGAGATCAGCGCCAAGGCGGGGGCAGAGTTCAAGGCCTATGCGAGCTGCCTGGACGGCGCCGACCTGCGCGTCGCCATGTGCAAGAAGACGCAGTCTGCCTTCGAGACGGCCTTCTATTCGTGAGGCCTTGGTGGCTAGAGTGGTCTTTGCCTCGCGCGCATGCAACGTGGGCAAGGGCTCAGCGACTCGCCCCGCGCGCATGCGCGCACGCACGGGTCTCGCGCGCGTGCTAGTCCGCAAGAGGGCGCGCACGGGGCGCGCGCGAGCTGCGGCTCACATGCCATGTATTGAGAGAGCTCACTGACCCACAGCGGAGAGACTGGAAAGAAATGAGATCATTGTCTTTTATGAAAACTAGGTGGGATGGCGCTCACGGCCTACGCCTGCATGCTTCCAGAGCCCCGTAAACGTGGAGACGCGTTTTGATCCCGGCTCCGCCGCACGCCCGCGGACGCCCCGCACCGCGCACGCGCTTCGTTAAGCGGCCGGCCGGGCGGGAACGGAGCTTTAAGCGTGCCGCCCCGGCACACCCGTCAAACCAAATCGAGCTGAGCTCGCCGTGTGACGCGCAACGCTGCGACGACGCGGCTTTTCAGTAAACGCCGATAGCGTTACACACAGAGCCTCATTCGATGATATCGACGAATTCGTCGGCCGACGCCGTCGCCGCGCGGCCGCCCGAGGAGGCACCCTTTTCTCGCTCAGCTGCGAGTATGCGCGCCGCCTCGCTCGCGCTCACCTCCCCCGCCCCCGAGCTTGTGACAGAGGCCGCAGGCACGTCGGCGCCCGGGGCCGGCGCAGCGGCGCGGCTGGATCTACACTGCGCGAGCACCTCGTCGGCACTGATGGTGACGCGCTTGGCGGCGGCCCGCTTGGCGGCGCCCGCCACGGCGCCCGCCCGGCTCGAGGTGGGTGGTGACGTGGCCGTGGGGGAGTCGTCGCGCTCATAGGTCGAGTCGTACGGAACAGGGAGATTCGGTGATGGAGCACCCTCGTCCGTACCTCGGCCGCCGCCAGCCTCGTCCTCGTCCTCCTCGTCGCCGCGATCACGCGCCGCATCCCACTCCTCGCGGTCGCGGCGACTCATCTCAAACCCCTGGAGCTGCCCCTCGGCGCGCTGCATCTCTTGCTCGCGGTCCGAGAGCGGCCGGTAGCGCTGCGTCAGCCGCGCGAACCACGCATCGCCCTGCCCGGCATGGCGCGGGGCCGCGCGGCTGTGAGCGCTCATCACAGCGCGGCTGCTGCGCCCATCGCGGCATACACCGTCGGCCTCATGCGCGTTGCCGTGGGCGCTCGCGTTGAAGGGCGGCACCACCACGGCGAGTGCCTCCACGGCGGCGGTAGCGCGTGCGGAGGGCGGTGCTGCTGGCTTGTGGCCTTGCGCAAGGCGCACGAGGTGGATGATGGCGTAGAGGAGGAGGCAGACGAGGAAGAGGGAGAGGGCGGCGAGCCACCCACGCGCCGGCGTGAGCACGAGCAGCAGCAGCGCACACAGCGCCGGCAGCGCTAGCAGCGGCGCGGGCAGCGTATAGCTCGGCCGAAGCCGGTGTGGGTGCGTGCGCCGCAGCCGGAGGACGGTCGCGCACTGCACGATGACGTTGACCGCGTAGAAGAACATGGTGATCTCGAGCAGGGCCTCGAGGTGGAGGAGCGTCGTGGCGAGCGCGATGAGCGCGCTATTGAGCGCGATCGCGAGGTAGGGGGTGCCGAGGCTGGGGTGCAGCCGTGCGAGCGGTCCGGGGAGCATGCGCAGCTGAGCCATCGCGACGAGCGCGCGCGACGTGGTGCACATGAGGGTGCACAGCACGCCCACCTCGGCGGTGACGGAGGTGGCGAGCAGAATATACTGGAGGAGGGGCCCGCCCACTTGCTTGGCCACGATCTCGAACTGTCCCTCGCCCCACTCGGGCCAGCTCGAGGGCGGCACGGCCGCGGTGCATGCGGCAAGCGGCAGAGCGTACGTGACTGTCGTGAGCACGAGGGCGGCGGTCAGGGCGCGCGGGAAGGTACGCGGAGCGTCCGAGACCTCGGAGGCGACCATGCCCGCCGAGTCGTACCTGTGTGAAGGGGGCGGAGCGCCGTAGTGAGCACTTGCCTGCCAAAGGAGGCGACCATGCCGGCCGAGACGTACCCGCAATTGTTCCACATCACGAGGGCGAGAAGGAAGTGCCACTGCGCCGCCGTCGTGGGCGGCTCCTGCAGCGAAGGTGTGAACGGCGCAAGCGGCGCTGTGTGGGGCGCTGCGTACGACGCGAGCACGAGGGCGAGCAGCGGCGGCGAGACGAGGAACATGAACGCGACCATGCCGATGCCCACGACACTCGTACCCAGCACGTTGACACCCGCCGCGAGCGCCACCACCGCCAGCCGCAGGCACGAGCCGATCACGTCGGGTGCGAGCTCGCGCCACCAGCTCGCGCCGTGCGCGCCGTGCGGCTCTGGCGGCAGCAGCGGGTACAGCGCGCGCTCGACGTATTGCGCGAGCAGGAGCGGGTACAGCGCGCAGTCGAAGACATTGCACAACAGGTTCACCATCCCGTTCAGCAGCGCCAGCGCTGGTCCGAAGGCGTTGTGCACCCACACGATGTAGCCGCCGCTGTGCGGCATCGCCACCGAGCTGCAAGAGGGGGGGGGGGGGGGGGGGGGGGGAGGGAGAGAGAGAGCACAGGCCAAGAGCGTGGGTGCGTGAGCGGTGGCGGGGCTACGGAGGAGAGCAGGCTTGGTGTTCAGGCCCGGCACGCGCACAGTTCCGAGACCACCAGGACCATCGGCAATGACCAGACAAGCGTGACGCCGAGAAGCGTGCCGATGGCGAGCAGCGGGCCGCCTGCCGAGACGGCCTCCTCAATGCCGTAGGCGGAGCCGCACACGGCAAAGAAGGTGATCGCCGTCAGCTGCAGCGGTCCAAGCAGGCGCGGAGGTGGCAGGAGGGCATAATCGTCCTCGCCCGTGCCATCATCCGCGATGAACGGGGTCGACAACGTGTTGAGGCGCTTCGAGAGGCGAGAGAACAGAGGGAGTGACGCACCGAGCTGCGCGGCCGCGGACATGACTACAGCGCGGTTCGGCTGAGCCGACGTCTGTGAATTCCCCAAGTGATCCTTTCACAAGGCACTTGACACGTGCTAGGGTCCGCGAAGCCATATTCATATCGGGCGAGCGGCGCCGTGAGAGAAAGATGGCGACGATCTCGCGAGGGCCACTCCCCCCGGACGACCCCATCGGACACCTGCGGACGCTATGCGCGCCGGGCGAGCCGAGCAAGCGTATTGCGGCCGCGGTGGCGCTCACCGCCTCGCTCTCACGCGCCGAGCACCGTGGGCTCGCGCAGCAGGCACTGCGCGGCATACTGCAGAGCATCGAGCCGTTGCTGTATGACGCGGAGGTGCAGGTGCTGCGCGCGCTGCCCGCGCTGCTCGGTGCACTCGGTGCGGCGCAGCGCAGCCCCGCTGCGCAGCGCGAGTTTTGCGGCTGGCTCGCCGCATCGGCGCAGCGCACGAGCAGTGCGCAGGAGGTGCTGCCAGGCGGCATGCGGCCGAGCGGCTGGAGCCTGTTGCTGTCGGCGCTGAACGACATGCTGCAGCACCTGCTGCGCGAGGAGCAGGAGCTGCAGCAGCTGCTACCCGCCCTCGCCGACGTGCTCCACTGCGTGCGCTGGATGCTTGAGCGTGTCGAGGACCCTTCGCTGTTTGCGGTCCTGCTGCCGCTGCTCACGACGCTTGGGCGGCGCGAGCTGGCTCCGGTGCTGATACCACACTTTCCGGAGGTCGTCGACTTCCTCCTCGGCTGGGCACTGGAGCCGCGCTCGCCCCTCGCCCTCTGCTCGGACATCAACACCACACTCGGAAGCTTGCGAACGCTTTGGGCACACTCCGAGGGCTTTGGTCTGCGCCTCGCGCGCCATCTGCTCGACGACCTCGAAGGGCTGCCCGCCGAGCCGCCCACACCGCCCCCGGCAGCGCGTCACCACACCACCGCCCTCGCCCCGCGCCTCACACGATTTGCAGGCTGCTTCGGTGCGGTGGTACGCGGGCTGGGCTCAACGTACGCCGCCGCGGCCGAGCAACCCGAGCTCACCGGCCGATGTCTGCACTGCCTGGCGACGCGGCTGCCCATACACGTGACCGCGGCCGCGCCGCCTGCCACCTCCGCGGCCGACCTCACAGCCTTTGCCGAGGACACCATCCTCACGATCGCCGAGGCTCTGCGCGGTCGAGTAGCGCCGCACCACGCCGCCGCCTCGAGGATCCTCCTCGCTCCGCTGCACGTGCCGTCCGCGCGCACGGTGACGATCCTGCGCGCGCTCGGCCATCACGAGCGGCTCGTGCGTGCGCAGGGGAGTGCCCTCACCGCCCAGGCCGCCCATGTCCTCGTCTCTCCCGTCTCCCCAATTCCAAGCCTCTGGTTGCACCCGGAGCCCGCCGTGGGCGCTGCCGTCCTCTCCGCTCACCGGCTACTGCTTTGTGCGCCACACACGTCGAGCGCGGCCGCTTCGGTGCTGCTGCAGAGCTTGCTGGCCACTCTGCGCCAACACGTCACCGCGCTCCCGCTGCCTCCGCCCCCCGCCGCCGCCTTCGCCCTGGGCGCCTCCGCCGTCCTCAGTGCCAACCAGACGAGTGGCTCCGCAAACCCCACAGCTGCCTTCAACCCCATCGCCGCCTTCAACCCCACCGCCCCCTTCATCGCCTCCGATGGCGGCTCCGCCCGTGCCGGCGCGCCGGCCGCGCCCTCGAGCGAGGCTGCCGAGGCTCCGTCAGGCGACATGGAGACCGATGGTGGCAGCGCACCGAGCGAGCTCAGCGCTGCCGAGCGATCACGTGTGCTGCAGGCGCTGCTGGGCTTGTTGGCGGCGGTGCTCACTGAAACGAGCCACGCGTCGCATCTGCTCTCGATCGCGTCGACGCTTCTGCGTCAGCTGCACCCGGTGCGCACGCTGCCGGTGGCGCGCCGCCCCGCCCTCTCGCTCAGCGTCACCATCAGCCTCCTCGGCCTAGCGTACAACACCACCATCGTGCTGCCTCCGCCGCCGGGCGCGGGCACCCCGATGCATGTCTCCCTCGCCATGCTCGCGTCGCAGTGGCGGGCATTGCTCCTCTCGTTGCTCGCGCCCTCCCGAGCGCACACGCACCCTCCCCTTGTGCGCCTCGCCGCCCTGCGCGCAACCACCGCCGCCCTCACCGCCGCCGCCCATGCCAACTCCAACGCCAGCAGCGCCAGCACCGCCGCCGCGCCTGAAGCCGCCGCCGCATCCAGCGCACACGACGACGCCAAGGGCGAGGCCGGCGAGAATGTGGGGTGCAGCTTTGCTGTTTGGTTGGGATGTGAGCTGGGTGCGCGGCGCAGTGGCAGCGGCTTGGGCGTGGGCATGGGCTTGGGACGGTTGGCCCACCTCCTCAAGCACGCCTTGCGACTGGTGCTTGAGCCATGCGCGCCGCTGCGGCTGGCAGCTCTCGAGGCCATCGAGGCGATCTTCCTTTGCATGCGGCAGGAGGCTGATGGCGCAATCGAGCTGCATGCCGCCGAGCTGGGCACGCTGCTGCGTGCGGCGATCGCGCAATTGAGCGCTGGGGATGGCGAGTGCCGCGCCGTCGCCGCTCGCGTGCTCGCGTGCTCCGCGCTTGCGGCCCTTGCAGCCCTCAACCCACACGCCGCCCTCGCCGATGGCGCGCTTGCCGAGAGCGGCACGGGCACCGAGACAGGCGCTACCGAGCGTACGACCGCACCGACGGGCGCCGTCGCCGGCGCCGGCGCGGGCTTCGGCGGCTTCCTTGTCGTCCGCGGCGGTGTTGCCAAGGACGCGGCCTTCGAAGTCGATCGAGGCGGCGGGGTGGCGACGAGCGAACGCTGGCGCCATCTGATCGTCGAGACGAGCCCACTCCCCAGCTATGGCCCTATGCAGTTGCAACGGATGCTTCGGCTCCTCTCGAGCCGCGCGCCCGGTACGGCGCCACTCGCGTCCTTGTTCGCGCGCCAGCTCGTGCTCAGCGGCGCGGGAGCCCTCCCCTCGCTGCGCTCCCTCGTCCGTGTCGACGTGCAGCTGGGCGGCTGGTGGGGCGGGGCTGAGGCAGCTCGATTCCTCGTGCACGCGCGCCTGCGCTCCCCATTTGGCGGGCCGGCACAAACCTTCGAGGGGATGGAAAAGATGCTCACTGCAGCGCTCCCCGCCGGAGGTGCTGGCGGTCCCGGCGCCGTCTCGGGCGCATCGCTCGAGCGGCTGCGCTTGCTGCTGCACACCTTTGAGCAGCTGGAGCGGCAGGTGACCAACGCATGCGATGGCTCCCTCGCGCTGCCGCCGCCTCCTAATGCGGCGCGCCTCTTCTTCGCCAACAATCAGCGCGTGTGCGTCGATTGGTTTGCACGGCTGCGCCCGCGCCTCCTTTCGGCCGCCCTCGCGACACGTCAGCCCGCTTCGGTCGCACGGCACGCGCAGCTTCGGCTCGTTGACCTGGCCGCGCGCGGTGCAAGCTACTGCGTGCGCACGCCCTCGACGGGTCGACTCGACTTGCAAGAGGGGCTGCTGCGCAACATGCAATCGTGTCTACGCGATGTCGAGGGCACGCTGTACGTGCTCATGGACGCGCTGCTCGAGCTCGGCGGCATGCAAGTCACCGACGGGCTTGCCGGCTTCGTCAAGCGCAAGCTCGGGCCGTTGCATGCCGCCGCGCTGCGCTCGCAGCAGGACAGGCAGAAGCCGCAGACGCTGCTGCTGCAGCGCGACAGCGCCGCGACCGCGCCGCGCATACACGAGCTCAGTACGGCGTGGGTGCCCTGGCTGGACGGTATGCGGCTGCGAGCCGCCGGACGACTCGAGGAGTCGCTGGTCGAGCTGCGTGCGCTGCTGGACACTCCCGCCGCCGCCATGGCCGCCGAGCCCGCCCAAGCGAGCTACGTAGCCGGCCACGTGAGTGCTTGCTATGCCGAGCTGGGCGAGGTGGACGAATTGCATGCGTGGCATGCCGTCCTCGCACAGTACCGCACCGGCAGCGGCGGCAACGGCGCTCCACACTTTGCTCAACCGCTGAGTGCGAGGGCGTGCTCAGTGCTGGGGTGGCTGCATTCTTCGTCGAAGGAGGGGGGCGATGCTGCCGCCGCCCCGCCCCTCGCCCCGCACGCACCCGCTGACGAGCCTCCAACCGACGCCGGCCGCTCAGCGTCTGCACTGGCCGCCTGGCCAGGGGTCCAAGGGCCGCAGTTGCAGAGCCTCGAGCGACTCGCCGCCGCCATCGCTGCCCCGCCCGACGACCCCCCGGCCGTTTCCGCCGCCGCGCACAGCAGTGAACCGTTGCTCGACGAGCTTGCCCTGAGCTGCGGCCTCGGCGCGCGCGTGGCCTCGGGCACCTTACCCACGCTCCTCCACCTCCAAGCCGCGAGCGCCGCCGCGAGCGCCGCTCGCGCCGTCGCCACAGGGCGTGGCGGCGTGGGCAACGCACTGATGGGCGGGTGGCCGAGTGTGGGCGCGGTGGCCCAGCTCCTGGATCATCAGGCACAACATGCCGGCGCGTGGCTCGCGCTGTTGCGAGCGGAGGAGCGCGCCCACCAAGCCGCCACCTCCGCCACCTCCGCCGCCACCGCCACCTCCGCCATCTGCGCCGCCTCCGACCATGCTGGCAGTGGCGCCCTGCTTGGCCTGCGTCTGGCGCTCGCCCGTCTCGCGAGACGCCGGGGGAACGCGCGCCTCGCTTCACGGCTCGTTGCAGGGGTTGCCTCGAGCAGCACACTCGATGCCGCTACGGCGCTCCGTGGCCGGTATGAGTCCATTCTGTTGCTGCGCGCGACGGGACAAGCCTCCGAGGCGCTCGATGCTCTGTGGGCGGCTGCACAGCCTCTCATTCGCGTTGTGACCGCCCACGACGAGGCCGCCGCCGATGCGCCGCCGCCGGCTGCTCACACGCCCGCACCCGCGACGCCGCTCGACCTCCTCCATGCCAAGATGTGCCTCAAGCTCGCTAGTTGGCTGCAGGAGCGACCGCTGCCCTCGGAGGGGACGGTGGTGCACGGCGCGATGAGTGAGGCGGCCCTCGCACGCCGCAGTGACGAATCCCGTGGCAGTGACGAATCCCGTGGCAGTGACGAATCCCCCTCGCCCGCGCCGCTTACGGCTGATGAGCTCATCGCGGCCTCCGAGTCTGCGTGTGGGCGTTGCCTGCATGCGGCGACTGTGCAAGCCCCCTCGCGCGCGAAGGCTCAGCTGCGCCTCGGCACATGGTGCTACCGTCAAGGCGTGGCTGTTCTCAAGGGGGCCGGCGGCGGTGGCGGCGGTGGCGGCGGTGGTGGCGGTGGCGGCGGTGCGACCGGAGCTGTCGCAAGCACATCGAGCGGCAGCGGCGGCGGCGTCGAGCTGACGCTCACCGAGCGAGCACAGCTGCGCCACCTCATTGTGAGCGCCTTCCCGCAACGGCTGGCGAGTGCGCCGCACACGTATGCGCTCATTGCGGCGCTCCTCGTGAGCCACGGGCGATTGGCCCTCGACGACAGCGCCGCACACGACACGGGTGCCGTCGAGGGCGCAGCAGCGGAGCGAGAGCTCTGCGGGCGCTTCGAGGAGACGTTTGGGGCCGGTTGGGATGAGGGGAGCGCCCCTCTCACGCTCACGGAGGCGGGTGAGCGGCTACTCGCCTTGTGGCGGGCGGTGCGCGAGCGGCTTCTCGCTCCGCTGCGCACGGCGGTACGCGCCTTTTTCGCCTATCTCCGCCTGAACGAGGCCCAGGCGGCCGCGCACACGAGTGTGGCGGTGCCGCTGCGACTGCTGCGGCTGCTGTTGCGCCATGCAACCGATCTGCAAGACGACTTTGCGGCTGGGATGGCGGCGACGCCGGCGCTCGGCTGGAGCGGCGTGGTGCCGCAGCTCTTTGCCCGACTCGCACACCCGGAGCCGACGGTCCGATCGCACGTGCAGACGTTACTCATCGCGATCGGGCGACGGCTGCCGCAGCTGGTCCTCTACCCTGCTATCGTAGGCGCTGACGAAACTCCCGCCAACCTCGCGGACGCCGTCGTGAGCACGGCCGCGCTGCCTATGTCGGCCAACGCCATCGAGGGCACTGGCGGGGCGGGGCGGGCAGAGCGGCAGGCCATCTGCACCGCCCTCGGCATGCACAACCCCCGCCTGCTGAGCGAGCTTCGAATGCTGATCAGCGAGCTCGGCCGCGTGACACTGCTGTGGGAGGACCACTTGCATGGAGTCCTCGCCTCCCTCCAATCGGACGTGTCCACAAAGGTGGGCAAGCTGCGGGAGGAGGCACGCCGCGTGAGGGCGAACCCGAAGCTGACGCACGCCGACAAGGCGCGCATCCTCGGCGAGAAGTATTCGGCCATCATGGCGCCTGTGGTCGCGGCCCTCGAGCGACACGAGCGCGCCCTCAGTGCGCCGGCTGGCACGCCTCACGAGCGAGCCTTTCAACAAACCACGGGCCGCGCGTTGCGTGCCGCGATCGCCGACTTCCGAGCCCCCATCTCTTCTGCATTTGAGACGTGTTGGGAGCCGTTGAGGGAGCTACAGCGTACGTTGAGTGCCTACCTCCGAACGCCAACGTTGCCACTGCCACTCCTCTCCCCTCACCTGGCGGGACTGCGAGGCTCGCTGATCCCGATGCCCGGGCTGAGCAGCGACCAACCCCTCGCCGCCGCCGCCGCGCCAACGCCAAGACGCGCCACCGCCGCCACCGCCGCCACCGCCGCGACGAGCGCACCGCCCGGCTCGCACGTCGGCGCGTCAGGCGCCGTCGCGGGCGCTCCGCCCGAGGAAGCGGCGGCGGTGCGCATCGAGCGGTTCCTGCCCGAGCTTGCGGTGCTGCCCACCAAGACGCGTCCCAAGAAGCTCACCCTCCTTGGCTCGGACGGGCGGCAGTACAACTACCTGCTCAAGGGGCGTGAGGACTTGCACTTGGACGAGCGCATCATGCAGCTGCTTCGGGTGGTCAACGGCATGCTGCGCACCGACCGACACACGCGCGCGGTCGATGCGATGAGGGCGCGAAATTACGCGGTGCTCCCTCTGGGCCCTCGATCAGGTCTCATCCAGTGGGTTGAGGGCGTCACCCCCCTCTTCTCCATCTATAAGGCGTGGCAGGTGCGTTCACACGCGGCGGCAGCCCTCCGGGAAGGAGCGGCGACCAAGGAGGGCGGCGGCGCGCGTGTGAATGCCGAGCGTGTGAATGCCGAGGCCAACGCGAGTGGGGGGGGGGGGGGTAACAGCAGCGGCGGCGGCGGCGGCGGCGGCGGCGGCACCTCGGCGGAGAAGCAGCCGCCACAGCAAAGCCTGTGCTCGCCGGCCGCCCTCGCCGCCGCCGCCGCCGTCGCCGCCAGCGGGACAACCGCCTCACCCGCCGCAGCACTCACTGCCACTCCCGTCACCGCCTCCGCCGCCACGTCGTGCGCCGCCACGCCCGCCGAGGCAGGCGGCGAGACAGCGGCCGTGCGCGGTGGCGGCGGCGGCGGGGGGGGCGGGGGGGGCGGGGGGGGTGGGGGCGGGGGCGGAGGGGGGAGCGAGCTCGTGGTGCGCCCTGCCGAGATCTTCTACTCACGCATGACGCCTGCCCTCGAAGGGGCGGGCCTTTCGAGCACCTCCTCGCGCCGCCAGTGGCCTCATGAGCTATTACGCCGCGTGTATTCGGAGCTGGTGGCCGAGACGCCGAGAGAGCTACTGGCACAGGAGCTATGGCTGCAGAGCGCTGACACGTATGCCTGGTGGGCGAAGACCCAGGCCTTCGCCCGCTCGTGCAGCACCATGTCGATGCTCGGGTATGCCATTGGGCTGGGTGATCGGCACCTCGACAACATGCTCCTCGACCTCGCGTCCGGCGAGCTCCTCCACATCGACTACAACGTGTGCTTCGAAAAGGGGATGCGCCTCAAGGTGCCCGAGACCGTCCCGTTCCGGATGACTCCGACGATGCAGGCGGCTCTGGGGCTCGGCGGCACTGACGGCGCGTTCACCTCCTCTTGCGAGGCGGTGCTGCGCGTACTCCGTGCGTCCAAAGAGACTCTCCTCACGCTCCTCGAGGCCTTTGTGTACGATCCTCTCGTCGATTGGGCTGCCGAACGCACCCTCGATGAGCAGAGGCGTGGCGCGGAGCTCACTGTGGGGATCTCGCTCTGCGCGTCGCGTGTGGATGAGCTTGATGCGCCCCTTAAGGAATGGCACACGGCGCTGCCGGGGGCTCTAGAACAGCTGCGCCCAGTGCTCACGCTGACGCTCGAGGGGAATGCCGCCCTGGCAGGCGCTCAGGCGCTCCACGCCGAACGAGTGCGGCAAGCGCGCGCCGCTGCAGAGACGTCGCTCGCCCGCCAGGCGCAGTACGAGTCACTCGTCAGTGCTCTCCACAGCGCTGAGGACTCACTGCAGGCCACCCAGCGCTCGGTCGCCCAAGTGGCCGTCGAGCTTCGCAACTTGAGCGAGCAGCATGCAGTGTGGCGCGATGAGCACGCGCGCGCCGCCCAATTCCTCTCCGACGCGTACTTGGGCGCGGCCTTTGAAGACCTCTCCGCGCTCGCGACGGCGTTGCCCACGGCGCCGCTCGGTGCGGCGCGCCTCGTCGCGGCGGCCAAGGAGCATGTGATGCCGCCGCTGCCGGCCGGGCTTGAGCTCGAGCATCGGCAGCTTGAAGGAGCGTGCCTGCACGCGGAGAGCGAGGTGCACACGGCAGGCGGCGCGCTCGTCTCGGCGCTCATCGCCCTCGCGGACGCGTGGCGCGAGCTGCCACCTGACCACATCGAGCGATCGTTGCTCACGCCCCTGAGTGAGGTGCTCCTGAGTGCTGCCGCTGCACCACTCGAGCGTGCTGACGAGGCCGTCACGCACCTCGCCACGCTGCGCTCTGCCGCCTATGCCGAGGGATCGCGGGTCGCGCTCGGTGGGCAGTTACGTGACCTCGAGGCGGAACAGGCTGTCGTGGGCGCGCGCGTCGCGGCGCTCGAGGGGTTGCAGTCGCTACTGCACGCCGACGTGGCGAGTGGCTGGGAGGTGTGCGAGCTCGAGGCCCAGCAGGCCCTCACGGCGGCTGTCAAGCGCCTCACCGGGGGTGGAAGCGGATGTGTAGGCGGAGGTGGAGATGGAGGTGGAGGCGGGCCAGCGCGTCTGTACGCGGCAATGAGGACGATGGCGGCCAAGGAATTGGAACGACTGGAGTCTGCGTCGGCCGCCTCAGCCGCTGCCCCGTGCTCCCCGGCCGAGCTCGTCGCCTCCGAGCCCATCGATGGCGCAAGCGCCTCGTCGGCGGCGGCCTTCGACGAAACTCTCGACGAAGCACTCATGTCGCGGCTGAGCTTCCTCGGCGCTCAGGCGGTCGCGGCGGAGGGGGAGGTGCAGCTCGCTGGCTGCGGCGTCCTCGCCACGTGTGTGGGGCGCGGGCTGGAGGCCCTCCGTGTCATCGAATGCCACGCCCCCGCAGCCGCCCACTCCGTCGCGGCCATGCATGCGCGTCAGCTCTTCGAATGGAGTGATGAGGTGCTCGGAGCTCTGCAGACCTTTGAAGCCGGCTTCACTCGTCTGTTTCTGCCGGAGACTCTGGCGGCGATCCACTCGGGCGATGCGAGTGTCCTCGGGCCGCTCGCTGAGCTGAATACCCTCCACGCGGACTTGCGCTCGTGGCGCGCGATGATCGCGGACGTGCAGCAGCAGCGGGCAGAGCTCGAGGAGCTCGAGTTGACGTATGAGGACGACGTGCGCCAGGCGCGCGCCGTCCTGAGCAAGCTGAATGAGCGCGCCCATCAAGAGGATGATCTCGGGTGGGAAGAGGCCGATGAGCTCGATGAGCAGAGGCGTCGGTGGACGGCGCGACTGCATGAGCTCCAGTCCAGTTGGGAAGGACGCCACGCGACACGCGCGGCCCTCCCGCAACAGGGACGCGCCCTGAGCGTGCAGCTGACGGCGCTGCGCCGCCGCTTCGGCGCCCTCACGCAGGTTCAGCACGCGGAACAGGGCGGCAGGGTGCTCTTGGCCGGCTTTGACCAGATGTGGAGGCCCTTGGAGGAGGCCCACGCGCGTCTGGAGCGCCTCGCCGCGCCGCTCCGAGAAACGACTCTGAACCCAGTGCCCACGAGAGTGGCGCGGAGGGCCGCCGCTGAGGGCGCCGAGGCTCAGCCGGCGACAGGCGCGCAGGCAGAGCTCCCGAGTGCCGACGATCTCTTCGGAAGCAAGCTGGATGCGATCCATGCCATCTTCTCATGTGGCCTGGCCGCCTCTCGAGAGGCTGCGGACGAGGCAGCGGGCGTCCTCGGCTTGGCGGCAGCCAAGGAGTTCGAGAACCTGGCCCAGTGTATGCAGGCCCAGCTGATGCACTTCGCCAAGAGGATCGTCACCCCCGCGGTGCATCTCGCATTGCGCGCCACACTTGTAGCGTGCAATGAGCCCGGCGCCGCCGCCGCCGCCGCCGCCGCCGGCGAGGCTGAGGAGATCACAACAACGTGCCGCGCCGTTGCGGATGCGCGCAGCTTGCGCCCGCGGCTCGCGACGGCGGCGACGACGGCGCTGCAGCGCCTTGCCATGCAGAGCGCGCAGCTGCAGCGCGGACGTGCTCAGCTCGAATGGCTTCATGGGGATGCGCACGAGGCGAGCTCGTTGGCGGTGGCTGGGGCGGCGGGGGCGCGCGAGGCGGGCACACTGGCACCGAGCCCGTCGCTGCCGACACGCCGCGCCGTGCTGCCGCCCCTTCGGGCGGCGCTCGACACGGCGCGCAACGCGCTAGTGTGCCTTGAGGAGGCAGCACGCGCACACGCGCAGGGGCATGAACGGCTGAGCGGCATGATCGTCGCCTCGATCCCGACCAATCTCCATGCCGGGGTCTCGAGCGCCGCGGGCGTCGAGGCCGTGCTAGGGAGGCGGGCCCTCGTAGATCAACTCGAGAGCATCCAAACTGCATCCAGCCAGCGAAGTCAGCGGGGGGCGGAGCGCGTGCATCAGCTCATGCTGATCGCTGAGGTAGCACTCCGGCTAGAGAGCGTGCGCTCGGTTTGCAGTGAAGGCTCCGGAGCGCTCCTTGATGAGGTGAGCAGTCAGCTGCACCAGCTCGCGAGTGCGGCGCAGCTCGTGGCGGCGCAACAGGCGACCATCGGGCAGCACATGGGCGCGATCATGGCGCTCCGGACGGCCGATGAGGCGAGCCGGCAGGCAGAGTCCGACGGACCGACCCGCCAGCTCGCACTCTCGGAGGCGGCCTTGGGGCAGCAGCGCGCTGCATGCATCGCACGGATTGAGCAAGCGAGCGCCCTCTTTTTGGAAGTGGAGCGCCTGCTGAGTGAGGGCATCGCCATGGGCGCTGAGGCGACCGCTCTGGTGGACGAGCTCGAGGCTCTCGGACGATCTGCGGGCGATCTCGCCAAGCTCGCCCCTGATGAGCTCGCTCGCGTCGGGGGCGTCGGTGGGTTTGCGACGATGCTCGAGGCCGCCGCCGAGCTGCGCGCGTCGTGGCGAGCGATGGACGAGCGCGGCGTGCTGCTCAGCAGTACGCTGCTACCCGAGGCGTTCCAACCGTCGTGGCGGCCCGAGATCCTCGACGCCCTCGTCGCCACTGCGGAGGCGTCGGTGGCGCTCGGCGCGCCTTCACACGACGAGAGCGCCACGATCGCACCGTCGTTGCGACTCGACGCCTTCATCGTCACGACCCAGCGTGCGGCGGAGGCACTGCATCCGCAGCTCAAGCGACTCGGCGAGTTGGTGGCCGCTGCCATCGCGGCCGACGCCGCGGCCGACGCCGGAGGCGAGGTCGCGGCCGACGCGGGCGCGGACGGCCGAGCCGGAGAGGCCGGTGCTGAGGGTACTGTGGCGGATGGGGCCGCCGCCGTGGACACGAGCCGCGTCGCGCCAATGGCGGCGGCGGTCACGGCCGCCGTGGTCACGGGCGTGGCCACGGGCGTGGCCGGCGCTGTGCCCGCCGCCGCCTCGGGCGGAGTCAAGGGACCGAAGCAGGAGCGTAACGTGCACGCCCTCACTGTACTCCGCCGAATGAAGTGCAAGCTCGATGGAAAGGACCGGTGGCCTGGCAAGGAGCGCGAGACGCGCCAGACGGTCGCCGAGCAGGTGGAGACGGTCATCAAGTTGGCCGTTAGCCCGGACAACCTCTGCCAGATGTATGAAGGATGGAGCGCGTGGGTCTGAGACTCGGCACTCCGAGAGGCACACACGTTTCACAGCTTGAACCTATATCGAATAAAATTACCGAGCGAGCTTGGCGGCTAAGAGTCTACGAGAACTGCAAACCCAAACGCGGCTCGCGGGATGAACGGGATCGCTTGGGTCGCGCGTGCCGGGTCTCGTTTAGGGTTCTCGACGCGCGGAACGGGTTTACGGTTTTATTGCGGACGTGATTAGATAGTACACTGAACGCCTCGGGATTCACAAAAGCGCGTTTGTCGTCGAACTACTAAATGATAGTTCCGTTACCGTCTGCGTGAGTCTCGTTTTGCAGAGGTACGGACGCGAGCCTACCACGAGGTCGGAGCGTGCTTTCTGCTTAGTACTCCTCGCCACCCTCCTCCTCGAACTCGCCCTCCTCCTCGGCGGACGCGTCCTGGTACTGCTGGTACTCGGAGACGAGGTCGTTCATGTTGGACTCAGCCTCGGTGAACTCCATCTCGTCCATGCCCTCACCGGTGT
>Ga0210248_101041_pt1 | contig 22894 bp, 31 predicted proteins | sample ChrtobMetP3_32mM_FD_155493 | JGI IMG/M metagenome (GOLD analysis project Ga0210248, IMG submission 155493) | Chrysochromulina tobin associated microbial communities from unialgal haptophyte culture, Seattle, Washington, United States - P3_32mM | ecosystem: Host-associated > Algae > Haptophytes >...
CCCCCAGCGTCCCCGCCTGCTGCCGCCACCTGCGCCGTCGCCTGCGCCGCCGCCTGCGCCGCCGCCGCCGCCGCGGGCCGCGCCGCCGCGGCCAGCTTGCGGATCTTGTCAAGCGCGTCGCCCTCCTTGTCCCGCCACTTGAGCTCACTGAGTAGCACCGCAATCCGCTCCATCTCCTCACGCAACGGCGCGGGCGCGCGGACGAGCGCCGTCTCGGGCACAAGCTGAGAGATGACCAGTGAGACCAACAGTGAGGTCACCAGGGACGTCATCAGAGAGGCCATCAGGGAGGTCATCAAGGAGGTCATCGGGAAGGTCATCACACCTTGTGCAGCTCAAGCAGCCCAAAAGCAGCCGCCCGGCGCAGCGCCCACGAAGAGCCACCCACGATGATGGTCAAAAGCGACACGATCTCCGGCAGGTGCACCTGACGAGGGACGCCATCAGCAGCCATCAGCAGCCATCAGCGGTCATCATGGAGCCATCATGGAGCGACACCGATCTCCGGAGATCTCCGGCAGGTGCACATCGCCGGCCGATCCCAGCCTCATCAGAGGCCATCCGAGGCAACCAAAGGCACTCAGTGAGGCAGGTGCACACCGCCAGTGCGGATGGGCCGATCCCCGCCTCATCAGAGGCCTCCTCGAAGAGCTTCGCCAGCTTGCCCTTCTCCTCCTTTTGCACAGTCGTGGGCGCGTCGGCGACTTCCTTTTGCGAGCGCGGCTCGTGCTTGCCCACGAAGAGTAACGGCACCCATTCGACCTTCACACGGTTCATCGCATCCGTCGCACCTATTGGGGCGCAGGGCGTCGTCGTGAGCACATGCATGCCATTCGACCTTCACGCGGTTCATCGCATCCGTCGCACCACGCAGGAGCTCGCGCAGCAAGCTTGCCACCGAGAGCCTCATCGCATCATCCATCCCCGCCTCATCCGACACGTACCTGATGAGGGAGGCAATCATCGGCCATCAGCAGCCATCAGTAGCACTCAGAGCCACTCAGAGCCACTCAGAGCCACTCAGAGCCACTCAGAGCCACTCAGCATACCTCGCCGTCAGGTCTTGCACGAGCTTGCAATCATCGGCCATCAGTAGCAATCAGAGCCACTCAGCATACCTCGCCGTCAGGTCTTGCACGAGCTTGCAATCATCGGCCATCAGTAGCAATCAGAGCCACTCAGCATACCTCGCCGTCAGGTCTTGCACGAGCTTGCCAAGCACCTCGACAGGCGCTCCACGCGCAACGTGCGACGCCGCCGCCGCGTACGCACCACGTGCAATCTCGGAGCGCTCAGATAGGGAGGCCGCATGCAGCGTGCGCAGCAGGCGGGCGGCGTGCGGGCGCAGCAGCTGTGGCTGCGTCTGCGCGAGCTGCACCAGAGTCCGAGCGGTGCCTGCGAAGGGGGGCGCCGTGGTGAGCGCAACGGGCGCCGTGGTGAGCGCAAAGAGCGCCGTGGTGAGCGCAACGGGCGCCGTGGTGAGCATCTGAACGCCGTGGCAAGCATTCGCATGCGTTGCCGTGGAGTGTCGTGTTCGAGTCGACCGAGCGCCGGGGTGAGCGCATAGGGCGCCGTGGTGAGCGAACAGGGCGCCGTGGTGAGCATTTGCATGCGTGGCCGTGGAGTGTCGTGTTCGAGTCGACCGAGCGCCGTGGTGAGCGGTCTACCTGCGCGTGTAGGTAGCCCGGTGCCCCGCGAGAGGAGATGGATCAATGAGGGGAGGGCAGCCTCCAATTGCTCGGCGTCCATCACCCGCAGGCACGCGTCGATGGCGACTGTTGCGTCCGACGAGCGCATGGCCGTTAGACGCGCCGCCTCGAGCGCGCCCTCGGCGATCCCGGCGGACTCGGAATGCATCTGGAGGTAGTTGAGCGCAGGGTCCTCGATGACCGAGAGGGTCTCGAGAAGAGCGGGGAGCAAAGCGACCACGTGGGCGCGCATGTGCGCTCCCGCCGACTTACAGAGCTGAAGCAGCTGCTTGGTGCATAGCCCACGCACCTGGGGGGGAGAGAAAGGGCGCCGTGGTGAGCACTTGCATGCTGGGCAGAGCCGCTGCTTTCGTGCATAGCCCACGCACCTCGTCAGTTGCATGCGAGATGCCCCGCTCGAGGAGAGCGGGCAGCACCGAGCCCAGCACCGCCGCCGCCTGTTCCGCCGGAGCATGCGCTTGGTCAGAGACGCCATCAGAGGCCATCAGAAGAGGCCATCACGAGGCAATCAGCAGAGGCCATCAAGAGGCAATTAACGACACTCGCCTGCTCCGCCGGTGCATGCGCTCCGTCAGAGACGCCATCAGAGGCAATCAGAGGCCATCAAGAGGCAATTAACGACACTCGCCTGCTCCGCCGGTGCATGCGCTCCGTCCACCAGGCGGCTGAGAACGCTCGAGAGCGCCCGCCACGACGCGAGCGCCGCCTTGCGCACAGACTCCTTGATGTCGTCCACGGCGCGCAGCAGCTTATCGTGCAGCTCGGAGATATGAGCTCCGAGCTCGTCGAAGGTTCGTCCAGATAGAATCTCGGCCATCGCGAGGCACGAGGCCTCTCGCGCGCGCCACTCGCGCCCCACGACGCCGTCAAGCAGGTGTGCGAGTACGGCGGGTAGGTGGGCGGCCAGCGTGCGTTTCGGCTCGGGCACGAGGCTCTGCCACACCTGCCATCAGGGGCACTCAGAGGGCGCTCAAAGGGCACTCAGAGGGCACTCAGAGGGCACTCAGAGGGCACTCAGAGGGCACTCAGAGAGGTACTCAGAGGGCACTCAGAGGGCACTCAGAGGGCGCTCAGAGGGCACTCAGAGGGCACTCAGAGGGCGCTCAAAGGGGACTCAGAGGTCACTCAGGAGGGTACTCAAAGGTCACTCAGTGGTCCATCAGAGGCTCGGGCCACTGACGCGCTGACGAACCTGCTTCATCGCCTGGGCAATTAGTGGCAATTAGTGGCAATCAGAGGCAATCAGAGGCAATCAGTGGCACGCACCTGCTTCATCGCCTGGGCAATGCGTGGGTTGGGGTCGAAGGTATACCGGTAGAGCGTCGGGATGAGCTTCTCGAGATGGCTCTCTAGGCGCTGCCGCGACTGGCCTGCCAGTGCGAATGCGACGCCCTTGCGAGTATTCCACACCTGCATACGGAGGGTCCATAATAGGGAGGATGGCCATATTAGAGAAGAACTAATGAGCGATGCCATCGGAGGCAATCTGAGGCAATGAACGAAACTCACCGCCGAGGCAATCAGAGGTAATCAGAGGCAACGAACGAAACTCACCGCCGACGCGGTCGAGAGCTCCATCAGCTTGTAGACCAGCTCGGGCTGGCCCGCATTGTTCGCAATCTCGGACAGTTCCTGGAAGGTCGCCATCTCGCCTCCGCTCGCCGCGGCCGACGCAGTGCGAGTGGAGGCGAGGGAGCTCACCTGCGAGCTCAGGCGCAATCAGTCGCAATCAGTCGCAATCAGTCGCAATCAACGACGCAGTGCGAGTGGAGGCGAGGGAGCTCACCTGCGAGCTCAGTCGCAATCAGTCGCAATCAGTCGCAATCAGTCGCAATCAACGACGCAGTGCGAGTGGAGGCGAGGGAGCTCACCTGCGAGCTCAGGCGCAATCAGTCGCAATCAACGACAGTCAGCATGCATCAGTGAGAGCTCCCGAGCTCGAGACGATCTCGTCCTGCATCTCATTAGGAGGCAATCAGTGAGAGCTCCCGAGCTCGAGACGATCTCGTCTTGCATCTCATTAGGAGGCATGCACTCGGGCACACTCACGAACAGTCGATCGCAATCAGGGAGCTCACGAGCTCCTTGACGATCTTAATCAGTCGCAATCAGGGAGCTCACGAGCTCCTTGACGATCTTGTCCTGCGTCTCCTCATCGCACTTGTCGAAGAGCATCGAGAGGGCCTTGCCAGCAAGCTCCTGCGTGCCCTCGTTTGCATCAGCTAGGAGCGAGACGAGGCCACGTTGCACGTCCGGCGCCACCGCACGCACCGCCGGGTCGTCACCTTTGCACAGGAGAGTCATGTTTATTGCACAGGAGAGTCACGTTCATTGCACAGGAGAGTCACGTTCATTGCACAGGAGAGTCACGTTCATTGCAATCCACATGCACTAAAAGTGCACTCCGCCATGCACTCAGCGTTCAATCAGCGTGCACTCAGCGGTACTCAGCTTGGCCATCAGTGGCCATCAGTGGCCATCAGCATGCACTCACCCTTGTATTGGAGCACCGAGTAGAGCCATGCGGCGGCAGCTTGGCGGACGAGGGGCGCCCAGGCCACCAGATACTCATCGAGCACCTTACGAAGGATGTAGGGCATCAACCGACCGCCATCATTGGCCTCTGCCGTCGCCTCTGCAGCCGCCCTGGCCGCCTTGGCGGCAGCGGTTCCGGAGGAGACCCCGGTGTCGACACCGGCCTTGCGCGGAGGCACCACAGGAGGCAAGGAAGGCAGCGTGGAGGCAGGGGAGGCGCTGGCGCTGGCGGCAGGTGGGACAGTCGCGCCCACGAGGGCGAGGGCTTCCCCGACGCTCAAATGAAGATCGATCTCCTTGATTGGAGCGAGCCCGAACAGGTATTGAAGGATGAGGTTGCGGAAGGGGCCATGCGGCTCGCCGGAGAGCAGCTGGCCTAGCGCACTCACCTGCAATCAGAGGCAATCAGTGTCAATCAAAGGCAATCAGAGGCTCGCCGGAGAGCAGCTGGCCTAGCGCACTCACCTGCAATCAGAGGCAATCAGAGGCAATCAGAGGCAATCAGTGTCAATCAGAGGCTCGCCGGAGAGCAGCGGCAGCCGCTCGCCAAGTAGATGAAGCATGCCATCAGGGGCAGTCAGTTGCAATCAGGCCGAGCGAGCTCACCACGGCGCTCCGCGCCTTAGGCTCGCCAAGTAGATGAAGCATGCAATAGACGGCACCCACCTGCAACCAGGGGCAATCAGTGGCCATCAGCGGGTGGGCTCGCCGAGTAGATGAAGCAAGCAATCAATGGCGCCTCTACCTTAGTGGAAGGGGGCTCCGGTTGCTTACGCACGGGCGGGGGCGGTTTGGATGCCTCTGACGAAACCGAGGCGGTGGGGGCGGCGGTCGTTGTGGAAGCATCTGACGAAACCGAGGCGGAGGGGGCGGCGGTCGTTGTGGAAGCGGCGCTTGATGCCTCTGGCGCATGTTGATGAGCATTCGCGCTGCCGTGCGCATTCGCGCTGTCGTGAGCAGTCGACACAATTCCGTCCATCGGCTGCGCACCATCCGCAGTGCCATCAGCCTTCTTACCCGCATCCCCCGTACCCGCATCCCCCGTAACCGCATCCCCCGTACCCGCATCCCCCGTACCCGCATCCCCCTTACCCGCATCCCCCTTGCCATCGCCCGCCGTCTCCTCGACGGCGCTCAGTACAACGCCGTCGGGGAGGGGCAACGGAGCGGCCGACCCGAACTTGCCCAGCGCCGTCGCCGCCGCCATCGCCACCGGCCAGCGCTCGTGACGCACCTGTGGGGAGACGGGGGCGCCGTGGTGAGCACTTGCATGCTGAGCGCACCACCGGCCAGCGCTCGTGACGCACCAAGTTGGCGAGCCGCAGCGCCGCTTGCGTCAGCAGTGGAGGGGCGAGCGACGTGGAGCCGACCGTCGCCGTTGACGAACCGACCGTTGACGAACCGACCGTTGACGAACCGACCGTTGACGAACCGACCGTTGACGAACCGACCGTTGACGAACCGACCGTTGACGAACCGAGCGACGTGGAGCCGACCGTCGTCGAGCCGACCGTCGCCGGAATGAACGCAGTGGCAGTGGGCAGCGTAGCCGCGGCGGCGGCGGCTGCGGGGAGAGAAGAGCGAATGGTCGGATGGCAATCAAAGGCAATCAATGGCAATCAGAGGCAATTAACGACACTCACCAGCTGCGGGGAGAAGAGAAGATGGACGGATGGCCGCGGCCGCCACGTACCCCAGCCCGAGCGCCGCACCGATCACCCTCCGTTGCTCATTCGTACCTGTGGGGACTCGGCGCCGTGATGAGCACTCGTATGCTGAACGCATCACCGATCATCAGAGGTCATCAGAGGTCATCAGAGGTCATCAGAGGTCATCAGAGGTTGCTCATTTACCGACGCATCCCGTTAGGTCGGCCGACGGAAGCAGCGCAAGTAAATCTTTGAGCATCGCCTCAGCTGCTGCGCCCGCCACGGCGCCAATATCGCCGCTATCGCCCGTGGCAGCGCCCGGGGCAGCGCCCGCCGCGCAGGTGACGAACGCGAGGATTCGGCAAAGGATCAGCTGTGTGGCCTCTTCCGCCGCGGATCGCGAGAGCATGAGCGTCTTGAGAGACGGGAGATGGACGCGAAGGCAGCATGCAACTGGCCCAGGGCTCGCCTGCGAGCTCCAGAGGCGCAATCAGAGCGCAATCAGAGCGCAATCAGAGCGCAATCAGCGCGCAATCAGCATGCAATCAGCAAGCAATTCACCTCGAGCAGCTCCAAAAGGGCGGCGCTGCTCCGATGAAGCAGCTCCGCCGTCGCCCCGTTCGTCATCAAGCACCCGAGCAGCAGGCTGATGAACTCATTCACACCTCTCGCGGGCCGCCGAGCCAACGGCTGCAGCGCCAGCACCGCGAAGGTGCCCAAGACGGCGCCGCTCGGCACGGCGCCAGTGAGCTCCTCGGAGAGGAAGTCACCGAGGGCGATGATTGCATGCGCGGCCTCCTCCGCGGACCCCTCCGCGGGCGCGCCCGGCACGGCGCCCGCTCCCATCGTCGACGTGGCATCGCTCGGAACGGCGCCCGCTCCCATCGTCGGCGTGGCATCGGCGGCGGCGGCGGCTGCGGCGGCTGCTGCTGCTGCGGCGGCGGCGGCGGCGGAGCGGTGGGCGGCGAGGGCAAGGGCCTCTGACTTGGCACACGTAAGGAGGAGTGTGATGGCATCAGGCAGCGCATCGAGGGGCAACTGAGCCACCTCCGCCTGCGACAGGAGCACCTCTGCTGATTGCACCTGCAATCAGCGGCGATCAGCTTCAATTAGCTTCAACCAGAGGTCATCAGAGGTCATCAGAGGTCATCAGAGGTCATCAGAGGTCATCAGAAGTCATCAGAAGTCATCAGAGGCCATCAGAGGTCATCAGAGGTCATCAGAGGTCATCAGAGGTCATCAGAGGTCATCAGAGGTCATCAGAGGTCATCAGCGGCTCCGCTGCTCGCACCGCTGCCGCAGCGACGCTGTCCACGCCCAGCGTACCGCCCGCCACGACGCTGTCCGCTGCTGCCGCCAGCGCCGGCAAGCGAGGGGGGGGCGGCTGCAAGGCCGCATGCCGATGGAGGAGGCAAGCGAGGGGCGCAAAGGCGGTCGTCTCGCACCTGATGAAGGACGCCACCATACGACCATCAGAGGCACTCAGAGGCGATCATCACGCAATCAGAGTGCAATCAGAGTACAGTCAGAGGGCAATCAGAGTGCAATCATAGGTCAATCATAGTGCAATCCGAATGCAATCATAGTGCAATCATAGTGCAATCATAGTGCAATCATAGGGCAATGCGAGGGCAATCAGAGTGCAATCAGAGTGCAATCAGAGTGCAATCAGAGTGCAATCAGAGGGAAATCAGAGGGAAATCAGAGTGCAATCAGAGGGAAATCAGAGGGAAATCAGAGTGCAATCAGAGGGCAATCCGAGGGCGCCAAGTCGCATGTCGCTCACGAGAGTAGGCGTAGTGAGGAGCGCTCAACAGAGCGCTCGGTGCCATCTTCGAGTACCACGGTGTAGTAAGCGCCGCGGTTCACACCGTCATCCATGTGAACAGCCGCTATGCTACCCAGCCGGCCCACCCGATGCGCATCCACGTGGCTGATCCGAGTGCCGAAAGCGAGCGCGGGCTCGGAGGGCACCGCAGCCGCCGCCGCCGCCGCTCGGGAGATGGCGGTGGAGGCGACGGTGGAGGCGCCCGAGGCGCCGTCCCGGGCGCCCGAGGCGCCGTCCGCATTGGTGGCCGATGACGAGCCGGAGACCACGGCGGTGCCCACGACGGCGCGCGGGCGCAGCGCCCTTGCCGCGGCCTCGGCGACTTCAACTCGAGGGTCGGCGATGGCGAGGAGGCATGCGTAGCGCGTGGGCAAGTCCGATGGATCGAAAGCCGAGGCGATCCACACCTGATGATGGGCGCAATCAGTGGCAATCAGTGGCAATCAGTGGCAAGTCCGATGGATCGAAAGCCGAGGCGATCCACACCTGATGATGGGCGCAATCAGTGGCACTCAGTGGCAATCCATCGCCATCAGTGGCAATTAGTGGCAATCAGCGAAAGCCGAGGCGATCCACACCTGATGACGGGCGCACTCAGTGGCACTCAGTGGCAATCCATCGCCATCAGTGGCAATCAGCGGCCATCAGCGATCCACACCATGGAGGAATAGCGAGCGTGCGACGAAGTGGATGCCGCCGAGCGCAGCAGGAGCGATCGGAGCGTCGCGAGCATGGCGGGTGGCGGCGGCGGAGCGCCGATGCGGCGCGCATGGACGGAGGCGAGTGCAGCGAGGGCTTCCTGCAACGGCGCGCGTGCGGCCATCTGTTCGGTCTCGAGCGCTGTGAACAGCTCCGTCGGTGTGAAAATCTCCGTCAGAGAGACCATCAGTGACACTCAGAGGCACTCAGAGGCACTCAGAAGCAATCAGAGGCACTCAGTGGCACTCAGAGGGCACTCAGTGGCTCTCAGAAGCCATCAGAGGCGAAGAACGAAACCCACCTGTGAACAGCTCTGTCGGCAGCTTCGTATCAGATTGGACATGCTGCGGCGTCCGTTGGCAGAGTTTCGTCAGTGTCCCGTAGGCGAGCCCTCTCATCATCGCCGATTGGGGATCATCTGTACGCAAGGCGCCGGTGGCCTCGCCTCGGAGCACCTGTGGGGAAGGGCGAGGCGCCGTGGTGAGCACTTGCATGCTGTACGCAAGGCGCCGGTGGCCTCGCCTCGGAGCACCTGCCATCAATGAAAATCAGGGACATTCAAGGACATCAATGAAAATCAAGGACATTCAAGGATAGTCAGGAACCATCAAGGACGATCAGGTCTCATCAGGGCTCATCAGAGCTCATCAGGGCTCATCGGCGCTCATCCGTATCAATCAAGGGGCCAATTAAGGCGCAATCAAGGGGCCAATTAAGTCGTAATCGAGGCGCATGCCTTGAGCATGCCGGCGAGAAGGTGAGCGCCTGCCGCCACGAGCAGCGGCGTCGAGCAGTGCTGTACAGTCCAATAGCCCAGTTGTAACCCCGCAAGCTGTAGCTTGGGTGTCGTCTCCGATCCAAAGACGCTGTGGAAGATCGCCTGACGAGGAGCAGTCAATTAGTGTCAATTAGTGTCAATTAGTGTCAATTAGTGGAAGATCGCCTGGCGAGGAGCCGTCGCAGTCAGCAGGCAATCATGGCGTGATCCGACACGACCGCGCGATGGGCCATTGTAGGCAATAAGTGGCCATCTTGAGAAGCAATAAGTGGCCATCTTGAGAAGCAATAAGTGGCCATCTTGAGAAGCAATAAGTGGCCATCTTGAGAAGCAATTAGTGGCCATCATGACAAGCAATTAGTGGCCATCATGACAAGCAATTAGTGGCCATCATGACAAGCAATTAGTGGCCATTGCGGGAAGGGCATTCATGGCCATCGGGGGAGAGGCCCTCAGCGGCCCATCGCACCTGGATGGTGCCCAGATGAGGGATGCAATCAGAGGCAATCAGCGGCCTTCAGCGGCCCATCGCACCTGGATGGTGCCCGGGAAGCGGTTCGCGGCGCCGACGGAGCGGCAGAGGAGCCCGATCGCGCGAAGTCGTACAGCGGTCGAAGCTGCTGTGCGTCCGTGAACAGGGTCGCTCTCAGAGGCGGCTGTGGGGAAGGGTGGGGCGCCGTGGTGAGCACGTTCACGTGAACAGGGTCGAGAGGCGGCTGCAGGCTGCGCACTCGAGCGTGTGGGCTGGGCTCCAATGCAATCAAAGGCAATCCGAGGCAATCAAAGGCAATCAAAGGCAATCAGAGGCCATCAGGGCTGCGCACTCGAGCGTGTGGGCTGGGCTCCGAGCACAAGCGAAAGAAGGCTGTCGATGAGGCTGGGCTCATCCAAATTCGCTTCCTGCCGGGAGCGATAAGGGGGGCGCGCCGTGATGAGCACTTGCATGCGAGGGGCAGGTCCATATTAGGTTCGAGGGCCATCCAAATTGGCTACCTGCCGCTTCCGGAGCGCCCCATCCGCAATCCGCTCGACGCCGCTGTCGCCGTCGCACGCCGCCACGACCCAGTGAGCCATGCTCTCCGCGGGCCCGAAGAGGATGGCGCCGTCATCGGTGCTCGCGTCGAGTAGGCGCAGGGCCGCGCGCTTCTTGGCCGCAAGCAGCTCGCCGCGCACCTGTGGGGAAGGGCGAAGGCGCCGTGGTGAGCGCTTGCATGCTGGAGCACTCGCATGGCGGAGCCGCCGCGCGCTTCATGGTCCGCCAACTTGCCACACACCCCCACCTGCCAAATATGGACATCATCCAGCGCAATCAGGCGCAATCAAGGTGCTCGCCGCGCACTTCATGGTCCGCCAACTTGCCACACACACGTTTGGCGGCGGCTCGGGAGAGCCCCGCGGGCGGTTCCTGTGGGGAACGATAAGGGGGGGACGCGCCGTGATGAGCACTTGCATGCACGCGATTGGGGCGGTTGGGGCACGGGAGAGCCCCCCGGCGGTACATGAGGCGAAATGTTGACAGGTAGAGGAGCAGGTCGATCAGCCAGCAATCAGAGGCGATTCACGACACTTACATGAGGCGCCGAGGCGAGTGGGGGCAGGTAGAGGAGCAGGTCGAGCAGCCACTCTAGGACAATCTTGCGATCCGCCGCATCCACTAGAAAGGGCAGCAGAGGAGATCCTTCAATGACCATGGGCGACGCCTCAGCGCCGTGGTGGGCGCCTGCTCCCGCCGCCCGCACATTGGGCTCGCCATCAGCGCCGCCGCCCGCCGCTGTCGTCGCCGTCGCTGCCGCCGCCGCTGCTGCAGGCCTCTGGGGTGATCTTCCAGGGGATGAGGCTGCTGCCGTCGTGTCGCCTCCGGGGGCTGTGGGGAAGGGCGAGGCGCCGTGGTGAGCACCTGCAGTCGTGTTGCCTCCGGAGGTAGTGGCTGAGGGCTCGAGGATCGCGGCCGCAGCGCCCAGCTCGGCGCGTGACTTGGGCAGCGGCAGCGCCGGCAGAGCGGCTAGCAGCAGTGCGAGAAGGGAATCCTGCCACCGGACCACCACTCAGAGGCAACCAGAGGTCATCAGCGCATGCAATCAGAGGTCATAACGAGAAGGGAATCCTGCCACCGGACCACCACTCAGAGGCAACCAGAGGTCATCAGCGCATGCAATCAGAGGTCATAACGAGAAGGGAATCCTGCCACCGGACCACCACTCAGAGGCAACCAGAGGTCATCAGCGCATGCAATCAGAGGTCATAACGAGAAGGGAATCCTGCCACCGGACCACCACTCAGAGGCAACCAGAGGTCATCAGCGCATGCAATCAGAGGTCATCACGAGAAGGGAATCCTGCCACCGGCCCATAAGAGGTCATCAGAGGTCAACTGAGGTAAACGGAGATCATCATAGGTCAACAGAGGCCATCAGAGGCCATCAGAGGTCATCAGGCCTTCGCACCTGCTGAGCGGCTGGCCGTTGGCCCACGCCCACGAGCAGCGCCGGCACGAGCGCCGCGCGCTCGGCGGCGCTGACGCGAGGCAGGCCCATCTCGATGTAGACGAGCGCAAAGTTGGAGACCATGGGCACGGCTGTGGGAGCCGTGAAGGTGCGGATCAGCCCGGGAAGAGGCAGCGGCACGGCCACGTTCGCCTTCAGGCCTGAGAGAGCACAAACGAGTGAGCTATTGAGAGTGGGGGCAGAGGAGCGGCGTGAAGGTGAACAGGAACTCGTGCGACGGCCGGCGCACGTTTGTTGAGGTGAGACAGGATGCCCATGGCCTTGGTTTTGACGGTTGCGCTCTGCGATCCGAGGAAATTGAGGATGTTGATCAGCGCGGGGTCGAGCAGCTTACCGAGCTTGTCGTCCTCGCACATGCCGATGCGAAGCCTGCGTTGCACGATGTGGTGCATCCATTCAGTTGAGGATGTAAGGCGTAGGGCGACGGCAGGGCAGGCGGCGTACTCGGCTGCATTGAGGCGCTCGAGTAGCGCGGCATCCGTCATGATGTGCTCGTGGGCTGCGCGCGCGCCGCGGCGACGCTTCGCGTGTCTCGCGAAGAAAGCAAGCGCGTCACTCGAGAAGTGAACTTGGTCGCGTGTTTGACTTGAATTGCTGTTCTTCAAAGCTCCCCAAGCAGCCTGGTGAGCGCGACAACCCGGTCCCTGCTAAAGCTAGTCCAGGCTTATATCGCGGTGGGTGGGTGGGACCACACTCCGCTCTCGACTTTGAGAGCTAGACCTGAGAGTCACCATCGTTCGAGAACCTCCCAAGAACGAGGTGTATGGAAGGTGTATCATTGAGGTGTATGCACCCAGTCCGTGCCTCCCGTTGGAATTAAATCGGGATGCGCATCAAACAGTTTCGAGAACTCCGGTTGTGTCGCACCGCACGCGCTCGCTCTCAAATGCCGCACTTCGTCTACTTTGCCATCGCACCAGGTGGCATCCACTCCACTGCTCCACGCATGCACGCCACACGTCCCACGCCGCACACATGCCTCTTGCACGTAGAGGGCTTAGCTATCGGCATGCTCGCCGTCAGCGGTTACGTAACTCAAACAGCCGTCGCAAGCGAAATTGGCCGTTGTCGAATTCGCCATGGTTACGGTGTCAAAGTTGTATGCGGAGGTTCCACCTGAAAGTGAGGGCTCCGTCGATGCCACACTTTGGGTCGCCGAGAGGGCTTGCATGCACGCTTCGAGCCTCTCGAGCACGGTGCTCATGCTCGGGCGGTCCTCTGGGCGCTGCGCCCAACACTCACTGATGAGGGCTACGTAATTGGGGGGCAGCGCGATCATTGGCCGATCCCCCCGACAGGCGCTGAGGCAGGCGTCTAACCCTGTCATCCCCTCAAAAGCGCGGCGTTGATGCGTAAGCTCCCAGAGCAAGTGTGCAAAGGCGTAGACATCCGCACGGTCCTCGAAGTTGACGAGCGTGCGGCCCAGGCCGAGGCTGTCGCTGCTGCCACCACTTCCTTCGCCACGATCGCGGCTCTCGTGCGCCTGACGTCGCGACATCTTCGCCACCCTCTCGGGCGCGAGATAACGCAGTGTGCCCCCCACTGTGGCCTTGCACTCCATGTTTCGATCCCGCGCGTAGCTCAGGCTGAGGCTCGCCAAACCAAAGTCGGCGAGCTTGCACACCGTGTGGGTCGCGTCGAGCAGAGCATTATCCGTCTTGACGTCGGAGTGCAGGATGCCGTGCGAGTGGAGGAAGCACAGCCCGCTCGCCAGCTGCACGCCGAAGCGAATCTTCTCGTCGCACGGGAGCATGCTGGAAAGCTGTGGGTGTGGCGGCGGCTCCATCAGCTGGCGACTGAGCGACGCTTGCGGCATGACCGACGCCGAGGCGGTGTTGAGGCCTAAGGGACGGATGAGTTGACGGAAGAGGCGCCCCCCGCTGAAGAGGTAAGAGACGCCGGCCTGGACGGCTTCCCTTGGGTCGAAGAGGTATGAGGCGAGAGAGCCGCCGGCCATGTACTCGAGGACGAGCGCGGGCCGCTGGTCGACCTGAATGTAGCCGAAGAGATGGCAGATGCACGGGTGGCGCAGGCGACGCAGGATGGCCACCTCCTGGAGCATGGCCACCTCCTCACGTGCGGTTGACTTGAGCACCTTGATAGCGAGGTCATTGCCCTGCCACCGCGCAATCCAGACGGTCGCGAAGCCGCCTTGGCCGATCCGCCTTACCATCGTAAGCGTCGAGAAGTCCACCACCTCGAGCTGGGTCGGCTCGTCGGAACGCACAGAGGACAATGCGGTGACGGGGGTTTCACCCGAACCACTCGAGAGACGGGGCGAAAGCGCTTGCATGGACACGTCATTTTTCTCAAGCAGCTTATGGGATTGCATCTGTCTGTGCTTGCGACACTGCCGCGGAAATCGCATGAGAAGCGCCACGAGAAGCGCTGCGAAAAGTGCAACAATGGAGGTGAGAGCTACCACCTCATGTGGTTGTACCGGTACCATCATGCCACGCGCAGCTGCACTCAGAGCAGCAGGTGGTGTCGGCGGCGAGAGCGGCGGCGCGTGCGGCAGCGCGTGTGGGCACTGCTCATCGCGCGCGAGGTTGGTCGCGCTCGAGTTGCTGCCCTCTTGGCACGGCAGCGGTTCCGCGGCGCCTGGCGGGCAGAAGCTGCCCCGTTCACAAGGCAAGCACGCGGACCCGAAGAGGCCGCCAGACGGAGCGTACGTGCCTGGGGAGCAGTCGATACAGAATGTGCCAACCTCGGCTTGACGCTTGCCGCGCGGGCAGGCAGTGCACTCGGCGGTTCCAAAGGAGCGAACGTAGCCGGGCTTGCAGGGGGAGCATTCGCCGCGGACATTGAGCTCCGTGTGCTCTTCACACTCGTAGCAGATATCGAAATGGTCATCTCGGCGTGAGGAGGGAGCGGGACAGCGGACACATCCGTTGCCGAAGCGGCTGCGTGCAGTGCCAGGCTGAGAGCATCTGATGAAGGGCAGCAGATGGCTTGGGCCGAAGCTCTTCCCAAGCAGCACGTCGAGGTCGCCGTCCCCGTCCACGTCCGCCGCCGCGATCGAGAACGTGTACTCACTGCCACCGGGCAGCTCGATCCTCGTCGAGAAGGTGCCGTCGCCCGCGTTGAGCAGCACTCGGCTGGAACTGCCATAGTTCCCAAGCAGCACGTCGAGGTCGCCGTCCCCGTCCACGTCCGCCGCCGCGATCGACAACGTGGACGCGCTGCCCCCGGGCAGCTCGATGCTCGTCGGGAAGACACCGTCGCCCGCATTGAGCAGCACGCGGCTCGGACTGTTGTTGTTCCCAAGCAGCACGTCGAGGTCGCCGTCCCCGTCCACGTCCGCCGCCGCGATCGAGTTCGTGGACGCGCTGCCGCCGGGCAGCTCGATGCTCGTCGAGAAGGTGCCGTCGCCCGCGTTAAACAGCACGCGGCTCGGACTGTAACTGTTCCCAAGCAGGACGTCGAGGTCGCCGTCCCCGTCCACGTCCGCCGCCGCGATCGACCTCGTGGACGCGCTGCCGCCGGGCAGCTCGATGCTCGTCGGGAAGACACCGTCGCCCGCATTGAGCAGCACGCGGCTCGGACTGTTGTTGTTCCCAAGCAGCACGTCGAGGTCGCCGTCCCCGTCCACGTCCGCCGCCGCGATCGAGTTCGTGGACGCGCTGCCCCCCGGCAGCTCGATGCTCGTCGAGAAGACACCGTCGCCCGCATTGAGCAGCACTCGGCTGGGACTGCCGTCATTCCCAAGCAGCACGTCGAGGTCGCCGTCCCCGTCCACGTCCGCCGCCGCGATCGACAACGTGGACGCGCTGCCCCCAGGCAGCTCGATGCTCGTCGGGAAGACACCGTCGCCCGCATTGAGCAGCACTCGGCTGGGACTGTTGTTGTTCCCAAGCAGGACGTCGAGGTCGCCGTCCCCGTCCACGTCCGCCGCCGCGATCGACCTCGTGGACGCGCTGCCGCCGGGAAGCACGATGCTCGTCGGGAAAGTGCCGCCGCCCGCAATGAGCAGCACGCGACTGGGACTGCCATAGTTCCCAAGCAGCACGTTGAGGTCGCCGTCGCCGTCCACGTCCGCCGCCGCGATCGAGCTCGTGGACGCGCTGCCACCGGGCAGCTCGATGCTTGTCAGGAAGTTGCCGCCGCCCGCATTGAGCAGCACGCGGCTGGGACTGTTATAGTTCCCAAGCAGCACGTCGAGGTCGCCGTCCCCGTCCATGTCCGCCGCCGCGACCGACCTCGTGGACGCGCTGCCCCCGGGCAGCTCGATGCTCGTCGGGAAGACACCGTCGCCCGCATTGAGCAGCACTCGGCTGGGACTGCCCTCGTTCCCAAGCAGCACGTCGAGGTCGCCGTCCCCGTCCACGTCCGCCGCCGCGATCGAGAACGTGTACTGATTGCCGCCGGGCAGCTCGATGCTCGTCGAGAAGTTGCCGCCGCCCGCATTGAGCAGCACTCGGCTGGGACTATAACTGTTCCCAAGCAGCACGTCGAGGTCGCCATCGCCATCCACGTCCGCCGCCGCGATCGACCTCGTGAATATGAAGGCACCGTCGATGTATGAGGGCAGCTCGATGCTCGTCGGGAAGGCACCGTCGCCCGCATTGAGCAGCACGCGGCTGGGCCTGAGGTCGTTCCCAAGCAGCACGTCGAGGTCGCCATCGCCGTCCACGTCCGCCGCCGCGATCGAGAACGTGTACTGATTGCCGCCGGGCAGCTCGATGCTCTTCGAGAAGGTGCCGCCGCCCGCATTGAGCAGCACTCGGCTGGGACTTTCGTCGTTCCCAAGCAGCACGTCGAGGTCGCCATCGCCATCCACGTCCGCCGCCGCGATCGACCTCGTGGACGGGCTGCCGCTGGGCAGCAGCGCCAGGCTTTGTCCCACAAACTGCAGCACTGCGTCACTGCCCAGCAGCTCGTTCCCCGTCCTCGCCAACGGCTTGGGGAAGCGCAGGCACCCCGGCTCGGAGGACAACGAGCATGCCGGCGGCAAGAGAGCAGCCCGAACTCCTGGTGCAGGCTTGGGACGGGCCGGCTTGGGCAGCATCACAATGCAGCCGACCCGCCCTCGTGCCGAGCAGTTCGGTGGTGCGAACACTGTCGGCTGACCGCCCGGCTGGAAATCCTGCGCATAGTCCCGTGGGGGAGGGTAGCGCCTGCGGCCTTGGCGCTCGACGTGCCAGCCTTTGAGCATCGCCATAAAATATGTTACAATCGCGATCTTCTGTGTGACGAATCTGCACGTTACCCGGTAAAATGACACCGGGGGGAGCCGGGACACACGTTACCCGGAAGACACCGGGGGGAGCCGGGACACACGGGACAGACACACGAACCGCACAAACCGAACCCCCTCAAAACCAACCCACCCACCGACTCGCGCGCCAGACCATACACCCAAACCGCGCCAGACCACACCCAAACCCCGGGACGCACGCGTCGCCACGACACGTTACCCGGTACTATAAGCAAAGTTGTCGCGACTGTCGTGTTAACGTTCACGTTATAAGAACTAGAAGGTACCAACTCACAGTTGAAAAGGTCGTGCCTGCCTGTTTGCCGATCACCTTTGCTCCGTCCGCCGCGCCCCTCGTGGCGAAGGCACCCGCGACGATGGGCGGTCCAAGAATTTCATGCGGAGCGAGCCGTCGTGAGCTGATCGTCCGTGCGATGCTGCATGGGACAGCGTGCCTGAGCTGCCGGCCTGCTTGGAGCGCGGACGCGACTGTTTATCCGTTCCGGCCTGACAAGCTCGACCTCGAAGTTTGGTACCAGCTCCGATTGCACTATGTCGACGAAGCGTTCGGCGCCATGGGCCGGGAGGCATTCCTTGCGTACCGAGATGCGCGGATGCGCGAGGCACCCGTTCTGAGCGACGAGGAGGCGCTCGAGCGCGCCAGGGTGCTTGTACAGCGGCTTGAGGACCCGTACACTTTCATCGTGGACGCGAGCGAATACGAGCGTCGGAGCCGGCGGTTGGCAACGATGCGGCCGGGGGACTCTGGAGCCAGCGCAGCCTCGGATGGCGCTCCAAGCGGCTCTCTAGGTGCTCAGGCAGCGCCCATCGCCGCACGGCGGACAGTTGTGTGGCGTGTCTTCTCCAGCACCCGAGGAGGACGCCATCAAGGTACTCAGTGGCGATCAGCGGCCACCAGCGGCGGCAATCAGATGCCATCAGGGAGTGCCCGAGGCTACCTGCGCATCGAGTCCTTCGGCGGGGGCACGGTCGACGAAATCCGCCGCGCGCTCGTGGCGATGAGAGGTGCCGGTGCAGCCGATCTCGTCGTCGATCTCCGCGGCAATCTCGGAGGCTCCGCGCTCGCGGCCGAGCAGGCCGTCGGCCTGTTCGCGCCCAACACGGCGCGTCCGTTGCTCGTGGAGCGGACAGTCGAGGGAGGCTTGCTTGGCGCCGGGAAGCAGGTGCCACGGAGGAGATACGCTTGCCTGATTGCATGCTGATTGCCTCTCTCATCAGGCTTGCTTGGCGCCGGGAAGCAGGTGCCACGGAGGAGATACGCGTGTGCCTGATTGCATGCTGATTGCCTCCCTCATCAGGGTGCGCGCTTCTCCGACGCGGCGCTAATAACATCTGAGTGCATGCTGATTGCCTCCCTCCTCAGGGCGCGCGCTTCTCCGACGCGGCGGCCGAGTGGGATCTGCCTATCGAGCTCTGGGTCGACGAACGCACGGCGAGCGCGGCTGAGTGTCTCGCAGGTGCGCTCATTACTTCTGATTGCATGCTGATTGCCTCCCTCATCAGGCGGCTGAGTGTCTCGCGGGTGCGCTCTTTACATCTAATGGCATCTGATTGGCCTCGGATGACCTCAGATGGCCTCGGATGGCCTCTGATGGCCTCTGATGACCTCAGATGGCCTCGGATGGCCTCGGATGGCCTCGGATGGCCTCTGATGACCTCAGATGGCCTCGGATGGCCTCGGATGGCCTCGGATGGCCTCTGATGACCTCAGATGGCCTCGGATGGCCTCGGATGGCCTCGGATGGCCTCTGATGACCTCAGATGGCCTCGGATGGCCTCGGATGGCTCTGAATGGACGGCCGATGCTCACAGGTGCGCTGCACGACATCTGCCCACCTGGCGCACGTCTCGTTGGCAAGCGCACGTACGGCAAGGGCCTCATCCAAGGGTACGTAGATTGCATCGGAATGCGCCTCCTGTGAGAATCAGTTGATTGCACGGAATGCGCCTCCTATGCGAATTAATTGATTGCACGGAATGCGCCTCCTATGCGAATCAGTTGATTGCATCGGAATGCGCCTCCTAAGAGAATGGGCAAGTGGATCTCATGTCCTCTGATTGCGTCAGATCGCCCCGGATCGCTCCCCTCCTGATTAGGTATTACCCGATCGCTCCCCTCCTGATTAGGTATTACCCGATCGCTCCCCTCCTGATTAGGTATTACCCGATCGCTCCCCTCCTGATTAGGTATTACCCGATCGCTCCCCTCCTGATTAGGTATTACCCGCTCTCCAATGGCGGCGCGCTCGTGCTGCCGTTTGCACGCACGGCCACTCCGAGAGGCCGACTCATCTCCCCCGGGCTAGCTGCCGATGAAGATCGCGCCTTGTTGAGCACGCCCGCGCGAACGGAGCCCTCACGAGACGCCCACGACGACGCCCGCGCCGTGTTGAGCACGCCCGCGCGAACGGAGGCCTCACGTGACGCCCACGACGACGCCCGCGACGACTCGAGTGGAGCTTCCGGAGGGCTGCGAGGAGAGACGAGAGGTGGTACCGGTAAAAGCCTGGAGGGCAGGGAGGCCATTAGCGCTCGGGACGACGCGCTGCTCGCGGCCGAGGTGCTGGGAGCTCGTATCTCGAGGTCTCGGGCATGCGAGGATGCGTCGTCATACTGATGACAGTTGACACGACAGTCCGCTCGTCGCTTAATCGTTATGTGGCCGTCTTCAAGTCTAATCGAGTCTATCTAGTCTTGAAGTCTCTATTCTTGTCAACGACAACGCGTAACGCACGATAGTAATAGGAAGCGTTTAGGAAGCGCGGATGAAAGTCGGAACGTGATGGATTCGTTAGTGTCACACTTGACTTTAAGTGTCGCGGACGTCCGCGCGCACAGTCCGCGACAGTGGACGAACAGAAATCACACCGAGTGTAACAGACCAGTTGGTCACAAGGAGCACTGTCGGCACGGCCGTCTTTGAGACGCGAGCCCACGGCCGCCTGCCCGGCGTTCGGAGCCACAGCTGTCACTGCCGCTTGGCCCGCACCGCCGCGCCACGACGTCACTTGCATCTGCGTGACGTCGCTGCCGCGTGCGGCCCTGGTCTGTGGCTCGAGCGCAGGCCAGGTCTGCCTCTGGGGTGTTGAAGACGGGCTGGGAGACGAAGGCGACGAAGAGCACGTCGCCGCGGTATCCCTGCGCCTCTCGCCTCGCGTCACGCTCCTTGGGCACTCTGCGCCGGTCATGTGGTGGGTCGCTTCGTGCCCCTTTTTCCGCTATACAAGTGGATTCCCCTGCCCCTGTTGCGCTCGATCGATGGCCTGTTGCGCTCATTGCGGGGAACCAATAGACACTGGAGGAACAGTCCCCTGCTCGATCGATTTCCAGACGTCGTCCAGAATGCAGATCATCACGAGCCAGACGATGTAGTACGACGCCGCTTCTGTTTGTTCCTTGGACGGATTCCACAGATCGAACTTCTCGAAGAGGGCGCCGGAATTCGCCGCATCCTCAGGTCGCCGCATGCTGGGCATCCAGACGAAGAACCAAAGAGCACCGAAAGCCGTGGCAATGAAATTCAAGGCTGGACGGAACACCCTTGACCTTCCCAGCGCATTCACAAAGTCATCGTACACGTTCGGCGAAGTATCGTGCGAGGATGCGGTGCGCACCCTCGGCGGAGCCTGGGGCGCCAGCTCGCGTGCCGACGGCACGCCAGCAGAAGGACGCTCGCGAGCCGGCGATTTACTGCTGGCTTTGCGCGGCATGAGTGCCCTCTTGTCGATGACGCGCCGCTCCGCTCTCCGCGACGTGCGATGTGAACGTTAACACGACAGACGCGACCGCCGGTGCAACGGCACTGTTACTGCCCGCTCAGAATGTGCGATGTGAACGTTTACACGACAGACGCGACAACCGGTGCTACGGCACTGTTACTGCCCGCTCAGAAAGGTGTGTGTATTCTGAGCGGGCCGTAACGTCCATAGCGATAGAGGCCCTCGTGCTTGGGGGTCCGGAGCGTGTGCGCGTTGTGTTGAGCCGCCGCCGCCGCAGCAGCAGCAGCACGTTTCCGAGTTTCGTTGCAGATCGCGTAGTTTCACATGGTTTCAGTTGCGGCCGGTTTCAAGGGGTTGTCAAGAAGTTTCCCCCCCTGGGCTGACTGTACGCTGTGTTCGTGCTGGCTGTAGACCCCGTGCGTGGGGTCCGGGGAGCGTGCGCGTTAAAAAGCGGCAGCAGCAGCGCCGAGCGACGGCGCAGACGCGCCACGGCCGTCGTAATCCTCGCGTGCACCTGTTCGTGCACGCGTTTGGTGATGCACGTGACGGCGTCGGGCGCCATCGACTGGGCCATCCAAGCAGGCGGCACGTTCGATGCCAGGGGCTACGGCATCGCGCACGATGGCGCGGCAGGAGCTTACGTGGCGGGCTACTTCTACGACAAGGCACCGTTCGGCTCGACGTCCCTCACAAGCCGCGGCATGCAGGACGCGTTCGTGATGCACGTGGCGTCGTCGGGCGTCATCGACTGGGCCATCCAGGCGGGCGGCACATCTTATGACGGCGGCTATGGCATCGCGCACGATGGCGCGGGAGGGGCTCTCGTGACGGGCTACTTCTACGGCAAGGCCGCATTCGGCTCGACGTCCCTCACAAGCCGCGGGGAGTACGACGCGTTCGTGATGCACGTGACGGCATCGGGCGCCATCGACTGGGCCATCCAGGCGGGCGGCGTGTCAGAAGACACCGGCAAGGGCATTGCACACGATGGCGCGGGAGGGGCTCTCGTGACGGGCTACTTCTACGGCGAAGCTTCGTTCGGCTCCACGTCCCTTATAAGCCGCGGCAGTTACGACGCGTTCGTGATGCACGTGACGGCGTCGGGCGCCATCGACTGGGCCATCCAGGCGGGCGGCACGTCTGATGATCGCGGCTGTGGCATCGCGCACGATGGCGCGGGAGGTGCTCTCGTGACGGGCTACTTCAGCGGCGAGGCATCGTTCGGCTCGACGTCCCTCACAAGCCGCGGGGAGTACGACGTGTTCGTGATGCACGTGGCGTCGTCGGGCGCCATCGACTGGGCCATCCAGGCGGGCGGCACGTCTGATGACGGCGGCTACGGCATCGCGAGCGATGGCGCGGGAGGGGCTTTCATGACGGGCGACTTCTACGAAAAGGCATCGTTCGGCTCGACGTCCCTCACAAGCCGCGGCGTGCAGGACGCGTTCGTGATGCACGTGACGGCGTCGGGCGCCATCGACTGGGCCATCCAAGCGGGCGGCACGTCTTATGACGGAGGCTACGGCATCGCGCACGATGGCGCGGGAGGGGCTCTCGTGACGGGCTACTTCTACGGCAAGGCCGCATTCGGCTCGACGTCCCTCACAAGCCGCGGGGAGTACGACGCGTTCGTGATGCACGTGACGGCGTCGGGCACCATCGACTGGGCCATCCAGGCGGGCGGCAAGGACTTTGACGAAGGCAACGGCATCGCGCACGATGGCGCGGGCGGTGCTCTCGTGACGGGCTACTTCAAGGGCAACGCATCATTCGGGTCTAAGACACTCACAACAACAAGAACAACAAGCCATACTGCAACAACCTGCTTTGTTGCTTCGCTAACTATAGGTGTGGTGCCAGCGGTGACTGATGGCGAATGCGATGGCGATGCGTGTGATGGTTCGCCTCCAGGTTTACCGCCGCTGCCGGGCGGTGCGCCATCGCCATCAATTAAGGGCTCGCGATTCCACCAACCACCTGCATCGCCATTCTACCGACCACCTGCAGTTACGGCCCCCGAGCAACCCGCAGTTGCGATGCCCACCCTCGCAACCAGTCTTGCACTTCTGGGACTGTTGTTGGTGTGCTTCTATTTCAATCGCCGCCACTACCGCCGCCTGGCCGACAATTTTCGGGTCTCGCGCGACCGCGCCCAGATCGACCTCCAGCTGCTCGAACACCGCTTCAAACAGCAGACTCATCCTCCGCAATGGGAGGACTCGCATTGGGCCGTGCCTGACCACCCTCCACGCCCTC
>Ga0210248_101085_pt1 | contig 22306 bp, 18 predicted proteins | sample ChrtobMetP3_32mM_FD_155493 | JGI IMG/M metagenome (GOLD analysis project Ga0210248, IMG submission 155493) | Chrysochromulina tobin associated microbial communities from unialgal haptophyte culture, Seattle, Washington, United States - P3_32mM | ecosystem: Host-associated > Algae > Haptophytes >...
GCACCACGTGCGCATCATCGAGATGAGCGGCGCTGGCGTGCTCGGCAGGCCGCCGCCGAGCCGCACGCCATCCAGCTGCGCCGGGCTGAGGGCGGCGTCCCACACCAGCAGGTCCTTCATCTGGCCCGTGAACATCGGGTCGCCCCAGTTGCTCTTGCCCACGTACAGGTTGGAGCGGCTCACCGGCAGCGGGAAGCGCATCGACGACGTCGCCCCGACGCTCACACCGTTCCAGTAGATCTGGGCGGGTCCGTACGTGTCGCTGAGGCTCGCACGCGACTGCACGACCGCGACGTGAGTCCACACGTTTGCGGGGAGTGATGGCGCCGAGCTTGCATAGAAGTGGGAGTCGGAACTCCCATGAAACACCTGGTAGTACATTGGGGAATAAAATCCCAGGACGACGTTGTCTGCCCATGGACCGTTGCCAAAATCAATCACGCGATCCCCCGAAGAGCCAGTCCGCGTGCGGTAGACCCACGCGCTGAGCGTGAAGCCAAGCCCCCCGCCGACGAGTCCGGTGCGCGACGTGGCCGTCAAGTAGGAGTTCGCATCCCCGGTGAAGGTGTATGCGCCGCCGACGGCGCACGGAGGAGCCGGCGGCTGCGACGGCGGCGACGGTGGCGGCGGCAGCAACGGTGGCGACGGCGGCGATGGCGGCGATGGCGGCGGTGCTGCCCCGCACCACGTGCGCATCATCGAGATGAGCGGCGCTGGCGTGCTCGGCAGGCCGCCGCCGAGCCGCACGCCATCCAGCTGCGCCGGGCTGAGGGCGACGCCCCACACCAGCAGGTCCTTCATCTGGCCCGTGAACATCGGGTCGACAGACCAGTGGCTCTTGCCCACGTAGAGGTTCGAGCGGCTCACCGGCAGCGGAAAGCGCATCGACGACGTCGCCCCGACGCTCGCACCGTTCCAGTAGATCTGGGCGGGCCCGGAGGTGTCGGTGAGGCTCGCACGCGACTGCACGACCGCGACGTGAGTCCACACGTTTGCGGGGAATGATGGCGCCGAGCTTGCATAGAAGTGGGATTCGGAACTCCCATGAAACACCTGGTAGTACATTGGGGAATAAAATCCCAGGAGGACATTGTCTGCATTTGGACCATAGCCGAAATCGATGACGCGATCCCAGGAATAGCCTGTCCTCGTGCGGTAGACCCACGCGCAGAGCGTGAAGCCAAGCCCCCCGCCGACGAGTCCGGTGCGCGACGTGGCCGTCAAGTAGGAGGTCGCCGCCCCGGTGAAGGTGTATGCGCCGCCGACGGCGCACGGAGAAGCCGGCGGCAGCGAGGGCGGCGAGGGCGGCGAGGGCGGCGGCGGCGGTGGCAGGAAAGGCGAGGGCGGCGGCGGCGGGCTCGGATCGGGCGATGGCGGTGGCGGCGAGGGTGGCGGAGGCGGTGATGGTTCGGGCGGCTGGGGGGAAGGCGGCGGCGGCGAAAATGGAGGTCGAGGAGGAGATGGCGGCGACGCGCGGCATACGGCGCCATGATACGGAACAGGACATTGCCCATCGTTCCAGGCCCCACTCGCTAACATGAGGGCACAATTCTCACCGGTCCAGCCGTTTGTCTCACCAGGGGCCCAGTTGGAGTAGTCCCATGGAGTGCCGTCGGACCACCTCCAGGTGCCCTCGCTTACCGCGTCAGTCGCACCGATCCACGCGAAGGTGTTAGGGACGACGGCCCACACAGCGGCATTCTCTAGGGCGCTGTGGATGCTTGCGAGATCGCCGCCGAGAGCCTGGCACGCTGCGCGCCCAGCCGCCCACGAGCCGACGGTTGAAATGTAAACGAATGGCGAGGGCGAGGGCGGCGGCGGCGAGGGCGAGGGCGGTGGCGGCGAGGGCGGCGATGGCAAAAGCGATGGGGGCGTTTGGCATTCAACGCTTGCCATCATGTTGAAGCTGAGGAGCACAACCAGCCAGACTCTCCAGGGAGCACCTCCTGGCTGCGACAGCCCTCGCATGCTCCCACTTGCGCCGTGCATCCCCACTCGCATCGTGCTGCATAGCTGTGCTCGAAACAGCCCCATCGACCGCACGACGAGGCCAGCTGTCGCCAAGAAGACTCCAATCGAGAGGAGGCAACCGACGTTTGTGCAATCGGCGGTAAAAGAGGTCTGTGCGTCGGTGTTGCCCACCATCATGTCCGGGAAGAAGGAACCCAGCATCAGACCAGGAGGGCAGTGGGGCCGGCGGCTGGTGGGGGGGGGGCGTCCTGGCCTCATCCTCCACGAATACGCGCTATGTGTGAATATATCCATTCTGTGAATAAATTGGAAAGATAATATGAGTTGAAAGAAGGTCTTGATCAACCGTGCAAGATGCATAGGCCTACAGATCAATTTCACAGAAAAAACCCTGCTGCAAAAGATATGGGGTCCGCTTTTCTCTCTCACGTGTTCAGCCCTGTGAACGGCGCAGTCCTGGCCGTCGCGCTCGCCATCCTGCTCGCATGGCCGAGCAGAGAGTCGCACGCGACAGCCGATCCGGAAGCGGCGGCAGCGGAGGCAGACAGGCTGCGAGAGCGCTGGGACTCGCTCGGCGCGACCCTCAAGATGGCCAGCGGTGCGAGCGCACACTGGAGGCAGTTCCTCTTTGACCACTATGGCGCCGACGACAGGCAATACCACACGCTGCGGCATCTCACCGAGCTCTTCTGGCATCTGGACCGCGCCACGGCCAACGGGTGGCTCACTCGGCCCGAGAACGTGGCCCTTGCCATCTGGTTCCATGACGTCATCTACCACGGCAAGAACGGGGAGGACGAGGAGGCGTCCGCGCTCGCGTTTGAGCGCTTCGGAAAGGAGGCTGGTCTCGACGCGAGCGACATCGCCTCGGTGGCCAGCTGGATCCGGCTGACGGCAACCCACAAGTGCTCTGAGGCTGAGCACGGGACGGACTGCTGCCTGTTCATGGACTTTGATATGGCGATCCTTGGCAAGCAATGGGACCGAACGTGGGAAGGCTGCCCGGTGGCGCCCCACACGGGCTACAAGGACTATGCGCTACGTGACGTGCTCGGCGAGTACCGGAAGCTCAAGGGAGTTCCGAAGGTATACCTCTGATTGCCGCTGAGTGCCGCTGAGTGCCGCTGAGTGCCGCTGAGTGCCGCTGAGTGCCGCTGAGTGCCGCTGAGTGCCGCTGAGTGCCGCTGAGTGCCGCTGAGTGCGGCTGAGTGCCGCTGAGTGCCGCTGAGTGCCGCTGAGTGCCGCTGAGTGCCGCTGAGTGCCGCTGAGTACCGCTGAGTGACGCTGATTGCTGCTGAGTGCCGCTGAGTGCCGCTGAGTGCCGCTGAGTACCGCTGATTGCCACGGATCGCCTCCCCGATGGCCTTTCTGATGGCCGCCCTGATGACCTCCCTGATCGCCTCCCCGATGGCCTCTCTGATGGCCGCCCTGATCGCCTCCCAGATGACCTCCCTGATACCAAGATAGCCGCCCTGATGGCTCCTCCCATCAGCCCCCTGATGGCCCCTCTCATCGGGCCCCTGATGGCCCCCTCCTCAGGTCTTCACGCGTCTCTTCGAGCACTCAGTTTGGAGTTATGGGCGAGCACGATTCTTACTGGGCGCGAAGGCTCCCTTCAGTACCTCGGTGTACAAAGAGCAGTACGAGGCCGAGGCGCTACGAAATATCGCACGGGAGCTCGAGCACTGGCAGTCGAACCAGTGGCGCTTCGAATGGTGCTTGGGCGGCTTGGTGACGTGGTCCATCCTGTATGCTCTACGACGGGTCTTGGTTTCGTAAAATCAGTTCGTAATCACCGTCGGATCCACAACCTTCGCGTGCCCCAGCCAACCCCCAGGGCCCCGTGGCGTAGCGAGCTTCAGAGTAGGTGTCAGAGAGAAGTGACGTGACAATTCCACAGTTCTGGTCTGTGGAATTTCCGAGGTCGACTGCGACGCTTGCCGACGCTCGCGCCGCAGGAGACATGGCCGAGGCGATGCTGGATGACGCCTTGATGCGAGAGGCGCTCGGTCTTCGCCGTCGCGGCGCCGTCAACTACACGCAGGAGCTCGTGCACGAAGACGAGCCAGAGCCTCCGAAAAAGCGCCGAGCGGGCGGAACCGCCGCGGGCGAAGGCTCCTCTCGGAGCGGCGCGCGCAAGCCAGCGGCCAGCAGCGCGCGCAAGCGCCGAACGCGTGGCGCCGACTCGGATGATGACGACGACGATGACGATGAGGACGATGAGGACGAGGACTTTAGCGAGGACGAGCCGCCGCAGCGCAAGGCCAAAGGTCGTGGCTCGAAGGCCGCCCCGAGGCAGAGCGTGCGCTCGGAGCCGCGCGGCAAGTACAAGGAGCCGAGCGACGATGACGACGACTTCCACAGCGACGACGGCGACGAGCGCCGTGGCGGTGCGGCCGCGGTGGCCGCCGTGCAGTCGATCTACGACAAGATCCTCTCGCAGCGCCCGGCGGAGAAAGCAGGCGAGGAGGAGGGCGAGGTGGAGCCATCGGACAGCACCGAGTACCTCGCCAAGCCGCGCGGCAAGTGCGTCTGCGCCGCCGCCGCTGCGTGCCGTGCGCGTCTCGCCGTGCCGTCGCCAGCCCGTTGGTCTGCGCCCCGCGATGGCTCGTGTGCACTGCACCCGGCCCTGCCGCTGCCCACCTGCCGCTGCCCACCTGCCGCTGCTCACCTGCCCCTGCCGCCGCCGGCTTCCAACGATGATTCGATTCCGTGCGCTCGTGTTGCCTGGTTGTCTGCCATTTCCTCTCTGCCTGCGCCTTGGCCGCCGTCGTCCTGTGATGAGAGCGCTCATCACATAGTGAGCCACCCCCCTTTATTGGGGCGTGCCTCTCTTCTCTGATGATCCAACGAAGCTTCAGTTTGAGAATACCTGAGGACTGCCCGTCTGGCTGTGCAGCGCTGGCTGGCTGCTTGGCTGCTTGGCTGCTTGGCTGGCGAGCTGTGGCTGGCTGGCTGTGCCTCTCTCTGCACGTGGCTGCCTGGCAGTCTGTCTGGCAGTCCTGCCTGGCTGTCTGTCTGACTGACTGGCAGACTGTGTCTCGGTTGCGACACGAGCGCACGCGTGTCCGGCGCCCGTCTCGGCGCCTATCTCGGCCCCTTTCCCCACACCATGCCCACTGCACCCTCTCATCGCCACCGCTCCATTCCTCTCGCGTCCTCCCCCCCTCCACCCAGGTCGTACATACATTGCGTGTGGATCCCAGAAGAGCAGGTGCTTGAAGACACACCTGATGACACCTGATGGCACCTGATGACACCTGATGACGCCTGATGACGCCTGGCTGATGACTCTCGGATGACCTCTCCGATGGCTGCAGGTCCTCGCCGACCATCAAGGCCTCGCACGCCTGCGCCGCTGGCAGAAGCAATGGTCCATGCTGCAGGAAGAGTTCCGGTACGGCATACTCACTCGGAGTGCCTCTGATGACTGACGAGCGTACTCACTCGGAGTGCCTCTGATGACTGACGAGCGTACTCACTCGGAGTGCCTCTGATGACGACACTCATTTGCATCCGAGTGCGTCTGATGGCGACACCGATGGCGTGTGCATGCAGGTACGATGCACTCAAGGCGGCCGAGTGGGAGCCCTACCCTCAGGAATGGGAACAAGTCGAGCGCGTGGTGGCACAGCGATGCGAGGCGCCGGGCGAGATTGAATACCTCATCAAGTGGCGGCAACTCACCTATGCAGATGCGAGCTGGGAGCTGGCCGAGGTGTGATTGCCATCTGATTTCCATCTGAGGCCCATCTGCGTGCCATCTGAGGGCCGTCTAATGGCCTCCACCATCAGGATGTGCACGACGACGACGCGATCACAGCCTTCGAGCAACGGCAGCAGAGGCCGACACATGAATGGTACACCAAGCCGCTCGCGTCGGGCCGGAAGGAGCGTACCCCGTGGGCGAAATGCGCTTCGTCACCCGCCTACAAGGGCAGCAACACGCTGCGCGAGTATCAGCTCGAAGGTCTCAATTGGCTCTCCTTCTGCTGGCACACGAAAGTCAACTCGATCCTGGCGGATGAGATGGGGCTGGGCAAGACGATCCAATCGGTCTCGCTCCTCAATTATCTGTTTGAGAAGCAGGGTGTGTGGGGACCGTATCTGGTGGTGGCGCCGCTCTCCACGCTGCCGCACTGGCAGGTGTGTGTCGCTGAGTGCCGCTGAGTGCTGCTGAGTGACGCTGAGTGCTGCTGAGTGACGCTGAGTGACGCTGAGTGACGCTTGCCACTTCCGCAACGGCAGCGCGAGCTCGAGAGCTGATGGCCTCTAATGACTCGGATTCGCCTCGAATGAGCTCTGATTGCCTCCCTCATCAGCGCGAGCTCGAGAGCTGGACCAAGCTGAACACGGTCATCTACCATGGTTCGAAGGAAGCACGCCAAGCGATCCTGCAGCACGAGTGGTGGTTTGAGGACGATGCGACCGGTGGCCGTTCCAAGAAGGGGGCGCAGCTGCACAAGTTCAATGTGCTCTTGACCACGTACGTCGCCTCTGATGACCCCCTATGACCTCCGATGACCTCCGATGACCTCCGATGACCTCCGATGACCTCCGATGACCTCCGATGACCGCCGATGACCGCCGATGACCGCCGATGACCTCCAATCGCCTCGCTCATCAGGTATGAGATGGTCAACCTGCCGTACGCGCCCGGCGAGCCTCACCTCGCCTCGACGCACTGGCGCTGCCTCGTCGTCGACGAAGCTCATCGACTGAAGAACTCGGACTCCAAGCTCAATCAAGAACTCGAAAAGTTCACGACTGACCATATGCTGCTGCTCACCGGCACCCCGCTGCAGAACAACCCGACTGAGCTGTATAGTCTGCTGCACGTAGCGTCACCGGCCGAGTTCCCCTCGTTCGAAGCCTTCGAAGGGCGCTTCGGCGACCTGTCGACGAAGAAGAACGTGGAGAAGCTCCATGCGGCCATGCGCCCGTACTTTCTGCGCCGCATGAAGGCGGACGTTGAGAAGTCGGTGCCTCCGAAGGAGGAGATCGTGGTGCAAGTCGAGCTCACGTCGACGCAGAAGCAGTGGTGAGCCGAATCTCGGAGTGAATCTCGGAGTGAATCTTGGGGGTGTCCTCCGGATGACCCTGATGACCCTCTGATGACCCTCCGAGGACCCTCTGATGACCCTCTGATGACCCTCTGATGACCCTCTGATGGCCCTCTGAGGACCCTCTGATGGCCCTCTGAGGACCCCTCCGAGGACCGCGTCTGAGCGCCTCCTTAATGACCTCCCTCATCAGGTACCGTGCCATCTACGAGCGGAACCTTACCTTCCTCAAGACCCAGGCGACGCCCAACGGCCCCGCGCACGGGCCCTCGCTTATGAACATCGTCATGGAGCTGCGCAAGTGCTGCAACCACCCTTTCCTCATCGAAGGTGCTGAGGCGCAGATTCTGCGCCAGACGGGCGTCGTACCGGGCGGTTCGGTAGGCGACGTGCTCGTCTCTTCGGCAGGCAAGATGGTGCTCGTCAACAAGCTGCTGCCCAAGCTGCGCAAGCAAGGGCGCAAGGTCCTCATCTTCTCGCAGGTGAGATGGCTCCCTGATTTCACAGATGGCTCCCTGATTTCACAGCAGGTGAGATGGCTCCCTGATGACGTTTGATTTCCAGTAGATGACCTCTCTGGGAAGGGTGCTCCTCTTCTCTTCTCATAGGGGAGAGTGCCCTCTGATGACAATCATCAGAGTGCCCTCTGATGAAAATCATCAGATTGCCCTCTGATGACAATCATCAGATTGCCCTATGATGACCCTCTGATGAGACTCTGATGAGAAGGTGCTCCTCTACTCGCAGATGACGATGGTGCTCAACATCCTCGAGGATTACCTCCGCTGGCAAGCATATCCATACGAGCGCATCGACGGTTGCGTCAAAGGCAACGATCGGCAAGCGGCCATCGACCGCTTCTCGCGACCCGAATCGGATCGGTTTGTCTTCTTGCTGTGCACCAAAGCGGGCGGCGTGGGGATCAATCTGACCGCCGCCGATACGGTCATCATCTACGACTCCGATTGGAACCCGCAGAACGATCTGCAAGCGCAGGCTCGCTGCCACCGCATCGGACAGACGCGTCCCGTGCAGGTGAGTCCACTATCGAGCATCGATGGCCCCTGACTGCCCCTGATGGCCCTTATGACCCCTGATGGCACCTGATGGCCCCTGATGGCCCCGCCCAGGTCTACCGGCTCGTGACGCGCAACTCGTACGAGGAGATCATGTTCGAGAAGGCGTCGCTCAAGCTGGGCCTCGACCAGGCGGTCCTGTCGGGCATCGAGTCCGCTGGCGCCAAGAAGTTGAGCGGCAAGGAGATCTCAGCGCTGCTCCGACATGGCGCGTACGGCGCGCTGGCGAACGAAGAGGACGCGACGCAATTCACCGAGGCGTCGATTGACGAGATCCTGTCGAGATCGTCCAAGACGGTCGTGCACGACGCCAAGCAGGCCGAGGGAAAGTCCACTTTCTCGCACGCGCACTTTGCGGTCGCGGTGGGAGGGACGGACGTCTCCGTGGACGATCCCGAGTTCTGGACCAAGGTGGGGTTCGTCAACCAGCAGGCGGACGAGAGCCAGCAGAAGGTGACGAATTTGGGAGAGCGCAAGCGCAAGCAGGTGCGCTGAGTGCATGCTGATTGCCTCCCTCATTCAGGTGGGGCGCGCCTCGGGGTGGACGGGCTATTCTCTGAGTGCCTCGCTGAGTGCATGCTGATTGCCTCCCTCATCAGGTGGCTCGCCTCGGGATGGACGGCGCCCTCTTTGATGACGAAGAGGACGAGGCGAGCGCCAACATCCAGGCGGACCGAATGTTCACAGCGCTGTGCCGTTTTGGTTGGCATCGTGCAGCCGAGCTGCCCTCGATCGCGCGCGTGCATCCGCACTCGTCCGAGGATGCGATCAAGCTGAGCGCCCACTACCTGTGCCAATGCGCAGCACAGGTAGCTCCGGTGGCTGACAAGTGGCCCGTGGTGCTCGCGGCGAGCGCGGTGGTTACAGCCGGCGGGAGCAAGCCTCCGAAACCGATGCAATCGTTGCGGGTGCGCGAGCGCATAGAGAAGAAGGCTCGGCATGACCTGCTGCGCTTACACCAGCTGCACGCCCTGCATGCGTTCGTCCTGCGCCAACCCGCGATGGCCGCCGCGTGCGCCGTCCCGGGCGACGTTGGGGACGAGGGCGGCGTGGGCGGCGTGGGTAGCAGCAGCGCCCTTGGTGGCAGCGCCCGTGAGGCGGAGGCGAGGTGCGTTCAGCTGCTGCTCGACTCCGAGAGTGCGTCGACGGCGGCGGGTTGGGGCTCTTCGCTGCTGGGCCGGGCGTGTGCGGCGCTGCAGCCGCTGCTAGACGACGTCAAGGGCGCCCCGCCTGCGCCGGCGTGGGGCGCCCAGCACGATGCGAGGCTGCTCATTGGCGTGTACGTGCATGGCTGGGGCCACTACGACCTCCTTCGCAAGCACGATGCGCTATGGCAGTTTGCAACGGCGCTGGAGGAGGGTGCCGACGCGGACGCGGCGGCGGCGGGCGGAGCATGGGGCGGCGGCGCGTGGCCCGAGACCAAAGTGCTCGAGAGGCGCGTGAACGCGCTGTTCAAAAGGGTGCCCGGCGCGGCGCCGCCTAAAGAGCTCGGCAGCGGCGGCGGTGGCGGCGGCGAGGGTGGCGAGGGAGCGTCTTCCCGCGCGGACGCGAAGGATGGCAGCGCCGGCGGGGGGGCGAAGCGCAAACGGAAAGTGGAGAAGGTGCAGCCGGACGACGACGACGACGAGGAAGAGGAGGACGAGGACGAGGACGAGGAGGATGAGGATCGTCCCTATAAGCCCATGAAGAAGGGCTCGGTCAAGAAGGAGCCCTCGCTCAAGAAGGCCGCAGGCGCCAAGAAGGCGACTGGCGGCGCGAGCGGCGCTAGCAGCAATGGCGCTGGCGAGCGCAGCGAGCGCGCCGGCGCTGGTGGCGCAGCCGGTGGCGGCAAGGCGCCGACTCGGGAGCCGACCCGGGAGGAGATTGCATCGGAGCGCGAGGCGGCGCGAAAGGACCTGACCGAGCTGCTGCTTGCCTTCGGGCTGCCGACGTCGGATGACGATTGGGAGAGAGTACGCCAGCACGCGACTACGGCCTCGCTCAAGAAGAGCCCAGCCGAGGCACTGCGCAAGGGCGGCGAGCGTTTGGCCAAGGAGTGGGAGCTCGATGCCAAGTCCAAGAATGAGGAGACGTCGAGAGAGGCGAAGCAGCGGCTCACTCGCCTCGACATCGTCGCCACGCTCCGCCGCTTCATCGATCGCAACCCGCGACCCGACGTGGGCGCTCCATCCTTGGAAAAGGAGGACCCGATGCCCTCCTGGTGGCAGCCACCTACCCACGACGCAGCTCTGGTGCACGGCGTGCTCAAGCATGGGTTCCCCAAAGGGAACGAGGGATGGAAGGCCATCTACTCCGACCTTGAGGTCTTCGCGTCGCCCGCGGCCAAGGCGAGTCCGCCGTCCAAGATGGCCTCTCTCAAGCGGCTCAAGCGCATCCATCTCGCCATGACGCCGTCAAAGGCAGCCGCGCCCAAGACGGCGCCCAAGGCTCTCAAGCAGCCGCCCGCGTGGATGCTCGCGCCGCCCCCCGCCTCCGCAGCGGCGCAGAGAGCTGCCAAGGAAGCGGCCGCCGCCGCCGCGGCCGCACTGGCGGCCAAGGAGGCCGCCGACGCCGGCGCGACCGGCGTGTCGGGCGGAGGAGCGGCGGCGCCTGCCGCCGCGGCGGGCGGCTCGAGCGCTGGGCCGGCGGCGGCGCCCACGACGGCGCCCAGCGGACCGGTGACCGTCGCGACTCTCTCGTCGCTCTCGAGGGTCGGAGTGCCTCTGAGCGATGCACTTGAGAGCAGCCGCTCCCATAAGCCCACACCAGAAGGTGCCAAGCCCACACCAGAAGGTGCCAAGCCCAAGAACAAGGCGGCGACGGCGGCGGCGAGCACAGCAGGGGTGGCGAGCACGCCGCCGCCCGCGCCGCCGCCCGCGCCGCCGCCCGCGCTGAAGCCCGCGCCGAAGCCGGCCGCATCCACAGCGCGACCGGCGAGCGCCTGGCAAAAGCCCGCCGAGCCCACACTGCCACCCCAGCCGTGGCAGAAGCCAGGTGCCGCGGCGGCGGCGCCCGCGGCGGCGCCCGCGGCGGCGCGCGCGGTGGCGCCCGCGGCGGCGCGCGCGGCGGCGGCGCAGGGGAGCGATGACGACGATGACGTGCCGCTGGCCGCACGAGCGCGATGAGGGCGCGGGAGGGCCAATGACGGATGAGATCATGGACGGATGACGGTTAGATCTCGGATGACGGAAAGGCCCGAGGGGCGCTGCCCATGGGCCAGGACGACCAAAGCGTTGGGGAAGGGCCAAGGCTCAAAGGGAGGAGGAGATGAAAAGAACATGGAAAAGAAAGTGCTCACGAGAGACATGCGGCGGCCCTGCCCCTGGACGTCAACGGGATCTCCTACTGTTTAATGTTCAGTGTTAGAAACATGTGGTCATGCGCTCGCACGGAGCGGGAGAAAGCATACGTATGATCTTCCTGCTCACTTCGAATTATTGAAGTCTGCGCCTAAGGATTACGTCGTTGCTCGGAGAATCGGTCGCGATTTCAGTATCTCAACTCTCTCAAGCTGTCTCGCTTATGCATGCGCGCCGCCTCCTATTCAATAGGAGGTCGGGTCGGGCCCTCGCCTGCACATCTTCTTGGCCCACGCCTCCTCATCCTTCCCGCCCACGTCGCGCAGCACGGTGCTGCCGTCGTACGAGTACACCTTGCCATCGTGGGCAAGATAGCCATCCCCGACGTCGTAGGTGTCGAGCGGAAGGGCAGGCGGCGGATGCTGGTTGGTGAGCTGGCAGTCGCCCGATGGACGCAGGCCCTCGACGAGCTCACTGTAGAAGCGGCGGTCGCCGTCCTCACGGCAGTAGGCCCCTGCGAGACGGGAAGGAGGCGCACAACGTGAGGTGAAAGAGAGAGAGGCGGAGGCAGAGGCAGTGAGAGCCGACGAGCGCACATTGGCCATCCTTTGGTTCGGTGTATGCGAGGCCATCGGCGAAGACGTAGCGGCCCTTGACGGCCACGCCGCGCTCCCAAACCGCATGGTACTTGCCCGCCTCTGCAAACTGCAGCGTGCCCTCGCCGTGGAACTCACCGTCGAGGAATTCGCCAGTGTAGACGGTACCCGACGGGAAGCGGTAGGTGCCGTACCCCTCCATGCGCCCATTCTTGCGCTCGCCAGTGTACACTGGCTGCTCGGACGCCGGCATTTTTGACCCGACGAAGAAGACGGAACAACAGAACTCGGGAGCGCGCGTTCACGGCGATTTGCGTATAACTTCACAGTTCAGAGAAATCGTGAAACGCACGGTGCAACCTGGGAGGGCCCACGTGATTACAACGCCCCTCCGCGGTGCCTACACCAGCATCGCCGGTCTGCCTGCCTGCCACAACTTCCATGATGAGTTGGCGTACTCAGCCGAAGAGTCAAACTCCCAGCAGTCCCCACACGCCGCGCGTGCCCAAATGGTCGCCCCCCACACATGCTGCCCATCAACGCACGAGCCCTGTACGCCCCGTTCCCCGTGCGGCCGAGATCTAGCCGAGATCATCAAGGCCAGTTGCGCACCAGCCCGTGCAGCCAATGCGGCGACACAGGCTAGGCTACTTGAGGCTGGGCTGCATGAGGCTGGGCTATGTGAGATCGTCGTCCTCCTCGGCAAAGCCTTTTCTGTTCGCACTCGGCGCTGCCTGAGGCTTCGGCTCGGCCTTCGGTGGCACGGCGTGATCCTTCTCCCAAGGCAACCTCTTCTTCTTACTCTTCTCCTCCTCCTCAGCCTTCGCCTTCGCCAGCTCAGCCTTGACCTTGCTCAGCTCCGCGAGCGCCAACCGCTCCTCCTCGTCCTCCGCCGAAGGGGCAGCGGCTGTGGAACTCTTCTCCCACGGTAGCTTCTTCTTCTTCTCCTCTGCCTTGGGGGGCGCCTTGGAGGGGGCCGCCTTGTTAGCCGCCTTCGCCTTCTCCTTTGCCTTGTCCTCCTCCGCCTTGGCTGGCTTCGCCTTCGGCTCCTTTTGGAAGGGGTTGACGAAGCCCGGCTTCGCCTTGGCCGCGGCGACTCGATGCGACGTAGCCTCCTCCTCCTCCTCCTCCTCCTCCTCCTCCTCCTCCTCCTCCTCAGCCTTTGCCCGTGCACCCCCAGCCTTCGCTGGCGGCGCCTGGCTGCCCGCCGCTTTGCTACCGCCGCCCGCCTTGAGGGCCTTGAGCTGGTGTTTCAGATCCTCGAGCTCCATCGCGTACTGCGCCGACTGCATCTTCGCCTCGACCAGCGCGTCCTCGCCCACGCTCGCCTCGCCGGCGAGCTCCAGCTGCGCCCTGAGCTCCGCAATCTCGGCCTGCAGATTCGCAATCTCCGCCTGAGCTCCCTCGAGCTCCTCAAACTTGCTCGCCAGCAAGAGGTCGAGGCGCTCCGCACGTTTGGCGGCGGACACCCCCTTCTCCACCGCCTTGGCCAGCTCTTGCTGCCGCTCAGCGATCTCCTCGCGCAGATTCGCAACCTCCTCCTGGAGGTCGGCGAGCGCCGCAAAGGCGGCCGGCCTCTCCACGGAGCCCGAATCGCCCGAATCGCTCCCCGCCTCCCCTTCGTGGTTCTGGATCTCCTCCATTCGCGCCTCGGCCAAGGTCGCCCGCATCGAGGCACTCGCAAGCCCGCTGGACAAGTCCGCCACCGAGGCCTTGGCTGATTTCAAGTCGGCCTCCGCCTTGGCCTTCCCAGCGACGGCCTCCGCCTTCTCCTTCGCCGCCTTGGCCACCTCCGCACGCAGGTGCTCGAGCTCCTCCTCCGGCTTGCCCTTCTTCTTCTTCCCCTTCTCCTCCGCCAAGGGTGCCGCCTGCTCCTCCGCCTTGAGGGCCTTGAGCTTGTGTTTCAGATCCTCGAGCTCCATCGCGTACTGCGCCGACTGCATCTTCGCCTCGACCAGCGCGTCCGAGACACGGTCGAGCTCGAGGATCGCGGCCTCTTTGAAGCCCGCCTCGGGGGCCTTCTCCACCTGCGCCTTGAGCTCCGCGATCTCGTCGTGAGCTGCGCGGAGATCGCCCGACCTCCTCGCGAGCTTCGCCTCGAGATTCGTGATCTCATCGCGCAGAGTCGCGATCTCGTCGCGCAGCTCCGCGATCTCCTCCTGCAGCTCCGCGCGCGCCACTGGGCTTCCTATCACTGGCCTTCCCACGGGCAGGTGATGAGTGGGCGTCGATTCTCCCGGCGACTGCGCCTCGCCCTCGTCAGCAAGGGCGCTCAGCCGATGCCTCGTCTCTCGAAGCTCGGCCTGCAGCACCGCGTTCGCTTCTTCCGTGGCCTCCAACCGCCTGCAAGTGGACTCGAGCTCCGCACCAGCTTCCTCCAATGCGTTCCGCAGCGCGGCTTCCGTCTCCGCGGCCGCCTCGAGCGCCGCCTCGAGCGCCGCCGTCTCCGCCTTCTTGAGCTGCGCCACCCTCGCCTCGAGCGCCGCGTTGGTCGCCTTCGACGCACCAACGGTCGCGGCCGCGGCCGCCGGCGCCGGCTGTGCGGCGGCGGATGCGGGCCCTGGCCCCTTTTTGGCCATCGTCTCGGCCGCTTGTTGCCGCTTGAGCTTCTTGGTCGTCGCCTTGAGGAAGAGACCCGTCTTCGGGTTCAGCCCGCCCCGTAGCGCAATCTCGATGGACGAGCTCATCTTCTTCGAAGTGGCTGGGTGGAATTGATCTTCGGCCGTCGATGACACTGGCGCGTCCGTATCGTCTTCGGTGTCCTTGAGCCTCACATCGTGATCGTAGTCGTCCTCACCCTCGTCCTCATCGTCGTCCGTCTCGACCTCTGCGAGTGTGATCCGGCCTCGCGCCTCCTCCAGTTCGGACTGCAAGCGAGCCAGCTCGTCACGCAGTTCCACGAGCTCCGCCTCCATCTCGGACGCGCGCTCCACGTTCTTCTCCGCCTCGGAATCGGAGACTTGTACCGGTAAGTCGTCGTCGTCGCCTTCAGCAAGCTTCCCTTCCTCGGCCTCGGCGCGGGCATTTCGCTTGATGACCGGGCTCGTCGCCGCCGACGCTGATTTGGAATTCGACTTGAGCTGCTGCCTCGCCTCGTCGAGCTCCATCGCGTACTGCGCCGCCTGCATCTTCGCCTCGACCAGCGCGTCCTCTAAAGCACTGACGGACTTGGTGCCCACCTGGGCCCTGAGCTCACACAGCTCCTCCCTCGCAGCGTCCAGCTCCTCGCGCGCCGTCTCGAGCTCCTCCTGCACCGACTCGAGCTCGCCCGCGCGCAAGTTTGCACGCTGAGCGAGCAGCGCCATCTCGGCGAGCGCCTCATCGCTCGCCGCCTTGGCAGCCTCCTTGACCTTCGAGGCCTCCGTCTTTGCCGCCTTCGCCGCGACCTCCGCGTTGGCCCTCGTCGTCTCCTCCCGTGCCGCCGCCACCGCTGCCGCCACCGCCGCCGCCACCGCCGCCGCTTGCGCCTCCTCCGCCTCAGCCTTCGCCGCCTCCAAGGCTGCCGCCACCGCCGCCGCTTGCGCCGCCGCCGCCTCCGCCTTGTGCTCGTCCATGGCCGCATCCCACCGGCCCGCCATCGCCTCCTCCGCCTCCGTCTTCCCCGCGTCCTTTGCCGCGTCCACCGCCGAGGCCATCGACGCCTTGAACTTGCTCTTGGCGGCTGACAGCGCGTCAGCTACCGCCTCCTCCTTCTCCTTCTCCGCCTCCGCGTGGGCTGCCTCGAGCGCCTCCTCCATCTCCTTCTCCTTCTCCCTCTTGACACGATCGACCTCCGTCCAAAGCACGTCGTCCTGAGAGGCCGCCGCCTCCGCACTCGAGGCCTCGACCTTGGCCAAAGCCGCCAGCGCCTCCGCCCGCTCGGCCTCGGCCTTATCCTTCTCACGCATGATGAGACGCGTCGCGGCCAGCGCCTTCTCTCGATCGGACTCGGCCTTTTCGACTGCCGCTCGCAAAGCCTCATTCTCCTCCGCGAGCTTCGCCATCGCACCGTCCAACTCCCCTCGCTCCGCACTCAACTCCGCCTTGGCCGCGAGCGCCTCCTCCAGCTCAGCCTTGGCCGCGAGCGCCTCTTCCAGCTCCGCCTTCGTCCGCGCCATCTCCTCTCGCAGCCCGTCGATCGGAACGTACGGGCTGTCGGACGATCGACGGCTGCCAGTCGCACCGGCGTCGTCCGCGCTGGGCGAGTCAAAGGCGCCACGCGCTGCCTTGGGCACGGCACTCGACGACTCCGACGTGCCGTCGTCTCGAGCGGGCGTCTTGCCGCCACGGAGGACTTCGTCCGCGGGGGAGAGCGAATCGGGAGCGGGCGCGATGGCTTCCGGAGCTCGGCGGGTCTTTTGGAAGTTGGCCCGTGGTGGCGGCTCGCTCGGCATCGGTAGCTCCTCTCCAAAATCGCCGAGATCGGCATCTCCATCGAAGCCGAGGGTCGAGCTCTCGATCTTCGGAGCGAGCTTCGGAACGCCGGTGGTCCTGACGCCCGCGCTTGGGCTGGGTTCTTGCCCCGAGGGCGGTGCGCGTGCGGGGGGGGAGGGCACCTCACTGGTGGCGACCCGCTCGCCCTCGAGGCGCGCTGCTGCCTTGGGCCCCTCCTCCTCGTCGTCGCTCTCGTCACCAGCGCCACCATCGACCTTCCGCGCACAGATGCATAAGTCAAGCACAACGGGCGCGCCACCACGCCTGGTGGATGCGAGGGAGAGCGTCATCCGGCGCGGCTCGGTGTCGAGCAAATAGTCGGCCACGTTGATCTCCAGTGCGGCCACCTCCTTGAACACGGTCTTGGTCGTGCCAAAGTCAGGCTTCACGGCGAGCACCGCAATCTTGTACTTCTTCTCCGAGTACCCGGACGCCTTGCCCTTCTTGCTCTCGAAGAGCGTCGCGCGGAACGAGAGCTTCTGGTGGCCCAGCGAGACACCGGAAGCCGCAGACTTGGGCGTCTCAACCTCTTTCGAAGTGTACAACTTGGGCCCACGGCCGCACTGAACGACGATCGTCGATACCGTGAGGAAGCCGGACGGCGAGGCAGGAAGGCCGCTTTCGACAGTCATCTGCGACAATTCGAAGCTGAACTGCTGCTTGGCGCGGCCGGCATGGCGCGCAAAGCTGGGGACTTTCCTGACGAGCATTCGAAAGGCCGACCCGACGCCCCACTTGCAGCCCACGCGACGCGAGTGATCACAAGGCGGCTCCTTGAAGCGGCACTCTTTGAGATGTGCTCGCGTGTGCTCCCTCCGAGTTTACGGGATTTTGTTTGTAATCATCCACAAGACATTTGACGCAGCTCGCCATGATGCATCTCGCCAACTTCACACAATTCCACAAATGTCACAGAGGGACTCAGGTCACAAATTCCCAGTCAGCTCTCCCCTCTCCCACGCCAGACGCCACTCAGGGACTCAGTTGAAATCCCAGCTCCGGGCGCCTGGGGGCTGGGGATGACTGGGGATGAGGATTGTGACTGTACAAATCCCTTACAAATCCCTCCCCTACCCCTTTGGGTAAAATCGCCGCGGAGCCGCTGCACGCCGCATCTCGATCTCGTGCGGAGAGAACCGGAGAAAATAATCACTCGTCCGGCGTTCCGCGACCGCGTGGTCCGTGGACCCGCGTGGTGTAGATCTGCGTGCTGGGAGACCCCCGCCGGCGGTGTGCGCGCTTACAGTGCGCGCGTGCGCGCGCGGAAGCGCGGACGGAAAAGCGCGCTACTTTCCGTATTCGTGTTGTGATCCGGTTCCCGTGTGAACCGTCTCCCGGACTGTCGGAACCGGAACCTCCGCGGGCTCGACTCCGGGCTCCGCTGTCCGGGTCCTGGTCTTCGACAAGAACGAAACGAAAAGCCTAAAGCGGAACCGGGTTCTCCCGTGAGCCGCACCACCATCACAGGCCAGCACCAGCAACTCTACAACAGTACCTCGAGGTCGCAGAGGGCCCCGAACCCTACTCCGCATCGAGCACCACGAGCCGCCCATGGTCGTGCCCAACACGACGCGTTTGGCCACCCTACCCCGGCCCTACTCCGCATCGAGCACCACGAGCCGCCCATGGTCGTGCCCAACACGACGCGTTTGGCCACCCTACCCCGAACCCTACTCCGCATCGAGCACCACGAGCCGCCCATGGTCGTGCCCAACACGACGCGTTTGGCCACCCTACCCCGAACCCTACTCCGCATCGAGTACCACGAGCCGCCCATGGTCGTGCAGGAAGAGCTGGAGCAACGGCACCACCTTGAGGCTCGGCCCGGCTTCGGCGAGCAGCCGCTTGACGTGCGCGGGCTCGTTGGCTTGGAGCAGCCACTTGGCGCGGTAGACAAAGATCGCGGCGGCGAGGATGGGCAGCAGCTCGAGGTCATCGAATCCGATGATGCGATCCCACAGCAGTAGCGTCTGCTCGACACGACGCTCGACGGGCACGTGCGACGCGAAAAAGCCAAAGGTCGTCAGACGCAATCAGACGCACTCGGAGGCAATCAGAGGCCATCGGCCGCTCCATCAGGTGTACCTGCTCGGCAGGCAGGTATGTCGAGAAGCCCGAGTAGATCCAAGGCAGAGCGACACGCCCCGGACTGAGCTCGAGTCGCAAGAGATGCAGACACACGGCGGGCGCGCACTCCTGCGACAAGTCCTCGATGAGGCGCAAGCAGCGGTCATGAGAGCCAATCGGAGGCCATCAGAGGCCATCAGAGGCCATCAGAGGCCATCAGAGGCCATCAGAGGCCATCAGAGGCCATCAGAGGCCATCAGAGGCCATCAGGCTCTCACCTGCAGTAAATCCTCAAAGAGGCGAAGCAGCGGCAGCAGCGTGCCAGGTGCCGACGAGATCGTCTGCAGCTTGCACCAGTAACGCGCCCACATCTCGCGGAAGCAAAAGTAGAGCTCGGGCGGCTGCGCGTACACAAAGCAGAGAGGGCAGACGTAGTTGGCGAGCCCTTTGCCCGGCGGCATCTCGTTTGGCGGGAAGGCGGCGCGCTGTCCCGCCCGATTGCGTGCAATCACGGGCTGCGGCTTCGGATGGGCACAGCGGCGCGCCACCACTGGGTCGCGGCAGAAGGCAAGCAGAATCTCCTCGACGAGCTCGGAGAAGACGAAGTAGTCTTCCTCGAAGTCGGGCGACGCCGCGTCCTTGCGGATCTGTGCGAGGGGTGCAGACAATCAAGAGGCCATCAAGAGGCCATCACGAGGCCATCACGAGGCCATCACGAGGCCATCCAGAGGCCATCAAGAGGCCATCAAGAGGCCATCAAGAGGCCATCAAGAGGCCATCAAGAGGCCATCAAGAAGCCATCAAGAAGCCATCAAGAAGCCAACTGCGAAGCAACTCCTGACGTACCATGTCGTCGGTGGCGAGGGTGACGCGGTGGATCTCGCGCTGCAGTGCCCCAAAGTAGAGGTAGTCGCGCTCCGTCACCGTGCCCACGCGCAGCGCCGCGAGCCACACCCGCGCGCGCAGCCCCGCCGGAACGCCCTGCCGCGCGAACTGCACCAGGAGCGGTGCGTACCCTATGCTCAGCAGCCGCCGGCCGACGGCGTTGCGTTCCTCCGCAAACCAGCCACGTAGCTCGTCGTCGAGCCCGCTCTGCCGCACCGAGGGCGCCAGCTCCGCGAACCGCTCGCGCAGCTGCGGCAGCTTCGACGTCGACAGCTCAAGTGGGGTAAGGCACCAGCTGCGTGCGCCGCTGCGCGCCTTTGCGAGGTTCGGATGCGGAGTGAGCTCGAGCAGCATGATCAGGTCGTCGGTGCTGAAGAGGCACTTGCACCCCTTGTCCTTTTGTCGCCCGCCGCCGCCGCTCTCGCCGTCGCGGTTCACGCGCATCAGCGGCTGGCCCGTCTGCTCGCAGTGGTGTAGCAGCGTCGCGTGCAGCTGCGCCGCCCACCGGTCGCGGATCGCGCTCACGACGCTGAGCTCCTCGCGCGTGGGCTCCGGCTCGGGCAGCGGCGACGAGCTCGCGCGGAGCGAGCTCGCGGCCGGCGGACGGGCGAGTGAGCGGCCTAGCTGAGCGCCTTCGGCGGCGAGCTCGCGCTCGAGCTTCTTCTCCTGCTCGTACAGGCTGTTGCACAACTGCGCGGCGAGGCCCTGCTCGATGAGCACCGCGCTCAACGCCGGCCCAAAGGCGTCGCGGTAGCGCGGCTTGAGCAGCTCCGCCTTGAGGTCCGCCTTCACCTTCAGCATCGAGACGGCGCCAAAAGATTTGATTGCTGTCGTCATCGAGTTTGGCCCTCCGTGAAGCAGCGTGGCGACGGACGGCCCGGCATCAGTGCAACTAACGCCATACGCACCGTATTGAGCAACAGCGTATTTTTCAGTATTCTTGTCCCGCTTTTTACCGGTACGTATCCGGATATTGCGTACTGTATTGCGTACAATTGTATTGCGAATGACTGCATGACTGCAATTTTCATATCCAGCCCATTCACTTTGAACCTCTTTGTATCATGTCAGTATTGCCGGACCACTTTGAACTTGAAAATGACCAGCTTTTTGTCGAAGTTTACGTGCTCTTTCGGGCCGAAAATCAATTTCGTTTACCCTCGGGCAAGTGGCCCAAAGCTCTCTGTGCAAGGCACGCCCCGTGCCCGACCCCCAACCGACCACCCTCGCCACGGCGCGCTCGAACGCCGGCGCCCTCGCCATCCTCGGTCTGATGGTGGGCTCCTTCTTCCCCGACACGATGTTGGGCATCACCGACGACGCACAGACCTTTTTTGCCGCCGAGGGTCCTTGCAGCAAAGACGTAGGTAGCCTACTCTCGATTGGAGTCTTCTTGGCGACGGCTGGCCTCGTCGTACGGTCGATGGGACTCTTTGGAGAACAGCTTTGGAGCACGATGCGAGAGGGGGTGCAAGACGCAAGTGGGGGCATTCGGGGGCTGTCGCAGCCAGGAGGTGCTCCCTGGAGAGTCTGGCTGGTTGTTCTCCTCAGCTTCAACAGGATGGCAAGCGGTGAGTGCTGTGGTGTACCAAATACGTGCTCCAACTGCGGTGGGCAGACATGTGCACCAGGGCAATATTGCACCTGCTGGTCGTTTTCGGGATGTTGGTCATGTATGGGTGCTTCAATGTGGGGGGGAACCTGCCCGTGTCCGCCGGGATCGTCGCCGCCGTGTCCACAATTCTGCCCATTTTCGCCGCCATCACCGCCATCACCGCCGCCGTCGCCGCCGGGCGTCGCCCCGCCACCGCCGCCGTCGCTGCCGCCGGCTTCTCCGTGCGCCGTCGGCGGCGCATACACCTTCACCGGGGCGTCGACCTCCTACTTGGCGGCCACGTCGCGCACCGGAATCGTCGGCGGGGGGCTTGGGTTCACGCTCTGCGCGTGGGTCTACCGCACGCCAGACCGGTCTAACGATCGCGTCATCGAGTTTGGCAATGGGATGCTTGGCGACACTATCTCTGTGTCGTTTGGCGAACAATCTCACTCAGCGTTTGGCAGAATGGGATATTGGGTGCGCCATGGGATTCTGGACGATCCCGACCTGAAATATGGTGGCGTCTATGCAAGCAATCTGTCGTTCCCCGCAAACGTGTGGACTCACGTCGCGGTCGTGCAGTCGCGTGCAAGCCTCGCCGACACCCACGGGCCCGCCCAGATCTACTGGAACGGTGTGAGCGTCGCGACTTCATTTCCGTCGCTCCAGTCGAATATTGCGTCGGCGCGCTTCCCGCTGCCAGTGAGCCGCTCCAACCTGTTCGTGGGCACGGGTATGTTCACGGGCCAGATGAAGGACCTGCTGGTGTGGGACGTCGCCCTCAGCCCGGCGCAGCTGGATGGCGTGCGGCTCGGCGGCGGCCTGCCGAACACGACAGCGCCGCTCATCTCGCTGATGCGCTCGTGGTGCGGGGCAGCGCCGCCACCACCGCCACCGCCGCCGCCGTCGCCACCGTCGCCGCCGCCGCCCTCGCCGCCGCCGCCCTCGCCGCCCTCACCGCCGTCGCCACCGCCGTATCCTCTTACGGCGGGGACTGCGTCAGTGAGCAACACCGTCGACCTGACTAGTGCACTCGCAAACACAGCCGCCGGCCACATTGTCCTTGCCCCCGGCACTTAGCCACTTACTACCTCAACGCTGAGCTCAGCATAACCAGGAGCGTCATCCTCGAGGCGGTGGTGGTAGGTTCGGTCATCCTGAACGCACAAGCCAGCTACTCGATACAGCGCCGTGTGCTGAACATCAACCCGGGCTCGTCGGGCGTCGTGCAACTCATCGGACTCAACCTTACGGGGGGCTACTTCGCGACATGGGATGCGTCTTATTACCCGTCCTCATTCATCCGGCTGAATGGGGACCCTTCAGGGGGAGGGGGAGGGGGAGGGGGAGTCCTTATTCA
>Ga0210248_101097_pt1 | contig 22098 bp, 10 predicted proteins | sample ChrtobMetP3_32mM_FD_155493 | JGI IMG/M metagenome (GOLD analysis project Ga0210248, IMG submission 155493) | Chrysochromulina tobin associated microbial communities from unialgal haptophyte culture, Seattle, Washington, United States - P3_32mM | ecosystem: Host-associated > Algae > Haptophytes >...
CCTCTGGGGTCGTCACCGGGGTCGTGCGTTGGTGGGTCTGGATGGCTGATGTGAGGTTCGTTTGTGTGATCCGTGTGTCCGTGTGTCCCGTGTGTGTCCCGGCTCCCCCCGGTGTCTTTTTACCGGTACCGGTAATTGCGGACAAATTCCTACAGTACGGACGACCGCGACCATACGGCGTCTGCTGCAATGCCGCTTCAAGAAGACGAGCTCAAGGCAGCGATCCGCGCACAGGACCGAGACAAGATCCGGAAGATCCTTGAGGCACGCGCCGGTCCCAAGCTGGTTGCTGTCGACAATGAAGTCCGGAGGCTCAATGAAGTCCGGGAGGCGTGCACCTGCCCAATCTGCCGCGAGCTCCTCTACAAGCCGACAGTAAACTCGTGCGGCCACGCGTTTTGCTTCTGGTGCATCCATCATTCGATGGACGCGCTCGCGGCGAGCTCTTGCCCATTGTGCCGTGCGCCATTCCAGCACTTGCCTGCGCCGTGCTTGCCCATCCACCAGCACGTGCACCGCGCGTTCTCCACGGAGGCGGCGCGCCGCGATGCCGAGATGCTGGAGCGTGAAACGAGCGAATTCGAGGCTTCCAGCCCGACCCTGCCAGTCGAGATCTCCGGGGAGCCAGATTGGCGCTGCGTGGGCTGTGGTGAGCTTCCGAGTCGGCCTCTCGTTTCCGTATGCGGCCATCTCATTTGCACTCAGTGCGAGGCGCACGCGCGCTCGAGCGCGAGCTTGAATAACCGCCACGCGAAGTGCCCGCGCTGCGAGGCGCGGCTCGTTTCCCAGCCCAAGGTCTGCCGGACCATCCTCACCATTTTAGGGTTGGATGCGGACGTGCATGAAGAGGAGATTCGGGAGATTGCGGAGGCACGAGCGCCGATAAGTGCCGCCGGGTCCTCCGCCGATCCTGCTGTTGGCTCTAAAAGCGCTGACTTGTCCTCCGCCGCGCCAGCAGAGGTTCCCTACATCTTCTTCGGCATCGGCTGCGACGGCTGTGGGGAATATCCGATCCTCGGGAGCGCCTTTCGATGCTGTGACTGCCCGGAGGCTATCGGTTATGACCTCTGCGGTGCGTGCCACGGGGCCCCGTTGACGAGCGGCCGCTTTGGACAGGCGCACCGGCCCGAGCATCGAATGGAGGAGCGGCCACAGGAGCGCACCTTTCTGCACAACCTGCAGGCGCACAATCCGAATCTAACCGTGCACCAGATCCTGCAGCTCGCTCAGTATGCTTTTGCCGCGGATCCCGACGACGGGGAGGACTAGGACGATGTCACCGATGCCGCCGCTCGCTGAGCCGAACAGTGAATAGAACAAACACGTGTTGGTTCCTTCGGGTTCATGACGGCGCGTCGTCGCGGTCCGTCCAGCAAAGTTGTGAAGTCCCTCTCTCATCAGACTCTCTCCACTCTCCCACGAACCATTCATGCACGCCGATGACGCGCCAGCGCGGCCCGAACTCTGCGCATCACACGCACAAGCAGAAGAAGGCACAGCTTCAGGAGGCGCGAAGGCGTGCACGCGATCGAGAAGCCACCGACGAGGCCGAGGATGCCTACGAGGCGGCCCTTGTCTCGGCTGCGAATCGTGTACCCAAGGTCGTGCAGGCACGACTGTATACCTATCGTGAGCATCGCGGCGGCGTGGTGCTCGTGCGCCTGCGCTTGGCCATCGACCGTCAGCAGTGCGCAGGATTCGTGCCAGGGCTTCCGGCGGGCGCGCTACCTCCACCTCCGCCAGTGTCCTCATCACCGCAGCCGCTCAATGCAGACGAGAGGCGTGCGCGTGACTGGGCGCGCCGTGGCAAGGCGCTGCGCACGGCCCTGAGCGAGACCACGCGCCTCAAGTCGCTCACCGAGGTCGAGCGCCAATGGATGGCGAGCGTGAGTGCGTGCGCTCAGCTCATTGAAGAGGTGAGGGCCGAGTTCACGATAGGGACTGTCGCCCCCGGCGCGGCGGGCGCATCGACGTCGTATGGGCCACACCCATGGTTGTTTGGCCTCGTGCAGCAGGCGTTGCAGACGGGGCCGCTCGCCTTCGGTAAGCCCGCGCAGCTCAAACGCATGGCCAAAGGGCTCGAGGGCAAGCGCGGGAAAACGCTTGAGGTCGGCCTCCATCCGCATGCGCGCGCTGTGCGGGTGCTGCTGCTCGCTGTGGGGACGCTCGCGCGGGCTCTTGAAGCCCAGCAGCTCGCTGCGGCCGCCGGAGCGACGGGCGGCGGCGGCGGCGGCGCTGGTACCGTTGAGGATGTCGCTTCGAATGATGATGACGATGCTGCACGAGCCCCGGTGGTAGAGGGGGGGGAGGAGAAGGAGGAAGATGAAGAGGAAGCGGCGGAGGCGGAGGCGGAGGCGGAGGTGGAGGCGGGGGCGGAGGTGGAGGCGGAGGTGGAGGCGGAGGATGGGGCGAGCGGTGCTGCGGTCAGCGTGGCACGGGCGGTGGAGGACAACACCCCTTCTGTCACGCTGAGCTCGCGGCAGCGCGAGATCGTGGCAGCTTGGATTGCCGAGTTTGGGCAGGCCTTCGGTGTCGGGGTGGACGGTGAGCCCGTGCCCAGTGCACCTGGCCGCAGCGAGCGCAGCCGCCGCGGTGCTTGCGCCGTGTTGGGCGAGACCGAGGCTGGTGGCATCCGCTTTGGTGCGGTTCCGTTACTCGGTCGAGAAGTTTGAAGAGAGAAGAGTGGCTGGGCAGCGATGGACCGGCGAGTCACTATTACAGGCTGTGGGCATTATTAGCATTAGGGACCCTAGACGCTAGAGGGGACGCGCCACGCGCGCGCGTGCCACGTGCCGGTCCCGTCCCAGCACCCCCGCCGCGCCCAGCCCCGCAGGCGTAGGCCGTAGCCCAGGAGCAGGACGGTCGTGCAGGTTTTTTGCACCTGTCACGCGCGTGCGCGGTGGCCCGCCGCGGCCCGGATGGCCTCTTGGCACTTGGGCAGTTTTGCGCGCGCAGTTTGCCGTGCGCGATCCGCCGTCGTCCCCGAATCCCCGCTGCCTCCCCGCGCCCCTCCCCGACCGCCCGCGCCCCGTCGTCATGTCCAGTCTATCCAGACCCCGTCTCGCTCTCCGACTCCGATCTCCGTGTCCACATCCGTTGAGACATGTGACAACAGAGCGCGGTCGAGTGGGAACGGTTGTTCATAAACGGGTTCGCAACTATCGCACGCCGCGCCGCGCCGTCCAAAAAAGGAAGGAGATCCGGAGCGCGAGCCCCGCTTCCGAATGATCCGTTCTGAAAAGGGCTGGGAATGCAGTGTACTTACTTACTTACTTACCAGGTGTCAATGCGGCGTTTTCGGAGCCTCCTCGCGTCGCAGGTGCACGAAGACAAACCAGAGTAGGCCCATGGTGAGCGCCATGCCGCCATACAGGATCAGCTTGTCGCCGAATAGCCGCCGTTCGATCATGCGGAGAGTGTTGTTCGAGAGGCCGAGGGTGGATCCTATGCTCAGCACCTTTTTCTGGATGCCCTTGAGTGATGAGCCCTGCCGATTGGTCTCACTCAGCACCGAGGCGGCGTACCCAAGTAGGTCATCGATCTGCGAGTGCGACTCATTGAGCTTGCGGCTCTCCTGGGCAATCGCGTCGATGTTGATCGCGCAGTCGGCGCCATTTGTGCGCCGATGGAGCAAAGCCTGCCGTTCCTCCTCGTGGCGCTGCTTGGCGGCGACCTGGCCGGCGAATTTGCCGAGTGCGGCGCGCTGGCTCGCCGATTCGTCCTGCAGCTGGGACACGCGCTTCCGCCAGAGCGAGCGCTGCGCCACCGGGATCGTCGAGAGAAGCGCCTCGAGCGCCTGCACCTCGCGCGCCAGAGCGTTCAGGTGCTGTGAGATCTGCGACTGCAAATCGAGCGACGTGTCACGGCCACTCTCGAGCTGCTCGAGGAGCTGGTTGACGGAGAGCACGATTTTGCGCGCGCTCGCGTGCCGCTGCTCGTGCTCGCGAGCGCTCATGTGCACGTTCGCGCGTCCCTGTCACCAACCTCGCCTTCACTTCAGAGAAATCGTGTTGGAAATCACACTACCGGATACTGTACGGGTACACTTCACACCTGGCGGTCCCGGTTGAGAAACACCGTGGCGAGTACCCGGTACCGCACTGGGGCGGTTTCGAAGGGCGACAGGCCCACATGGCCAGCTTGAAGCTCTTGGTCTGACTATAAGCTTGGCCTTTTCGAGGCTGCGAATCGCCATTACATGTACAATGTTATGAGCCTCGGAGCAACGACAGTGCGAGGCGAATGTGTGCAACCTGTTCGCATGCAAAACGTCGAACATGCAAAACGTCGATCGAAAATAATTCACTTCAGCAAATTTCGATGTTGTTCTTTGGCCTCTTTGGATCAAGCCCGGCGGCGGCGGATACACCAGTATCGGCGGCCGAGGGCCACGCGTTTAGCCGATTGAGTGACGAAAGGCACCTGAAGCACCTACATTCTCCAGATGTCACCACCCGGATGACTGCCATGATGACGCATGTGTCATCGACGCCATCGGCAGTCGGAGCGTGTTCAAGATCGCCAGAATCCGCACCGCGTACGAGTGGCACTGGCACTAGATCAGGCAGCCCAGCGGCGGCCGCTACCATCAAGCATCAGACATGCATGTCATCCATGGTCGCCACGGGCACCGCTTCCACAAGAGTGCATATGCCGGAGCTCTCTGCGCGAGGCACCGCGAAGCCACCGCGCATGATCTCTCTGCCGTCAGCCGGGTCGCCGAGCTCGATCGCAAAGCAGGTGCAGCTACAGGAGGATACGCCTTCGAACCAGCACCTTAACCAGCACAATAAGTCTCTTTCTCTGCCCGACGCCGAGCGGCGGGCGACGACGCGAAGGCTGGTGCAAAGCCTGGAGAGCCGTTCGGCGGTGGGCATCTCATCGCCCCCCACACTCGAGATACGGCACACGCGCGAATCTGCGGCCGCGTCGATGTTCGCCGAGATGCGTGGCGCGTCGAAGAGTCCCTCTCCCTGCAGGTGCGGCGGCCTCGCCTCTGCATGCGTAACTGCAAGCGGCCCCATGCTTCCGACGAGCCTGCTCGAGAGCAGCCCTGGCGATGCGAAGGAGCGAAGATATCTCGAGCGGCTGAACCATGTTCGTCGGATGGACCGCAGCCTTGATGGTGTGACCCACCGTGAATTCTTTGGCGGCGCGGACGCACGCCTCGCGACGGCACGCACTTTGCTCCCCTGGTATAATCGAAGCTACATGCCGGACGAGACGCTTGTGGCGGCTGACGGCACGCCCATCGTGCATGTACCGAGGCTCTCACAGGCCCTCACGCAGGCTCTGAGCGACATTGATCAGGCCAAGGCCGCCGCCAAGACGGCCGTGCACGCCCAGGCCAGCAAGCAAGGGGATCCGAGCGTCGTCCCGGGCGTCGTCCTGGACGCGGCGACGCTCGCGCAGTTGGCGCACATGCAATCTCGCGAGGACGTGCTTACGGCCGGCCTGGCCGCGCATGAGGAGAACACGAAGCTCGAGCTGCAGCGCATGCGGGACGACTACGACGCAAAGAAGGCCGAGCAGCGCGGGCAGATGCTCGATGAGCTTGAGCGCGTACGTGCGTCGATGGGTCTGCTGGCGGCACGTGCTGAGCGTGCGCAAATGCCGCCGCCGGCCATGCCCATGGCCGCGACCGCACCCTCTGCGCTTTATTTATACCATGGGGGCCTGGATGACCCAGGCGCGGCCATAGCCGCGGCGCACGGTGCGGAGATGAAGGGCGAAGCGGCTATCAAGGCGATGCTCGTCGCAGCGCGAGCGGACCGGAGGGACTGGGAGTACGACGGGATGCGCTCGGGGGGGTGCATGGGCGCAACACTGGACGAGCAGGGCCGCCGCGCTAAAGGAGAACTGTATCCATACTGAGAGAGAAAGCCAAGAGACACAGTCACAGACGGAGAGGATGTGAATGAATCTGAGCCCGTGAGGTGTCGTAGAGGGCGCCCGTGGTCTCGGAGACGAGGGTCGGGTCGAAGTCTGTTCACAGTGACGCGAAAGTTTCGAGGCGCGATCTCGCCTCTTCTTCTTATGAGGTCGGCCGTGACTGTGCTTTTTCTGTTGGCTTCGACGGCCGTGGCGTTCACGCCATCTGCCGCCTGGCGACCGTTGCCTGCTTCTGCTCTCCGACGCGCTGATGCGCCATTGCTCGTCGATCAGGCTGCGCCGCGTGCGGACGCACCGATCAGCGATGTCGAGCTCCAGGTCCAGTCTGCGAAGCTGGACGCGCTGTCCGCCAAGTGGGAGAAGCGGGAGAAGGAGGTCGAGTACGCCGAGAGCCTGCGCTCGGGCTGGGGTCCGTCGCCGGAGCGTATCAATGGCCGCTTTGCCATGTTCTTCCTCATTGTTGGCTTGATCACGGAGTACTACACTGGCCAGAGCGTGCCGCAGCAGTGCTACACGATGCTGCAGACGCTGAGCATCGTAGATGTGCGCACGGACACAGCTCTGGCAACCACACTGCCGCTGCTGCTGCTGCTGCTGCGCCGCCCGCCCGCCGCTGCGCAAGCGTCGCTGGCATCCGAGCGCATGCGTTGCAGCACGTGTGAACCTATGCCGCCCATCTATGCCCGTGCGCCTCGTGCCCGCGTCACTCATCGATGCATGTGCGCCTCCTGCCCGCAGTGAGGCTCCTACGAGGTCCTACGAGGAGTCACAGACGAGGATGAGCGACTCGCTGGGTGAACGCTGTCGAGTGTATAATGATGAGCGCGAGAGCGTCAGGGGTTTCGGTTTGCTCGGCGCTGTACAATAGTAAGTCGTCGCCGCCACCACATGCATACGCGGCCCCTTTTAAGTTTATACACTTTGACGCAGGACGGGCGGTGGACGCAACGCCAAAGAACAGACCGGACGTGAAGCCCCGTACCGCCCCCGCCCGTCGCGTTCCGGTTCTGCCGCGCGGGAAGTGAGCCGCAACGCCGACGCGCCTCGGCCCCTCTCGTTCGACCCTCTCGCGCGCCGTGCCACCTCTCTGCCTCAACCTTGCCAGGGAGCCGTTCAAACCTTCGAGTATTCGAGTTTGCCCTCCAGCTTCTTGTTCTCGCCTACCTTGCGCACCGCCTTCATAAAATCCTCCTCGATGACGTAGTCGCGCTCGGCGCGGATGGCAAACATGCCCGCCTCGGTGCACACGTTGCGCAGATCGGCGGCGTTGAAGCCGTCGGCGAGCTTCACCACGGATTCGTAGTCGATGTCGCCCTTTTTGGTAATGGAGGCTCCGTGGATCTTGAGCACGTCGAGACGGCCCGACTCATTCGGCAAGGGGATCTCGACCTTGCGATCGAGGCGGCCGGGGCGGAGGAGCGCCGGGTCGAGCACATCGGGCCGGTTCGTCGCGCAGATCATCTTGACCTTGCCGATCGCATCGAACCCGTCCAGCTGATTGAGGAGCTCCATCAACGTCCGTTGGATCTCGCGGTCGGCAGATGTGCCTTCGGAGAAGCGGCGGCCGCCGATGGCGTCGATCTCGTCCATGAAGATGATGCACGGCTGGTGGTCTTTCGCGTACCCAAACATCTCGCGGATCAGACGCGCCGATTCGCCAATGTACTTGTCCACGATTGCCGAGGCGACCACCTTGAGGAATGCTGCGTCGATGTTGTTGGCGACGGCGCGCGCGAGCAGCGTCTTGCCCGTACCGGGCGGGCCGTAGAGAAGCACGCCCTTGGGCGCCTTGATGCCGACGCGCACGAAGAGCTCGGGGTTGATCAGCGGCAGCTCGATCACCTCGCGCAGCTCGCGAATCTGGTCGTTCAAGCCGCCGACCGATGAGTACTGCACGTTGCCCGGGTCCTCCGCTTTCATGTGGAAGACGACCGGATCGACCTCGCGGGGCAGGTGACGCATGATGGTGAGCGTGGTCATGTCGAGCGAGACGCGCGTGCCCTGCACGAGCTTCGACTTCTCGATCTTGTTCCGGCAGCCCACCACGTACCGTGGCCCGCTCGACGCCTTGACGATGAAGCGCTCCTCATCCAGCTGCCTCAGTACCTCGCCGATGATCTGGCCGACGCTCTGCAGCGCCTTGAGGTCGTCCTCCGTCTTGTCGTAGTCCTTCTTGAGCGTCTTGATGTCGTCGCGCACTGCGGATCGCGAGCGCGACAGCGGGCAAGCATGAGTGGGGTCTCGTGTGCGTGTGCTGCTCTTCCGAGTGTGCAGCGGGGGTGTGGGCGCCGGCACTCACTCTTCCGGACTTTGGCATCGGTCTCCTTGTGAGCGAGCAGCGCCTTGCGATAATCTGCGAGCACCTTTTGTCGCCGTTCGTCCTCGGCCGTCATCGGCAGCGAGAGGACGGCGGCCTCGCGACTCGGCGCGGTGGCGCTGGCTCCTTGTGCAGGCTCCTTGCTCGTCGAGCGGCGTGTTGAGCATACTCAAGTTTTCATTCCTCACGTCCATGCCCTTTATCGGCCTTTGCTAGGGGGCCGGTTCACGCAGCAATGTACCAGTAAGGGGTCAGAGTGAAGTACATGTACCTTCCTTCATCCAAAGTGTACACATGTAGGATTCTACATGCTTACATGCGGGATGCGGGATGTGGCATCTATGCGGCACGATCTGTGCGTGCTTTTTCGGTTGCCTCGTTCACAGCCAAATGTTTATAACCTTCCAAAACGTGCTTTTTCTTTTTGGGAGTGGCCCCGCTGATAGCAAGCAGGAGCGGAGCGCTTCTTGCACCGCCTTGCATCGTGACGGTGCAAGTGCATATGGGTGTCAACCGCAAATGGCCCTTCGGGCCTCTCTTGGTAATGCTGCTGGCGTCCGAAACTCTCGCCTTCTGTTCTGCTGCGCCTTCCTGGCCTATCGGGCCTCGAATTCGTCCGAGGCTTTTGGAGTTTCGCGGGAGAGTTACGCCACTGCAACTCTCCGCCGAGGCCTCTGCGCCCTCTGTGGCCATCTGTGGTGACGATGGCCTCTGCATCGTGCCACCAGAGCAGACTTTCGATGCCTTACCGCCAGTGCCGCCGCTTCTCAAGGGCCGCTCGAGTTCGGCAGCCATTTGGAGCGTCGCGTGGCCCTCGGTCGTCATAGGCTTGCTGCGAACGGCCAACGGCCAGGTCGATGCTTGGTACATCGGTCGCCTTGGCGCGGCTCAGCTCGAAGCGATCTCGGCTGCCGCATTCGCCGTCTGGATGATCTACACCGTCGGCGAGCTCTCGGCCGTCGGCGTGCACGCGCTCTCGTCGGCCGCAGAGGGTGCGGGCAACCGCCAAGAGGGCGTCGGCGCAGCCATCGTGCAGGGCATGTGGTTTGCCATCGCCTCGTCGGCAGTGCTGGCGGTGCTCGCGCTGCGCCCGAAGCTGCTCGCGGCCTACTTCTCGGCCGTGGGTGTGCGTGACCCGGCCGTTGCGGCGATGGGCTCGGCGTACACGCGCGTCACTGCGCTGGGTGCTCTTCCACTCTCGGCAGCCGCGTGTGCCTCAGCTGGCTTCAAGGGCATCGGCGAGACGCGCCCAGCGCTCTTGATCGCGGCGGCGACCGTGCTCTGCAACGTGGCGCTCAACGGCCCGTTCATCGCGCGCTACGGCGTCGCAGGGGCAGCATGGGCCACGACGATCGCCGCCTCGCTCGGCTGCATCATCTCGCTAGGTGAGTTGGCGCGCCGTGGGGTGCGGCTGCGTCTGCGCCCTCCACGGCTTCGCTCGCTCGCGCGCATCGGCGTCATCGGCGCGCCGCTCGCGTGCTCGGGCCTGCTCTTCAGCGGCGTGTACATGGGCCTGGGACGTACCCTCTCCGCTCTCTCGCCCAGTTACCTCGCCGCCCTTGGCATTGGACACCGGATCGAAGCGGTCGCGTACACGGCGTGTGAGGGCTACGCCGTCGGGTGTGCTACTGTCGTGGGGCAGTGGGCCGGCGCCAAGCGACTCGCGGAGGCGCGCACCGCGGCAACGTCCGCGGCGCGCACCGCTTCGCTCATGCTGCTCCCATTGGCTGCTGTCACGTGGATGCTCGCGGAGCGCGCGGCCGCCGTCTTTGCCCAGGATCCGCTCGTAATCTCCGCGGCCGGTTCGTACCTGCGCACCGTCGCCCTCTGCTTCCCTCTGATGGCGGTGGAGGCTGTATACGAGGGTGCGCTCACGGGTATGCAGCGTACCCTCTGGGTGCTCGCCGTTGGCATCGTGTTCAACTTGGGCCGCATCCCGCTCGCGCTCTGGCTCGTACCTCGATGGGGCGTCGAGGGCGTCTGGATGGCAATCGCAATATCAACGGGTTTTAAGGCGCCCATCAAGTGGCTCTGCTTCCGGCTGGCGCGGCCGAAGGTGGAGATGCTCTAGAGTTCTCTTGAACCGCGACGCGGATCCCCCCCCTGCCCGGCCCGTTAAACACGTAGATCGGAGCGTACAAACGGCTTAGTTTTCAGAAACGACTCGACGCGTGCGGTCGACCGCAATCGCTAACCCGTACTCAGTATACTCTTCAAACGCCTCTTCAACCAACAAGGACCACACGACACCACCAGTCGGATCGCGCTGGGCGCGGGGTTACTGTATGCCAGGCGAGGGTGTAGCAGCCGCCGCTGCCCAGCGCGAGGAGGGTTTCTTTCTGAGGGGTCGTCGGTTCGACCGTCGTAGCCCGCGCGCCAGCGGCACACACTGCATCATGATCATCACATGCTCAATCTCGAATGCAGGATGCACTCTCGTCCGGAAGTCTCTCAACCGCGCATCACCGAGGCCCCTTTGGCCAATCCCGATGTGAACGCGGGTTCACTCATGCGGCCCCAGGGGAGTTGGGCGCTGTGAACGCGGCTTAATTCATGCGGCCCCAGCAGTTGGGCGCGCCGCAGTGGCACTCGATCTTCTCGCCGCCGAGTGCGAACTGATAGTCGTACTGGAGCTCCTCTCCCACCTGAAGGTCGCGAGCCGCGAAGATGATGATGCGCTTGTCATGGATGCGAGATCCGATGTCGACGATGCGGGAGAGCGCGTTGGGTGCGCACGAGTGGTTCATGAAGCGCGCAATGTTGCCCGCAATGGTGGCATCCACGTGGAAGTCCTCGTCGATGCGGAAGATGTACGAGCCGTCGGTGGCGCCGAAGACCTTGTTCCTCGTGTACTTGCGGATGATCGCGTCGTTCAGCGAGGACCTAATTAGGAAGCCCTGGTACTCGATCAGCATCTCGCCCTTGGAGATCGGCTCCTTGACGAAGAGGCCCCAGCCGTGGATGGCCGAGCGCGCCACCTTGAACTTGGTGCGTGCGAGTCCGTTGAGCCCCTTCACCTTCTGGACCATGCCTGGCTCCTTGTCGACCTTCTCGATGGCTTCGGATTCGTCATGGCGACCGCGCTTCCGGTCGCCATTCGCGCCGGCCGCGCGTGACTCCCCCTTGGGCTTCTGCTGCAATTTCATGTACCAGTTGCCCGCAAACGGCTCGGTGCGCGCACAGCCCGACGGGTTCAATGGCAGCGCGGCGGTCGCGTCGTCCGCGTGGTCTTGATCGCCGTGCAGGCGTGCCTGCACGGGCTTGTGCAACCACCCAAAGAAGAAGCCTGGACCGTACGGGAAGAGCGCCGTCCTGGCCGCCATCGACGGCTGCACCGCGTACATTTGGGCGTAGAGCTGACGTACCGCTTCGGCCGCGTCGGTGTGAATGATGGGCGCCGCGTCGGGCGCGTGCTCCGACACGATCTCAAACTGGACGCGCGCCTCGCGCCGCCCACGACGGCGCCGTTTGTCCGGGCTAAGGGCGAGGACTTCCGCGCCCGCGCCGTCGCGGGCACCCGCGTCGCCGTGGGCACCCGCGCCGCCGTGGGCACCCGCGCCGCCGTGGGCGTCCTCGGTAAGACCCATCGCATCCACATCCTCATCCGCGTCGTCGTCGTCATCCACGTCGGCGGCGCGCGTAGGCACGGCGACCACGGAGAGCAAGTATCCACACGTCTCGCCGCGACGCACGTTAGACCAGTGGTTCCGATGCGCCACGAAGCCCGGCGGCGGCGCGCCCGCGACGCTCGGCGCCTCGCCACACCGAAGGACAGTGAGGGCGCCCGCGCGGATCCATTGGCCGTGAGGCACGTCGTACAGCGTTGCCGCGCGCTCCTGGTACCGTTTGGGCGGCTGTATGAGCAGCGGGCGGCTGACCTTGGTCTGTGGGTCCCAGATAGCGCCGCGTGTCGCCTGCTTGGTCGTCTTGTGCTCGGTGCAGTAGATGCGCTTGTCTGAGAACATGACCGCGCCCGCCTTCGACGCACACGCAAAGTGGTACGTGCGTCGGCAGCGGTGCGTCGAGCATGCAACAGAGGCCCCTGGCACGCCACAGTGGTCGCACTCGACTTTCTTTGCGCGCCGGAGAAGCCCGGGCACGCCCGCGATGGTCGCCTCTGCCGTCTCATGAGTGCCCTCCGACCAGTAGGCACAGCTTAGGTGAACCCAACTGCCGGGCTCGACGAAGAGAAGCCTCTCGCACACGCCGCTGTCCTCTGTGCCGCCGCAGAGGGCACATGCCATCCCGCGAGGCGCCATGTCGCGCAGTTTGGCGGCCGCGAGGGGGTCGAGGGTGGGCAGTGCCATCTCCTCTCCCTGCCCACTACCAATCCCCCCTCTTTTCGGCTTCGCGTGAGCCGCCGGCGCGCTGCGCGACGTGCTTCGCGACGCCTCGAGCTCCACCTCGAGCTGCGATCTCGCCGCCTCGAGCTCCACCTCGAGCTCCTCCTCCATCGCGTCGTCACGGGCATCGGTGCGGTAGCGGCCACTCTCTCGCGAGGCCGCCGCCGCCGCGCGCACCGAGGCCCGCACCGCCCCGCGCGCTGAGGAGGCACGCGGCCTAGCCGCCGACCCTTCGGGCAGCTCGCCATCACCCTCGGCGCCGGCTATGGCGTAGTCGGCGCCGTCGACGCCCATGACGGTACCCATGGGCGGCGGCGGCGTGGGTGCGGGCGCCTCGGCCTCTGCGCCCTCAGCGTCCGGCAGCAGTACCTCGTCATCCAGCGGAGGCGAGGGCGGGCACGAGGGTGGTGGGTGTGCGGGCTGTGGGAGCTGTGGGATGGGTGACCTAGTGCTCGGGCATCCGGCGGGTGGCTGCTGCATCTGCATGTGCATGTAACTGCTCCAGGCTAACTGCTCCATCTGCTGCTTCTGCTCCATCTGCTGCTTCTCCTGCATCTGAATCTGCATCTGCTGCATCTGCTGCATCTGCTGCATCTGCTGCATCTGCTGCATCTGCTGCATTTGTTGCATCTGTTGCATCTGTTGCATCTGTTGCATCTGCATCTGCATCTGTGGCTGCTGCGGCGGCGGCTGCGGCTGCGGCGGCCGCGGCGGCTGCTGCTGCTGCTGCTGCTGCTGCTGCTGCTGCTGCTGCTGCTGTGCCAGCACCACTGTCCCGTAGCCGAGCGCAGTTGGCGGTGGCGTGACAAGCGGGCTTACCTGTGTTGTCGACGGCATCTGTGGCGGGAACAGACCGTAGGCAGGGATAACCTGCTGCGCCACCGGCGGGGGTGCCTGACTGGTCGACGGCATCTGTGGCGGGAACAGACCATAGGCAGGGATTACCTGCTGCGCCACCGGCGGGGGTGCCTGACTGGTCGACGGCATCTGTGGCGGGAACAGACCATAGGCAGGGATTACCTGCTGCGCCACCGGCGGGGGTGCCTGACTGGTCGACGACATCTGTTGCGGGAACGAGTGGGGCGATGTCGTCGAGCGCGGCCTTTCAATTGCTGGGGCCGCCGGCGCCGCCATGGCCGCCACCGGCGCCGCCACCGTGGACACCATCATCGAGCCGGCGCCTTCTCCGACATCGCCACCGTGGACGCCATCGAGCCCGCACTCCAGTCTCGCTTTCTGCCGCTTGCGAGGTCCTCCAGCGCCTCGGCCCTCCTGTTCCCCTTCGCCGCAAGCGTGCGCGGGCCCCTGGGGCGGAATGGCCGACATCTCCCAGCCGCCAGCGACTGGCACATTTTCAGGGGGCAAGTCCGAGTCCGAGGTCGCGGCAGCGGCCCTGCCCGCCGCGCGCTTCTTGCCCTTTCCGTAGGGTGCGCCGAGGGGTGGGCGCGCGCCGTTGGCGACGGCCGAGGGCAGCGGCAGCGAAGGCAGTGCTTCGAAGTTCAGAGGCGCCCTCTCCTTGTCGGCGACCGCCATTTTTTCCGTCGCCGCGGCAGCCGCCTTCGCCGCCGCGGCAACCGCCTTCGCCTTCTCTGCCTCCGTGGGCGGCGGCATGCTCTTCTCGAGGCTCATGCCGAATTCGCCAGGCGGCGCGCCCGTGCACCGTGGGCAATGGTACGGGTGCGTCTTGCCCTTGGCGGCGAGGAAGTCGGCGCCGCGTTCCGAGATGCCATCGCACTCAATGTGCACCCAAAAGTCGCAGAGGTCGCAGCAGACCATCGACCCCCACTCCTCGGTGCAGTCGTCGAAGCACACGGGGCAGTACCCCTGCTTTGCATGCAGCGCCGCGCAGCGCGTGCAGAAGCGATAGTCCATCTGCCAGCCGCCACGACCCGGCTCGTGAGTGCCGCAGCGCTCGCACGTGACCTGTGTCACGCACTCAGGGCAGCGCCACTCACCCGGAGGCACTGCCTTGAGTGGTGGATGCAAGCAGTACGTGTGGAACGCCTTTCCGCAGTCGCACAGGAGCAGATGCGATTCGTCTGTCCCCTTGTGGCACACCTCACATGTAGTGCACTCGGAGCAGCGCCAGCTGCAGGGGTCGATTTTGGCCGACTCCTGGAGACCCACGCAGAAGCGATGGTGCACCTCGCCGCAGCCGAGGCAAATGAGCATTGGATGCTGTGCCGAGCCGCCCGAGCCGCACTTGATGCAGAGCAGCGGCATCGCTCCCACCGCCTCGAGGAGAATCGACGTGGGCGGCAGTGCGACGACGGCGCCGCGCCCCATAGGCGCATCTCCCAGCGATGAGTTGGGCGCGTCCGTCTCGCCGAAGCAGCGTGCGCACACGTCAAAGTCGCAGCCCTCCGCGCAACGGTAGACGGCATCCTCCTCGCAGCCTGGCCCGCCCACGTCGCATGCATGGTCCGGGTTGGGAGCCCACACGAGGGGATGCACGTGCAGCCCCGGGAGCACGTGCAGCGGCTTGCCGCCGCTGCCACCGCCGCCGCGACTGCTGCCCTCGCCCGCGGGAGAGCACGTCGTGCTCGTCGTCAGAGCTTCTCCACTGGCGTCGCCCGGCTGGATAGGGCACGCGAGGCAAACGTACGGCACGTACTTTGGCACGCGCTCCTCATCCGGACGCGCGAGTGGCGGCACGGGCGGCGGCCCATCCTTCACCTCAGGAGACGCTCCCAAGCCCTCTTCCGACCCCAATGGCGCACCCATTCCACTGCATCCCAATGGCGCGCCCGCACTCCCATTAGCCTCTTGCCCGCGCCGGCGCCGTCTGGCATCGGTCTCTTCGGCCTCCTTGACCTCCGCGGCCTTCTCCGCCTTCTCCGAGGGTCGGCGCTGGCGGCGCCCTTCGACAATAGGCTCTCCGCCAGCGCCGCTCTCGGCGCACGGCATGCATTGCTCCGCGGCGTCCATTCCAGAGGAGCTGCCTAATTGGGAATTGAGCTGTGCCGCCGCCGCTGCCGCTGCCGCTGCCGCTGCTGCTGCTGCCGCTACTGCTGCCATCGCCTCAGATGGCGGCAGCGTAGATGGGGGTGCTTCGGCCTTAACTGTAGTCCAGAGCGCCGCGGCAGCCGCCGCCGCCGTCATAGGCGCACTCGCGCCGGCTTGAGCGCTAGTCATGGCGGTACACGCGCCGCCCTTGGCCCTGTCCCCTAGGGCAGCGGCGGTCGGTACGGGTGCGGGCGGCATTGAGCTCGCTGAAGCTGCCGCTGCCGCGGGCGCGGCGGCCGTGGAGGAGGATGAGCTGGCGGTAGCGGCTCCAGCGCTCCCGTTGGTGGGCTGGGGCTGCCTTGGCTCCTCCCCATCGACGTCGCGATCCTCTTCGAACAACTGATGGAGCACATCGTCCCCGGCCGCGTGCAGATGCTGGGCGGCCCGGCGGAAGGGATTGTCGTGCTTCGTGTTGAAGACGATCGCGTTGCGGCAGATCAGTCGGAAATCGTCGGCGAGCTGCTTGGGCGCTGCATACTCTCCGCGCTCGAGCTTACTGCGCATCGTGCTGAAGTCCATAGGGTCGGGGATCACAGTGCGGTACGTGGGCTCCGCGTCCTCGTCGACTGGCTCCGCGAACCAGCGCAGAGGGTCGAGCCCCGTGAGCTCATCGAGCGCGTCCTTGAGGCGCCAATACAGCGCGCTGCCCTGGCAGTGACCGCAGCCGTCCACCTTGGCACTGGGCGGTACGTGGAAATTGACCCCTCTCACACTCGGCGGCGGCGGCGGCGGCATCGGCTTGCCTTGCTCCTTGGACGCCCGCCCGGGCGAGCGGGGCGAGCGGGGCGACGGGCTCATCACCGCGGCAGAGGAAGAGGAGAGTGGCGCTCCGTCGGCGCCACCGGCGGGCTTAGTCGAGTTTCGCGCGCCGGCGCCGCCTGCGCCCGTCTTGATGAGCTTGTCGATGACCGTCGCGGGCAACGACCAGCGCGAACACTTGGTGCACAGCACGCCGCGGCTGTGCGCTGGCCACCGTTGCAGCGTGCTCGCGCACCGGCCGCCACCCTTGACGGCGTTCGCGCACCCTACGCAGAGCAGCTGCCCCTTGCCCCTGCCCGACTCATGGCGCCAAGGGCCCTGGAGCGATCCTGTGGGTCCCTTGACCGGCCAGTGGCCTCGAAGCTCCGAGGGCGAGAGGGCGCCGCATGCATCGCAGCTCGCGCACTGGTCGCACACCCAGCGCCCTTCGACCGCCAGGGCCTGAGCGCCCGCCTGCATCTCAGGCTCGTAAAGGCACCCTGGGTGGTACGTGCCCGCGCAACGGCAACACGAGAGTAGGCTGCCCGGCGCGGTGGAGGGCGCGTGGCAGTGCTGGCACTCAGCGGGAGGGCCATACAGCCGGTCGCCCTGGGGCGTCTGTGCAAGCGGCCGACCGGGCAGCGAGCAGCGCAGCCGCGACCTGCGCGCGATCGCGATGGCCGCGCGCAGCTCGGCGTTTGCTTCGTCGTCCAGCAGCTCCCACGCATAGTGCCCCGAGTGAAGCGAGAGCCACTCGACGTTCCCGTCGGCATACACGACAAAGTGCGAGCCGCTCGTCTCGTCATACGACTCGACGAGGCCCTTGGACCACTCCGCCTGCGCGAGCATTAACACCTCGATCCCCCGTCCCACCAGAGCGCCCATTGCCTTCGCGGGCGGCAGCGCGAAAGGGGCCGTGGCGGGCGCGGGCGAGTGGTGCGGATGGCGGGCGGCCCACTCCAGGGCGGCGAGGCGCGCGCGCACGAGGGGCGCGTTGCTGCTGTCGAGCGGCGCCTCTCGGAGCACGCGCGGGAAGGGCCGCAGCTCCGCACGCGGCACCGACAGCATCGCCTCCTCCTCATTCCTGGCGCCGAAGAGACGGCACATAACCGTCGGACCACCATCAAAGCCGACGAGGCGCTCCGACCACGTCGATGCGGGAGGGGGCGCACGGCCCTTGCCGCCGGCCGCCTTAGCCCCGCCGACAACGACCGGGCTAACGATGCCCATCGACAGACCAGCAGGTGACGAAGGCAGCATGACCACCGCCTCGGCCGCCGCCGCCGTCGGTTCTTCAGCCTCCGGTGCCAGCAAGTGGAACAGGCGCGCGGGCCAATACACGTCATCCGCCTGCGGCACCGTCACGAGCTCGCCTCCCACGTATAGACGGGGCCGAGCGGCAGCGGCAGGTGGCTCGTCCGCAGCGGCAGGTGGCTGGCCGCCGTCCGGAATCCCAGCGGCAGGTGGCTGGCCGCCGTCCGGAATCCCGGCGACGTCCGCGGCGTCCGCACGCGGCGCAACGGGCGGCGCGGTAGCGGGCGGGCGCTGTAGCGGGCGGCCCAATGCAACCCATATGGGCGTCGCCCTCCCAGCGAGCGCAAGCAGCGCGCACACGTGGCCTCTGTGGCTCACAGGATCGGCAAATCGCGCGTCGACGACGAGACCCGCGCGCAGCGGCGCGCCCTCATCTGCGCTGTAGAGGCATGCACGCCCGCAGAGACGGCTGAGCGGGACACGCTCTGGCGGGCCGTCGCGCGCGGTGCAGCTCGTGGGCAGCGAGGCCGCGAGCGTGCGCGCCCAGCCCATGAGGTCGCAGCCGTCGATCGTCTGTCGCTCGGGATCGACGCGCCTGGCGAGTGTGTGAGGCGTCGTGAGCTTCTCGGGCGGCGGCGCAAGTTGTCGGGACTCGCACGATGGGCACAGCCAGTCGCCCTCGGGCACGCTGAAGAGCGGCCGCTCGAGGCACTGCATGTGGAAGGCCGCGTGGCAGCCCGAGCCATCGCACAGAAGGATCATGTTGGCAGCTGTGTCATCGCCCGAGCCGCACGCGAAGCACACCTCCTGTCCGGGGGGCAGGGGCTCGGCCTCGGCCTTGGCCTTGGCCAGCTTGGCCTCGCGCGCCGCTTCCGCCTTGGCGACCTCGGCCGGATCTCGCGGCTTCTTGGCCGCCTTGGGCGGGGGAGCGGGCGCGGCCGCCGCCTTGGGCCCGAACAGTGCCGCCATCGGGTTGACGAGCGTGGGCCCGGAGGCACGCGCCTTGCCGCCCCCGGGCTTGGAGGAGACCGGCTTCTGCTGAATCAATGTACCGCCACTCTCGATAAACTCGGTCGCCTGCTTGATGCTGCGGAAGCGCGCGCCGTTTGGAGCGACGTACATGTGGTCGACCTGCCTGCTCGACGCCGCTCGGCCGACTGGCCGCGACTTGGATAGTCGCACCCAGCCCACACCGAGCTCCGGGTAGTCGATGCGGTCCTGCCAGTCGGACATGGCGCTCGCTCGAAGATTTTGTCTGGTGCGGTCGCCCTCTCAGGCCTCCACGCGCTTCGGTGACGGCTCTATCGTGCCGACGCTGCGCTCAGATGGCGCGCGCGGCATTTATGAAGCAACTTTAGATTACGAGGACAATCCATATTTATTCGGAGCTCATTTTATTCAGCAGCGTGATTTAGGTGGCGGATTTACGGAAAAAAAATGGGCACGACACGAAGGTAGGTGGATCATCGGACGTTAACTTTCCACTTTTGGTTTCTTCACCCATACGATAAACGATGCTGGCACGCCTCATCGCCTGGCAGGAGGCCGTGGATCTCCTGCGTGAGCAGCGTGCCTTGTCGTACACGGGCCCGGAGCTGCTGCCCTCATACCGCGCGGCCATCACGAGCGTGAGCCGAGCCGGCCGCTGGAGGCACGCGCTCAAGCTCGTGGATGAGCTTGCAGCCGACGGCGTGGTGGCGGATCCGATCTGCTTTAGCGAGGCGATGGGTGCTTGCCGCAAGTCGGGTCAGTGGAAGATCACGCTCAAGCTGCTTGCCGACATGCGCGAGGCGGGCGCGCCGCCCGATCCGTACACCACGTCCAATGCCATCGCCGCGTGCGCTGCCGGTGGGCAGTGGGAGCAAGCACTCGAGCTGCTCGACGAGCTCGAGGAGCCGAACGCCGTGTGCTACAACGCGGCGCTGAGCGCGTGCGCCAGGGCGGGGCGGTGGCGCGAAGCACTCACGCTCCTCAAGCGACTCGAGGACGGCAGCGGTGCAAGCGCCGCGAACGCGCGCAGCTACGCATCGGCGATGACGGCGTGCACGCGCGGCAAGCAGTGGCAGCGCGCGCTGCAGCTGTGGGACCAGATGCAGGAGCGCGGGATCCGGCCCGACGGCGTCGCGTACGGCGCCGCGGTCGCCGCGTGCTGCGAGGGGCGCCAAGCGACACGCGCGCTGCGGCTGGTGCAGGCGATGCGCTCGGCCAACGTGCGCGCCGACGCGATCGTGTTCAACTCGGCGCTGAGCGCGTGCGCGCGCAACCGGCCGCCGCTGTGGAAGCCCGCGCGCCAGCTGCTGCGCGACATGCAACGCTGGGGCGTTCCGCCCACCACGGTCTCCTACAACGCCGCGCTCGCCGCCGCCGCCGCCGCACGCAACTGGAAGGCGGCACTTCGCTTGATGGTGGCTATGAGGGCAGAGGGGTTGACGCCGGACACGACGTCGTTTGGCACGGCGCTCTCTGCATGCGAGCGCGCGCGCAATTGGCAAGCGGCGCGTACGGTGCTCGACGAGGCGCGCGCCGCCGAAGCGGCCGATATTGAGTGCTTCAACAGCGCCATCTCCGCCGTTGCTCGAGGCCAAGGATGGAAGGCAGCGCTCGCATTGCTTCGGGAGGCGGAAGTGGCCGGGCTGCCCCCGACGGCTCGCTCGTACGGCCCGGTGCTGCTCGCCGCGCGCCGGCAGCCCAAGGTGGTCGCCAAGCTCGTGCAGGACGAGATACGCCCACGCGGCCTGCGGCTCGGACCGTTCTCCGGCTCGGCGGTGATCTCCGCCTTTGGCGCCGCCAAGCAGTGGCGCGCCGCCGTGGGCGCGCTCGAGCTCATCGAAGAGCCCAACGCCGCATGCTTCACAGCGGCCGCGGCCGCGTGCGGCCGCTCCCGCCAGAGCAGTGCGGCACTCGAACTGTTAGATCGTATGGAGGCCGTCGGCGTGGTCCCCGACGGACGGGCGCTCCAAACGATTGCTTGGGCTGCCGCGCGCGGCGGCGAGTACGCCGCTTCACTTGCGACACTGCGCCGGCTGCGCACGAGTGACGGCCGGCCGCTCGCGCCCGCGGACTCGCTCGGCGTCGCCCTCTCGGTTTGTGAGTCCATGGAGGCCATCTTCGAGTTGATCCGCGCCGCCGAGGCCTCCGGATTGGCTGTTGATCCTCTGACCTTGTACCAGGTGGTGCTCGAGGGCTGGGCTGCAGGCGCCGAAGGCACCGCACAGTCACCCGTGGCGGCGGCGGCCTCGCTGCTGCGCGGGCTCGGGGATGGCAGCCTGCCCGCGCATGGCGACGTGCGCGCACTCAACTTGCTCGCTGAGGTTGCTACGTACAGCGACCTCGAGGACGACGAGGAGTACGAGGACGAGGAGGACGAGGATGAGGACGAGGAGGACGAGGAGGCGGACGCGGACGAGGAGGAGGTGGTGCTGGAGGGGGCGGGAGATCGTGACGAGGCATTGGATGCGATGATTGAGGCGGCTGATGACGCCGATGAGGCGCTCGACGATGTGGAGGCGGAGCTCGGATCGAGGTACGACGACGATGAGGAGGACGAGGAGGAGGACGCCTTCGTAGACAACGACGATGGGGGCGAAGGGTTTGCGTTTGAGGAGGACGACGACGAGGGCGGCGGGGAGCTCTGGCTCCTGCCAGTTGCCCATGTGGAGGCTCTCCTCGATCGTGCGTACGCCAAGATGGTGACGGCAGGGCAGCTGAGCCCTTGGACTGCAGAGGCCATGCTCGACCTACACGGCTACTCGGTGGCGCTCGCTGGCGCGGCAATACGATACGTGCTGCGTACACTCGCCCACGAGCATGCCGAGCGCGCCGCTCTGGGAGCCGTTGACGGCGGCAGATGCGCTGACGGCCTCGTGGTGATCACCGGCCGAGGCCGAGGCTCGGGCGAGGAGGGTCCGCAGCTTGGCTCCGCGGTGCTTGAACTCCTCGCTCACGGGCTCGACCCACCGATCGAGGCCCGCGTGTTGGCCGGCAACGAAGGCCGAGTGAACCTCGACGGCGAGAGCCTGCAGCGCTGGCTCAAGGAAGGCGGCAGGGTGCTGCCCAAAGAAATCATCGAGTAGTTTGTTCACGTGCAGCCGTACTGTAGGGATCCCGGCATCCCGCACACATAATTGCGACTGGGCTCCTCGGGTAGAGGGGAGCCAGCCGGTAAGAACCTGCCTGAGGGGGACCTCGGAGGCATAGGGGTCGTTGAGCCCCTAGAGGTAGAAGACTGGTGCTTAGACTGAACAGGGTCACGAACACTCTCGTCTCACCCCTGAGAATCTTCCTACACCTCGTCAGAGCTCCACGATACCTCGTCGGATCTCCCGCCGGTATCTCTCGGATCTCCCAGGGATCCGCCGGTATCTCGACGGAGCTCACTTACCGGTCTCTATGAATGTTCCGTAAGCAGGTTAACGGACCCTCACCGGGGGAATGACCCCCCTACCGCTCGCACCCCCCACGCTTGAGGCAGCTTGTGCCGTGAAGCGAACAGAGCGGTATTTCATAGGGGTGGTGCCTCTGGGCACGACGACTCCCCCCATTGTGCCA
>Ga0210248_101105_pt1 | contig 21973 bp, 19 predicted proteins | sample ChrtobMetP3_32mM_FD_155493 | JGI IMG/M metagenome (GOLD analysis project Ga0210248, IMG submission 155493) | Chrysochromulina tobin associated microbial communities from unialgal haptophyte culture, Seattle, Washington, United States - P3_32mM | ecosystem: Host-associated > Algae > Haptophytes >...
CTGCTCGTGCGCTTGTGGCTTGATGACCGGGGGAGATCTGCGGAGTACCGTCGTCTACGCGCTGAGTCCTCGACACCGGACCCCGCCGCCACGATCGAGCGCGTCCTTGAGCACATCGACGACGGAGCGCCGCAGCCCCTTGGGTAACCGTTCACCATCCCAGCGACACTAGTGAGGAGACGCCAGCCTCGTGAGACCCGCCGTCTCCGAGAGCGGCTCCGTACAGCGTATGCCTTGCTCTTTGGTCCCGGCGGGATCGATGCCGCACGAGCTTATGCCGAGGAGCACGATCTCGAGGTCTCGGAGCCGACCTCCCAACCTCCGGCGTCGACGACGAACCGCTGACGCCCTACTGACGCCCGCCGCTGTATCCCGAGAACGAGGCGCCCAAGACGCCTGGAGACGAAGCCGCTGGGCTATCCACGCCCAAGTAGGAGACGAGCATCTCGCTGAACTCGCTGCACGAACACACCAAGCCGAGGCGCTCAGAAGGATGCGAAGCAAGCCAACAGGTGGAGCTCGGCTGCACGCTCCATGCCGCGAACCAAGTATCCGAGGATCGCACGATGATCCACATTACCGATGTTCACCGGGCGAACATCAGGTGAGGCGCGCGGTGGAGCCGGTGGAGCCTGGACCCCCTCTGGCTGCTCTCCGGCAGGTGCAGCTGCCATAGCCTCCGCAGCTGCTGCGGCCTCCTCTGGCGAGACAGCTCGAGCGCGCAGGACGACCTGCTGGCAAATGACTGCGCCATGGCAAGCATCACGGCAGGCCTGAGTGCACGCGAGCTGAACGTGAGCGCCGGCCGCCACGAGTGCCACGATGCGACGGAGCTCGGTGTCACGACGCGTGATGGCATCGGGCTCGAGACGGGAGCGCGTGCAGATGCCCGGGGACGGGTGGCGCGACGCTCACGACTACATCGCCTCCACCGTCTTTGACCTCGTCTCTCTCGCTGGGATTACAGGCACCATGGAGCCGCGTGGCATCTTCAGCATGGCGGTTCCGGCCGAGGTCCTAGCCGCTGCACTGGCCGAGGACGGCAGCCGTCGCTCACGGCCCGGCGCTGTTCCGGACTACTGCTTCACGGTCGACGGGCGTCGCATGCTGTATGACGTAAAACGGATTGCCTTCTGTCCGAGTCGCTATTGGCCTACGGTCGCGGTGGCTTCTAGCCGTGGGGGACCACTTGAGCACAGGGCATCTCTCGTCCGAGCGGAGTATGAGGCAGCGGCTGCCGCACTCGACGCCCGCACAGCAGCCTGGTACATTCGGACGGGGACCGCCGCCCCAGTCGGGGCACCGACGGCAGTCGATATCCTCGCTTCGTTCCCTCCAGTTCGCGGCCTGGTCTTTGGCAGCACCGCTTGCGGGGGGTCCAGGGAGGTCGGCATCCTCCTTGCCCAGGCTGCGTCGTCGTCAGCCCAGCGTCAGTGGCGCTCGCTCGGCGCCCGTTCCATGCTCGACGCGCGGTCCTTCATGATCTCGACGCTGCGCTCCCAGGTCGGCTTCGCCGCGGCCGTTGCGCATGCCCGCCTCCGCCTCTCGCGCCTCGAGCTTATCGGGGGTTCCGGCCGCACCGCCGGCCGTTACGCGTCTGCCGCACGCGCCTTCATTTCGCCGACCGCCTTCGAGCAGGCGCGGGGAGGCGCTCTGGGAGCGGGCGGAGGCAGGGTCGGGTTTGCTGGGGGCGGCCTCTTCTGAGTCGGCCGCGGGGAGCGGTCGGCTTCGGGCTTGCGGCTGTTGAGTCGGCCGCGGCTTCGGTCGTCGCGCTGACGTGCGGGGTGTGTGTTGTTGGTGGGTTTGGTTGGTTGTGAGATTCGTCTGTGTGCCTTTGTGCGTCCGCGTGTCCCGTGTGTCCCGTGTGTGTCCCGGCTCCCCCCGGTGTCTTTTTACCGGTAGATTGCATCGACGGGGGCGTCTCGCGGACGCCTTTTTTCGAGCCCTGCTCTCGAGCCCTGTTCTCTCTCTCCGCTCACTCACCAACCCCGGGCGATCAAGCGCCCGGATGTCGCACACCGACCCACTCGCCGCACGCTCTCAAGTTTATGACCGAGCTTCAAGTGGTGGCTCTAGATTGTTGGCTGTCCAGCGCCCGTACTACGCCGCTTTGGGGGGCTCAAACAGCCTCGGTGCCGTCGACATCGACGCCAAGAAAAACGGACATCTTCACAAGCCTTATACTGAGCAGCTGAAGCGCAGGCTGGCGGCCTTAGGTTACGATTATTCTGATGGCCTCATGGGGGGGGCAGGGCCGGTGCTCGTGGCAGCTTGCTCCTCGCGCTACATCCCGTCTGGAACACGTGTCGCGACCCTCGAGTTCTTGCCAAACATGGGGTTCCAGGACCCAAAATATGAGCTGAATGCCATGGAGAAGCTGATCTATACAGCAAGAGTCATCCGTCGAGCGTCCACCTTCCTGATCAATATCTTACCTTGCAGCGAAATCTACCGTATCGGGCAGAGTCGAGGATGCGTCACCGGCATGTTCGGTTGCACAACGCGGCAGGTCGTTGAGCAAATGGGAGACTTCATCGCCAAGCTCGGCAACGCCTACAATACTACCACTATCACGATAGATTGCGATACCGATCGCACGCTCTTTGGCAACGACACTTTTCATATCGCGCAACACACTCACAATCGGCTCTTTGATCAGATCTGGCGCGAAGTGGGCAGCCAAGGCGAACCGAGCATTTATGCACCCAAATCTAAGTCTTCAGTCGCAGATCCTATCTCAGGTTCAGTCTCGTCTACACCCTCGACCAGCTCGGACATCTCCGAAATCTCCGTTGGGGTCACCTGCCACATGGGGGAAGAGCTCGGGCAGCTCGTGCTCGCCGCCAACGGCTTTGAGCATCAGAACATTGCGACTCCAAGGCAACGTCCGAAGATCGCATGGCTCGCCGATCGTCTGGGGTCGACCCTCGAGTTCTGTGCGCGGCTGCCGACGCGTGAGATGCAGGCCGTGCTGAGCAGCGATCAACAGCGTGTCTATCGGAGTGGAAAGTTGCGACGCCGGTTCAACTCTGTGGAGCCGTATGTCATCTCTCTGGGCGTACAGGTGAGCCACATACAGAATCGACCGCTCTACGGTCTCGTCCACGTCGAGTGCCTAAGTGGCTGCATATGCAACTGCATACGGTCGGAACAGGATCCCTTCACGAATTGCACCTACGACACACTGGCGACCAAGGTTGGTACGGTCACCCACTTTCTGCGTATGAGGGTCTCCGTGGCCAACGCAACAGCGGCAGAGGGCGGCATTCGCAGGCCAGTCACTAGCAATTATGGTGGCAAGCCTTGCATGGCCCCCGACTCCTGCCACATGCGCATCTCGAACAGCGTGAGCGCAAATCGATCCCGGGTAGCCGTGCGCGCTCTCATCGTTGGTGTCCATGACTGGCGGGTCGCCTTTCTGAACTCATGGACGATAGGCAGGGCGCATATGCGAGATCTGAACCGCAGACAATAATGCCCGATCGTCTGATCTAGGTTCCTACACCGTACTTGCCATCCAGAGCCAAAGGTGATGCCGTAGTACGTATGTCTTCTTATGACCGCGGGCCGGATGCACTGCCGCGCCGACGGCGCGCCCGACATTCGTATAATCGGTGCACCCCGCCGCCCGCCGTTAGACCGTTCTAGTATGAGCCGTCCGGGAGTGTTATACACTTCTTGGACATCACCATCCTGGCTCCGTCCTTACGCTTTAGTCAAAATCCGCAACTCGCCCCACGTCCTATACGTTACCCCCGCGCCCCGGACAGCCTTCCCCTATCCGCTATCGTTTACCGATCGCCCGGCGTATCACCCTCTCACCTCTGCGCTCTGGGTTGATCGAGGACGCGCGTACCCGGAAGGACGGACGCGGACGGACGGACGGACGACGCGGAGGCCGGAGCGCGCGCGCGCGCCGCGCCGAGCGACACCATGACGAGCGACACCATAATTCTTCACATGTATTCGAACTCGACACGGCGGAGACCGGGGGCGAGCACTCCGAGCGCCCACCTGATGAGAGCCTCGTGGTGTAGATCGAGAAGCAACGAGTCTGGGTGAAGGCGGCGAGGCTCCACTTTGGCGACGAGGCTCTCGACTTGAGGTCGGAGTGCGCGCCAGAATCTGACATTTATCGGCCCCTCGTGACACGACCCTATCCGCAGCGTCAGCTCTTCGAGCCGCGGCATGCGTCGCACATTGTCGATCAAGCTCACCAGATCCGCGACGGCGTCCGGCAGGTCTTTCTCTTCATCCAGCTCCGCCAGCACCACCTCTATGTCAAAGGTGAACCCCACAGAAAAGGTTCGCAGGTTGACTTGCTCCGCGGGATCGAAATGGGCCCACAAATCTTCATCGTGCTCGATGCCTTCGAGGGCGCTCAGCCTAAGCTCCGACAACGACTTAATCGCCTCAGACGTCGGCCACCCGCCGTACGCCGTACTCGTGATGCAAAAATTACCTGACGGGGCGAAGTCGACGTGACGCAGAGCAGGCATGTCTTTGATGGCGGCTGCGAGCAGAATGGTTTCAACGTCGTCCAAGCCGAGGGTGCCACGAAACGTGTGCACTTTCTTGAGCTGCGCGAGAAAAGCCCGGAGGATTTCCAAATGGACTTCCAAATCGACTGCCTCATCGAGTTCAATCCCTACCTGTAGGTCATTTCCATTTCGGTCCCCTTGCTCGTAGCCACCGATATGGATCTCCTCGAGATACGGAAGCGTGGCGAGTTGTGAGATGAGCGAGTAGAGAAACTTCTGGTTCGAGCCACTTGGGAACGATTCCTGGATAAACACTCGCACATGCCGAAAGCGTGGAGTGTTCAGCTCCAGCGGAGTTCTCTCATCCACCATCCAACCATCTTGTGCAAATAGATGCTTGTCTTCATGGAGTGAGGACAGATGAGGAACTTCAATAGAGCAAGAACTTACATAGTAGCCGGTATTAGATTGACGCAATTGCTCGTCGATAACCTGTGTCCACTCACGGCACACGAGCCGAAGCCTCCACACTGTGCGCATCGTCGGCCAAGTGAATTGGAAGATCAGTGCAAGCGGACCAGCGGCGAGCAACTCGAAGAATGATTTGTCTGCGCTCGCTTCCGCTGTCTTCGCGCTGCTACGGCGACGATTCTTCACCGCCTGCGCTCCCGACACCATTTTTAGTCGAAATCGTTCCCGATGAAGCAAGTCTTTCGTCTACCGGTAACATGACTCCCTATTTCGGTCCGTTCGGCTAATACAGCTGAGAGCTGCACAGAGAGTGCTTACATGTAACAAAGGTTTCTTAAGGATGCGCTCAAAATAGCGCGAGGAACTTCACACTGTCACTTTTTTGCCGAAGTGGGTCATCACCTATCCCTCCACGAAGCTGGAGATGAGCAAGTCAGGCATCAAATGGGACGAGGGTAACCTGGCCGAGAACGAGGAGGAACGGCTGACGGCCAACCGCACGAAGATCGACGAGCCAAAGACGCCCTTCCACAGGTTAGAGGAGGACGGCGAGGAGCCCATGGCCTACCCTCCAAAGGCCCCACCCGCCAAGGCTGGCGGACCGCTCCGGCCGAGCGAGGATCTGTTCGCCAAGATCGCGCAGGCCGCCGAGGAGCGGCAAGCGAACGCTGAGACCCCCGAGGATGAAGAGGGTGCGTCACCATCCCCTGCCCACGCGCACACCCTTGTTTGTGTCCGCATGCACTCATCTGCCTGTTGCGCTTCGAGGGTGTTCGCAGAGAAGCGAGCGGCTTTTGAGCATGGACGGAAGAATCACTACAAGATTGGCAGCCTCGCGGAGCTGCGCAAGAAGGCAGCTGAGATGGATGCGGAGGAGGAAGAAGATTGACACGCAGCGCGTGATTGAACCCGTACATTTATCGTATACGCTTCTAGGAGACGCGTCACACGATGTGTTTTGACACGACGGCGTCTCATGTAGCCCAGAGGTGTTGCATGAGTATGACCATGGTATCGATCAGTCTAAACTGAATCCCAAATCTGTGGTCCATCTACGATAAGCTCGTACTAACCTCTGCTCTCGTCTCGGTTATAGAAGAGTAAGTTGTATGGTCGGGAAGCGTCTCTCGGGTCTGCTTGAGCATCGCAAACAGCCTCGCTTCTGGCCGGTTACCGGCGTTGTGCCGAGTTCGAAAGCGTCCCTGCAGCAAACGAGCCGCGTAATCTTTGGCGACTTCTTCCTCCTTAGCGGCCGTGAAGATGGCGGAGCTCGTCATGGGCATCGCGTCCGAGCTTTTGCGTCCTCGGCCGCGCGGCATGAGCAGTCGAGCGAGTTTGCCGCCGGCCGTGTTGAGTGCGGCGCCCCCGTCCGTGGGTCCGATCGCGGGCGTTTCGCCGCGCGCTGACTTGTCACCAAGTTTGGAGCCGCCCTTACCCGCCGGCCCGCTGAGGACCTTCTTCTTGTCCTTTGCGGCTTCCTCGGCCTCCTTTTTGCGCCGGCGGAACTCGCGGCTCATCTCAGCCCCTGCATCGAGCAGCCGCTTGATCGCTGCGGGCGTCGAGGCGTGATCCAGGGCCGACTTGCCGCCCTTGTCCTTGCGGTTGATGGCGCTCGTCGCCATGAGGGGGAGCATCGTCGCGTCGTGCCCTAACTTGGCCGCGTGCATGAGGGCAGTGACGCCGTCCTTGTCCGCAGCGTCCGGGTCCGCCTGAGCCTTAAGCAGCACCTGGACCACGCGCTCGTGCGCGCCTACTGCCGCGTCCATGAGCGCCGTGAACCCACCGAGTCGCACGACCGTTGGTGTGGCCCCCGCCTGTATAAGCACCTCGATGGATGCCACGCGGCCGTGAAACGCCGCGTGCATCAGTGCCGTCGAGCCTCGCTTGTCCTGAAGGTTGACGTTTGCGCGGTGCTGCAGCAAGATGTTGGCGCACGTGGCGCCGTGCGCCGAGGAAGCGGCTGCCATCAGCGCTGAGAAGCCGTTACTCTGGCGCGCGTAGTCCACTTGCGCATGCGCCTCGCACAAGCGTGCCACAACCTTCGCGTGCCCCTGGGCACAAGCGACCATCATCGCGTTCCAGCCATTGGACATGGCGGCGTCGGCCTCTGCTCCGAGCGAGAGCAACGTCGCGACCATCTCGTCGAAGCCGTTGTACGCGGCGGCAATGACCGCGTTGTACCCATTCTCCTTGGCCAGGTTGGGATTGGCGCCGCCCTGGGTGAGCGTGCGAACCACGTTGGGGTAGCCATTGTACGCGGCCGTGATCAGGTGTGTCCAGCCGTTGCGCCTCGCGTAGTTCGGATCTGAACTCGCCTCGATGAGCGCGCGAGCTGCGCGCTCGTGCCCGTTCTCGCACGCGGTGCCCAGCGGTGTGAAACCGTCGTCGTCGGGAAGATCGAGCTCGGCCCCCGCCTCAATAAGGATGTCGACGACGTCAGTGTACCCCTCCTCCGCAGCCATCGAGAGGGCACAAGACATGCTCCTCGACTTCAAGCCCACATCCGCCCCCGCGCGCAAGAGCGCGGCTACGATCTCGACGTGCCCACGCCGACTGGCGAGCATGACAGCCGTCGTCTGCCCCGCGCTCCATGCCGCGTCCACCCGAGGGCGGCCGTTGGCGCCAATGACCTCGTCACCGCTGATGGCCTCGAGGGCTCGCTTCACTTCCTCCGTGCTGCCGTGTGCCGCGGCCCTCAGCAGCATCGAGGCCTTGCCTTCCACCGGCTTCGCTAGGTCGCGATCGGCCGCCGATGGCGAGAAGGCGCGTCGAACTGCAGCGTGCCCGCACTGCAGTGATAAGTCCCAGGGAGTCACCCCGAAGGTGTTGCGCACCTCAGCGTCCGCGTTCGCGGCGAGGAGCCGCTGACAGATGGTCGCGTCGCCTCGGCGAACGGCATAGTGCAGCGGCGTATTCGCCTGCGCGTCGCACTCGAAGACGGAGACGCCGCCATTGATGAGGGCATCAACCATCTGAGGTGTGCCTGAGCGCGCCGCCTCGTAAAGCAAGGCGCCCGCACCGCCCTCGGCAATCCGTAGAACATGCTTTGCAGGCAAGATGGCCGCCTCGATGGACGTGCTTGAAACTTCGTACAGGCCCTTGCCGCGGGCAGCGCGCACGACGCCGGTCTCCCAGCGGTAGTGAGCGTCCGACCAGACGAGCACCGGCGCGCCCGAGGCAAAGCTTGGCCGGGCACGCCCGGGATCGACGGTGGAGATCATCGCGCCAAAGACGCGCGTCGCGCGCTCGCCGAGCGAAGAGAGCAGAGTGGTCATCATCGCGGGCCATGGCTGGGTCGCGCCGCGCGAGAGGAGAAGGATAGCTGCCTTGAGTGGCGTGCGCTCCGCCTCAGGCAGCCTAGATCCCTCCTGCACCTTGAACGACGTGCGAGGCCCCGCATTTTCCTTCGCGTCGACCACCGACTTCTCGGCGGCTGTGATCTTGGCGTCCAGGTCCGGTGGCAGCGGGTCGCGCTGCAGCGCCTGCAGCAGCAGCTTGACGGCGCTCAGGTACTCTCCCGAGCGTGCCTGTAGCAGCACCGTGCGCATCATGCGTGCGGAGATCGCGCCATCGTCATCCTTCTCGCCCTCCCACTGCTTCGGATCGCCCAGTGCATCCATCACATCCTTTTGGGCGGCGAGAGCGCGCTCCGTAGCCTGCATGAAGGCGTGCGCGTGGTCAAACTCGGAGGCGCCTCGCTCGCCCGATTCGTTGCGCAGCCCGGTGAGCGACAGCAGCGCGCGCTGCGGCGCACCCGACAGGCGCAACTCGCGGATCATCATGTCGAGTACGTCGAGGTGCGCGCGCTTCATGCCGCCCACGATGTCCTCAATTGTGCGATTATTTTGATGGCAGATCACGCGCAGATCGACGACGACTCTTGAGCCCTCTACCCACGGCTGAGAGACGATCTCCAGCCCAGATCGCGGCGCGAACACCACCTCCTTTTCCATCGGCGTCTGCGAGAGAAATTCGACGTCCGCACCCGCATCGCCCAGACCCATCTTGATCTGGAAGAGCATCAGCGGTCGGTCGGGCCGCGGCTCGTCCAGCGGCCCGCGCTCGTGCGTAAAGGCCACTTGCCGGTCCGAGGTGCAACTGAGGAAGGCGAGCTCAACTCCACCCATGATGCCCTTGCTGTCGGGCTCGAAGAACTCCTTGGGCAGCATGCCGCCACTCACTACGCGATAGACGGTGCGCGGCTTTTGGAGACGGCTCAGCTTGACGACGCCAGAGTTGAGGGCATGGATCGTCGTCACGTACTGGCCATACACGCTGCCCCGTAGCACTCGCAGCGAGTAGTGCACGTACATCGGCCCCGTGTGCAGCCGGAGTGCCATCACTTCCTCGCGAATAAGCCCCGCAGCACGAGCCGGATCACTTGCCACGAAGTCTGAGAGTCGCCATCCCTGCCGTCCACCGGTTGCATCCGAGCGCCGATCGGGCAATTGCCCCACTTCCATCTCCGTTACGTACACAAACTCACGCTTCGGCGTGGTGTTGCGGACTCCGTGCGCGTGGAAGGGCGTCTCATCCCTATGCTCCCGAGCCATCGCGTTGTACACATCTGCAGACGGAGTTCCTACCAGCCGCTCGAGGTCGACTTCGCCCTCTGCGAGGGCATCGAAGCCAAACCTTACGGCACGATTGGTCATAACGTAGCGCGAGCCGAGCTCCTCCGCGGCTGCCATCGCTTTCTCCCGCTTCTTCTCCTCTTTCTTGCGGTTCTCCTCCTTCTCCTTCGCCTTCCTCCTTGCGAGTTCAGAGGGAGAGAGCCTTTTCTCCGTCTCCTTTTCCTTGTCGCTCGCGGCAGCCTCGCCGGCGGCGGCAGCGGCAGCGGCTGCTGCTGCTGCCGCACTGAGCCCAGCTGCGGAGCCTTGGCTGAACGCGCGCAGGGCTTTGCGCTTGGCGGCCTCAGCGCGTTCTGCTGCGTCGACTCTCTGCGATTTTAACCGACGGTACGCACGCTGCATGATCAGCGCGGAGAGCACCTGGCGTTGCGCATAGAGGATGGCAGCGTAAATTGGCTCACTCCGCACTTGGGAGTGCGAGCGAGTTGGGCACACGGTCGGCTCGGCACGGGTGCGAATAGCATCCTTGGCCAGTCGCTGCAGTCGCTTCATCTCTTCCGCCATCTCGGACTTCTCTTTCTTGAGCTTCTCAATCGTAGCGGACTGCGAAGATATCTCCGATTTAAGCTCGACGTGCTTACGCCTGAGGGAATCCATTTCGTCCTTGAGCGATGAAGCAGCCGTCTGCGCATTCTTCCATATGCCCGTCTCCGTGGACAAGCGCGCGCACTCTTCCTCGAGCGTATGAATGCGCTCGCGCAACTGTTCCAACTCCTTTTCCTTGGCCTCGGCCTCGAGCTTCCGATGCTCTCGAGCGCGCTCCGCGGCAGCCGCAGCTTCACGTTTCGCTTTTAAGGTCTGATCTTCCGGAGCTGCCACAGCACTACCTTTCGCAGGTGCCTTTTGAGGCGGCGGCTTTGCAGACGCGACGAGTGAGGAGGAGGTGCCCGCCTCTTTGGTGTTCGCAGCTGGCAGCTCGGGGGACGGAGCTGCTGCACGTGCCGACGCCGGTTGCACAGGCTGCGGTAGCCGCTCGCGCCGCCCTGTGCCACCTTCAGCTTCTGGCCTTGCCGCTTGCCTTGCAGTACTGGGACCATCTTTTCGCGGAGCGTCGCCACTGCCCCCCCCACCGGCCAAGCGGGCCGACTTGGAAGCGGCAGTGCCATCGGGCTTGCCGTCATCAGCAGACGGTATTGAGAGCTTCACCACCTTGGGAGCAGCACTACGGTTGCCGAGAGGGTCGTCAGCTTTGCTCAACGCTGACTTTGGCAGCAGCGCCTCTAAGGGAGCCGACGTCGGCCGCTGCCGTGGGGAGCCAGGCCGCCGCGCAGCGCCATCTACCTTGGGCGATGTGGGAAGGGCCGGCGCCTGCGGCATGCCAATCGTCCGACCGTCGCGTTGGAATGGTGAAGTGCGTCCTGTTCGGTCGGTCTTCACTCGTCGCGCCAAATAGGCCGTGGCGCGCGCTTAGTACAGGACCGGTTCAGCAACTTCGAGGGGAATGAATTAATTCACACCTCTGTTCTTTATATTCACAGGAATTTCCAGAGATGGATTCCGGACAGCCCACTCCTTGCCGCCCCGGCACCGCGGCCTCAGCGTTTGACCGGCTTTTCGCTCCCGAGCCGCTGCCGATCTCCGCGCTGCTTGTGCCGGCGTTTATCGGCGGCTTGTGCACAGTCGCTGTCCGAGCGTGCTGTTGGCTGCTCGAGCTGCTGCAGTTGCCTCTGCTTGCCGAGGTGACGGCGGCGCTCTTCCTCGTCGACTTCGTCTCTGGTGTTTTCCACGCGGCTTTAGACTATTCTGATTGCGGTAGCTTACTGCGTCATCTCATACCTACCTCGAAGGAGATGGTCCACCACGCCCGAAAGACGGATAGGCGGTATGAGGCCTCGTCAGCGTGGAGTCAGGCGATCTGGAATTTTCAGGCTCACCACTACGCACCGTTCCCTGAGCACGACGATCAGATCGTAGAGACCTCGCTCATCGCGACGCCTTTGCTTCTGACCACTTGGCTGCAATATTGGCTTCAATCTCTTGGCGTCAACCTCGGATGGCTGTATTTGACTCCGTGCCAACTGCGTGTGTGGACGATGGTACTTGTGCTCTCGTACGGCGTGCAGGTCTCGCACTTTCTCGCGCACCAGCGTGTTCACCACGGCAAGCAGTCGCTACCTCCACTGGTTGCACACCTGCAAGACCTCGGACTGATGCTGCACCCGCGAGTGCACAAGCAGCATCACGACACATTTGACTTCAACTTCTGCATCTTCAACGGCTGGGCAAACCCGATGGTTAACGCTGGCTTCCGTGTAGCACGCAAGATAGGGCTGGTGGACCCCACGGTCGTGCTGCAGCCCGAACCTGCTCTGGCAAAAGAAAAGAATCATGTACACTCAGTAAATAGAAAGTGATCTAGTCGTATCCCCTCGGCCGCTCGCGCGGTGGGCCTCGCGGTCCCTCTAGCGTGGGCGGGCGGGCGGGCGGGCGGCCTGTGGTCGGGTTCAGTCTCTGCTCTCTCTCCCGTCCCACGTGCTCGGACTCCGTAATCGAGAGTGTCGATCGTGCGGCTGGCTGAAACGTGACGCGATTTAACCGCGCGCGGGTACGGGCTACGCGGCTACGGCGGGGCATACGTAAGGTTTAAGCCAAAACCGATCGGATCGAACGTAACGTCGTTAAGCCCGAAAAGGCGGGTGTTACGTTAGTTTCTAAAGGAATTTAGTGCGGGGGCCGTTAAACCACTGTAACCAGTGAGGATCGGATCCTGCGCTCGCCGCGGGCGCGGGTGCGGCGCCGCGCCCGCGCTGGGCGGTCCTGCTCGGCCGTGTTCGAGCGAAGCGAAGTAGGTTCAAGCGTACGCGGTACCACGCGCGTTACGAATGATCCGCGGACCGGCAACGCTGTCCCCGGGCGAGTACAACGCGTCAAAGTAGAGAGTTAGAAGTAGGGCGCACACCGGCCGGGTGCCGGGGAGAGGGACCAACATAGTAGCCACATTGGAAACATACCAATCACCGACTGCAACACCCCGAACCGCCGAACGCAGCTCCAACGAGCGGAGCAACGTCTCCAAGGCGAGCGGAGGATGAAGGAACCAAGGAAGCAATACCGGTTGACGTGATTTCTGCGCATATTCACTCGCCTCTTCATGAAATTGATCCAGGACCATGAAAAGGTGGCACGCACCTCTCTGGTGCTCCAGGGGGTGGTGCTTCTGGATGAGACTCACGCTGGAAGTTTGGGCAACCCATCTCGGGCTTCGGTGCTTGGATGCACTCAATCGCACGGACACTCGGAGCTTCCAACGAAACCTCGAGGATGCAGGGCCGTTGACTGCGCGCGTGCGCGCAGCTTTCGCAAGGAGGTACGTCGGCATGGCACACAGCATCGACGCTTGCAGCGGCAGCAGATGCCCACATGGCAGTCGTGGTATTGTACATGGCATCGTACAGGGCCCACGGCATCTTGTGGGCTGCGAGCAGTGTGGAGGCGTCTGCACCATCACGCCAAGTATCTTTCCAAACCACGCGCCTCAGGCGCATCACTCGCAATTCAGGCATTCTCGCCATCCAGAATCCTAGGTTGATGTCATCATCTAGGCGACCTTTGCGTGTTGCAGCATGACCATCGAGCATGGCTTGGCAGCGACGCAAGTCTCGCGTGAAGACTGGCGAGCGAGTCAGCCAATTCAGCGCCCGCTGGTTGAGCATCAACAGAGGCCCCTTGGCGTAACCAAACGGGCCTATGCATGCATGATTATACGCATCAGTTTTAGCATCAGGTGGGACGCGTGAGCAGTTGCGATGTGGCGCCTTGGCACGGCCACGAGCCTGGGGTAGGCCATATGAGAAGCCGGTGGCTTCAAGCCGCGCTTCACGCCACGAAATCCACTCGAAGACACCCGCGTATATGGCATGCGGGAAGTGATGTAACACTGTTGCGTACGCGAGTAGCATCCTCGGCGCGATGTAGACGTCGTCGTCAGCACGGCCCACAAGGGGCGCGTCATATGTTGCCGCAAATCGCAAGAAGGCAGCTTGTTTCAGGTATGTGGACAGTGTACCTGTGAAGGCCTGCTTGCGTTGTGCATCCCCGGGGCGCCTCTTCCAGATGCGAACACCTTCGCTGATGTTGACGCGTAGCTCCAGGGCCTCTGGCACGTGTTGCCACTCAGCAGCCAAAGCTTGCGCAGAACCGACAACAAAGCGAACATGAATGCGTGTGAGCACAGTCGCAGGGACACGTGCCCAAATACATCGATGCAAGCGTCGGCGAGCGTCGTTGCCACTCATGATCCCAAGCAAGAGCAACGGCGAAGGGAGAATCGCTCGCCCATCCACGAGCAGCTCGTGATGCTGCACAGCGATGCGTGTGCGATGTTGCTCCAGCTGCGAGTGCATCGTTTCCAGCTGGTTGATCGTTGACGCACTTGGCGATCCATGCAATTCTTGGAAAGCAAAGTCCGCCGCAAACGATGTCGGAGGCGCGGCAAGCAGACGCGAAGTCGACATGTAGAATGGGGTGCCCGACAGCACGCGCCAGAATTCTGTTACGGTACCCGTAAGGCGAAAACGCGTGTGCAAAGGAAGGCCTGGAACACCCACGCACGTTAATTGGGTTTGGATTGTGTAAATGTAAATCGCACAGCACACAGATGGCGCGCGCGCGCGCGCGCACAAACATGCTCACGCGCCTCGACGCACGTGCACGCTGTAAATGTTGTGCGGAGGTGCCGCCGGAGCCGCACCACCAGCGACGGTGCTGGAGCTTCTCACAGGCTGGTGGCTGACTCTCGCGAGTGGCGAGATCAGAGTGTGGTGCTGGATGACCGACGGGCCCACTGCCGCCGCCGCGGCGGCAGCCACTGCGGCGAGGAAGGCATCCTGCGGGCCTCCAGCCGTGGCTGTCGGCGCGCTGCCCTCGTCGCACAGCTTGTAGAACATGTTGGCGGCACGCCCGTCCATGCGCTGCTTCTTCTCGAGCTTCACGGTCTCTGCTTGGAGCGCACCGAGCATCGACAGACGCCGCTGCAGGTGTTTATTCTCCTCGTGCTTCGAGTGCATCATCAGCGGGTTCGGCAGTTCAAAAAGGAACTGCGAGCGACCGGGCGTCGCTGGCAAGAGTGACTCGGCGCAGGTCGCGAAACCCGAGCTGCTCGAAGCCACTGGCATAGAACGGCTGGGCCTGCTGTTACTGCCGTTGGTGGCACACGTACGCCGAGAGCCCGCCGAGGCACTGTATGGCGCCAGCACAATCTTGGGAGCTGACCCCTTCACGTTCAGCCCGATGCTCAGGTCCAGACGCTTTTGCAGCACTTGAAGCTCATCGTCATCGTCGTCCAGGTTTTGAAGTGTGAGCCTCCGCGCTCGGCGGCCGAAGTTGGCCGTCGCGTCGCCCGGCACGGGTTTGGACCATAGCCGGCCCGGAGGCGTCGCGCTGCTGCTGGTCGTCACAGGCGCGCCCAGTGGGCGCGTGGCTGGGTATAGAGCCTGGTGCCTGCGACAGAGTGGACACCACAGGCAACGTGGCCAGTCAGCGAGCGAGAGAGACCGGGTGAATCAAGTCCTCTGGTCGTACCGCCTCTCTGCCTGCAACCACACGCGCCGCTGGAGCGCCTCTACGTCACGGAGAAGCTCGGTGTGCGCCTCGACAAAGTGGCGTGTCGCGACGGCCTGGCAGAGACCACGCACGAGGTGGGCTACCTCCGACTCGATTTCCTTATCCGTTGGTGGGGCTGACGTCGGATCGTAGCCGGACTCGAGGGACGCGACGTCGTTTAGCATGGAATTCACGCCGTCCGCCATAAGACCCAATTCACAGCCCAAAGTGGTTCCGCAAAACACCGCACATTCACACGAATGATCCAACTCTGGTGATACATGTAATCCGGGTGTCTTGCTGAGAGATGTCGCGGGAAAACGACCGCCAGGTTGTGATTCGCCCCGCGTCATTCGGCCCGCGCGACCACAGGACGGCTTTGTCAAGGTCCGTCTTGAGGGTACTCCGAGACACGCAAGCCGCATGAAGTCCATGGGCGGCGGTGGCGGCTCTACGAGCGTCAGCACCCGGAAGTACAAGCCCCCAACCGAGGAGAAGCCCAAGCGTGTGGAGAAGGCGGCCTCTCACAGCGAGATGGCCATGGCGTGGGAGGCAAATGGTCGCGACAAGAACGGCAAGCTGATCAAATATGTAGAGAAGCCGAAGGGGTGGACAAAAGAAGATATCAACCGCGCTCGCGACCGGGCGCTGGAGGAACAGCGTCGTGCAGCCGCCGGCCCTGCTATGACCGATGCGGCCGATGCTGGCGATGAGCTTGAGCCGATCCCCGCCGCCGGAGAATCGGCACACGTGTTGGCACGCACACGGATGGCCGAGTTGGCCCTCGCTCTACAGGGCCTCGACCCGATGGCTGCAGGTGCCGGCAGCAGCAGTGAGCAGGGTGGCGGTTCAACCTTAAGCCACGAACAGCTATGGACGATCGCAGAGGGGCGGCGGGCGCAGCTGGTTGAGCTTGAGTGCTTGCAAGCACTGTTCCCCGACGAGTTTTTGCTCCTGACTCCGGCGGATGCGGTCAGCGCGTTGAGGGCGCGATGCGAGGCGCTCGGGCACGATGTCGCGAGCGCAGATGCAGCCGCACTTCAAGAAGTCGCCGCACACCGTTCACTGGAATTTGTCCTCCAGCTGACTGCATATGGCGAGCGTGGGCAGGCTGCGGACGGCGAGGAGGACGGCGAGGCAGCAGCACGGCCGGCTGTCGCTCTCGTCGCGTCGATCCTGCTGCGCGTGCGCTTCCCTCCCGAGTACCCTCAGGCAGCTCCGCCGGAGGTGAGCGTGGAGGACTCGATGGTGACGACGCAGGCGCCGCTTCCACAGAACAAGGTCCTCGCCACCCTCGCCATCCTCGATGAAGGCGGGCTTGTGTGCGGCTTCCTAGCGCGCGCGGCCGAGTGCCTGCCCGACCCTTGCGTCTACGAGGCGGCGACGTGGCTCACCGAGAGTGCCTTCGACTTCGTGGGTCAGGCTTGGATCCCAGCATGAATTTAGAAATAGAATGTTCTGGTATGATCACATCGTGATCTTGAGATCACAGACTTGAAAATGATCAAGCTCTGGCGCGATCATAATTAAATGTTTGCAAGATCTAGGCGGGCGAACGGAACAGAATTCTTAAACTAATGACAGTTACTTTTGCCGCGGGTCCACTCCCCACTCCCTTCCCTACGCCTACCTGCCTACGCGGCTACGCGCTCACTTCAGAATGTGATGTACTTTTGAGCACTGGTCACCTCACGAGCCAGCCAGGCCCGGAGCGAGCCAGCTCGGCGTCGCCTTAAGCACGCGCTCACGGCTGTGCGCCTCCATGGTGAGCACCTCGAGCGCGGCCGAGGCGGCCGAATGCAAGGCCTCAGAGCCACTCTTGAGCAGCCGCACGAGGGGTTGCGTGCCGCCCGCCTTGGCAATCTGTGTCACGCCGTCGGGCTCGAAGGCGAGATTCTTGAGCGCCCGGGCCGCCGCCTCCTGCGTGGGCTCATGCCGTAATGGCAGCAGCTTGATCAATGGCGGCACGGCCCCCGCGTCGAGCATGGCGCGTCGCCCCTGCGCGTGGAGCGCGATCGAGCCGAGCAGCCCGGCAGCCGCCTCGCGCGCCTGCGCGTCGCCTCGTGAGAGCACCGCCACTATCGGACCGAGTTTGCGTGCGTCGGCGAGCTCGGCACGCACTGCAGGGTGAAGTGCGAGCGCTCGCAGGGCGGCACACGCCGGCTCTTGCACGGAGCGGTCGGTGCCTTCGCCCAGGCAGCGTAGCAGCATCGCGACGGCGCGTGCGCTCAGGAGCGCCGGCCGGTGAGCCTCGACAGTCGCCAGCGCGCCGAGGGCGTACGCCGAGGCCGCGGCAATCTCGGGTGTGCGAGATCCAAGGTGGCTGATGAGCGAGGGCAGCGCACCGAGTCTCACAAGGTCGTCCGCGGTCGTGCGGTGCATCGCGAGCGAGCGCGCGGCGCGCACGGCCGCCTTGAGCAGCGGCGAGTTGGACCCGTCCGCCGCCGCCGCCGCCGCTGCCGCCGCCGAGAGGAGTTGCACCGAGTTGGGTCGCAGCGCCACCGTCTCCCCCGAATCGAGGCGCACGTGGTAACGGCCGGTAGCGCTGTGGAAGGCGACGACGGCGCCGCGCTGGCCGTTGAGCTCGGGGCGCGCCGCCACGCCCACGATGGTCACCAGCTGCCCCTCGAGCCCCTCGGGCGCTCTCTCGGGCGCTCTCGCCGACAGGATGGTCGCGCCCGCGCCCACGCCCGCGCCCGCGCCGCCGGCGGCTGCGGCCATACCTGCGGCGATCAAAGCTTCGCTCAGCTCACTGCCGCCGCCGCCGCCGCCGCCGCTGCCGCCGCCGCCGCCCATCCCAGCAGCGCTCGTGGCCGCGTCACCACCGCCTCCCCCCCCCGGCTGCAGGGCGTCCACCAATGCCATCATGCCGCCTGCCTCGGCAAACTCATTGGCGGCGCGCGCGCTCGTTTCGCCATCGGAGCTAGCGAGGGCGGCGATGGCGCGGCACACCGCCTCGCGCAGCGTGGCTGGTGAGCGTCGTCGCTGCAGCCGCATGGCGAGGTATGCCGAGACCGAGTGGTCGATGAGCGATGTCCGCGCCACGTCGTCGGCCGCCAGGTTGGTAGTCGCGCGTGCCGCCTGCTCCGCCTCGCGCTCGCCGCCGGTGTTCAGCACTCCCGCGAGTGCGCCCGCGCCACCAGAGGCAAGGATGATCGTGCGGTGCGCGCCGTCGAGGGCGAGGATCGAGACCGCGCCCGCCGCCACGCGAACAACACGCGGCTCCTTGTGAGCGAGTAACGCCACAAGGGGCCTTGCACCATTGGCCTTGTGCACAGCCGCTCGCGCGCGACCACCGATGGCGAGCTTCCAAATGGCGTCCGCAGCAGCCTCAAGCACGGCCGGATCGACGCTCGAGAGGAGCGACAGGAGGAATGGCACATCGCTCTCATCGTGCGAAGCCGTGGCATTCGAGGCCAGCGCGCGCGCCCTTGGGTCGGCGGAGGCGGCAAGCGTCTCCGAGAGCGTGGAGCCGCGCGCGGGTGCAAGCGCCTGCCGCTCCTGCGCCATGATGGTTGAAAAGAGCGCCACATCATCGTCGTAGTCTTGTGGCATGGCTGCCTGGAACCCAGCCAAGTGTGCAAAGACGCCCTGAACCAACTCCTGAACCTTGAAAAACTCGCTGGATTCCTGGATGGAGTTGACCTCTGGGGTGCAAGTTTTTCTGGACGAGGAATCCGCATATTCCGCCCACGAAGGCGCTACCTACGAGAGGTTCACGTACACTCGACTCTGCTTGATTGAAAATTGTCTAGCCCAGACCTAGACCAGTGCCGCACCGCGCCGTTTACCGTAAATATCCTCCGACTCCGGTCTTCGAACATCGAAGCTCACGTACAGTACTTTGTTGAAACACCGAATTTTGTCCATACCATAGGGTAACTACCTAGTCATGTACCTAGTGTCGAAACCCTCCCCCAAGGTCAAAATCTAGCGCACCACTTTGTTGAAACATACCAGGGGTTGAAACATACCAGGGGGTCTCTCCATTCTCCTGTCCAAGGACGACATGGTCAATGGGATATGGGTCTCGTCTTGGGTGGGAAATGCAAGGGGCGCTGTGGGTCCCCCATATCCTGAGCGAATTGCGTGACAGCGATACACTCTGACATTTATGTCTTACGTATGCGTCTATCCTCTATCCTCGGCATGCAGCCCACAGCGAGGGACTGTGCTGAAAAGTGAAATCAGTATACTCGACTGATGAAATCAGATGGCGACACATGGTTGCCATCACCCCCGCCTCACCTGCTTTTCAAGCAAGCTTCAATGAGCAGATCAAGCACATCATCAGGAAACTTCATGCTGTATTTGTTCAGCCACAGCAGCAGCAAGACGAATCGCTGTGTGCTATGATTGAACATCAAATGATCTTTGCGAGACCAACTGACCAGATCCCAGACTTTGATCGTCTTGTCGCGCGATCCGGAGACAATCTTAGTCCCATCCGGGGAAAACGCCACCGACCTGACGACGTCGCTGTGGGCGTTCGTCTTCTCGCTCAACAGCTCCAGTTTGCCTGCCAGACAAGCCAACAAGCGTCAGTTTTGGCCGAGGGGAAATTTTGAGGACTCCGGCGCACCCGAATCCCAGACTTTGATCGTCGCGCCCCGCGATCCCGACACAATCTTGGTCCCGTCTGGGGAAAACGCCACCGACATGACCATGGAGTTGATGTGGTCGCTGTGGGCGTTCGTCTTCTCGCTCAGCAGCTCCAGTTTGGCTGCCAGGCTAGCCAGCAGGCGTCAGTTTTGGACAAGGAGGGCGATTTTGAGGGCTCAGGCGCACCCGAATCCCAGACTTTGATCGTCTTGTCGTACGATCCGGACACGATCTTGGTCCCGTCCGGGGAAAACGCCACCGACATGATGACGTCGCTGTGGGCGTTGGTCTTCTCGCTCAGCATCTCCAGCTTGCCTGCCAGACAATCCAACATGCATCAGTTTTGGCCGAGGAGGTGCGATTTTGGGCTCGCGCGGCGCACCCGATTCCCAGACTTTGATCGTCTTGTCCTCCGATCCGGACACAATCTTGGTCCCGTCCGGGGAAAACGCGACCGACCAGATCAAGCCGCTGTGGGCATTGGTCTTCTCGCTCAACAGCTTCAGTTTGTCTGCCAGACAAGCCAACATGCGTCAGTTTTGGCCAAGGAGGGGCGATTTGAGGGCTCTGGCGCACCCGAATCCCAGACTTTAATCGTCTTGTCGAACGATCCCGACAAGATCTTGGTCCCGTCCGGGGAAAACGCCACCGAAATGATGGTGTTGCTGTGGGCGTTCGTCTTCTCGCTCAGCATCTCCAGCTTTCCTGCCAGGCAATCCAACATGCATCAGTTTTGGCCAAGGAGGGGCGATTTTGAGCTCGCGCGGCGCACCCGAATCCCAGACTTTGATCGTCCCGTCAACCGATCCGGACACAATCTTGGTCCCGTCCGGGGAAAACGCCACCGACGTGATGGTCTTGCTGTGCGCGTTCGTCTTCTCGCTCAGCATCTCCAGCTTTCCTGCCAGGCAATCCAACATGCATCAGATTTGGCCAAGGAGGGGCGATTTTGAGCTCGCGGCGCACCCGAATCCAGGACTTTGATCTTCCCGTCGTTCGATCCCGACACAATCTTGGTTCCGTCCGGGGAAAACGCCACCGAAATGATGGACTCGCTGTGGGCGTTTGACTTCTCCGCTACACAATTGATGAGCAATGCGAACATCCCTGCGAACAAGAGACGTGTGTGTTTCGGCAGCATGGAGATATGGGACCACGAGCGGCTGCAAGCTCGAAAGGCGCGTGATGGGTCTCGACGCAGGCATGCAACAGCCCACAGCATGCCGGAAGTATGAGGGCCGATCGCGTGCGGCGTGTGGCTCCGAAGCTCATCGCGAACGGAGAGTTGCATATGCCCTCCGATCGAGAGAGAGGCAGCCCAGCTCGGGGCCTCATGATTGGTCAGTCACGTGGCAGCGAAAAGCACGCGGGGGTGGAGAGGAGGGAGGCGTACTGGTCGGCGGCGGCGCGCGACTGCGGAAAGGCACGCGAAAAAAATCACAGTCATGAGAGAGACAAAAGGGAGACGCATGTGTGCTCCCGGAATACCAGCAGGGCACAATGGAGGAAAGCACTGAGCGGACTCGATGGATACCGTGTGCGAGGGCGGTGCGGCGCACACGTTGAGCACGACGAGCAACGGAACGTGCACGCGCGCACCGCCTTGCGCACTCCTGTGAGTCTCCTGTTGCCTTCTTGTGCGCACGCGGCTCACTATGAATTTGGAAGCAGGGGTTCCCTTATTTGCAGGCGAGTCGGCAGCGTCGAGCAAAAGCAAGCAAGCATGCAGTCGTCGCATCGTTCATGTTAAAACACGATTGGACGAGAGGTGCTGTGTTAAGGTGCTGAGTGTGCATACTGAACTCAGATCTCATACTAACTGTACATTTGTACATGTAGGAATTTAACTCGTTACGTTACTCGTTATTAGAAACATTGACACATCTAGGTACTAGGAGGATTGCACATGATAGCAGATGGGAATGCGGCGTATCACCTCGTTGCTCGTTTCGAACTCAACACGAAATCTCCCGTACATCACTTGAAGCTCTCACCTCTCAGGGGTGACGGGGGTTTCCTATACAAATTGGGAGGGTTTTCCTATACAATACGTATCCTGATGTATCCTGCATGTATCCTGCATGTATCTTGCATGTATTCTGATGTGTCCCGTTCAAATACATCAAGATACATCAAGATACATCGAGATACAACAAGATACATTTGTATCTGTCACTTTGGCCATCAAAGAAAATGTATCTTACCTAGGGATATGTATCCTTCTTTACGATACATTCAGGATACATT
>Ga0210248_101106_pt1 | contig 21952 bp, 19 predicted proteins | sample ChrtobMetP3_32mM_FD_155493 | JGI IMG/M metagenome (GOLD analysis project Ga0210248, IMG submission 155493) | Chrysochromulina tobin associated microbial communities from unialgal haptophyte culture, Seattle, Washington, United States - P3_32mM | ecosystem: Host-associated > Algae > Haptophytes >...
TACATTTGAGATACATCAGGATACACTCGAGATACGTGTATCCTTCAGGATACACTCAGGATACACTCAGGATACATCAGGATACGTATCTGATAGGAAACTGTACCCAAACACGATAGGAAACTGACCCGCACCGGGGGATAGTCTGTGTGTGAATCCAGAAAGAATGCCTCCCCCTACCCCTTTGGGTCAATCACTGAGTTCACAATCAGGTGGTTGGGATAGTGAGTTGTGAAGCAAGGAGTGAAGCCAGAAAGAATACCTCCCCCTGGTCCCCCCTCCGGGTCAAATTCTCGAAATAGAAAAAAAATTAGCGCATACGTCCAGCCAGCATCGATTCCATCTTGCAGCATTTCATGTGTGTGGTTTTAATCCTGGGACTTCTCTGAAAAAGTCGCCGCCCGAAAACCTCGAGGTTAAACCTGAAGGAAATAGCAAATACGACGCTCGTCGCGGTTCGTTTCGGAAAATGGAACCTTTAAGTCAACCGATATCTTGATTGCCGTCATGATGCGATGAGGATGCGTCAACGTTCGCTTAAACATACCCGCGCGGGTTCCACTTACGCACCCCTGTTCAGTACGCTGAGCCGCGCCCCGGCGCCCCGCTTTTTCAGCGTGCTCAATCCTCAGCGATGATCAAAGCACAAAGAGGTCCGCCAGATCGGCGAGCGCCTGCAGGTCCTCCGTGAATTCAATCCTCATCAAAGAGGTCGGCCAGATCGGCGAGCGCCTGCAGGTCCTCCGTGAATTCAATCCTCATCAAAGAGGTCGGCCAGATCGGCGAGCGCCTGCAGGTCCTCCGTCTCTCCAGCACCGATGCCCTCGTTGTCCGCGTCTGCGTCCGCGCTCGCCTCACCATCCCCGAGCGGGCCAAGGCCAAGGCCCTCGAGTTTCAAGGCCGCCGCCCTTGCGAGCTCCTCCGGTGCCATGGCCTTCGAGGTCACATCTCCCCTTGCAGGCGATCGACTCCCGTCCTGCGACGGCGAGCCGAGCTTCGGGGTCGTCGGCGGCGAGAACGTGAGCCAGTTGCCCTCGCCATCGTCCGCCAAGTTGAGTGGAATCTCGATGGATCGCTCGGCGTCGGTCTTGCCCACGACCTCGACCAGCGCCACGTTGAGGTACGGGTTCCCTAGCGCGAGAGAACAAATGGAGCGAAGGTGCGCCACGGCTGGCAACAACTCCCACCCTCTCTCCAGGCACAGCCACGCCGCAATGACGACGCCCGAGCGGTTCCGACCCGCCTGGCAGTTGACATGGACGACGGCGCCCGCAGCCTGCCACTCGCGGAGGACGACCAGGCTCTCGCGAATCTGCTCGGCCCATAGAAAGCACGCCGCCTCCACGTCTTCCATTTGCTCGTGTTGCAGGTCCACCATTGGGACCGTCACCGTCGTCAGCTCGGCCACCTCTGGCAGCGCACGCACGCACTCGTTGGCGACATTGAGCCGGTGGGTGATGCCATAGGCCTTTAGGACATCGCAGCGAGCCGCTCCATGCACGTTGCCCCAGTAGAGGCCCAGCGTGCCAGGCCTTCCGTCCTCATCCACAACCTTGATAGGCGCATGTAGCGTGGCGCCCTTGGGGCCCCACAGCGCAGTCGGCATGGCGGGCGCCAAGCCGAAGGCGGCGTCGACGGCGCGCATGATACTGCCCGTATACTTCCAGCCCGTGCTCGCGTCGGCGCGCACGGCCGTGCACGTGTCACGGAAGTCGACGATGACTTGCCGCAATGCCGTGCGTGCCGCATCCGGGTTGGCTTCGGCGTCCGCCCTGCCCTCAGCTCCCAATCCATCGAGCCAAGCCTCGACGACATCTTTCGCTGGCGCGAATGCACTATACCTAACCAACCATGCTGGCGACGATGCCGATGCTTGCATCTGTGCGTGTCGAGCGTCTCGAGCCAATCGGTTCTAGCAGCAATTCCGCAATCAAAGTTGCCCAGAACGGCTCTCTTTCACAAATGTCAAGTGTCAAGTCAAGTCAAGTCAAATCAAGTCCTTTAGGTTGTCTGTTGTTTATGTAGTGCCTTGACTTGACTCAACAAAAGTAACACCATGCTCTTGAACTTACACGCGCACCTCGAGACGGGACGCCGTCTTGGTCGGCAAGGGCCCCCCACGCTGCAGCTGCAGCTTGAGCTTGACGGCCTGGCTCATGTTCGAGAGCGAGCCGCGCACGCTAGCGAGCGGACGAAGCACCTGCTCGCCGTTGCTGGTCGACGCCACCGCGCTCGTCAACCGCCGACGTGAGCCCGGCTCCTGCAGCACCCGCCCGTTCGTCGCCATCGAAGCTACGGGCAAGCTACCCACGGGCAACGGATGCGACGACCGCCGTTTGGGAGCTGCCTGACGTTGGCTGCTGTTGCCGCTGCGGCTCCGGCTGCTCTGGATCACTTCGCTGCTCGACTTCTCGCTGCGTGCACTCCTAACCGGCCGTCGGGCGCCCGCAGTACTCGCCTCGGCGCCCGCGACGGCGCTGTTCCCTCCACTTCCCGCGCCGCTCGCACCACCATCAGTTGCTCTGCTGTGCTGGGAGGCGGTGGCATGGCGACGTGGCGATTCAGGCCGGATCGCCGAAAAGGTACTCGTCAGAGACGTGCTCGGCTGCACTTCCGCCGGCGCCACGCCTTCGGAACCTGCGCGGGCACTCGGCGCGCCAGCGGCTGCCGCCAGTGCGGTCGCATGATAGCTCGACACAGCGCTCAGGGATTCGTCCACGCGCTCATCGGGCACGAAGACGGAATAGTGCGACGTGCCGTTGTAGTGCAAGTGCACGCGCGGGGCCTTGGGCTCGCGCTCGCTCACCCGGCGACCGACGAGCGCGTGCCGGCGAGCGTACCGTTGCCGCTCGCCGCTGCCGCCGCCGCTGCCGCTGCTGCTGCTGCTGTCGCTGCTGCTGCTGCTGCGACCGCTGTTGCGACTGCTGCTGCCGAACACAGGCTCGTAGACGCAAGTGCACACGTCGAACATCTCGGTAAGCGCATACAGCTCGATGATTCCGCCCCATTCGCCATCCGCCTTCAGCCGTGCAACGTAGTTCTCGAGCGACTCCTCAGTCTCAAGCATGATCCACTCGGCCAGGGTCAGTTCGGCACATTTCGTCTCGCTCGCGCGGGCCTGCACCCATTCCATGATCGCTGCACGCATGTGCGTGGCCGTTGAAAGACTGCCGTTGAGGCCGAGCCGCTTGAGCTCGCGGAGGGCAGCGGTGAACAAGCAATTCCCATCCATCGGCACCGGATCGACGCGCCCTGTGAGCTCGGGAGGCTCAGACGATGTGGAGGGTGCTGCAGAAGTGTCGGCTGTGTTCTCGTTCTCCACTGGCGACATGGTTCCCAGTGTTTGGACACAGGTTGAAAGAGCGAGGTCGCAGCCGCTTCAATGGCGAATGAGCTGAGACAGAAGCGAGAGCGGAGAGCAGAACCCCAAAATATCGAATCGAGCAGAGAGACTTGTAGATCCACCTTTCTAGTGAACGTGCCCCTCTCCTCAAGGAGCCCTGCGTTGCGTTCACGTTCACGTTCACGTTCACGTTAATTTGCCATCGCGGCAAGACGCACGGCCACAAGTCCCGTGGAGACACACCGCACAGGAGCCCTGCCCCAGATGTGTTGAATACCATACACTCTACGGGGTAGACCGTACCTGACTCATCACACGACTCCCTGTTACCGTATTAGGAAAGGACTCCCAGTATGGAAGGATCGTGTGTGGAATGTGCTGTGAGATGAGTGGCCCGGAGCGGTCCTCACGGCGTCAGTGAATTCAGCAGTCGTGCACTGCACCTTACAAGGGTTCATCGCCCGGCTGGTTGTGAGAGCCGATAAAGCTTTAAAGGCCGGAGAGCCGTCTGGAACTATCGAGTCCATGACGTCTACAACGCCACTCACGAAGATGCGTCTCTGAACCAGCATCACAACAACAGCATGTACAGTTTTTCGCTTCTCCCAAGGCTTCTCCACGAGGTGAATGCGGAACATGGCGGTAACGGAAATGTCCTTCGCGACAGCCCAGCGGACCTCGAGACTCAGGGTCGAGACTCCCGCCCGAGCGCTGGGGCTCAGGGCAGGGCCCCCCAAAGTTTGTGCGCGGCAAATCGACCCCCGCGTCGCGGCGTGCCGAGCAGGAATCCGAAAAGGCTCGGGTTCTAACTTCACAGTCTTGAGAGTCACTCCGGCGTGACTTCGGAGTTTGAGCGTGTGGTGCGACCCCGCGGGTCAGGCGCTGCGAACATGCTGGCGGGGTCTCTGCCGTTCTATGGTGTGTCGGCCCGCTCCGCATGCCGCTCCGCCGGCGGCCGCGCCCCGGGGCTGGCGGCTTTCCGCAAACCCTGAGCATCGGAGCATCGGTGATCGATTCTTGATGTGTGAAGTGGCCTTTGGGGATGTAGCAACGTTTACACCAGAATTCCACATGCGTCATATAATTACTTCGTGAACGAGCGGACCACGACCGCGCGCGCGCTCAGCATGAATGCACATACACACGTAGCACATAAATCGTCCAGCACACGGCACGAGGTCAGCTTCTCAGCCCGTGTACCATGCGCCGCGCCGTAGCGGCCCGCTGCGGGCCCCAGCCGACCGGCGTCTCAGTAGTCGCCGGCCTTGCCCGAACCCATCTGGTCCGCGAGCGCCTGCACGTGCGTCGTAAACTCCTGCCACTTGACAAAGGGGTCCGGATCGCCCGGCTTTTTGGGCACGCGCGAGAGGTACGGATCGGTGAGTTCTTTGAACTCGGCCGTCGTGCACTCCAGCTCGTTCCATTGGTTGCCGAGTGAGTAGGCCAGGCCCTTTTGGAACTCTTTGATGGGAACCCTGCGAAGAGCGTGTTCGAGCCGTTGGACGTGAGTGCAGTGATGCGAGGACGATGCGAGAACCCATGGCAGTGCCGAGGGGCTACGAGGCTGGGATCCACGCTCGGCGCGGGCGGCGTTCGATGGGCGGCTACTCACATCCCGCGGTTGTGCAGGTCACAAGCGTTCATCAGCAAGCGCAGGTCAAGGCGCCGTGCACGCACGATCGTCGCGAGGCGGACCCAGATGGATTCACCCTCCGCGAGGCCCTCGTTAGACAGCGTAGAAACGTCGCCGGGCAGGTCCCACGGTCCAGGAGCGGGGATGCCCTTCGGCATGGTGCTGCAAACCACGGACTGGAAAGGAGCGCCCTCGTTTCGGAGAGCGAAGTTTGGTTTTGGCCGGCGCGCCTCATCGGGCACGAAGTGAAATTTCGTTCTTCGGGAGTTCTTCGGGCCGACGGGCCGACGGCGATACGTTACTCGGTAGTTGCATGCGCATGCCATACTGTATGAGAACTTTACCTGCTGTACGACCTCAATCACTCTACCGAACCTACCCTTGGAACCTACCAATGTAGATGCGGTCGGCTCCGGGGCTGCGGCCGTTGAGTCGGCCGCGGATTCGGTCGTCTCGCAGTCGCGCGGGTGCGTTGGTGGGTTGGGATGGTTGTGAGGTTCGGCTGACTGTGTGTCCCGTGTTTGTCCCGTGTCCCGTGTCCCGTGTTAGTCCCGTGTGTGTCCCGGCTCCCCTCGGTGTCCAAAAATAGCCCCCCAATCCGACCTAACGCTTTCAACAGCCTTGTCTGGTACCCCCGTCATCGCAGCGATGCTCTCAGGGCTCGTTCGACACGACCTGGTGATCCGCTGCCACCCTCGCTCATGGTTTTATTCTATACTTTTTACCAATGTAGATGCAATGTGTAGATGTACGGGTATCCGCAATCATGCTGGATTTAAGCTGGATGACCCGACCAACAACGCGAGCGAGCGCAGCCGTCGGCGTTGCTGCGACTTAATCGAACGTCGTGCAAGTCGAAGTGCCATCCGCACATATATTGCGGTTTCACACGCCCAGACACCGCCACAACAAACCGCTTACAATCAGGGCTTACATGTACAATGTTACAAACCGCGGCCGCACTCTGTTGAAGAGTTGTTGACGAAGGTCAAAGAGACGAAGCACGCGACTCCTCGTCCTCCTCATCCACTTTGCATGGCACATCATTCACAACCGCGGGGCCAGGCCAGATCTGCTGCACCACCTCAGTAGCTGCTAGCTCTGCCCCTGGACAAATCCCTGTTGATAACGCTAACATCATTATTGCACGGTAAGTAAGTAAGTAAGTAAGTAAGTAAGTAAGTAAATAAATAAAAAACACCCACACGCCTGCCGGTAGCGCACACGTTGCGAGGGGTACCCACGGCATACGAAGCGTGGCGGTGGTAAAGGTCAACAGCCCGGCAGAGTGTCGGAACCTGAAGTAATCAGGGTCTTACAACAGTCTGACATCGAGGAACCATTCGACCTCAGCGGAAAACCACGGTTCCGATCTCTCTCGTGAGACATCGAAGCCTGGCTCTCTCGGCTTCCCTCCCAGGCCTTGGGCTCTCGATTGCGCAGGCGTTCCAACCACTGCTGATCCGTCTCGTTCTCTTGTTCCTGCAGATGTTGAGCCGCTTATCGTCGGTCTGCAGGCGTGATTGCACTGCGCCTCACGCGTGATTGCACTGCGCCTCACGCGTGATTGCTTGACGCCTAGCCCGTGACCCGTGAAACTATGACGCCCTACCATGGAGTCCCTCACCAGAACCAACCAAACCCCTCGGCCATGCCCCAGTGGCGGTGCGTATTGTGTATGGCACAAGGGTTCCAGTTCCGCGGATGTCCGCGTATGTCCGGTGCCCATGCATGTACGTTGTTGTCGGGATTTGGACATCCGGGGCGGTGCCGGCATGGTCGTGGTGCGGATTTGCATCGACGACCATCTGGACAGAGTACGATGGCCGCTTCGAGGTCACAACTCCATCAACTTGGTGATGCCACCAAAGTGATCCACGCCCGGCAGCACCACACTCTGTGTTTGCGCTCTTGTGAGCGATGTCGGCCTTCTTGTGAGGGCCCCCGCTGGCGACGACGGCGCGGGCTCCACGTCTTCGGTCCCACCATACTTACGGATCAACTCTCCATCGTCCCAATTTTCGGGAGGCGGCGGTGACGGCTCGCGCGGCGCCTTCGAGCGCCATTGCCGCCTGGCCATCTCGATGGCGAGATCTTCGGGCACGTCAGGGATCAAAGTCATCACGCAGTACTGCGCGAGGAGCAGCAGGTGCTCAAGCACGATCAGGAAGAGGAACTTGTTAGACTCGTTGACCTCGATGAGCCCCAGGAAGCGGAAAGGCAGCAGGCGCTCCAGCGTCGTCTCGGTGACGTTGATCAGCCCTAGGTTTGTCAGCACGCCCAGCGCCGCCAGCAGTCGCAGCACAGTCTGCCAAGCGCCGATGTCCTCGGCGCGCATGTAGGGTGGTCGGCGTGTGTTCTTCACCATCTTAAAAGCATCTGTTCGAAGCTCGAAGTAGAACGAGGTCCAGAGCAGGGCCGAGGCGAGTGGAAAGGCAGGCGCGAAGAGCACCACGTAGCCAAGCTGCAGCAGGATGTTTGAGAACTCGGAGAAGACCCCTTCGTGGGGCTCGAGCTTCGCCTGCTTCTCGTACACCGTCATCTTCTTGATGACGACCTCCTCACCTGTGGCAGCCGTGTGGGCTTCGGCCTGCTTGGCGGTGGACACGCCCATAAAGAATTTCCCAATGAATTTCAGCTGGTCGCACGTCGTCTCCTCTTTCTTCGTCTGCGCCGCGAACATCACGAACTCCTCCTGCGCCGTCCGGAGCTTCGCATTCGCCCATGGCGTGACGAACTCCAAGACCTTACCCGTCGCCATCGCTGAGATGACGACTGCGGTGATGTAGAGCGACAGCTCGTTCATGCAGTACGGATTGACGCCGCCATAGATCGCCTCGATTTCCTCCTCGCTCTCGTCAAAGTGCTGCTTGTCGTGGCAATACTCCGGGATGCCCGTCGCCCACGATAGCAAGTCGATCTCATTCGCCTTTATGAACGCGATGTAGTAGAGCGCCACGTACGAATTCACAAATTGAAAGAACATCGTCTTCACGATGAGCGCATCGTCGAAGTCGGACTGCGTGCGGTGATTCTCCCACTCGGTCAAGTGCCGCGCCGCTTTTGCGTACAGCATGTTGCTCAGCGAGATGAAAAGGCCGTTGAGTGCGCCGCCTACAACAGAGCCGAGCTTCACGCCGTAGCTGGCGACGGTGAGCTCAGAGGTGTCGCTCGCGAAGAGCACGTAAAAGGAGACCATGACCGACGACTTGTACGCGAGGATCGCACCTGTCGCCACCACGACGGCCATCAGAAAGGGCAGCACTAGCAAGTATGACGTGATCTCCCGTGATCTCCGTTCCGAGTGCAGAAACCTTTTGTTCAGGGGTGCCTTGTCGACGTGCTCCTCATCTTGGTCCAGGGCGACCCAGTAGCCTTCGTCTGAGTAGAAGCCGCGCTCCTCCTCGCCGTCGAATGCCAGCCTCGGCCGCTCTGTCTCCCTAAAGTCGGACACATTCCAGTGTGCTGCAAGCCGCGCCTCGGTGCGTCTCCACATCTTGCAGAAGTAGGTGATCCAGACGAGCATCATGATGGAGTAGAAGGGCGTGAACGGGTTGTCGTTGGAGCCCTCAAACCAGACGAGAGAGACGATGAAGAGCAGCATGCCCACAACGCCAGGGTAAAAGAGCGCGTTCGTGAGCTCTTGCATGAAGGCGAAGTACATTGCGATCTCCTCACCGTAGTAATCGCGGACTTTGTCGAGCGGCTGCTCAACCGTGAGCTTTAACGGCGCCCAAACCCAGATGCGTTCGAGCTCCTCCAGCTTGCCAGTGATCTCGTGCATGGGCACGATTTCCGTGAGAACTTTTGTCTCCAGCAGATCTTTGAGGTTGAGGCCACACCCACCCTCCCAATTTGAGGCCGCCCCCACGCTGCCGTCAGCGTCGGACGCGGCCATCATCTTCTTGATAGCCGCGTCCGACATGTCGAGTTTCAGCATCTTGACCATTGCCTTCAACTCAGCAAATGACAGGTGGCCCGACTTGTCCGTCTCAATCTTGAAGGCATGTTGGGGCAGTTCGAGAAGCGTCTGCAATAGCTGGATGCGCTCAAGCGAGCTGAAAAAGGACGTGGGGCTGTCCGGCTCGAATCGCTCCTTCTCTCCGACCTTGAAGTCCGTGTAGCCCTGCAGGCTGCCGTCTTTCTTATCCTTCTTGAGCCGCTTCTCCATAGTCAGGTGCTCGGCTATCTTTTCGAGGAGCCCGTCGGGCGCTGACAGCATGAGTAGCTTCTCATCTTGATCGCGAGAGATACTGGCAACAACCTCAATCCCGACGGAGCGTGCGCGTGCAACGATAGCGTCGCGCTGCTTCATTACGTCGCCACTGTCCGTATCGAGCGGGAAGATGAGGACGAGGTCAAAATGCGGCTGCCCGGAGCGCGGGGCTGCCATCGGTTCAAGCTCATCCACGAGAGCGGCATATTCCTTGGAATGGCAGCATCGGCAACAGCACTCCATCGACGAGAAGGACCGCCCTCGACCGGACAACTGTGCACGTGTCTCTTTTGGGTCGACTTTGGGGCCTAATTAAAAGTTCTTTTCTGTTTGACTCGGCTGGAGACAACTCTTCCTGATCACCAACGCCCGTCGCAATCCGTGTCCGTCTTTTTGACGAGACAGAGCGCAACGGCACTTCGAGGTCCAACGAATCAATAACGCCCGCCCGTGTGACAATGGACAGTGCCGACGACGCTGCAGCGGCTTTTGCCTACGAGAGCCTCAAGGCCGACGATGCGCGCACCGTGTGGGCTCGCGTCCAATCTGCCAAGACGCAGCGGCATCAAGCCCGCCAGCGGCGTGCCCAGCGTCGGCATCGGTCACCGCTGCCGGATTCGCTTGCCAGCACGATCGCATTCATCAACGCGCACAATGAGACTGTCACAGGCAAGCGTGCCCTGAGCGTGGGAATCGAGCCGAAGGATCTGGCTGCGCTCTTCATGCAGCTCTCGCCTGCAAAGGAGAATGGGGTAGTGGAGCGGCCCACCAAGCGGCGGTGCATCAGCGTGACGGAGCTTGACATGGAGACCCTCACCCTTTCCTCGCCACCCGCGCATCGGCACCGCGTCCAGGCGGTCTGCGGCATAGTGCGGCCGGTGCGGCCTGCGTGTGTGATGCTCCCGGGCGAGGCTGCCGACGTGCTCACGGAGTGCGGCTCGCCGTGGTCACCCGGCAGCGACTCCGCCATCCGCATCAGTTCTAGCATCGAAGCGACTATCACGAGCATCGAAGCCGCCCTCGGCTACTATTAGATCTGCATGCTGGCACAGTTGGGCCGTCGCGCGGTGCAACTGGGCCGGGCACCAAATTAGCACGTGTGTGTGAGGGACTACTGTACTGTACCGCTTCGGTACATAGCTTTACGGCGGCGGAGAAGTCTCGCACGCACCCCTCGGGCGCGCCGGCACTTCCGCACACTGAAGAGGACAATAGTATAAGATTTTTTAGTAAATATACATCATGGGCATGATCATGGGTCATTTACTCATGATCATTATGATCAATGATACAATGATGATAAGATATCGGGACCCTCGCGATTCTCGGCCGATCTCCCAATGCGATCTCCCCCAGCGATCGGGGTGCGCGAGCTGACGAGCTGTCAGCCGCGGCCCGCGCGCGGTCCCTGCGCGGTGCGGATCACAGCGCCCACGACCCAGGCGAGGTCCGAATGCGGTCGCCGCAGCACGTCGCTCGTTCCTTGCAACCCTTTCGTGTTCTAACCATCGCCACCCAACGACCGACGCGGCACTCGTCACTCATCAGCGCTGGAGTGCTTCGTCAGTGCTTCGTCAGTGCTGGGTCGCGTCGTCACTCGTCAGTGCTGGAGTACACACCGACGCCCGTGCGAGTCACCCGAGAGGCGATCTCCCTCAGATCTCCCTTTCTGCGCTCCCCTGCTCCCTCACACACTCACGAGGCGCCAGAGTGACGGCCTGAGGAGGAGTAGCCCGAGGGTCGACTCGAGGCGCCTTCGTGCGTGAGAAGGATGAGGGCGATGGAGCGGTCGTCTACATGAGTGGTCTTCGCCTCGCCGCTCGCTTGTATCTGCTCAATGTGTTCGAGGACCGCCGCGCATGCCGCCGCCGCCGCCGTGGCGCTGCTGCCGCTGCTGCCGCCGCTGCCGGCGCCGGCGCCTCCGAGGATGCCGTCACCCTCGCTCACCCTCATCGAGTGTGCGGCGATCGCGGCCACGACGATGTCGACTACCTGTTGGTTGCTCAGAAGGTCCCAGATACCATCGGAGGCGACGAGGGCGAAGAGCACCGCGCTCGAGAGGCGCACGTGACGAAGCCCGGGCACGGCCGAGATCGCATCTCCCTTGTGGAAGGGGGAGTCGCCCAGGGAGCGAGTGACCTTGAGCCCGCCCTCGGCCTCGGGCACGAAGACATGTCCCGCCATCGAGTCGATTCCGGTGCTGCCCCCCTTGGCGATAAGTCGCAAGCGCTCGAACTCATCCGCGGTGTTGTGGTCACTCGTGAGCGCCATCGCCACGGGAGCGCCGCCGGCTGCCGGCTCGACAGCGAGGACGGCACGCGAGTCGCCCACCCATGCGACAAGCAGCCCTCCCGGGTGCAGCACCAACGCCGTCGCGGTCGTGCCGCCCTCCTGGGGCAGTGAAAGCGTGAGCTCTTCGCCGATCTCCGCCTCCATCTTCTCCTTCAGGCTGATCACCTTGTCGGCGACTCGCTTCTTGTAGACGGCCTCGCACTTACGCTGGTGTGCGAGGAAGCTCTCGGTCGCTGCCAGCGCGAGGGCGCTGCCAGGCGTGGCCGGGTCCGCCAGCGGCTCGACATCCACGCTCATGCCGCCGCCTCGAAGTTCTGCGGTGGCCGCGTCGGGCCGGTCGGGCAGGTCCGCCTCGAGCTTTCCGGCCACGCGCTTCCACAGGTCGGAACTGATATGGCGCGCGGCTGCCTCGGCGTGCTGGATGCCGTCCGCATTCGCGTGCACGCTGTGGCCGTCGCAGATTGCGCACACGAAGCCCGAGCTCCCATGCGTGACGGCCACGAAGCGGTCCTGATCCTTGTTCGTCGGGCGCGTGAGCGCGGCATACGTGACGCGCAACCGGCTCTTGCCATTGCGCAGCGTGCAGGCACCCTCGAGCGCGCCGCTCATCTGCAGCGGCGCGCTGACGAGGCTGAATCGACGCCGAGTTGGGGACGGAGGGGTCGACCCTTCGGGGGACGGTCCAGACGTGTGTCTGACGCCGGCGATTGTGTCTGGACTCGATTGGCCACGGCCAGTCCCGCCGCGGTTCTCGGCGTCCATAGAGACTCTGCAACCCATTTTGCGATGTAGCAGGAAACTTCGTTAGGAATCCTAGCACCAAACTGAAACTTGCACGCAAGGAAACACCAAAATAATGCTCGATAAAATTCTTCCCCACCCCCGTTGGAACACCGGGAGGGAAGCCTCTGAGATTAACCGCCCGCGTGAAAATAGCGCGCGCGCGACCCGATAGGTTTTGGCCGGCGGTCCCTTTTTTTCGCGTGTGTGTGTGAATTAGAAACAGGACCACACAGTACAGCGGCGCTCATGCAGGCGCGTCCCCGGGGGGCGCGCTTACATGACTACTGGCAACAGGCCAGCAAGCGGTGCGCCGCTAAGGAGGTGAGATTTCCTGGATTTCGCCCAGATGGCGACGGGGAGCGCCGCGCCGATCACGGCGGCGAGCGAGATGAGGCGCAGGTGGTGCGTGAAGAAGGAGGTGGTGGCCGTGCGTGACGTGCCGTAGACCGTGCGGTCGATGCACCCCTCGGCGCGTGTCTCGGCGTGCCACGCGTACAGCATCCCCACCGCGTCGGGGTGCACCGCGCCGGTGGTCTCGATGACGATGAGGACGACCTGTCGGCCCTTGGCGAGGGCATCGGCGTAGTGCCCTGCGTGCCCAGCCACGTGACCGACGCCCGTGGCGTGGTCGAAGGGCGCCTGGTCCGCCGTGCCGCGCTGCTTGCAGCCGAGGGTGAGGTGGCGCGCGCTCTCCGCGGTGCCGCCGAAGGCGAGGTGCGAGCCCTGTCTGTGAAAGTATCCTCGATTGTGCGATGTGTGTGTGGTGCATGTGTAAAGTAATGTAAAGCGGAACGGCGGTCCACGCTCTATACATAACAAAACCAATGAATATAACACTTTCCATGGAACAGGACACATCAGCGGCGCTCATGCAAGCACCTCCATGGCAAGCGCACCTTAAACAAACAAATGGCATGGCGTGAGCATGAGCGCCATGACGCTTGAGGCCACAATGACGTATGAGGCCACAGGGCACAGGCCCACAGCAAGCGGGGAGACGCAAAGCCAAAGGAAAGCGGTTTCTTGGATGGGTGGCTCCAGAGGGCGACGGGGAGCGCCGCGTGCCGACCACTACAGCGAGCAAGATCAGGCGCGGGGGGGCGCCGCGTGCCGACCACTACAGCGAGCGAGATCAGGCGCAGGTGGTGCGTGAAGAAGGACGTTCTCCGTGCTGTCTGCGGATGGGCGTCGTGTGAAGGGGCACACAGCTTAAGCAGCACGATCAAGACTTCTTGCATCAGAGCACGACGAGTCGACGATGCGCTCTTGTGGTTTGTGTGGGGGTATTTGGGCTTCTTTTTGTCGCGGTGCCGAGCCTCTCGCGCGATGGGTCTCAATTCCATCCGCGCCCTCTCCGTCCGAGCGCCCCGACAAAAACTGTCCTGATTTGGAAGACGCGTCTCGCTCGTTCGGCTCACAGTGCACGAACAGTTGCAGCTCTAGTTGTTGCACCGACAGCTCCACGTCCCCACGACGTCATGGGCGCCGGCGGCTCCGCCAACGCTGCTCGAAAGCGACGGGATTCTACCGTAGACTTCCGAGATAAAGCCACCGGGCGCCCATCGTTCAAACTCTCAAAAGCCCAGGATGCACAAGCTCAACGCCATATTGAAGCTGGAGTAAAGCACGTCTTCAGTACTGGCGTCGATGACGAGTTTGACGCCGCCTTCTACCGAGTCGACAAGGACAAAAGCGGCTTCATCGACGTGCACGAGCTGCACTCGGCACTCGGCACTCTCGGTATTCAGCCTGATTCCTTCCAACATACCCTGGAGGTGATGCGCGAATTCGACAAGGATAAAACCGGTGGCCTGGAACTCAAAGAGTTCCGCTCGCTCGCTCGCCGGATGAAGGAGGAGATGATTGCCGCCGAGGGTATCTTCAAAAGGTTTGATAAGAACGGTGACCAACGGATCGGCGTCATGGAACTCTGCGCCTGTCTGACGCATCTTCATTTGGCGGACAATCTTGATCAGGCAAAGGCGGTTATGGAAACCTTTAGCGTGGAGAAGAAGGCAACAGGCACACTGTCCTTCGACGAGTTTAACAAGGCTGTTGACCGATGCCGAGCCTTAAAGAGCCACCGCGAAACCTTTCGGTCGTACGACGCGAATGGCGACGGCACCATCGACGTAGCTGAGCTACTCACCATGCTCCTCGACCTTGGTTTGGCCAACTCGGAGGTCCAGGCACGCGACGTGTTGCAGATTTTCGACATCGACGGCAATCGATCCCTCGACCTCGCCGAGTTCATCAAATTGGCCGATTCACTTGCGATCTTCCACGAATTTGACAGGAACCTGGATGGCAAGCTCGGCGTTCACGATTTGCACTACCTGCTGCAAAAACTCAAAATAGCGTCCGACTTTGAAACGACGAAGACCATACTGAAGCGGTGGGACAAGAATGGCGAAGGCTGTCTGCAGTTCAACGAGTATCTAATGTTGAACAAGGAGATCCAGGAGCTGACAAAGTATCTGCACATGCCCTACTGCAACGGTACATGTGGCTGCCAGTGTAATCCTGCCAATCAGCGGCCTCAGGCTCAGGCTGCGGCGCCTGCTCCGAGCGCTCCTGGTACGCCTCGGAAGTTGAACTCTAAAGCGTCCGCGCCATCAACGTCGGCACCTCAGTCAAAAGCGTCCGCGCCAGCAGCGTCGGCAACTAATCGACCCTCTGGCCCGCCAGCCAAGCTGCCTGCACTGAATGCAACAGCGCCACCACCATTGGCCACCACCATCAATGCTGATGAGATCTTCCGCAAATTCGACCGGGACGGCGACTCGTCCATCGACGTCTACGAGCTGCACGGTGCGCTCGAAGGTCTGGGCTTGCCACCCAACAACTTTTTTCACGCCATCGAGACCATGCGAAGATATGACGACGATGGCGACGGGAAGCTCCAGCTCGACGGATTCCGCCAGCTTGCCGCTGAAGTACTGCGTAAGCTGCAGGAGACGGACTCAAGCTTTACGCAATTCGATGCCGACCGTGACGGCCGCATCAGCACGCGGGAGCTCGTCGGCGCGCTGGTAGCGTTAAACCTGCAGCAAAGTGCCGTCTTTGCGCCCGAGGTTATCAGGCAGTTTAGCAGTGATGGCACGCTTCAGCTGCCTGAATACCGCAAGGTGGTCCACCGATGCCGTGCATTGGACAAGCACGTCACGACCTTCCGCTTCTACGACAAAGACGGTAGCGGTGGCATCGATGCAGGCGAACTTCACGCGGCCTTGAACGAGCTCGGGCTTCTGACATCACTCGACCAGGCACGCGAGGTGCTGCTGCGCTTTGACTCGGATGAGAATGGGGTGCTCGACGTGCGCGAGTTTTCGAGTCTGGTGGATACCATATCTACTTTCCGTCAATTCGACAGGAATGGGGATGGCACCCTCGACGTCCAGGAGCTGCACTACGCGCTGATCACGCTTCGAGTGCCGATGGCAACCTTTCAGCAGACTAAGGAGATGCACCGCTACTATGACAAAGAAGGAACGGGCGCGCTGTCGGTCAGCCAGTACCTCGAGCTCATTTACGACTTGCAAAGCAATAGCAGACCTCCGGCGAATCAGAACGCGTGATGCACAGCCATTTCCGGATACAGTACCTCAAACACATAAGTACTATAGTACTTGGTTCATTTCCTCGTGGTCTCCTCCCGCGCGCGCGGTGGGACATGCACAGAGTCCTGGCACTAGTGGAGAGATTGTGAACGTGAAAGGGAAAGGTGTGCGCGGGACGGGGCCTTGTTCGAGGTAGCATGGTGTGGAAGTGGTGTGGACAGTCCGCGTGGAAACGCTCACCATGGCGCCAAGTCAAACCGTCGCTCCCTCGACGTTGACCCACAAACTGTCTGATGTTCACGTGGTAGTAGGAACTTCGAACTAGGAAGTGCGCTTGTGGTGGAGTTTACGCCGACCCCTCCCCGGGTCGGCGTGTCGAGCTTTCTGCGCAGAGCAACCTACTGGTAGGAGCACCGCACCGCACGATCCGCTCAGAGACTAATTTTTGCTGCTGCGGACCCTGACGAGCAAAACATCTCGTCTTCCCACAGCCGCGGAAAAAGCAGAAGTGTTGTCCCACATTTAGCGCGCCAAAAGTCAAACCGATGTCCACTTCGCTTCTCGACGAGATCCTCAAGGGCGAGGAGGTGCTCGCCACGGGCCGCCGCGCCCCATGTCTGCGAGCGCCGCACTCCGCCGCCTCATCTCACGCCCGCCTGCTGCGCTCACTCGTCACCGGTCGCTCGCTGCCGCAGGCACTTCCATGCACGCTGCTGCACGAGGGCCGCCATTTGGCTATGCTCGATCCGACCGCCCGCCAGCCCGAGCTCCCGGTACGCGCACACCGCCCACGCTGATCCACTGCCGACATGCCACGTCGTGCATGTGCGCTTCTCACCGCCCTTGTGGCTGACTTCCCCGCCTACCGCAGCTCGAGGAGGGTACGCAGCTCAAGTTGCCGATTTGGCTGGTGAAGTCGCTGGTAGGTCGGGGGCACGTCGAGGTGCAGCTGCCCAAGTGCTACGGCCCCGTGTGGCGCAACGCGCTACGGGCGAACGCGGGCCACCAGGACCTCGGCTCGCAGTACGAGAACTATTTTGATGTGGGCGTGCAGCTGTTGCAGCTGGTCGATGAGAACGAGCTGGGCGACCTCGGGAAGGAGCTGCTCACAGGCTTCTCGTCGCGCTTCCACGGGTTGCTCGATGCGGCGCTCAACTTGACCGATCAGGTGAGCGCCGACGCCCCTGCGATCGGGCGGCCGCCACGCCATGCCGCACGGCGCTCCGGCCTCGTGTCTCGCCGCCGCCTGCGCTGGCCACAGCCACGTCCCTGCGCTGGCCATCGCCACGGCCGCTCACTGCCTGCCCACTCGTCCCCCGATGCGCAGATTGACTCGTCGGCGCTCAAGCACAAGCTCACGCTGCGCGAGAAGAACATTTTCGATACGGGCCGCGACGCATCGCAGGGCTGGCACAGGTGGAAGTCGGAACGCACGCGGGCCAAGATTGAGCCGTCGACCCTCGTGGGCAACAAGCGCAAGCACGGCGCGCAGACAGCGTGAGAAGCGAGGCGTATTGAGCGTGTTAGCAAGTAATAAAGACAAAGACACTCGTGCGCGACTTCTCATCTCACGAGAACGTTTCGACATGACGTTCGAGTGGGTGCAGGCGTCGAGGCTGTGCAGCGTGCGCACCGTCCCGCACGCTGCGTGGCTCACTGGGATTGCGGGATCAAAATTCGCGCACACGGGCGAGTCCGCGAACGCACGCACGGCAGCGGTCTGTTGACGTCTCCGCAGCCCACAGCCATTGGAGAGGACACGTCTCGCCACCGGCCCTGGGGCCTCAGCTGGGCGGCTGGCTCGCGGCTGCCTGGCTCGCCGCTGCCCACTTGTCCAGCGTGGCAAGCGGCTTGCCAGCCTTGATGCAGGCCTTAGCGAGCTCGCAGCCCTGCGCGACTGACTCAGCTACCCCCGCCACGAACAGGCCCGCGCCGGCGTTCAGAACGATGGTGTCCGTGATCGCCCCCTCGAGTTCGCCAGCGAAGACCTGCTTTAGGATGGCGGCGTTCTCGGCGGCACTGCCGCCTTTGAGGTCGGCCAGAGTGCACTTGTTGAAGCCAAGGAGAAACGGATTGATCGTGCCCATGCTCACACCCGCTGGTGTGACGGTGGCGACCGTCGCGACGGCGATCGGGGCGAGCTCGTCCAGGCCTGATGAGGGACACAATCAAGGGTCATTAACGATCGGGGCGAGCTCGTCCAGGCCTGACGAGGGACACAATCAAGGGTCATTAAGCGCAATCAAGGGTCCAGAGAGACTCCTCATGGCGAGCTCGTCCAGGCCTGTCGCGCGCGGGCGACGAGGGCCACGGAGAGTACGGCGGCGAGGGCGGCGTCAAGGGCGGCGGCGAGGGCGGCGGCGAGGGCGGCGGCGAGGGCGGCGTCAAGGGCGGCAGCAGTGAGGGAAGCGGCGGCGCCCACGACGGCGCACCGCCACAGTGGACGACGAGTGTCATCTCGGCGCCGAGCTCATACAACGCGTGCGCCATCAGCGACACCATCTCCTCGCAATACACGCCTATGAGCGCCCGACCCGCCGCTGCGGGGTTGAGCAGAGGTCCGAGGATGTTGAACACTGTGCGGACGCCGAGCGCTTTGCGCACGGGTACGACGTTTTTCATCGCCGGGTGAAAGTTGGGCCTGCGCAGGCCGAGAGTGGCCCAGGCGAGCGTGTCACCATCGGCGAAGCGGAGCACTGCGTTTGGGGCTGTGTGTGCTGGAGGCACTCGATTGAGGGATGCAGCTTGGTGCGAGGGTGAGTGAGTGGGCGAGTGAGGCGCACGCGAACATGAAGGCGATGCCTGCGTCTCCGAGGCACCGCTCGATTCCAGACGGCTGCTGTACGATTACCACGCCGAGGGCCTCCAGCACGTCTGCAGAGCCGCACTGCGACGAGACGGACCGGTTGCCGTGCTTGGCGACGCGGGCTCCGCACGCGGCAGCGACGACCGAGGCTGCAGTCGAAAAGTTGACGGTGTGATGGCCGTCACCGCCAGTGCCGACGATATCGATGCACGTGCCGCCTGGATCGACGTGCACCATGTGCTCCCGCATCACCGACACCATGCCAGCCACCTCGGATGGTGTCTCACCCTTGGCTTGGAGCAGCACCAGCAACGCGGCAATCTGGCACGGGTCGACGCCCTCGATGATGGTGCGCATGGCAGTCTCCGCCTGCGCGCGCGTGAGGTCTTGTCTTTTCATGAGCTGGTCGATGAGTGGCTTGAGCGTGGCCATGGTGGCTACTCAGCGCGACGAGCGGGCGGGACCGATCTGTCTCGCAAGAAAATGCTTTTGAGATTGTGACCACCCAGATGTCCGCATGAACGAGGATATCTCAGATGTTGTACATGAAACAAAACTCTCGTGCCGTTCACGTCCCTCTTCACGAACTGCGCTCTGCTTCACCGCGTTGCGATGCTGCTTCGTCTCTTGGCGCGCCCGCAGCTCCGCATACCGCGGCTCACGAGCGCTCGCCGACTTTCGACGGCCATCGACCCGGAGCTCTATCACAATGTGTGCGAGCGCACGCTCGAGGCTCTCCAAGACGTGTATGAGGAGTACGCCGACGCCGATCCCGCGCTTTTGATGGATGTGGAATATGCGGTGTGTGAGAATCCACTCGCGAGCATGCACGCGGTGCCTCGCGCACTGCTGCATCACATTGTTCGCGCATCTGACACCGTTGGCGGCCCGGTCCTTGTCGCGCAGGACGGCGTGCTCAACGTAATCGTCGGTACGCAAGGAACCTTCGTGCTGAACAAGCAGGCGCCCAATCTGCAGCTGTGGCTATCCTCGCCGATCAGCGGTCCTCTTCGGTACGACTTTTCGGTGCAGGATGCGGCGTGGCTCAACGTCCGCGATGGGCACTCGCTGCTAAAATTGCTTGCCGACGACTTTGAGAAGCTCACCAAAAAGCCATTGAGACTGGAAGCGGTCGCCGTGGCGGTTCGAGTGGCCGCGGTTGAATGAAGCTCGAGATCGTAACCCGGTACAATAAGGTTCGCCGGCCTCGCTGCTGAGAATTTTAGGAATATTTCACGAAGGTACTCAGCTGCATAAAAGCACACGAGCGCGACCCGCGTGCGTGTGTTTTGGCGGCGTTTGTCGACGGTCGCGCAGCCGATCCGGTAGCGGTCTCAACCGGATCATCGTTCAAGAGATGAAGCACCCTCCAAAACCATCCTCGGTCGCATCCTCCGTCAGCTTGCGCCCACGCCACAAGTTTTGTCAATCAATGCAATCAACGAAACCGCGTCCCGGAAACATGGAAGGGCCGTCCCGGCGTCCAACGGCGCCGCCCTATCAGCTGATTCCTGGCGACCGGTACAACTTCGCACTAGGTGTGCTCGTCGCCTTCGGCCTAGCAGGGCTCAAGAATCTCTCCGAGGACAAGCTCAAAAAACTAGGCGCGCCGCCCTTCTTGAAGTGGAATCTGAATGCGTACACGACTTGGAATTGCGCGCTCCTGACGCTCCGCATAATCCTCAAGCAGCAGCAATGGGATCCGTTCCTCCTCGTCAACTCCATGGGAATTTTCCTCAGCTTCCGGACGGCGTTTGCGCAAGGGCTTGACGAGAACATGCGCAAGAAGATCCGCAGCCTTGGCTTCGAGCTCTCAAGGCTTGAGTTCGTGCTGCTGGATCACCTTCTGCACACGCTGCCTCCGATGCTCCTCCTCGCGGCCCTCGTTCAACGTGGCACACGGGTGCATCCGATGAATGCTCTTCACGTCCTCGCGCTCACCTCGTGGTTCAGCTTTAGGCAGGTCGCGTCGCTCGACGTGCAGGCAGTCTACATGCCGCATCCCTTCTACCGCGGGCTACTCGCCTATCTAGTCGGCGTCTTCGCGACACCGCCCCTCGTCGACGCGCTCATCGTTCGGTCACGACGCCGCGTGCTGCAGTGGCTGATCGTCATGCTCATTCCTTACCTGACCACCAAGCTGGTGAGGGACTGCTCCATGCACTGCTCATGCCAAGTCGACCCAGCCGTTCACCAGCGTCCGCCTCTCTGACCTGATGCCTTCGCTGGTCGTCCGCAGGATCCGAACCTGCTGCGCGAGTATAACTTTGAGGCCGGCCTCGCTCGCGCGCGGCAGCAGCTGCTAAGCGCCGCTGCCGCGCGCACCGCAAAGCGCATCGGCTCGGGCAGAGGCTCGGGAGCCAACGGCATGCCGCGTGTCCAGTCAGACACGCCGTTAGTTTTAGAGAGTGCACGCCGTAGCGCAGAAGAGAGACGAAATATCATGGGGTAGTGCACGAGCCTCGTGACAAGTAGTCTGAATCAGATATCAGTCCGGTAGAACACAAAAAACTAAGCAAAAAACGACGCGAGTAGATCGTCCGCGTTTCACAACTCTGAACTCACATCTCGTCGAGCAATGCGTGCGGAATACGATCCGTAGCGACGAGTGCCGTGTACTTGCTTTCATTGCCTCGCCGCTTTGCTATAGACTTAGTTTCATGCGTTATTAGCTCAAATTTTGGGGAGAGGGGCGCGTCGGCTGGGCGGCGGGGCGTCGGGGCTTCCCCGTCCGACATATCCAAAAACGAGCCGTCGGTCCCCAACCGGCGGCGTCGCGGCTTCACAGGATCACAGCCTATGAGTCGCTATGAGGGAAAAACTCCCCCGGGGTGTCTTTCCGGTACGGGGATGGCTTGGTTGTACACTGTGAGTCGGTTTCTTGAGGTTCTTTCTGAAAAGCCCTTTGGTGAATCGCGTGCGGTCCTGTCGTCCTGTGCCGCTGCCGCGCGCGCGGCGGGCGCCGGGCTCCCTCGGTTTCTTTCAACCGGAACATGTCAGTACGCGGTGTCTCGGCGTGTGTCCCGGCTCCACCCCGGTTTCTCCGGTGTTCGTTACACCCAGAATCTTCCGGTTCACGCGCGCGGTGATTGAAGAGCTGTGCAGCATCTCGCTCCTACTGTGAATGCATTTACGACTGATGTACAGTATTCATTATGAAGAGGTCTGTGAGTGTTTTTTTTGCCGCTTGACCCCAACAGTTAAGCGGCCGTGAACTCAACGTGTGATGAGACTGTTGGCAGAGCTACCACAGGGGCCCAACCAGGGGGAAGGGGTATTGGGCATATGGGGGGCCGTGCGGACGCATACCGGGAGCTAT
>Ga0210248_101117_pt1 | contig 21748 bp, 15 predicted proteins | sample ChrtobMetP3_32mM_FD_155493 | JGI IMG/M metagenome (GOLD analysis project Ga0210248, IMG submission 155493) | Chrysochromulina tobin associated microbial communities from unialgal haptophyte culture, Seattle, Washington, United States - P3_32mM | ecosystem: Host-associated > Algae > Haptophytes >...
GAGGAGGAGGAGGGGGAGGAGGAGGAGGAGGAGGAGGAGGAGGGTGAGGAGGAGGAGGAGGGTGCAGAGGAGGAGGACAACGACGAGGACGAGGACGACTCGGAGAAGGAGGACGAGGACGAGGACGGCGACGAAATGCTGGTACGCATGACTCAAGCAGCGAGCGCGCGGCGACGGCCAGACGCGCAGAGCATGCGTGGCAGTGTGAAGAGCAGTGTGAAGAGCGGTGTGAAGAGCATGCGTGGCCGCCCGCGCGCTGCCGACGGTGGACGAGCGGCCGAAGCTGCGCGGCCGAAACTTGACGATAGCTCGGAGGGGTCGAGCGCCGCAGTGGGCGTAGGCGCCGTGTTGGGCGAAGGCGCCGTGGTAGGCAAGGGTGCGCCGCAAGCCGACGCTCTGGGCGAGGAGACGAGCGTCGTGGCGAACGCCGCGGAGCCGGCTCTCGTCGTGATCACTCTCATCGGGCTCCCGAATTCAGGTCGGTCCTCCCTGGTGAACGCGCTCACAGCCAGCCACGTGGCCTCGGTCTCGCGATCACCCAACCATACGAAACACATCCAGCGCGTGCCTCTCGCCCCCGGCGTCATCCTTCGCGACACACCCGCGCTCGTCATCACGCCGCCGTCGGCCGCCACCCTCAACGTGCAGTCTGAATCGGCGGACGAGCGCGTTGCCTTATTTGGGACGGGGATCACCTTCCTCGCCGGTGCTGAGGGCGCCGTGCCCGCGACGGCGCCCGCGCACGTGTACGACCTCTGCAGCCTCACCTCGTCATCGCAGGTGCGTGAGCCGTATAGCGCCATCCGTCTGCTCGCGCGCCTGCAGCCGCTCACGCACCTCTACAATCTGCGCCCGAACGAGCTCGCGATCTCGGAGGAGCTCGCCCTCTCCGCGCACGGCTTCTGCTACGCGCTCGCTGCTAAGAAGGGCTACTACATGCGCGGCAAGAAGTCGCTCGGCGATCCCGACCCACATCGCGCCGGTCTCCAGGTCATCATGGACACGGTCGACGGAGCGGTCCCCTTTCGCTCCGACCCTGCCGCGTGCACCGACGTTCACGTCACGGCGCTCGGCACGCTCGGTACAGCGCGACCGATCGGCACAGCGCGGTCGCTCGCCACAGCGCTCCCAATGGCCGCCGCGCTCGGGCGTCGTGTCGAGCACGCTCAGGGCGCGGCGCCGAACGCGGCGCCGAACGCGGCGCCGATTGCGGCGCCGCGTCGAGCCGTCCTGTGGCTGCAGGTCACGCTGCGGGTCCACGACAACCTGCTGCTCGAGCGTGCTCTCAATCTCGGCACAGAGGGCCTCTCGATCGTCGTGGTCTGGCGTCACGGGACGAGCGTCCCCAACCCGGCCGCGAGCTTCCAAGCGCATGCCATCCGCGCCCTGCATGCCGAGATTCGTCAGCTCGGTTCGGGGCTCGTCGTGTTGCATGCGCCGGACGCGACCGAAGCGAGCGCGGCGGCCGCCGTCGCCGACCATGCGCTCTCCGTCGGCGCGACGTTTGTCGTCGTCGACGCGGGCGATGCGAGCGGTGAGCACGCTCCTTCGCTCGTGGCTGCGGCGCTCGCCGCAAAGGGCCAGTCGGTGTCCTCGTCGCGGCCGGGCTCGGCGACGGGTGCCCCCTCAGCGACGGAGGCGGCAACGGCGGCAGGTGTGATGGTGGTCGAGTCGATGGTGGACGACACCCTGTTTCCACAGAGTGTCGCCCTCGGATGCTTGCCCGCCTCGCGAACCGGCGTGCGTCACGACAAGGTACTCCAATGGGCGTCCTTCCTCAAATCCGCCGCCGCTCTGCCTGCTCCGCCCCCGCGCCCTGCGCCGCTCCGCCTCCCCGCGCCGCTGACGAAGCTGACGAACCCGGGCGCGGAGGCGCTGACGAACCCGGACGTGGAGTGGCCGCTCGACGCGGCTCTGCGCACGCTACCGGCCGATTCGAAGCGATGGGCACAGCCAGTGCTCCGCGCGTGGCGGGAGATGGCCGAGGGTGTCGACGTCTCGGAGGCGGCCGGCCCGCAGCTCGCCATCTCCCACCATCTCCCGCCATCTCCCGCCATCTCGGAGGCGGCCGGCCGGCAGCTCGCCTTCGCCGCCGGGGCGGCTGTCGGCCGCGACGGGCGCACCGGCTTTGCACACGCGACGCTGGGCGAGCGTGCGGGCGCAGGTGACGACGTGAGTAGACTGCCGCGCCCCTCGCTCATCTCGCCCTATCTGCGCTGGGGCGTCCTCTCAGCACGACAGGCGGAAGCGGCCGGAGTGCGCCGGCGCGACTTGCTCTGGCGCGACTTTTCGCGCCTGTGCTGGCGCGTCGTCGGACCGTTACGGCGTGGCGAGCCGGTGACGCAGGCGCTACCGGTAGACGACATGACGGCGGACGAGTTGGAGGTGCTGGCGCGAGACGCGGCGCGAGAACGATGGTCGTGGACGCCCCCTCTGGTCCCCCCCCCTCTGGTCCCCCCTCCTCTCGCCGCGGGCGGGACGGCGCTGCCGGTCGCAGCGCCGTCGTGGGCGTCCCTCGGCGTGCCGGACGCGTTCGGCGCGTGGTGTACTGGGCGTACCGGCGCACCACTCGTCGACGCGGGCATGCGCCAGCTCTGGGCGTGCGGCTGGATGCCGCGCCGGCTGCGGCTCCTCTGCGCGTCGTGCCTCGTCGAGGGCATGGGGCTCGACTGGCGACTGGGACGCGACTGGTTCGCATTCACACTCATCGACCACGACCCGATCATCAACAACTGCATGTGGCAGAACGCCGGGCTCGTCGGCGTCGACCCGTTCTACCGGGGGCTGCGATGGGAGACGGATCCCGAGCAGCCCGAGCGCCGTGCTGAGCAGTACGAGCGCCGTGCTGAGCCGCCCGAGCGCCGTTCCGAGCAGCCGCCGTCTCCCGAGCACTCACCTCCCGAGGATGACGAAACCGACGAGGCGAGGCGGTACACGCGCCGCTGGCTGAACGAAGGGGCGGAGGGAGCTCCGTATCTCCCGTCCGGAGCTCCGTATCTCCCGCCTTGGCCCCCCGCCCTTCGGGTCGCCGCGGGGCATCCCCGACCATTGCATGCACGCGTGCTCGAGCTGGCCGCTGCCCGACGTCCATTTTTGAGCGTCGCCTATCGAATCGGTGGACGCGTCTCCCGCGTCGGCATCCGGGTCAACGTCCAGATGGGCGCCCGGTACGACGCCGACAAGGGCACGCACAGCGCTGAAGCCGAGGGATCGGGTGCCCGGTACGGCGCGGTTCTCGTGCGCCCGCAGCCCGCGTCGATATCGCCGCCCGCTGGCGGTGGAACTGCCGACGCCGCCGCGGCGGCGGACGACGCTGCGGCGCCAGAGGGCGACGGCGCGGCCATGGAGGGTGACGGCACGGCCATGGAGGGTGACGGCACGGCCATGGAGGGTGACGGCGCGGCCAACGGCGCGGCCAAATGCGCGGCCAGCGGCGCGGCCGTCCATCGAACGTCTGGCGAGATGGACGCAGATGGCGAGATGGACGCAGCGTGGCACGAGCTGTCGCTGGCCTTGGAGAGGGGTGTGGACGCGACGGGCGAAGGCGCTGTGCCGGGCACGACCGGCGCTCAGCACGGCGCTGAGGCGCGCGAGGCCGCCGCGCGCAAGCTGATCCACAACCACGCGTACGTCCTCCGTGATTTGACGAACCCTTCGCGCGTGACGAACATCAATGGAATTGGCCTCTCGCAATGGAACCTCGAGCGTGTCGCACCCGAGCACGCGCTCGACGCTGAGCTCGCTCTGATCGAGATTGCTCGCCGACTGCTTGGCCTCCCGCCGAGGCCCAGGCCGAGGGCGCGCCCGCCGCCGCGCGCGCGCGCGAGCACGGACGAGGCCGAGGACACCGTGCGGCGCGCAGTGTGGGCAGCGACGGCACGCTATCTTGCGGGGCGCATCCAGGCCTCCCCCGAAGAGATGCCTGGCCGGACGCCGGACATGAGCCCCGCCGCTGCGTCGGCGATGCGTGCGGTGCTGAGCGAGCTCTGAGGTCGGGCCCGGCACACTGAAATACAGCTGAAGAAACTCTCGGGGTTACAATGTCCCTCAGCATAGCTAGATGCTAACCGTGTACCTATTCACAGGACACCGTTCCAGAGCTTGAGCGCGAGCTTGAGCGCGCGCTCAAATGAATAACCTGACAGGTCGAACATTTCAAGTTTGCGGTTTCGTCATGTGCCCGAGGACCTCCGAGAGTGAATCGATCAGTGAATCCTTCTCGTCGTCCTTCTCGCAAAATGGCGGATAGGCACGTGCTTGTGACCGGGGCGTCGTCAGGAATCGGTCTGGCGCTGTGCAAGCTGCTCGCGCGCGACCATGGCTGCTACGTCTATTTGGGCTCGCGTGATCCTTCCAAAGGCGAGGGCTGCCTCAAGGGCATCGTGGAGGAGATGCCAGAGGTCGCCGGCAAGATTGAGGTGTTGCAGCTCGACGTGACGGACGACGCATCGGTGTCCGCCGCGGCAGAGAGCATCAAGGCCAAGGGTGTGACGCTCTACGGGCTTGTGAACAATGCCGGCGTCGGTCTCGCTCAACCAGGTGCGCCCGACGAGGCGGTGAGCATTCTCGCCACCAACTTCTATGGCGTGAAGCGCGTGACGGACGCGTTCGTCGGCCTGATCGACCCGAGCGTCGGGCGGATCGTCAACGTCTCCTCGGGCGCCGCCTCCATGTTCCTCAAGACTCAGGACGCCGCCACCAAGGCTCTCTTCTCCAACCCGAACGTGACGATGGAGGAGCTCGAGGCCGGCATGAAAGAGAAGATCGCCAGCGGCGACACGGGGTACGGCAAGGGGTACGGCCTGAGCAAGGCGGGCCTCACCGCGCTCACCCTCATCCAGGCGAAGGCATACCCGAACCTCAAAGTGCTCTCCCTAAGCCCCGGGTTCATCGACACACCTATGACCAGAGGGTTCGGCGCGAAGCTCACGCCAGAGCAAGGGTGCGTCTCGGCGATCAAATGCCTCTTCTCCGAGGACGTGACGAGCGGCTACTACTACGGCTCTGACGGGCTCCGATCGCCGCTCACGATGACGCGCGATCCGGGCATGCCCGAGTATGAAGGCGAGGACAACCCGACGCAGGAGAAGTACAACAAGAGCTCGGCGCTGGGCTGAGCACATCGGCCCGCCCGAGCGCGCCATGCCATGCGCCCCTCGGACGCCGAGCAGCTGGCGCAAGTGTGGATCTGAGCCCGTGTTGGGCGGGTTTGCAACATAATAGAGGGGCGTGCCGAGTGAGCAAGTACAACTGTACTCTGTACTTGCGTGGACCGTGGAGCGCAGTGCCGCCATCGAGTGCAAGCTGGTGTGTGCGGGATCGACTGAAGGAATTCCGCGTTTCGTTAATTTTCTGTCAGTGGATTCGTCATGGCGCGTTTTGGCTTATTCTTTCTGCTCGCGGCCTGCAAGGCCTTCACCCTTCCGAGCTCTCCCAGCCGAATTGGTGTTCGCTGCCTGGGCGTGACGCTTCAGGAAACTCAATCTCCAGCTTCGGAGGCGAAGCCTGCAGCACGGGCTGTGTCCTCAGAGCAGATCGACCTCGTGGAGCGCGCGAGCGATCCGTTCGGCATCATCCGCGTAGTACTCTACGTCACGTTCGGCATCTCTGGTATTGCCGGCATTGGCATCGCCGCCTCGCAGATGGGAGAAGATCCCGGGAAGGCGATGAGCAATCTGGCAGTGAATGCTGCTGTCCTAGCAGGCGGTGTTGGGATCTTCCTCTTCGATCGCTCGCTCACCGCCAAGCTGCGCGAAAAGGCGGATCAAGAGCTCAAGAACCCGTACCTCAAGGGCGACGCCGTGCTGAAGCCCAAGGATGACGATGAATAAGCGGACTCGCCCCTCCTGCACGGTCCGGGCGCGCGATCCGCAGCAGAGGGTGCGTAGAGAGTTTGGGTGTAGTCTGTAGAGAGAGACCGTCGGCCAAGGCGCAGGCTGAGTGTCCACGGCGGTGTGCGTGCGACATGCCATATCAGAGCCGTGCGAGTGTCGAGCGTGACATGCAATGTTCCCATTCTATCCGGCTCGGCTCCGTCACACCCGGCCGCGCACCAGAGCTGTGCACGTACACTGTACGAGTATTCCTAGTAGTAACGTAAACAACCCAAAACGACGAAACCGCGCGGAAACGCACTGGAACTGGAACAAGCCGCGGAGCCGGCCCACGCCCATTTCATCCATGGATCGCACTCTCTTCCGCGTAATCGTTCCCACTCGCTTCCTCCTGATCGTCACTCTCTTCCGCCCCTGCGAATGCCCGCCGCACTCGCTCCCGGCATCCGGCTCCGCGCTCTTCCTCTTGCGTCTTGCAGGACTGCACCTTGGCACCGACGTCCCGGCGCGCCCATACTCTCACGCCGACATCCCCTTCAAATTCCCCCACCGCAATTCAGGGGGTCCTGCCAATGTGTAGGTAGCTTGGTAAGTTACAACTCCCGGTGCGCCTTGCTCCCAACCGTGACGTCGTCCCACCTCATCGCGAGAGGGTGACCGTCTTGATCTCGTCTTGCTGCTCGAACACTATGCTGTCGCACAGCTTTGTCAGCTTCTCGGTGCCATCAAAATAGAGCGCGCACACCTCCACCGTCTCTGCAGGCACGCCCTGGACATCCATGACGAGCTGGGTGGAGCCCGCTTCGCGGATCTGTACGATGCGCTTACCCGCGAGTGGCACGTACTTGTCCAGCTGCCCGAGGGGCGCCCACTTAGCAGGGAGGTCGCCCGGCCCGATGAGCGGCACGGCCATCGCGTACACCGTCCCTTCGTAGCCGGCACGCAGTGGATTGCTCGTCCTGAACAGCGTCGCCTCGCCCGTGTACCAATTATACAGCGCGAGGGGCGGCGCGGTCGGATCATGCGCGGGTAATGAGAGCATCGCCCGCGTGAGCGGCTGCGACGGGTTGTTCGCGAAGTGATAATGTGCGCGCCCCAGCCCAGGCACATCCGTGTACGTGTGGTACACAAAGCAGCCCGGATCTTTGGCCGCAAAGCACGTGTCCGCGGGGAAGACTGGCCGGTCGGGCTTGAGGACTATGCCGTCGGCGCGGCAGGTGGCGTTCACGCGCGTCGCGTTGAGCAGATGGATTCCATCCATTGGAGCCACCATGGCTGTGGAGAGTACGCTCATTAACGCCTCGCGATCTGGATGCGTTTCGGGACCCACCGTCTGACCGCCCACCTGCTTGGCCGTCGAGGAATAGAAGCCATCCTTAAAAGGCAAGATGCCTAGCGCCCAATACAACATCGCTGTGCCGCCAATGGCCCATTGGTTCAAGGCGTGGAAGTAGTCACCCGTCGCGCGCGCGTTGGTCACCGCCACATGCTGTGAGCCGGCGAGAATATCGTTCGGGTACGGCATGCAATACTGCACGGTCAGCCCGGCATGGCTTGCGCCGTGTGCCATGCCCTCGAGCCACAAGTCCGCAAGTGTCAGGTTGGTCTGGAGCGCGCTCACACCATCGTACTCGGTGCACATCCAGTCTTGCTCGTACCTGATGAGGGACGCAATCACAGGTCATCAGAGGGCCCCTGATGAGGGACGCAATCACAGCTCATCAGAGGCCGTCATCCAGGCTTGCTCTTACATGACGAGCGACCAGCCTGGCTGCTGCTGGAAGAACCAGGTGAAGAATGCGGCCGGGTTGTCCGCCATTGCCCACTTGGGCCCCGTCTGCCACGTAAATGATAGGTTGTGGATGTAGTCCGAACGGGGTGACCACTGCCGATTGTGCATGATCATCGGCATATGGCCGAGCTTCTCCGAGATCGCCGCCATGCCCCCAGTGTGGGGTTTCGTCAACTCCGAGGGAAAGACGGAGGGCATCGCTGTCCAGTTGACGACGCCGCCGCCGCCGCCACCAGGGTCGACCGCCCCGTCCTTGGGATAGAACCACGAGTCGAACTGCCAGTGACGGAACCGCACGCCCGCCGCATCGTGCGACGCCTTCACCTTTGGCAGCACGTCCTCATACGTCTCGGATGCATTGCCCGTCGCATAGTGGTAGTAGCCACCGTTGTCCGTCCAGAACCCGATCGACGAGTGCGTCACGTCACGGTACTTGTCGGCACGCGGCCACTTGCCACTCCACCGAAGCATGCGGTCCCCCCACGCCATCATCCCATCGCTCACGCCTTTGCCCGCCGAGAGGATGGTGAGGCCGCTCCACCCGGCCTCGATCACGGCAGTGGTTGCCTTGACCCCCGCACCGAAGGCGCTACCACTCGCACTGAGGTGTTGTGCCTTGGGGCTCGAGAGCTGCGAGAAGACAGTGGTGGGCACGCCGTCCATGTCTGGCTCGTAGAGCACCAACGGGCTGCCACCCTGATGGGTCTCGGCGTACGTGGCCACCGTGCATGCCTTCAGTTGGGGGAACACGCCGTGATACGCAAAGCACGGTCGCGCGTCCGAGGGGCCGCCCGCGCCGCGCGCAAAGCCTGGGAAGAGCGTCGAGGCGGACGGGCCATCGGTGGCCACGTATGAGGCGCCCGAGTCCCGGAGTGGCGTGCCCACGACGCGTAGCGGCGTCTGTGCGCCCATCGCCGTAAAGTTGAGTGCGGCGGGGAAGAGCTGCTCAAAGGTGATGACACCAGCATCCGCCTCATAGGTGCGAAAGCTCGTGATCATGAGCGGCGCCGCTGTGGGCGACGCCCCCCAGCGGAAGGCGGTCGCGTTGTACCAGCCCATGGCGTCAGCGCCCGTGGTGATCGATGCACCTCCGATGAGCGTGAGCGTGCCCGCGCTGCTGCTCAGATTTCCGACCCGCACCTCGCCGCCGGAGAGCCAGGGCTGGCCATTGAGGGTAATGCTGAAGGTCGCGTCGTATCCGACGGTGAGGCCGAGAGCGGCTCCTGATGTGGCCGCGGCGACGGTGGTCGCCGACAGCAATATGAGGTTGGTCGCAATCATCATGGGGGCAAATATTCGGGCCGTCGCGACGAAAAATGCGGCCGTGAACGGTAATCTCTGGCACCTCAACGGAAAGAGATGTCCGATGAATGTTACATTGTTTTATACATGTATTTAGGGTGCCACCCCACTCCCGGAAGTCGTCACACGCGAAAGACGCTGTGACACCGATGAGCACGCGTGATGTGCGCATACCTTGATGAGTGGAGCTTGTTGGGATTGCATCAGTCGGGGAAATCTGCAAATGTGCGCCTGGACCAGCCACCTGCGATTGGACGAGACTCGGGTGCGGCGGCTTCGAGGAGCAGCAACTGGAGCAGCAGCTGGAGGCAGCACTTCGCTCGAGGCAGTCACAATCACAGTTTGCAGGAGGCACGTCGAAGAAGTTGAGGTAGATGCGATCATCGTGAATGCCACCGTAAGCGAAGAGCAGGTCGGCTATCGCCGCCGTGAGTGCCGCATTGTTCTTTTGGTTGATTTCGCCGATAGAGTACACGCAGCCTATGGCGCACGGCGCATCTGAGCCACCAAAGAGCAGGTCGAGCTTGTCGGTGACGCACACGGCCACGTACTGCTCGGGCTTGGAAAAGGCGGCGGCGATGGCGGCGCTCGCTGCCTTGAGAAAGCGTTTCTTGTCCGAGAGCACGACGTTGGTGTTCAGGACGAGGGACGGGTCGACGGCGTCCGCGGAGGCGATGAGGCTTGTGCCGCTTGTGCGGCTGCTGCTGCGGGCCGGGTGCACTGTAAGAGACAGCCGCAGCGCGTTCGCTCGCGATGAAGCGCAGGCGAGAAGCGCGAGGACGAGGTGGCGCATTGAAAAATCGCGTTCAATTCACGTAAGCAGCCGTGAAAACAATTCACAGTATTAATTCACGACGGCGCTTCCGAAATCCGCTGAGAAGCATCAAGCAACCCGGCCGGGCACGAACGCGCGTTTGGCGGGCGCGCGCGCGTACGGCAGCCGGCGGCCGGGGGTGACTCGTTCTGAGAGCTTAGAAACAAAAGTAACAATATCATATCCATTGAGTGAGGGTGGCAGCGGAGCACCGGGTCGCGCGGAACGAGTCCTGGCTCTAGGCTCACGCACGCACGCACAGGCTGAAGACACAGCCACGCGCCCCGCATCAAGTGCCACATCATGCCAGATCATCAATGATCATCACCTCAACGCTCCACGTAGATTGTAGTAGATATCGTCATGCCAAAGGGAGAGAGAGAGACGGAGAGGTCGAGAGAAAGGGAACGGGAGGGAGTGCATCTCCCCGCCCATCATCTCCCATCATCTCCCGTCCCATCATCTGCCTCGGCAGTTGGGGGCCGGGCTGCTTATCTCCGATCTCAGCTCAGCTCAGCTCGGTCGCCTGCGAGGCAGTGAGCGCGCGCCGAGGAGAGCCGGCGCCACGGAGCGAGGGAGGAGCGCTCGAAGCGGCGCTCGCGCTCAAGGTGCGTCGCTCGATCAGCCGCTCGACGAGGCGCTGCTCCCTCTCTGCCTTCTCAACCGAGCGCGAGATGTGGCTCATGCGCCTCTCGAGCCCCGCCGCCTGATGCGAGGGGCAATCAGAGCTCCTCAGCCGCAATCCGCGAGGCAAACCAGAAGAGGCACTCGGTCGTAACCAGAGGGGCCCTCCAATGAGGTCATTCATTAGAGGGCCCCTCTGAGAGGGGCCCTCGGAGGCACTCAGTCGTCATCGAGGGGCCCTCACGCACCTTGCGCTGATCGAGGAGCGCCGTCCTAGCAATCTTTGCTCCCTGATCGCGATCCGCCCTCACCTGCTTCGCCTGCGCGGCCAGGCGCGCGAAGCGCACCTCCTCCGCGTCCCCCCGCTCGCGGAGCACGCTGGTCTCATGCCGCCGATTCTCGGCCAAATCCTGCAGCCGGTCTGCTGACCAGACCGACTTCTTGGCCTGTTCACGGCGCGCGCGGTCCGTGCGCAGCTTGGCGTTGTTCGCCTGCACGTGCAGGGCACGCTCCGCCGCGCACTCAGAGACGCAATCAAGCGCAATCAGAGGCGCAATCAGAGGCGCACTCAGCCGCAATCAGAGACGCAATCAGAGACGCACTCAGAGACGCAATCAAGCGCAATCAGAGCCGCACTCAGAGAGGCCCGTACCTGCACATGCCGGAGCAGATCAGTCTGCTGACTCGATCGCGCGAGCAATTGGTTCATGTAGTCGTGCCGCATCTCGGCCGCTTGCTGCCTGTTCTGCTCGGCGTGCTCCATACGCGCCGCCACCGCCGCCTGTGATGAGAGTCCGTGTCCTGAGGCACGCACTTGGTCCGCCTTTAGCTGAGCCGCGCGCATCTTCTTGTCAGCGAGCTCCTTCTTAACGACCTTGGGGGCAGTGCGCCCGCCGCCGTGCATATGGAACGAGAGCATCGACTGCGGGATCGTTGTCGCGTCGAAGGGCTCGCCGCACCCCACGATGATCGCCGTGTCGATCTCCGCTGCCTCGCGCAACTGCTTCCACGACGTGATCTTCTGCCCATCCGGCAAAAAGAGCTCCGCCGCGTAGAGCATGCGGCCGTCGAGGCCCATCTTCTGCTGCACGATCTGGAACACCTCGCCCAGCGTGTCTATCCGCTCGGGCAGCGATATCACGTACGAGCGGCCGCGGTTGCACTCCGTGTTCAGGTAGCACGAGAGCTTGGTGCCCGCAGCGCGCAGCTTTGAGGTCACCGTCTCGCCGGGCAGCAGCGTTTTCATCGCGCCCTCGGAAGCATACCGATCGAAGAGGCTGCTGCCCGGCGTGGGCGCGAGCAGACCGCCGGGCGGAGCTGGAGGCAAAGAGGACGATGCGCCGCCGCTCGGCCGCGGAGGCATGCCTGCGAAAGGCTTCTTGAAGCCCGGACGTTCGAAGAGCTCGCCGCCATCGGGCGCCACCTCTACCATCTGCATCGTTGCAGGGTTTGGCGTTGACGTGTGCGTCGCGAGTGGACGGTGAGTGAGTCGGCGCAGCAGAGCTAGTCGAATTTGGAGACGCGCCCAATACAACGCGTCGAGTGCAGACGGATCCCAATCCTCATCAGCCCGATTCTCATCCATCCCCAGGCGGCGTATGCGCAACCGCCCACCGCGATTGAATTTGACTTGACTTGACTTGACTTGACTTGACAGCTGCTAGCTAGTCTGTGACCAAATTCCATTGCGTCCGTGTTGTTAGTCGATAAAAAAGGAAACTAACCATTCGTTGTCTCTGCGTTCCATCCCCAGGCGGCGTATGCGCAACCGCCCACCGCGATTGAATTTGACTTGACTTGACTTGACTTGACTTGTCTTGATTACGAGTTTACGACTGGCCTCCGTGATGAAAGACCCGACCTATCCTCCCCCAGTCGGCCCGAACGCCACAGCCCAGCCCCTTGCCACAGCGCAGCTCGAGTCGGTTTGGACGAGCGTGCTGCTCTGCGAGGTCCTAAGCAGTAGTACACTCACAACGGCCGTCGTCGTCGGCCAAATCGCCTTCCTAGTCACGCTCTACGCGCCGGCGCTCTGGGCCAGCCAGGTGTCTGCCAAACACTTCCACATCAGTGCCCTGCTGGACGACGATGTGCGCTCGCGCGCGTGCGCCGTCGTCGGCCTCATGACGCTCCTGCCCATGGTGCTGCTCGAGCTCCAACGCGACCTGCCGCTGCCGGCCACGCGCATCGGCCTTGCCGCCGCGACTGGCCTCGGCATTTTGCTTACGTGCGTGGTGCGCGAATCGCACTATGTCAACGGCCACCGGCTGTGCGCTGTTCTCGCATTCGCCGCCGCGACGCTGCTCGTCATGCTCCTCGCCTACCTCGCCGAGAGCGACCACGAGGCGGGCATGCTTCTCGCTTGCGGCCTCGTGGTCACTGGGCTCGGCCAGAGCTTGAATATCGTCGCCGACAACCTCAAGCTGTCGTTCCGGCCGCTGCCCTCGTGGGCGCTCGGCTCGCTCGAGATCGTGCTTGTCGCGGGCTTCGGCGCGTGCATGGGCGTGCATGCGTCCGCGGGCGCCTTGGTCCCCCGCGATGGCGGCTGCACGCCCGCGAGCGGAGTCGTCGACACCCCGCCGAACCGCAGCAGCAGCATCGGTCGAGGCGCTGTCGTGAGCTGGATGAGGATCCTCGATGATGATGTATATGCGACCGCGATCGCGGCGGTGGTGAGCCGCGATGCGTGAGGCACGCCTGTTAAGCCTGAGAGGTCGCTCTGCTGCCCTCTGCGCATACATTCCAGGCGAGGCTTTTCATCACTAGTGGCTTAACGGACGTCAACGGAGTGGGCAGCAGCCCCGCGCGCACAGAGGCCAGAGCTCGGCTCTTACCGGCGTTAGACGTTAAAAGTTGTTTTGAGCTCGCGTACACGACACGCGAGACTACTAGGAGAAGGAGTCGCGTCCTGGGCCTTACCTGGGGGGGCCGGGCCCGTCTAGCGTCTTACTCTTGGTCGGTGGTCGCGCGGCCCCGCGCGCCGCGGGTCCACACCGCCGCGCCACGCCACATCCGCCGCCGGTCGCATACGGGATCAGCGCGCGGCGCCGGCCGCCTCCGTGGCACGGCGAGCACACGCGGGACTCTTTCTTATTCACTAACTTGTCATCGGACGGGAATGTCTTGAGCTGCATGGCACCGGACGACGATCCGGCACTGACGCCGTTGTGCGACATGATGTGGTACTCCGCTTGCGCTTACAACGAAGTCACATCAACGCCGGCTCTGGTTCGAGCGCTTGCGCGAGCGCGTCCCCAAGCGCCGCCGCGGCCTCCGCCTCCGCCTCCGCCTCCGCCTCGCTCGCCTCCGCTTCGCTCACCGCCTCGCTCACCGCCTCGCTCACCGCCTGCTGCAGGCTCACGCACCGCCACGCGACGTGCCCATCAGGACGCACCAGTATCGCTCCGTCTGGCTTCACCTGGCGCTTGCTCGCCCATCCGCTCGCGGCGGCACGCACGACGCGCGCCACCCGCGCGTGACTCGAGGCGGGGGCGAGCGAGCCTGGCTCGTTGACGAAGCCATGGCTCATTGACGAACCTGGCTCGTTGACGAAGCCATGGCTCATTGACGAACCTGGCTCGTTGACGAAGCCATGGCTCATTGACGACGCAGCCGCCGCCGCCGCGCTCTCGATCGCGCTCGGGACGGCGCTTGGCTTCGCCGCGTTCTCCGCCGGGCGCGGCGCTTCGGTCTCGGGCGTCGCAATTGCAACGATGCGGAGCGCTCGCGCGGCTGCGAGGCGCGACGACGCCCTTCGCGCGCCAACGGATGCGCCGTGTTGAGCGGATCCGAGCGCCGTATCGAGCGCGCTCGTCAATGACGCCTCGAGCCTGCCTGCCGCTTTCGCCCATGGCAGCCCGGCAGCTTCGTCAATGAGAAGCGTGAAGCGCGGCGGCGACGCGTTCGGCAGTCCAGTCGCCGCCGGCGACCCCGCCTCGCCAAAGTCATGCAGCAGATCATGAGTCGAGACGCACACGGCGCTGTACTGGGCGCAGTTGGTGCCTGCGCTGGCGCCGAGCGCCTTCGGCAGCAGCCAGTGGTGCGGCAGCCTCGCGCCTGGACGAGTGCTCGGCACGTACCTGATGAGGGAGGCAATCGTCAGGGGTCACCAACGGCTCATCAGCGGCTCGTCAGTGGCACGCACTCCTCATTCTCGATGTCGACGACTCCCGGGCCCATCTCAGCGTGATGGCCGCCGTCATTAGCGTGATGGCCGCCGTCATTAGCGTGATGGCCGCCACGCTCGGCGCTGCCACTCGCCGTCGCCGTCACAAATGCCACCGCGCCCCGCAGGGCGACAGTGAGCGGAGTGGGTGGCGCCGTCGCGAGCATGGCTGACGAAAAGCTCCGTATCGCCTGGCCGGCGGCAGCGGCTGTCATACTCGCGCCAAGACCGCGCCCAACTGCCGCGCCGCCGTCGAAGTCAGGCACCTGCATGCAAGTCGTGGGCATCAGAAGACCATTTTCGAGTGGCCAACGCGCGCAATCCGACGCGATCAGAGGCCATCAGAGGTTTGGAGACGGCACCTCCTCCCTAGTGGCACTGGCCTGCGTCTCATACACGAAGCCCAGCTCATGGCGTGCAAAGAGGAGTGGGAGCGCCTGTCCCGTGGCGACGACCTGCCGCGCACTCTCCCGCCGCTGCCGCCCTAGAGGGTGATGAGCTTCATGCCCCAGGCTCTCAATCAATCTCATCCGGCCGAGCTCGAGAACGCGATCTCCGAGGCCACGTGGCCCGCCCGGCGGCCGTTGCAACAGCTCGGCGGCGGCGGGGGCGCCTGCGGCATGCAGGACGGCATGCAGCGCGCCCGCGCCCGCATGCAACCCTGAGGCTATCAGTCCGAACGCGAGTGCTGCTGCCTTGGGTTCGGCGGCGGCGGAGGAGGAGGAGGAGGCAGCAGAGACGGAGGCGGAGGCGGAGGAGGCAGCGGAGGAGGAGGAGGCAGCAGAGACGGAGGAGGAGGAGGCAGCAGCGACGGAGGCGGCGGCGGAGGCAGCGACGGAGGCGGCGGCGGAGGGTGCCGCGGCACGCAACTCCCCGATCATCGCCGCCATCGCATGAGGCAGCTCAGAAGGCAACCCCAGCGCATGCGCCACCCGCAGGCCGCGATGGTAGTTATGTACCGCCAGTCGTGCGTTAGCTAACGCCACCGGCCGTCGATCCGAATCATATGTGCGAAGGAGCGCGGAGCTGCCGTGCCCGTGGTGGACCGCCGCCAGCTTCCAGCACAGGTTGTGCGCGTCCTGCAGTCCGGTGTTCGCGCCGAAGGCCCCTGCGGGTGGGAACTGATGGGCCGCGTCTCCGAGCACATGCACACGACCGAGCGAGAGGCGCTCAATCACCTGTGGGGAAGGGGTGGAGGCGCCGTGGTGAGCACTTGCATGCCGCCCCGACCGAGCGAGAGGCGCTCAATCACCTTAGAGCTCATGGCCCAGCTACCGATGGATTTGACTTCGAATGGCACCACGGTCACCGACGAGGCCGAGGAGCCCGAGGACGAGGACGACGAGGAGGAGGAAGGGGAGGAGGAGGTGGTGGTGAAGGGCGAGGGAGGTGTGGCAGCGTGGCCGGTCGGGAGGGTGCCCAGGCACGCAGCAATGCCTGCCGTACATGCATCTCGATCCAGAGCCTCCGCGTCCTGCAGGCCGGGGAAGAAGGGGAGCTGCGCGACCCACTCGCCCTGTGAGATGTTGTGTGCCACAAGCACCGCCACCGCGCCTCGGTTGAAGCAAAAGTAGAGCATGGCCTCGAGGCCGCGCTCACGCAGCAGTGGCGCGAGCGCGGGCGCCACAAAGTGGACTGACTTGAAGTGCTGAAGGGGTGCCGGGCCGCGCAGGCGCAGTCCGAGCGCCTGCCGCACGCGCGAGTGCGCGCCATCGCAAGCGAGCAAGTAGTCCGCCTCCACCGTCAGCGCGTCGGGCGCTGCGTCCGCGTCGGCACCGGTACCGGCGGCGCTGTATGAGGCGGAAGCAGCAGGAGAGACGACGCGGCGCAGCTGGGCGGTCACGCCGCCGCCGTGCTGCGCAAAGCTGACGCACTCATAGCCAGACAGCAGCTCGGTGCCGCCAAGCGCGCGACGCTCCGCCTCTGCTCGCAGGATCGCCTCGAGCTTGGGCTGTGAGAGGTGTGCCATTGGGCTCGGCGTCATCTCGCTGAGCGCAGCCCACTCACGCCCAGCCATGTGGTCCTGCGCGGCAATCTGCGTGCCGAGGACGCTGGTGCAGTACCGAAAGTGCCGCCACTCGTCCATGGGCGGCGTCTGCTCACGGATCTGGCGCTCCACGCCCAGCTCACGCAGCAGCTCCATGGAACGCGTATTGATCAGATGCGCCCGTGGATGAGACTTACCGTTCGCCGCACGCTCGGCGAGCAGGCTCGGCACGCCATACGCGGAGAGCAGCGATGAGGCGTACAGGCCCACGGGGCCGCCGCCAACGATGAGCGCTGGCACTCGCCGAGTCGAGGCGGTCTTCGCCATGATCGCCGAACTTCGGGGCGATCGAATTCTCGTGAAGAAGAACTTTCTATTCACACCCGACCCGTTCCCAACGATTACGGATTTTTTCTTATTACGTTACTCACCACTGTGAAACCAAATGTACAGTTCTCGACCGCTCGAACGCCTCCTGCCAGGTCAGCATGGGTCAGAGCCCCCCTAGGCTGCTCGACCAGACGTCCAGAACCCCGCGGGCGCGGCATCAGCACTCTGCTTCTTCAGGTTGGAGGAAGATCTGATCATGGGCGCGGGCCGCAGCTCCATGGCTACTTGACGCTTGAGGGAGGCGAAGAGCGCTGGCGAGTTCGGGGATTCTGCATAACATTCAGCGCCCCAGCGAGAGGCTGCTTGCAGACCTTCATCATCTGTGGAGCTCGCGACGGAATGATGGCTTCCGTCCATGGAACGATGGCTGAGGGAAGGCTGGCTTCCGCTCTCGTCGATCGCCAGCATCAGGTGCATCTGCTGCGCAAGCAGCGCGTCGGAATTGGCGAACATCATGCCGCCTTTGGTGCTTGGATCGGGCGATGACGCAGGGCTACGACGTAGTGCGGAGGGGATCAGCATCGAGAGCAGCGGTTTGCGCTTGGCGGTGGGAGAGGGCGAGGGCGAGGACGGGACGCTAGAGGACGTCTGCCGGGAGAGCGAGGGCAAAGAGCTCGTGCCCTCGTCCTCGTCCTCTGCGGACGAGCGTGGATGCACGCGCTGTTTGCCCCAACGGGAGGCTCGGGACTCGTCGGTACTCTCAGAGGAATGCTCAGGAGAAGACTTCCTGCTGCAGGTGATGCACACGCACGTGATGTCGTCGCGCAGCCCCCTCGCTTTCAGCGCCTTGGCTACGATGTTATGGGCTGCCTCAAAGACGTTGTTGGACCGAAGCGCCTCCTTGACGACCTTCTGGGGCGGCAGTGCGTCCCACACCCCATCGCTCGCGATCACCACGAGACTATGCGCCTCCAGGAGGGGCATCGTCTTGATGTTCGGTACGGGACTCAGCCACGGCCCGCAGTCGCGGTCGCCGATCGCGCGCGCGCAGGCAACGCCACCTGGGTAGGCGCGGATCGGCCCGGCTGCTTGATTTTGTGAGGTGGCACGCCCGAGCTGGCCGCCCTGCTCCTTGACACGAGCACGTTCATCCTCGCTGTCGTTGAGGCGGTGCTCGTCGGTGAGAGGTACCATGGCGCGTTGGTCGGCTGCTCGTCTGCCGGCGGTTGGCGAGAGCACGAGCATAGCGGCCGCGTCGCCCACGTGCGCCGTCGTCAGCTCGCCGCGCGTCTCGTTGATCAGGCACACGGTCACCGCGGCGCCGGCCGTGTGGTGGAGGTCCGCGCACACCTGCTCGTGCAGCCGACGAAAGGTGCGCTTCAGAACCTCCGAGAGGGCACTGCCGCTCGCGCCACCTTGACTCTCATCGCAGAGGAACTCGATGAGGAGGAACTCGATCAGGTGCTCCACCACATGCGCAGCCGCTTCATAGCCGCCGTGCCCATCCACGACGATCGCGCATAGCACAATGTCTCCGCCGATGACGACGCGCTCGATGCGCATGCCGTCCTCTCCCTTGAGACGCGTCGCGTCCGAGGCAAAGATGCTGGGAACGAGAGCTTGCGCTTGCGGCCGCACCTCGGTCGATTCCATTATCCGACAAAGAGCGAACTTCCTGGAACAAACCTCACCCCAGCTCGCCCTACTTCGCGAACCCGAACGCGCGGCGCTTTCTCGTGCGAAAGCGTGCTTGCTTCGCGGGAGAGTCGCGCGCACGCACGCGTGCGGTGACGAAATGCAAATGTGGACGGATTCTATAAATAGACTGCCGGTCCGCGCCTTAATCCTTGATCCCGCCGGATTACGAAACATGGAGGTGTCAGAAACGCAGATAAGGATGTGGGGTCCCGCTTGGAACCGAGCGAAACGGCCAGTCAGCGCAACGCTGACGGGTTGGCTAGCCAAAGTGATAGTTAAGAAAGTGATTCAGAGACGCCCTTTCCCCGAAAATTGGGTATAAAGGCAAGGGGGGGGACATGGGGAGATCTATGTTTGAAAAAACCCCGATGATCCTGACGTATTCTGATGTGTCCTGAATGTATCCCCTGAGTGTAAATCCTGAGTGTATCCTGTCAACCCTGTCATGTATCCCAAATGTTGAAATGTATCGTACAAGACCTGCTAACTACGGTACCTCCACGTGGTAACAGTTTTTAACTGACAGTTGGTGCCTGATAACCAGTCACAAGCGCCTTGATCGGCGGCGCTGTCTGCGCCCTACTCCCCTACACGTTGTGATGTCTCCCAGGGGTGTCTCCACGGGACCTGAACACCAGCTGTGGTTCTGCGTCTTGCCGAGATGGAAATTAAATGTGAACGTGAACGCATGATCGGCGGCGCTGCGGCGGCGTGGCTTTCTTGGGTGCAGGACCACACTTTCCCCAAATTGCGGAAGCGCTGCAACCCGCGAGGGCATAGCTCGGGGCCTCGGGGTCCCGGACTGTGCAACAAATGACTCAACTCGCCGGGGCTATCCGCGGATCATGCCGCGGATAATGAGAATCCCGCACACTCTGTTCTATACACTATAGAACACACACCAAAGATCACACGCTCTACACTGTGTACACACAGATGAGGCCACAAGCCGTAGCACCACACAGACATAGCTCACAGTACGAAAGTGGGGGCTATTTATAATCCCTTGGGCAGCGACTCACAATGCCTCAATGCTCAAAACCTCAAATCACAAAACAATATAATTCCTAAGCTTCACGCGAGACAGCAGGGGGCACGGGGGTTGACCGTTGGCGTTGAATACATGCATTATACAGATACACGAACAACAGGGCTGGAGACATCCGTCGTTCAGTCAGTCAATCAGTTTCGTCGCGGTCCCCCCCGCGCTCACCATACCGTCTCAAAGGACGTCTCCGCTCCCCTCGGTCAACACAAGTACTGAGTACTCGCTCGCTCGGGCTACTCAATTTCGCTAGTGAGGTCGGTCTCTCCCAGCACACAGAGTGATCACTGGTGCTTGCTGCCCATAATACTACCGGGCGGGATTGTGATAGGCAATCAGGTGGGGGGTGGAGGGGGTGGGCGGTTGGGGGTTTGTCAACCGTCATCATACTTCTGGGTCCGGCCTTCTTTGTCTTGCCCGCAGCCTCTACAGTCCGCGTGCGTGGGCAGTGCGTGGGTAATCTCAAGACCATGCTCAAGACGCACGTTCAAAATCAAAAAAATTAATAATTCGTATTCGAATAATTAATCACATTCACACTACACAATGTCGTAAGTTCTAAGTCCAGTAATACACCTACATTGTACAACATTGTACCGCTACACACTGCTATTCGGGGTCCACGCTCGGACACCGTTGGCGTTGAATACATGCATACACGACAAGAAACAGGCTGGGCATCTTTTGCCCATTTGTATACAAATGGAGGCGTACTACGTCGTCTCGCGCACCCACCCACTGTCAAGGCGGACAGGCACAGGACGAGCTGCAAACCTGGGACGACCGCGCATGGCTCGACTCGATAGCTGGAAAGCACTGACGACATGCTTGGATTGCGCGTTGTACTCGTACTACGTATGCGATTCGACCGACGACATCCGGGTGGTTGCCATTGGGTATTATCCGAAGAGCCGCAGCTCTTCGGAAAGTGATAGCCGGAAAGTGATAGCCGGCGACGGCGGGACGGCGGCAGCGACGGCGGCGGCGACGGCGGATACGACCACTAGGGCACTTGACAACTAGGGCAGCTGGGCCAGCTCGCCAGACCGGGCCCGTGATCACCTCGCCGCCCAGATGTTGATCCCGGGCCCGGGCCGTAGCTCCATGGATGCTTGACGATTGAGAGGAGCGAAGAGCTTGGGCGAGTCCTGGGAATCCGGATGCAATCCTTCATCATCTGTGGAGCTCGCGACGGAATGATGGCTTCCGTCCATGGAAAAATGATGGCTTCCGTCCATGAAACGATGGCTTCCGCCAGGATCCAGACACGTCAACGAGTGGCCTGCCACCATCAGGTGCATCTGCTGCGCAAGCAGCGCGTCGGAATTGGCGAACATCATGCCGCCTTTGGTGCTTGGATCGGGCGATGACGCAGGGCTACGACGTAGTGCGGAGGGGATCAGCATCGAGAGCAGCGGTTTGCGCTTGGCGGTGGGAGAGGGCGAGGGCGAGGACGGGACGCTAGAGGACGTCTGCCGGGAGAGCGAGGGCAAAGAGCTCGTGCCCTCGTCCTCGTCCTCTGCGGACGAGCGTGGATGCACGCGCTGTTTGCCCCAACGGGAGGCTCGGGACTCGTCGGTACTCTCAGAGGAATGCTCAGGAGAAGACTTCCTGCTGCAGGTGATGCACACGCACGTGATGTCGTCGCGCAGCCCCCTCGCTTTCAGCGCCTTGGCTACGATGTTATGGGCTGCCTCAAAGACGTTGTTGGACCGAAGCGCCTCCTTGACGACCTTCTGGGGCGGCAGTGCGTCCCACACCCCATCGCTCGCGATCACCACGAGACTATGCGCCTCCAGGAGGGGCATCGTCTTGATGTTCGGTACGGGACTCAGCCACGGCCCGCAGTCGCGGTCGCCGATCGCGCGCGCGCAGGCAACGCCACCTGGGTAGGCGCGGATCGGCCCGGCTGCTTGATTTTGTGAGGTGGCACGCCCGAGCTGGCCGCCCTGCTCCTTGACACGAGCACGTTCATCCTCGCTGTCGTTGAGGCGGTGCTCGTCGGTGAGAGGTACCATGGCGCGTTGGTCGGCTGCTCGTCTGCCGGCGGTTGGCGAGAGCACGAGCATAGCGGCCGCGTCGCCCACGTGCGCCGTCGTCAGCTCGCCGCGCGTCTCGTTGATCAGGCACACGGTCACCGCGGCGCCGGCCGTGTGG
>Ga0210248_101119_pt1 | contig 21671 bp, 11 predicted proteins | sample ChrtobMetP3_32mM_FD_155493 | JGI IMG/M metagenome (GOLD analysis project Ga0210248, IMG submission 155493) | Chrysochromulina tobin associated microbial communities from unialgal haptophyte culture, Seattle, Washington, United States - P3_32mM | ecosystem: Host-associated > Algae > Haptophytes >...
CGGCCTCATGCCGATGGGCAGCGAGGTGGTGAACAACACGCACCTCTTCGGCTACTCGTCGTGCCAGGTCCTCGGCGCGTGCTCGCATCGTAACCTACCCGGCTCCGCGTGCCAGGGAGGCCCCAACGACGGCTTCTGCTATGAAGCCGCCAATGCGGTGGTGCAGACGCCGCTCTGGGCATCCTCGACAGGACTGACGCCGAGAACGAGGCTCACCTGCGGTCGCCTCATCGAGACCTTCGACCACTTCGGCCCGGGCGTCAACCCTCCGATCCACGTGGACGTGACGGCGCGCTCGTGCCCGCGCGGCACGCCCGGCGGCGCCACGGGCAGGATCCACACCGTCAAGCGCTTCCTGTACGCCGGCTGCATGATCTCGTCGGACGCCAAGTATGAGCCGGCGGCCGAGGTGCACGTGCCCGCCATGTGCGCGGTCCCGCTGCACTGGCGGCAGGGCTGCCTATTCCCGGGCGCCCTCAACTACATGCCCGGCGCCAAGGAGTCGGGCCGCTGCTACTACAAGACCGTGGGCTGCATGGACTCCACCGCGATCAACTACAACTCCGAGGCGACCGACAGCGACGACAGCTGCATCGCGAAGGTGCTCGGCTGCACCGTCGGCCCGGGCCAGTACTCGGGCGTCGACCCGAGAACACCCGGCTTCGAGTCGACGTTCCATGACGACCCCGGCCGGACGGATGGCGGGGGCGGCCGGGTCGTGCTGGCGGGCAACCGTCGTCGCTACCCCGCCATGACCACGTACAATGCGGCGGCCAACGTCAAGTCTGGCTGCGTCGTGGCCATCGAAGGCTGCATGGACTCGACGGCGGCCAACTACGACCCGCTCGCTACCGTCAGCACGCTGTCTTGGTGCGTCCCCTCTGTCAGGGGCTGCATGGACCCGCTCGCCTTCAACTATAGCCCGATGACGACCATCCACAATCAGACGCTCTGCGGCTACCAGGGCGGCTGCATGGACCGATCGGCGATCAACTTTGACCCCGAGGCCAGCGCGGCGGGCCCGTGCTACTTTTTCCGGTCGGGCTGCCTCGACCCGGCCGCGCTCAACTTCCGCTGCTCCGCGTACGCGCTCACCCCGTGCTCCGTAGCCCCCGCGCTGTCCGTCACGGTGCACAGCGCGGTCGTCTGCACCATGTCGGCGGCGTCCGCTGTCGTCGCCGCCTCGGTGTCTGACCTCTTGGCCCTCTCGGCAGCCAACCCGAGCGCGGGGGGCACGGCGGACCAGATCGAGGTGGTCATCTCCGTTGTCGTCAAACGGCCGCCGTGCGAGATGGCCGCTGACACATCCATGCTCAGCCGGATGGCCGCAGCCGTCCGTGCGAGGAGGGCGCGCGTGTCCAACACACCGCCATCGTGCTCGGGCCGCCGCCTGCAGGCAGCAAATGGCGAGGACAACGCAATGATCGGCTTCGTCTTCGTCTTCGCCGCATCCGAGGCGGCCGCGGCTTCGGCGGCCCTGACGGACCCGAACGGTGGCGCCTTTGCCAACACCGCATCGCTCCAGGCCGCCTTGGCGTCCGTGCCGGGCTTGCCCGAAATCCCCGTGCAGGTCTTCACCCAAACGGTGCGCTACTATGTGCCTGAGCCGGCGACGGCGGGCGATGGCGGCTTGGGCGGCGGCCCAGTTGCGGGCATCGTGATCGCTGTCGTCGTGGGCACTGTCCTGATCGCGGGCCTCGCCTACTTGATGTTGAAGAGGAAGACAAAGACGGCCGAGATCGTGCCTGCTTAAGCTGTCGGAAACTGACCGCTGGGAAACTGACCGACACTGACCACTAACCACTAGGGAAACTGACCACTGGGGAAACTGACCACTGGGGAAACTGGCTACAGGGGAAACTGACCACTGGGGAAGCTGACCGACACTGACCACTGACCACTGGGGAAACTGACCACTGGGGAAACTGACCACTGGGGAAGCTGACCGACACTGACCACTGACCACTGGGGAAACTGACCACTGGGGAAACTGACCACTGGGGAAACTGACTACTGGGGAAACTGACCGACACTGACCACTGACCACTGGGGAAACTGACCACTGGGGTAACTGACAACGGGGGAGACGGACAACTGGGGAAACTGACCACTAGGGAAACGGACCGCGGGGTGCCTGGGGAGCGACTGACCTATAATCTCGCTATCTGTGGGACATGGGGGCTCGGAGCTGACAGAACCGTCTCAACTGGGACTGACAACTGTGCCACCATGCCGAGATCGGCGACTGTCTGTGAAGACTTTGCGTGTGTGCATGGTCTTTCCAGAGAGATTTTATGCGTAATCCCAATTTTTGCATGCGTCTAGAAGAGTCCAGCTACCACCTTTCAGCTCTGTGGGGTGTGGGAACCGCAACCTTCAACATCGAGTCTCCTGCCGGTTTCTGGGTCGATACCGCGCGCTCTCCAGTAAGTTTCTCCGTAAGATGCGTAAATCTCCTCGCCTCGGCGAATCGGGCGCGTCGCCACAAGCACCGCGCGCCGACGAGACTTGTCCTTCTCAAACCTTGCGTTGAGCCGCGACTTGTCAAAGTGATCGTTGGCGTAGCGGCCAGGTGAATTGAGCGAGAACCTGGCGTCGACATGTGCATTGATCCCAAACCCGCCCATTAGGTAGTCGCGATCCTCGAGCAGCGTCGCCTGCAGCAGCGAGAGCACGATTCCATAGTACTCTCCGAGCGCCTCGCCTGTCACAAAGTCTCGAGATGCAAAGAGGCCATCTCCACCACCCAGGATCAGGCTCGCGCGCACCTCAACGCCATGCGGCCAGCTGCGCTTGACAGCACTCGCACGCCGTCGATGACGTGCGTACAACGCGGCAGCGACGATGCTGGCCGCCGTGAGCGCGGCGGCAGCGAGTTTAAAGTGCCGATCAGCCAGCATTCTTGTGACTGCCAAACTTGCGAACTTTCAACGTTTCAAGACAAGACAAGTCAAGTTCAAGTTCAAGTTCAAGTCAAGTCAAGTCAAGTCAATACATGTACAGCACTGTGGCCTCGCGCGTGAAAGTGGGACTACCTACTCTCGTGTGCTTCACTCTTCCCTCATATCGTCATATGCGATATGTTTCCAGTTACTTGTCGTCTTGTAGGTACACAGTCTCCGAGACCGACGAGCATCAAGAGGTGTCGTAAAGATTCCGCAGGCAGGTTTTAGCTGTGAATTACCAGAGATGGCACGTGCGCCCACGTGTCTAGGCGCGCGTCAAAGTGGACCATGTGCATGTCTCTGAATTACACGCCACTATTCACACCACTGTGGACCACCGCTCGGCTCCCCGGCCTGACGCCTGTGACGACTCAGCGGCCCGTCTCGCGTCGCTCCCCGCTGTGCGTGCCAAACAATTGAGCTTAAAATAATCGATGAGTTCGCCGACTGGAACTGCGCATCTCGAATTCTGATTCTGTTAACTGATTCTGCATTCTCCATTCTAGGGAACTAAAAAGCCTGAACCCATGCCTAACGGTAACGCGCCTAATCATCTGCTTCATCCTCTGCGGCGGCCAGCATGAGGCGGGCTCGCAGAGTTGCTACGGTCGGGGAGTCGGCGACGCCTTGCTCCCCTGCTTGCGCACGAGGGCGGCGTGCAGCCCGGAGAGAGTTGACATCGACGACGTCCGGGAGCGACGGGGCCTTGGGGGTCGCAGCCGCCGCCTTGGCGCTCCGTTTGGCCTCATTTGAATTGGACTTCTTCTGAGGTGTGGCCGCACCAGCCTGCGAGCTGCTGCCGGCGGCGGCTCTGTGTGCCGTCAGGCTGTGATGCGCTGTGATCTTCTCCTCCGCCAGTTGGACTTTGGACATCGCCTCAGCGTCGGCCATATCGAGCTCCTGCAGCCGTTGACGAATCGCCTTGAGCTTCTCATCATTCTTCGAGACCTTCTCGACGATCCCCGTCGCCAGCCGCGCGTTCTGCGCCGCCACCATCGCCGCCATCGCCGCGAACCCGCCGCCCGCACCGCCAGCAGCATCGTCGATCTCGTGCGAGACCGCAGCGGCGGCCTGACGCCATCGCGCGCCGGGCCGGCCGCCGCCCGCTCCGGCGGCAGCGTGGTCCGTGTCGGCGGCCCTTGAGGCGGCCAAGGCGACGGCCCCGAGCCCGCCGCCACCCGCCGCCATGCTCGTGAGCCGTGGTGCCGGGCCAGAGGCCGCCAGCAGTCGGCGCGCCGCCTCGTCGCCCGCGTCGGCGCGCGCCTGCAGCTTTCGCCAGACGTTCGCGAGAAGGCTCACCCAGCGAGCCCATTCGACATTGTACCTGTGGGGAAGGGAGGTCGCCGCGCCGTGGTGAGCACTTGCATGCAAGGCGGGCCCTCACCCAGCGAGCCATCGTCATTGTACCTGTCGAGCTTGTCCTGCTCGGCCTTCTGCTTCTCGGCCTCCCGTCTGGCGCTCTCGGCGAGGCGGGAGCTGTACTCCTCGTACATCTTCTCCGCCTTCTCCGCAGAGCCTGCCCGCTCTTCCATCTCAAGGACCTTGCGCGTGTGCTCGACCTGCTTGGTCAGCAAGCGCGCCTCGGAGTTACCCGTGTCGACCTGCCTGCGGAGCTCGGCGATCTCGATCTGCACCTTGGACTTCTCATCCTGCGCGTCACGGAAGGCATGATTCGGTTGCGTGGTCTTTGAGTGCGTCGCCTTCAGGTCTGCCTGCCGCTTCTGAAGGCTCTCGCGCAGCTTCGCCTGCGCCTCTCGGTCTGGCTTGGGCGGCGCCGCCTCGGTCTCCGCCGTCTGAATAAGAGCCTCGAGTTCGGCATCCTTCGCCTTCTCCTCCTTTAGCTTCCGAAACGACCGTTGCAGCTGAGTGGCGAGCGAGTGCAGATCGTCGGCGAGCAGTTTCATCTCACGCAGCTGCATCTCGCGTGCGTACGCCACCGACGCTTCCCTCGCCACCGCCGCTGCCGCCTCCCTTGCCGCGAAGGCCGCTGCTTCTGCCGCCGCCGCCGCCGCCTCCGCCTCCGCCGCCGCCTCCGCCTCCGCCGCCGCCGTCGCCGCGCCGCCCTCGCCCGACTCGGCGTCCTGCAGCAGCATCTCAGACAGCAGTGAAGCGCCCTTACTCGGCGACGGCGACAGCGAAGGCGCCGTCGCGACCACGTCCATGCGGCTCGCACCGTGCGGCTGGGCCTTCATTCGTGGCGGCGCTTTCGGCGGCATGCGACCCCCACCGGTCGCACCGCTCATGAGCATCACGGCGAAGCTCGCCTTCGCCGCACGCGCACGCACGAAGCGCTGAATGGTGAGGGCGGCGCGTTCGTTGTAACGCGCCACGCGCCCGCGCGCCTCGCCGAGCGCACGGCTAGCCGGATGCGCCTCGCCGTCGCGCGCACGCACATCCTTGGCCGGCACACGCACCTTCTTACCCGTAGGCAGCATCACCTCGACCATGCCCTGAAACCCCGCCGGCTTGCCCACAAATAACACCTCGATCCACGGGCGGCGAGACGGTACGTCGGCGTCGCTGGAGTGGGCATGTTCACCACGCATCAGGAGTGCGGAGCCTTTGCGCAGCCGCCAGAGGGGCGCCGACGTACTCGAGTCGCCGCCGTCGGCTGCGACCATCTCGCGCCGTGAAGCGTGCGTCTGCCAACGGCTGGTGCCCTGCATGAGCATGCACGTGTAACGGCCGGTTCGGTCGCTCGGAGAGGCGAGTGCCTCGGCGGCGATGTAACCCGGGTGCCACTCGCCAAATAAGGAAATGACGTGCTCGCCTTGTTGGATCTGCATGCAGGAGGTCTCCTCGCGGGGCAGGCGCACCTGCTCCAGCGGCACCGCATGCATCGAGCCGTCCTCGAAGCGCACCTCGACCACGCGCGACTCGCCGTCGAGCTGTACCACCGAGCCTCGGTGGTAACGGCGCTTAGCCTCTGGCACGGCGGCGGCGGCTGGGTCGGCCGATGGGCGTACGGCGCCAACGTAGGCGCCAATGACGAGGTCGGCGGCGCTCGGCGCGTGCGACGAGAGCGTCTGCTCAGGAAGGGCCCATTGCACGTGGCCGCCGCCGAAGTCGACGCGCAGCAACCCGGCAAGCGCCTCGAGCACTGTGGCTGGGTAGTAGTTTCCCCACAGGCAGAGCACACGTACCGGTACATGCCAGCGCTCGCGCAGTGCGCCCACGACGACGCTCGCCTCGTGCCCGCAGTCGAAGCGCACGACCCACGTGCCGCCCCCTTCGCCATGCACGCTCTCCTGCTGGGCCATCACCGCCGCTTGGTACGCACCCACGCGAGCGTCCCAGGCAATGACCGCCTTACCAGCCGTCAGGTCAAACGGCTGCGGAGGCACATCGTGCCATGCGAGCTCACCTGCGCTCGCCCACCGTCGCACGCCGCCGCCCTCGTGCACCAGGTAGTAGTCGCCCTGCTGCGATTCCACAATCGCCTCGCGCCACGCGCCTATCAGCACGTACACAGAATCGCCGAGGTCGAGGGGAGGTGACGGGTCGCTGCCGACTGCGAGCAGGGGCGCACCGAGCCGCGCCTCGTCGGCGCCAACCTTCCACTGGGACGCAGGGGTGCTGATGCTGCTCTCAAAGACCGGCCCACTGCCGCCGACGGCGCCGCCGCCGCCCTGGCTGCTGCTACTGCCACCGCCACCGCCACGGTGTGTGCGTTGGCTGCCGTTGACTAAACCGTTGCCCCGAGTCGGCGCGGTGGTGGCAACGGGGCGTGCCTCGATGCGTTGCTGTGCCTGCCGGTGCATGACGCCGTCGCCCAGATGCACGGCCGCTGGCAGCCATGGGCTGCTGCGCGCACGCTCACCGTCGCCGACGGCGACGAGCGCTTCCGAGCACACGTCAGCGGGAATGGTACGCATGACACACGCGCCGTGCAGCACCTCCGCCGCGGACACCCACCGTCGCCCGCCGCCGCAGAGGGCGACCGAGAGGGTGCTGTCCGCGCCGACGGCCTCGAGCGTCGCGCGCTGGAAGCCGCCGGTTGCGACCAGCACGCGGAAGTTGGGCATGTAACGAGGGCGAAGCAGATTCGCGGGAATCGTGCGAACGCCGCCTACCGCGTCGCTCACGAGGGCCATCCCGTCCGGTCGGAGCTCCTCGAAGACTACCTCGGCAGCGTGCTGCTCGGGCGACTCGGGTGCGGGCAGCGCGAGCGCCACCCCTCCCGGCTGCACCGGCGGCGGCGGCTCTGCCTCGCCTTGCGCATTCAAGTCCGGATGCACAAGGCTAGACCCCGACACCCAGGCCTCGATGGAGGACGGTGCGCGAAGACGGATGCGCTGGCCGAGCACGGGCGACTCGTCCAGGATGGTGCAGGGCACCCATAGGCCGCGCAGAACGTGCAGCGATGCGCCAGGAGCAAGCGCCAACGAGGTGCCGATCGTAGGCGCCGAGGTCAGCGGCAGACGGACCTCCAAGCGCTGCACCCGCCGCGGCTCGGCGGCATCGGCATCGAGGGCGCGCACCGTCCACGTGTCGCCTGCCGTGGCCACGAGCGTAGCGCGAGTGTAAGCGCAATCGCTGCTGCTGCCGCCGCCGCCGCTGCTGCTGCTCGGCACCAGAACGCAGTGCTCCAAGGGCACACTGCCGACTGCTGGCGCCAGCTGTGAGGCAATCTCGCACGCTGTCGCCCACCGCTCGATGCCGTCGACGAAGCGCGTGCGGTACACGCCCGCGTCCGCTGCGACCAGCCTCGCCGGATCGTACCGGCCCCAGTGGACAAAGCTGAAGCGCTCGGGTGGGAGCGGTGGGGACGACGACGAGAGCGAGTTGCGCGACGGCGATGTGCGCTGCTCGCTGCCGCGAACAGGCATGAATTTCAAATTCCGCAAAGATTCAGATGGGAAAATACAATTGACACGTGGGAGGTGGTTATAAACCCCCACACAACTCTCAGTACATATGGTGGCGCAGCGGGTTCTGAAAACGGAAACGTCCGCGCGGTTGCTTGCAGTTTACCAGCGGACTTCTGCGTTCTCTGCCTCCATTTCGTGGCATGCCGCCTCGGGGGGGCGGCCATCATGCCAAGGCAATCAAGGCCAAACGCAGGCAACAGCAGGAGGAGTGTAAGAGGAAAAAGGAAGAGGAGCAGCAGCAGCAAGTCGATAGGTACATGACAGAATATGACAAGGACGGCAGCGGAGTCCTCGACAAAGAGGAGTTTACAGCTCTGCTCAAGGCCGTCTTTGCATCGTACGCCGATGCCATCAACGGAGATGTCATCGATAAGTTGATAAAATCCTGCGAGTCGCAAGGAGGCATCACCAAGGAAAACATCAGTCGGGTGACCCGGAAGTATGCTGCGTACCTGAAGGAGATGGCGGCAGCAGCAACTGCAAGGGAGAGCATCTTTAACAGGTTCGACACGGACGGCGACGGCACGATCAGCAAGCAAGAGATGCTACCTATCCTCAAACTGTGCGCGAAGATGATCAAGGGCGTCCCGGAGAACGAGGTGCGGAACGCGCGCTGCGCTGCCGCCCCGCGCTGCTGTCCCTGCGCTCAACAGTCCCCGCCGCCGTCCCCTATTGAGCCTCTGCGGGGTAAAGGTTATCCATGGGGATGGGAGTCGCCGGGTCGTAAGCGCGCGTTCATGCCCCGCCCACATCTTGCCCCGCTGACTCGCCGAATCCTCCCGCTCTTTTTTTGAAAGGTGGACATGGGAGACGTGGATGCAGTCTTTTCGGCTGCGGACTCGGATCACTCAGGATCGATCGATACCGAGGAGTTCAAGATCGCCCTCGCGTCGTGGAAGGAATCCATGGCAGACGTGGACTGGGTTGCGCTTGAAAAGTTGGCGAAAGAGGAGGATGTCAAGGCAGCTGCTGCAAAATCCTCTGCATGCTCTGTTCTGTGAGATGCATGGATCTCGACGCGAGTGGCTTCGTGGGGAGCGCGAGCCGTCGAAGAACCTTTTGGAGACGAAGAGCAGAACTAGGCTCGTCGCGTTGACCCTGCCGTTCGGGCGGGGCATCACGCACACGCGCAAAAATACACGACGTGAGTCGCTGACGGATGCGAGGCCACATCCCACACGGCCCCGACGTAGCCCCGACGCCCGAGCACGGAACACGAAACACGTAATGCATACGTAATGCATACAGCATAGACCATACGCATGATTTGTATCTGTGGCGTGTGGGCATGCCCTGCAATAAACAGTTATTGTTGATGCGCACCTTGACTGTGTATAGGGCGGGGTCAACAAATAAAAAACGCGAACGGCTCGCGTCCGTTATAGCCGGGATTTGCCCGGGTTCGTACGCGCTTGCGTCACATGCCAACACGATCGGACCGGCGCGCGTGGGTCGCGCGCATGGTCGCGCGGTCGCGGCGCGATACGCATCGTATAGATTATACGACGTTTGAGCGGGTCCCGGGTCGGCGCCCGCGCGGCGCCGATCCCCCCCGTACGGCCCGATCGGGAAGATACGAACGGAACATACGATGGTCGATGCTCTGTTCTCTTATAGCACCATTGACCATAAAGTCGCTCGGGCCTTCGACGACTGTTCGAAGAATCGAACGCGGTTCGCTTCAGACAACGTCGGAACGTGAACAGTTAGGGCTTAGGGTTAGGCCGGCCGGCACAGGCCCACAGCCGCTTGCGCTTCACTTTCGCGCCTTTTCGCATCCGCGACTCGTCACAGACAGGTATCTACACAACTCACAAGTCAGCAAGTCACGAAGGACGACACGACACCACAATACCCCGATACTAGAGATAGCATTCCAGCTTTTCCACATTTCCAGGGTACACACGCGTCATTACCATTAACGAAACAGGACGTCAGTGCTGAGACATCCTTCACACAAGCCGATCGCGCCAGAATGCCACCCGCGTGGTCCGATTGTATCCATTGTATCCATTGCATTTATTGTATCCATTGTATCCATTGTATCCATTGTATCGGAGAAGGCGCATCCGACGAGGCACTGTAAGGCTGTGGCTCTGAAGCGGCTGTGGCTTTGATCTGCAAGAGCTTTTGTTCTGACAACTGCGCCGCTCATACATTGCGTCGCAAACAGAAGTTGCGATGGGCCACGGTCGAGGTGTCAGGCGTGGGCGGATTGACCCATGACGGCGCTGCGGCAGGCCTCTATCCCCGTGATCCCCGTGCTCCCCAGAAATCCCCCCGCTCCCCCCCCTCATGCGCCCTCTCTTGCATGCTCATGCACATCCGCATCCGCAAGCGCCCAGTACGGCGCTTCACTGGGCACGTGTTCGTGCACATCGTTCAGGACGGCGTGCTCAAATCGATCGCCCGGAACGGCGCTTGGCTGTCGGTATGCTCGACATCAGCGGGTACAAAAGGAAAATAGTCGTGGCCAGCGATCTTGGCCGTGCTCTCGCCGTCAATGAAAGCATCAAGCAAATGTGACGCCATGAGTGCTCGCATGCACATTTCGAGCCTTTCGAGCACCGTGCTCATGTTCGGGCGCTCCTCTGGGCGCTGCGCCCAACACTCACGTATGAGGGCTGCGATCGCATCGTAATTCGGGGGCAGCGCGATCGGTGGCCGATCCCCCCGACAGGCGCTGAGGCAGGCTTCTAGCCCTGTCATCCCCTCCAAAGAGCGGCATTGATGCGTGAGCTCCCAGAGCAAGAGTGCAAAGGCGTAGACATCCCCACGATCTTCGAAGTTGACGAGCGCGCGGCCCAGGCTGAGGCTTCCGCTGATGCCGCCACTCCCATCGCCACGATCGGGGTTCTCGCGCGCGTTACGTCGCGACGCCTCTGCCACCCTCTCGGGCGCAAGATAACGCAGTGTGCCTCCCACTGTGGCCTTGTACTCCTTGTTTCGATCCCGCGCGTAGTTTACGCTGAGGCTCGCCAAACCAAAGTCGGAGAGCTTGCAAACCGTGTGGCTCACGTCGAGCAGTGCATTATCCGTCTTGACGTCGGAGTGCAGGATGCCGTGCGAGTGGAGGAAGCACAGCCCGCTCGCCAGCTGCACGCCGAAGCGAATCTTCTTGTCGCACGGGAGCACGCTGGCCGGCTGTGGTTGTGGCGGCGGCTCCATCAGCTGGCGACCGTGCGACGCTTGCGGTGCGATCGGCGCTGAGGCGGCGTTGAGGGTACGGATGAGGTTACGGTAGAAGCGCGCCCCGCTCAAGAGGGAAGAGACGCCGGCCTGGACGCCGTCGGGGGACGACCTTGGGTTGAAGAGGTATGCGGCGAGAGAGCCGCCGGCCATGTACTCGAGGACGAGCGCGGGCCGATGGTCGACCTGAATGTAGCCGAAGAGATGGCAGATGCACGGGTGGCGCAGGCGACGCAGGATGGCTACCTCCTGGAGCATGGCCACCTCCTGATGAGCGGTCGACGTTTTGACGTTCTCATTCTCCACGTTGAGCACCTTGATAGCGAGGTCATTGCCCTGCCACCGCGCAATCCAGACGGTCGCGAAGCCGCCTTGGCCGATCCGCCTGCCCATCGTAAGCGTCGAGAAGTCCACCACCTCGAGCTGCGAAAGCTCGTCGGAACGCTCAGAGGGCACTGCCGCGACGTGGATTCCACCCGAACCACTCGAAGGACGGGGCGAAAGCACTTGCATGGACATGTCATTCTTCTCAAGCAGCTTATGGGATTGCAACTGTCTGTGCTTGCGACACCACCGCGTCCATCGCACGAGAAGCGCCACGAGAAGCGCCACGAGAAGCGCTGCGAAAAGTGCAACCATGGAGGCGAGAGCTACCACCTCCTGGGGTTGTATCACCATGCCACGCGCAGATGCACTCAGCGCAGCAGGTGGTGACGGCCGTGAGAGCGGCGGCGCATGCGGCGGCAACGGCAGCGGCGCGTGCGGGCACTGCTCATCGCGCACGAGGTCGGTCGCGCTCGAGTTGCCCTCGTGGCACGGCACTGGTGCCGCGGCGCCTGGCGGGCAAAAGCTGCCCTGCACGCAAGGCAAGCACGCGGGCCCAAAAAGACCGTCAGACGGAGCGTACGTGCCCGGGGAGCAGTCGACACAGAACGTGCCAGCCTCGCCTTGGCGCTTGCCACGCGGGCAGGCAGTGCACTCGGCGCCTCCCACGGAGCGATCGTAGCCGGGCTTGCAAGGGGAGCATTCGCCGTGGAAATTGAGCTCCGTATGCTCATCGCACTCGTAGCAGATATCGAAATGGTCATCGCGACGTGAGGAAGGAGCGGGGCAACGGACGCATCCGTTGCCAAAGAGGCTGCGTGCAGTGCCAGGCTGAGAGCACCTAATAAAGGGCAGCAATCGGCTAGGGCTATCGTTGTTCCCAAGCAGCACATCGAGGTCGCCGTCGCCGTCCACGTCCGCTGCCGCGATCGACCACGTGGACGCGCTGCCGCCGGGCAGCTCGATGCTCGTCGGGAATGTGCCGTCGCCCGCGTTGAGCAGCACTCGGCTGGAACTGCCATAGTTCCCAAGCAACACGTCGAGGTCGCCGTCGCCGTCCACGTCCGCCGCCGCGATCGACCTCGTGTACGCGCTGCCGCCGGGCAGCTCGATGCTCGTCGGGAACGTGCCATCGCCCGTGTTGAGCAGCACTCGGCTAGGACTGTCGGTGTTCCCAAGCAGCACGTCGAGGTCGCCATCGCCGTCCACGTCCGCCGCCGCGATCGAGCTCGTGGACGCGCCGCCGCCGGGCAGCTCGATGCTCGTCGGGAACGTGCCGTCGCCCGCGTTGAGCAGCACTCGGCTGGAACCGCCATAGTTGCCAAGCAGCACGTCAAGGTCGCCATCGCCGTCCACGTCCGCCGCCGCGATCGACCACGTGGACGCGCCGCTGCCGGGCAGCTCGATGCTCGTCGGGAACGTTCCATCGCCCGCGTTGAGCAGCACTCGGCTGGGACTGTCGGTGTTCCCAAGCAGCACGTCGAGGTCGCCGTCGCCGTCCACGTCCGCCGCCGCGATCGACCTCGTGTACGCGCTGCCGCCGGGCAGCTCGATGCTCGTCGGGAACGTGCCGTCGCCCGCGTTGAGCAGCACTCGGGAACTGCCATAGTTGCCAAGCAGCACGTCGAGGTCGCCATCACCGTCCACGTCGGCTGCCGCGATCGACAACGTGGACGCGCTGCCGCCGGGCAGCTCGATGCTCGTCGGGAACGTGCCGTCGCCCGCGTTGAGCAGCACTCGGGAACTGCCATAGTTGCCAAGCAGCAGGTCGAGGTCGCCGTCGGCGTCCACGTCCGCCGCCGCGATCGACCTCGTGGACGCACCGCCGCCGGGCAGCTCGATGCTCGTCGGGAATGTGCCATCGACAGCGATAAGCAGCACTCGGCTGGAACTGCCATAGTTCCCCAGCAGCACGTCGAGGTCGCCATCGCCGTCCACGTCCGCCGCCGCGATCGAGCACGTGGGCGCGCCGCTGCCGGGCAGCTCGATGCTCGTCGGGAACGTGCCGTCGCCCGCGTTGAGCAGCACTCGGCTGGAACCGCCATAGTTCCCCAGCAGCACGTCGAGGTCGCCATCGCCGTCCACGTCCGCCGCCGCGACCGACAACGTTGACGCGCTGCCGCCGGGCAGCTCGATGCTCGTCGGGAACGTGCCGTCGCCCGCGTTGAGCAGCACTCGGCTGGAACCGCCATAGTTGCCAAGCAGCACGTCGAGGTCGCCATCACCGTCAACGTCCGCCGCCGCGATCGACAACGTGGACGCGCTGCCGCCGGGCAGCTCCATGCTCGTCGGGAACGTGCCGTCGCCCGCGTTGAGCAGCACTCGGCTGGGACTGCCGTTGTTCCCAAGCAGCAGGTCGAGGTCGCCGTCGGCGTCCACGTCCGCTGCCGCGATCGACCTCGTGTACGCGCTGCCGCCGGGCAGCTCGATGCTCGTCGGGAATGTTCCGTCGCCAGCGTTGAGCAGCACTTGGGATTCGCCGTCGTTCCCAAGCAGCAGGTCGAGGTCGCCATCGCCGTCCACGTCTGCCGCCGCGAACGACAACGTGGACGTGCTGCCGCCGGGCAGCTCGATGCTCGTCGGGAATGTTCCGTCGCCCGCGTTGAGCAGCACTCGGCTGGGACGACCGTCGTTCCCAAGCAACACGTCGAGGTCGCCGTCGCCGTCCACGTCCGCTGCCGCGATCGACAACGTGGACGTGCTGCCGCCGGGCAGCTCGATGCTCGTCGGGAATGTTCCGTCGCCCGCGTTGAGCAGCACTCGGCTAGGGCTGCCGTCGTTGCCAAGCAGAACGTCGAGGTCGCCATCGCCGTCCACGTCCGCCGCCGCGATCGAGCTCGTGGGCGCGTCGCCGCCGGGCAGCAGCACCTGCCTTCTACCCACAAACTGCAGCACTGCTTCGTCACTACCCAGCAGCTCGTTCCTTTTCCTCGCCGACGGCTTGGGGAGGCGCAGGCACCCCAGCTCGGAGGACAGCGAGCATGCCGGTGGCAAGAGCGCAGCTCGAACTCCTGGTGCAGGCTTGGCACGGGCCGGTTTGGGAAGCATCACATCGCAGCCAACCCGCCCTGGTGCCGAGCATTTGGGTGGTGCGAACGCCGTTGGCTGACCGCCCGGCTGGAGCTCCTGCGCATAGTCCCGTGGGCTAGGGTAGCGCTTGCGGCCTTGGCGTTCGACCTGCCAGCCTGTCCGCGGCGCCATCATGACTGCGTGCATTGACTGCGCATCATGACGAAAAGAAAAGGGAATCCATATAATCTCGTGCATTAATCTCGTCATTATCGAGGGACAATTAGGAAGCCAAATATGGTCGGCAGGAATTCTGAAACATAAGAAGCCACTAAACGTTCGGAGGAAGCGGTTGATCTCGTGCAATACTGTAATGAATTCACAATAGCACACTACAGCACATTCTCCAATGTACATGTACACTCCATAGTACAGGAGTGTCGAACAGCAGCAGCAGCATCACCTCCATGCAGTGTGCCACACTTTCTTCCGCCAGTCGTCCATTCCTCAACGGGATTAATGTGCCCTGGATCGAGTGGGGCTCCGACTTTATATCAGCCGATAACGACTCTGCCAACACCTACTGCGGTTGGGAAGAGGCGCTCCGATTCGCCGTCACAAATGGTGGCAACGCGCTCCGCGTTTGGCTCTTTGACGAGCCGCAGAAACAGCTACTGTGGCATGCGGACGGTCTTGTCAGAGGACTCGCGCCCGGCGTGACGCTCATGGTGCAGACGCTGCTGGCGCTCGCCGAGCACTATGACTGCCACGTCATACTGGTGCTTTTCAACGGTGCCGACGCCAAGACGCAGGAGACGCGCACACTCGTCTCGGACGAAGGCGTGCTCGATTCGCTTCTCACTAGCGCAGTCGGCCCGCTCGCTGCCGCCGTCCGAGGCTACCGCAGCCTCGCAGCCATCGAAATCGTCAACGAGCCTGAAGGCATGATAGACCCCCGGTCCAGTTCGGCCGCCGCTGGTGCCGATGCGGTGGCAGTGTGTGGCAGCGTGGAAGGCGTCTCCGCTTGCGCCGGCCCGCACGACGCAGTGGGCTGGAGCACGTACAAGTTCCCGCTGACCATGGTGCAGCGGTTTGTCAACCGCGTCGCCGGCGCCATACGAGCTGTCGAGCCTGGCGTGAGTCTAACTGTAGGGTCATGGCATGTGTGCGCGGCATGGGTGGGCGAGGCGGCAAGAACGCGCGGAGCGCGCCATCTCTTTTCGAACGCGTGCTTGGTGGCGGCCGGTGGCGATGCAACGGGCACGCTGGACCAATATCAGGTGCATGCGTACCCTAAGGAGGCGGACGGGACCGACTTTGGGACGAACGCACCTGTGGGTGATGCGGGGCGCACGGCAGCAAGCCTCGGGCTGGGCGCACCTGTGATCCTCGGGGAGGTGTCTTCACGATGGGACGTGGCGAATCGTGGGGCGGAGCCGACGAGTGCACGTCATTCGACGGCTTCGCTGCACGCGCAGGCGGTCGAGCTTGGGTACGCTGGCATCTTTTCTTGGGCGTTCACGTGCGATTTCCGGACGGACAATGCATGCGTCAGCCAAGAGGAGCTTGCCGCCGGGCTGCGCGCGGGTGCGGCTGCACTGGCGGCGCGCGACGGAAGGCCCGCCAATGTGAACGCCAATCTGGCGTCACCGCCGATCCCGCCACCGGCGCGCATCCGCAACTATCGCGCGTGCGATTGCGCCGACCGGCTCGCGCATGTGGGCAACTACAGCTGCCAGCAGCAAGCGAGTTGGGGCAAGTGTGGGGAAACCTGGATGAGCGGCTGCACCGCCTGGTGTGCCAACTGCGGCGAACCGCTCGCGGCGTACCTGCCGCCGCCGGTACCGCCACCACCCTGCTACGTGCTGGGCACATGGGACGATGAATCGGCTGAAGTGGCGGCGATGCACCACGCGGTTTCTACGCCGGCCACTTATAGCGGACTCGACCTGGAATTGCTTCTCCTGCTTGGCGTGGTTGGGCTCGCCGTGGGGCTGGTTGCTGTGGGACTCCCATCCCGCTGCGGTCGCGCGCGCCGCGACTACCGGAAAGGCGCTCAGAGGCTTGGGGTGGCGCCGCCCGAGTCTCCGGAAGGCGAGGTCGCGGACTCGCAGGCGGCGGAGCTGACCGCCCGCATGGACCTGCGCATGGAGCCGCCAAGGAGAAACACGTCGCCGCCTTAAGGGCCATGGCGGCATGCGGCGTATGGCACGCAGGATGCCATCCGAAGAATGGCTGCTAGCTTAGGGAGCTACCTTATGAAATTCGAAGTGTGCGAAGGTCTGAATTTCTTTCTCAATCTAAAGAGCTTTACGCTGCGGTGGCGGAGGCGGAGGAGCTAATCGAATGCTCCCGTCCTTGAGCAGGACACGCCCATCAGGCAGTACCTTGTGCACCTCGGAATCTAGATCTGGTGCAGCGGGCGCGGGGGGGTCAAACATGCGATCCTTGTAGATGGCCACATACGCGATGTATGTGCCGAAGACCGCCCACACGCCACCCACAACCCACCACGAGCTGCGCTTCTTGTGGTCGAAGAGGAGCTCCGGATTGGTGGCTTTAAAGAGCGTGGTGTAGTCCTGTTCGGGTCCTAGAGGAGAAGCTGGCGCCGCGGGCTTTGGTTTGGCGCACAGGCAGCGGCGCGCTTGCACCGTCGTCGTCGACGCTCGGAGTCGCCAGACATTCAGCATGTTGATACACGTGAAGTGTGAATGAAACTCGACATACGAACCTCCTCCTGTACGATGAGCGAAATGAGGCCGAGGAGGGCTGTCTCAAGCTGACACCATCCACGTTCACACGAGGACGACTATATGGCGGCATTTGGCACCGTGACGCGCCCGCGCCTCGCAAGGCCGATCAGTGATGCCACCGATATAGTGGCGTTAGGAGAGGAAGCAATACTGTTCTCGGAGATGCGACTGTCCGACCCTATCCTTCGTGGCCTCGCTGATGCAGGATTCGAGCGGCCATCGGCCATCCAGGCACGTGCGATCCCAATAGGCCGCATGGGCGTCGACATGATCGCGCAGGCCAAGTCTGGCACTGGTAAGACAGTTGTCTTTGCTGCACTTGCACTCGAGCTCATGCGCCCCAACCAGCCGGCGCCGCAGGCGCTCATCGTCGTGCCAACTCGTGAGATCGCCCTGCAGTGCTGCGAAGTGTGCCGCATCATCGGCACGCATCTGCGAGGCATCAGCTGCCACGCGTTCGTGGGCGGAACGGCGCTCAGGGCAGACAGGGCGGCCGCCGCTCGCGCGCACCTTGCGACCGGAACGCCCGGCAGGCTGGTGGATTTGCTTCTGAGCGAGGCGCTCATCGCGCGACACGTGCGGCTGCTAGTGCTGGACGAGGCGGACAAGCTGTGCGGCGACGCCGGCTTCGAGGAGCAGCTGCGCTACCTACTGACGTGCCTGCCCGAGCGACGGCAGACGCTCGCCTTTTCGGCCACTTACCCAGCGCCCCTGCTCGCGACTTTGCAGGCCGCGATGCGCTCTCCCCACAGGATCTCACTGCTGCCGTCGCTCGCGCCAGCCGCGGACGAGTCCGACCCTCGCGATCCCCTCGGCCTGCTCGATCGCCCCCTGTGCTTCGGCGGCAAGACGGCCGAGCGCAAAGGGACAGCTGGCGGAAGCGCCGCCGATGGCGCGACGCCCAGCAGCGTACCAACTGTACCTCCGGAGCTCGTCGGAAGTGCGGCACTTGCCAGCGTCCGACAGTACTACCGCGTCGTCGGGCGCGGCGGCTCTCACGAGCAGGAGGACTGCGAGCGCCAGAGCCCGTCCGAGGCGCTCGCGACGGCGCGCCGTGCTGAGGTCCTGGAGCTGCTCGAGAGGATCTCCTTCCACCAGGCGCTCGTCTTCTGTAATCGACCAGAGGAAGGCTCCCGGTTGGCGCGCGAGCTCGCGGCGCGCGGCTTCCCGTCGGCATTCATCTCGGGCGCTCTCGCGCATGAGGAGCGATTGGCCACGATGCGCCGCATGCATGCATTCGAGCTTCGCGTGCTGGTCGCGACCGACCTGCTCGCACGCGGCGTCGACTTTGGACGCGTGACACTCGTGACGCACCTCGGGCTGCCGCGCGACCTACCCACCTACCTTCACCGAGTGGGACGGACGGGGCGCTTTGGCGCGCGAGGCCTCTCCGTCCTGCTGCTTGCCGAGGCCGAGGTGCCCGCCGCGCAGAGGATGCTCACTCCTCTGCGCGCGCCGGTGCGTGCCCTACCGGTGGCCCTCGACGAGGTCGATGAGTATCTCGAGCGGGAGGTTGATCATCTCGAGCGGGAGGTTGATCATCTCGAGCGGGAGGACGAGCATCTCGAGCGGGAGGTTGATCATCTCGAGCGGGAGGACGAGCATCTCGAGCGTGAGGTTGATCATCTCGAGCGGGAGGTTGATCATCTCGAGCGGGAGGACGAGCATCTCGAGCGGGAGGACGAGGCTATCGAGGAGCAGCAGGTCGCGCTGGGGGCGACACGCTTGGATGCGGCGCGCTCAGCGGAGACGGCAGCGGCGGCGGCAGCGGCGGCGGCACCTGACAGGTCGCGTCAGCGCAAACCAAGCAACGATCGACCCCCAAAGGCAAGCACGCCTCGCTCATCACAAGGAACAGTGCAAGACGAGGCTTTGGGCGGGGCGCACGCCGAGATGGGTGGCAAGGCATGCAGGAATGGAGTCTGCGTTGCAAGCAACCTTTGCGAACCATCGAGGTCCACGCATTCAAGTCATTTGAAGGAGCTCGAGCGTGCTCGCGCCAGGGGGCGCCAGCGTGGCCTTGAGGAAGCACGGCGGAAGGCACGCGAGCAATTCGGACTCGATGCCTGCAGTGCACACCAGTGGCTTGCGTAAAAAGTTTTCGTTCACAGCCAACCACGAAAAAGCCGGGCCCCTGGACTTTTCACAGGAACACAGCCAGCTGCAAAGCTGGTGTCGCAGATGGCGCCCTCGCCTTGATTGCGCGTCATCGCTGCTCATGCCGGCGACGAATCGACGCTTTGTGATTGTGCTGCTGCTCTCGCCGTCCGAGTGCTACGGGAAGATGCCCTCCCCTACACTCATGCGGCACCAGTCGTCGGGCACCATGCTGCTCGCGTCCGCCACCGCGACCAGCGAGAAGCTGCAGCCATCGCCGCACGCTGGCGCTACAACGCGCTCGCGCGCGGCTCTGGTGGCCATGACAGTGGGTTCTGCGGGCGCTGCGCCTCAGCCGTCGCCGCTCGGCGCGTGGCTTCTCAAGTACCGCTCGTGGCTGCTGCTCGTCTGCCTCATCGTGCACAAGTGCGCGACCGATGGTCTCACGCGCTGGACACGCGTGCACGGCTCGTACTCGGGCGCAACGGTGGCCGTCATGTCCGAGGTGGTCAAGTTGCCGCTCATCGCGATTGCGGTCGCGAGCTTCGGCGGCGGTCCTCGGCAGGTCGTGCCCATCTTCAAGCAGGCCTTCACGAGAACGCCGTTTGCGAACGCGTGGATCTCGCTCTGCTACACGTTCAACAACCTGCTCTACTTTGACGCGCTCTCGGCGATCTCGGCGGTGGCGTACCAGGTGCTCTCGCAGTCGAAGATGCTCTTCACCGCGGGCCTCATGTACTTCATGGTGGGCAAGCGCCTCCTGGTGCGCCAGCTGATCGCTATCCTGATGCTCATCGCCGGCGCGTTGCTCGTCCAGCTCCAAGAACTCGCCAAAGCGTCAGCAGCGAGCGCGGGCGCGTCGGCCGCTGCCTCGTCGGCGATGTGGTGGGGCGTGGGGCTGACACTCTTCTCGTCCTTTATCTCGGCGCTCCCAAACGTCGCGTACGAGAAGGTCCTCAAGACCGAGGGAGAGAACCAATGGGTCAACAACGTTCAAGTGACCGTTTGGATCATGTTCTGGATTTGGCTCGCCTCGTGGCTGCCCGATCTGGCGCGCGCGCTCCTCGGCGGGCCCGGCCTCGCGGCCGCGCTGCCGACGCCCGCCTCGCTCGTGGCGAGTGCGGCCGCGCTGCCTCAAACGCTGCGCGCGGCGTTCGCGGGCTTCTCACTCCCTGTTTGGGGTGTGGTCATGCTCAAGGCGATGAACGGTATCTTGATTCCCGCCACGTTCAAGTACGCCGACAATATCCTGTACGCGTACGCGAAGCCCTCGTCCATTGTCGCCACCACCGTGCTCGCTGCCGTCCTCACGCGCTCGATGCCGTCGCTGAGTATGGCTCTGGGCATCGGCTTAGTATTGGCCTCCATAGTCCTGTACGACTCGAAGCCGAAGGCCAAGGCCCAGTGACGAAACCCACGTGGAAGGTCGCGTGGACGGCACAGCGAGCCCCCTCCAGTCGCCGTCGCCGTCGCGTGCTGTGCCGAACGGCTCCTGATGCGGTGTGGACAGTGGAGGGGTCTGCCATGCGCCAACGTGGAACGTGCCAGGGGAGCTCGAGACTGCTCTTGTTCTGCTCATGGGACTGCTGGTCTGCTTTCTGTGAGGCGCTCGGGCCCCGCGTCGGCCTGGCCACGAACTTAGCAGGGCCCGGAAGAGGCAGTTTCGTTAATTCATGCGTACCACACGACCGCTAAGGATTCGCCGCGCGTCCACCGCTCACCCTGCTTGCTTCTCGCAGAACGGCGGCGCCATACATGCACGGCCTCAACGACGAATACCTCCTTCAAGGATGCACGAGCATCTTCTTGAAGAGGCAGGGTGGCGATTGGTACTCCCATCTGCTCACGACCAAATCTCGACAAACGAAGGAACGCAGAGCTCTGCACGCCCACCTTGACATGCCACTCACAATCGCTGACCTTGCCCGAAGCGCCCGCCCCGAATCCAGCAGATTCCCTATGACGCGCACCGCTCCGCGACTCGCCCCAACGACATCAGCGCAGCGCACGCCCGAGCTCCGAACCAGATGCGACATGTTCTTCTTGACGACGACGTCGCGTTTTTCCGCCAAGGGAATTCCGCAAAATCGTTGCAGGATTGCAGACTTTGATTTTTGATGATTTCTGCGGAATCCTGATTGGCACCCGGAATCCATTGACTTATTAACTGACACCCTGCAACCGATATCCGCGCAGGAACCCAATCTCGTCACCGCCCCCCCCATCAGGGGGTGGGCGCGGCCGGCTCCCCATAAGGGGCCGGCCTCGACGAGCACCACCACGACTCCGTCGCACTACGGCGCGACGCCCCCCCACCCGGGGGCGGGCCGTGACACACATCGGAAAATCCTCCCCAGGGTGGATGGTTTTTCCACAACCTCCCGAACTTCCCCTACGGAAAAGGGGGGTTCGATGTGTCGGGAGGGGGGGGGTAAGGGGTCACCGGGTGTCATCACACTGATGAACCCCGGACCGTATTGGCC
>Ga0210248_101120_pt1 | contig 21662 bp, 12 predicted proteins | sample ChrtobMetP3_32mM_FD_155493 | JGI IMG/M metagenome (GOLD analysis project Ga0210248, IMG submission 155493) | Chrysochromulina tobin associated microbial communities from unialgal haptophyte culture, Seattle, Washington, United States - P3_32mM | ecosystem: Host-associated > Algae > Haptophytes >...
TGGGTGTCACGGCTTCTCCCCACATCAGGCCACGTGGCCCACGGTTCAGTTTCGTCAATTGACGAATCCCGGCAGCCCCGGGTTTCGTCAATCGCTCGGAGCAGACTAGGGTTACCCGCCAGACCAGGGTCACCGTCATTCACACGTCCGCACCTTCCCCAATCTCTATGAGAGGGGCCGCTACAGAGGCCTTTGCGTCCGGTACAGAGCGTGAACAGACAGGATCACGGTACAGTACATGTATGTGTGCCTCCCGCCGCGTGATGAGTGTGAGTGTGCCAGACACGAAGCAATGCTAAGCATGCGATGGATCTTCATGCTCATCGTCCTCCTTTTGATCCGGCCGGACCACGCGCTGCACAGGCCTTTGCGTACCACGATGCCTCGGCCGTTGGCCACGGCTGCTCGTACACAACGGATAACCATGGAAGCCTCCAAAAATACCACTGGATCCCTGCAAGGGCGCCGCGCAGCCGCTGCACGGGCGCGTGGGCTGCTCGAGCTGCTGCCCGAGACCGGCGCGACCCCTTCCGAGTTTTCTGAAGTACTCCGTGCATATGCCGAGGCGGGCGCGCCGGAGGCGTGCCTTAGCCTGCTCCGGCGCATGCGCCGCTCTGCGGTGCGACCCACGCTCGAGTGTTACTCCTATGTTGTGGCCGCGCTGCAGGTGTCAGGTCGCAGCCGCGATGCCAGCCGCTGGATGCGCCGGGTCGTCCAGCCTGAGCTGTCGGATACGCTGCTGCAACGCAAGGTGGCCAGCGGCGGATTGGTCAGTCGAGAGGCCTACAATCGCGTGCTCGCCTCGTACGCAGCTGCGGGCCGGCCAGCTGATGCGGTCGAGACGATGCGCCAGATGGTGCGCAAGGGCGGCGTGACGCCCGATATTGTCTCGTTCAACTGCCTCATCGCTGCGCACGCGGCCGCGGGCGAGCCCGAGCGCGCTCACCAGTGGCTCAGCCGTGCTTCACAGTGGGGCGTGGCTCCGGACGTGATCACGTACACTACAGTCATCTCAGGCTACGCGCGCCAGGGCGAGCCCGAGCGCGCCCGCGCCGTGCTCGAGGGCATGCTCGCCGATGGCGTGCAGCCGAATGTGCACTCTTATGCGGCTCTGATCGAGGCATACGTCATCGCGGGGCGCGTGGATGAGGCAGCCGTCTGTCTTGAGAAGGCGAGTGCCGCAGGGGTCGCGCCGAACGTCGTGACTTACTCCTCGGTGGCCAAGGGGTACGCGGCGGCCAACCGACTGGACGAGGCGCGCGCGATCGTGCGGCGTATGTACGACGACAATGTCGAGCCGAACGCTGTCACGTACAACTCGTTGATCTCGTGCTGCGTGCGCGATGGGAGGGCGAGCGAGGCAGTCACGCTGCTGGACGAGATGCGAGCCGCGGGCGTGAGGGCCGACACGACGTGCTACAACATGGTGATCGGGGCGCTCGCACGCTCGGAACGGCGCTCAGAGGCCGAGGCACTCCTGCGTTCGATGCAGGCAGATGGCGTCGCCCTCGACACGGTCACCTTTTCCTCTCTGATCGTGCCAGCGTCGGGGGAGCAGCTACCGTCTCAGGCCGCCGAGTGGCTGCGAGAGATGCAGGAGGCCGGTGTCCGGCCCGATTTGCAGTGCTACAACAAGGTGATCGCCTCGTATGGGCGCGCGCGACTGCCCGAGGTCGCTGAGGAGTGGCTCACTAAGATCGAGCTTGCCGGGCTCGTTCCGAACCTCGTGTCCTACTCAACTGCCATCGCCGCGTATGCGCGCGTCGCAGAGCCGGAGCAGGCGGCGCGACTGGTGCGCCGCATGTGCGATGCGGGAGTGACGCCGGACACGGTCACGTACAACGCACTGCTCGACGCGCACGTGCGAGCCGGCCAGCTCCATCAAGCCCAGGCACTCGTGAGGCGCATGGAGCGTAGCGAGGCGGGCGCGCGCGCCGACGTCGTCTCGTACACCATCCTGCTCTCCGGGCTTGCTCGTCGTGGGCGGCTGAGCGAGGCGGCGCGCTGGCTCGAGCACATGGAGTACAATGCCACTGTCGCGCCCGATGCGACCACGTACAACACGCTCATGGCCGGGTACGCGTCGCGATCGATGTGGACAGCGATGGACAAGCTTATCGGGCGCATGCGTGATGCGGGAGTCCGTCCGGACGAGTACACTTATGGACCGATCCTCGAAGCGGCGCGCCGTATTGGGCAGCGTCAGCGCGCGCGCTCGTACGGCCGGCGCATGCTCCTCGATTCAGAGATCGCTCTCTCGCCCTTTTGCCTCAACTCGTTGCGACGCTCGCTGGGGCTCTCGCAGCTGCGCGCACTCGTGGACGAGCTGCCCGGTGTGTCGTGGGAGGGAGTCGAGGCGGCCCTCGTGCGCTACGACGAGGACAAGGGCAGTGGCGGTGCCGGGGGCGGTGACCGCGGCCGGCGCCGCGGCAAGGCGAGGGCGCTGGGCAGCACTGGCAAGGAGGGCGCCGCCGGCATGCGAGGCGAGTCAGCTGAAGACCAAGGCGGTGTGCGGAACGATGTTGAAGTTGATGATTGATGTGCCGAGCCGTGAGTTTCACAAACTTGCGCTCGACAACGCGGCATCTCGACGCGCAACCGAACGGCATAGTGATTAGCCGCTGCTCCCGGTTCGCGACCGTCGGTCTTCGGTGAAACGCTGAAAAGCGCGCCCGCCGCGTGATGCGGATTATACGATCTCTGCGCATAAGTCTCTGCGCACAGTCTGCGCATCGGCGTTCGGGCGACAAGCTTCTCGGGCATCTTCGGGATCATTACTGCGAGCGTGAGGAGAGGTTTCCCCAGCACATGAACGTTTCCGGTCGTAAGCCGTGCTAATCGACCAACGTGCAACGAGCTACGAGGTGCGGCGGTTGGCGACGAAACCCGATACGGATATTAGATACTTCGAGACAGGACCGGTGAATCCGCCGTCGGCGCGTTCGGGTTGGGGCTCGCGCGCCCGCGTGCGTCTCGACGCATCTTGCGTCTTGTGTATCTGTACAGCATGGCCGCGAGCTGTGTTCAAGCCCACCTGCGCCGGCTGCTCGCGGGATGCCTCGCCTGCGTGTGGACGATATACGCACAGGTCACAGCATAGGTTACCCTGTGGACGGCGAGCTCTCCAGAGACGGATCACTAACTAGTAGATCACTGGTCCCTCAACTGGTCCCTAAACTCGGGTGGCCAACCCACGGACCAAGCATGGACGTGACTCTTCGGGCGAGCGCCCCCTGGTCCAGGGACATCCCAATTTTTACAAGGCAATTTTTACACAATACCCTTCCGCCGGCGGTACCGTGTCTGTGCGTCATCGCAGAGCACAGAGGCAGCCGCGCCTCTCCATCAAGAAGCCCATCTTGAGTCCATTTCAAACCCATTACCCTCCTGGTGGTTGCCACATTTTGGCGGTCCCGTCATGGCTCGCCGTGAGGATGGCGGAGCTCGAGGGATGGAGATCGAGGCCGACGAGCGCGGCGCTGTGACACTCTAGCCGGCCGAGGGCCTTGCCCTCTACAAGGTCCCACGCGTGCAATGTCCCATCCTCGGAGCCGCACAGCACGCGCGCGTCATCGCGCGACAGGCTCGCCTCTACGCGGAAGCCCCCATTGCTGTGCCCGCGGTACTCACACAGCACCTGGCCTGAGGCCTTGTCAAGCAGACGCACAGTATGGTCCAGGGTGGCGGCGAGCACGCAGTTTCGATCGTGTGAGAGCGCCACGCACCCGATGGGCGGGCCGAGCTCGTCGCGCACCATCTCGCCCCGTCGCAGGTCGTGCACGCGTACCTGTGGGAAACATGCGCCGTGGTGAGCACTTGCATGCTGGGTGAGCCCACGCAGGTCTTGCACGCGCACCGAGCCGTCGATGGAGCCGGTCACGATCTCGTGCGCCGAGAGCGCGAGCGAGCTCACTGAGTCGGATCCGGCCGCAAGCGTCTGTATGGGTTGCACGCTGCGCGATCGCAGGTCCCAGCAGCGCACGGTTTTGTCGTAAGAGGCGCTCACCAGCACCGAGCAATCGGCGTTGTATCGGACGGCGTTGACTCGATGCTCGTGCGCAGTCAGCCGCCGGAGCACAGCGCCGGACGTGACGTCCCAAACGAAAACGGCCTTGTCGCCACCGGCGGAGGCGAAGGTGTGGTTGTCAGCCGCGATTGCCACATCGAACACCCGCTGGTTGTGCGAGGCGTAGCTCTTGATTGGCGTACGCTGCGGTGTCGGCGGCGAGGTGCCATTTGGTGGTACGTCGCCGTCGACGCGGTGCGGATTCCAGAGCCGGATCACACGGTCATCACCACCGGTGAGGCAGTACTGGCCGTCGCTGTTGAAGCGCGCTACGTTGACCGCACCCTTGTGCCCTGCGAGAATGGCCGAGCACCTTGTCGCGGCTTGGCTCGGCATGTGCGCGATTTTCTGTGCCGTGAAAGAACAGTGGACTCTTCACCAACAAAACGTCAAAACTTGACCGTTACATGTACATCAATTCGAACGATACACGAAAACGCAAGTGCGTCTTGCCGCGTGGGAAGATAGAGGTGCGTCGAGCACATCGATCGAGCACACGCCACCCACGAGCAAGGCGACGGTGTGTGCACGACGACGCGAAGCACCTCAGCGTCTCTCACCCACGCAGCGGCCAGCGTGGCTCAGCTCAGCTCTTCTTTGCCACCAGCCACCCCGCCCCGACGCAGTGCTGCCACAGCAGCTTCGCCCGGTGTGCATCGAGCTTCGCTTTGAGTATCTCGCGTGCCTCCGAGAGCGAGAGCCCACCACGGCGCGCCCCCTCGGGGAGCAGCTGACGCTTGCCCGCGATATATTGGTTCGCACGTAGCCCCATGGCCGCGCACGCCTTCATCTCGGCAGCGTTGAGCAGCGCCTGGGCCTCAATGTGCGACGAGGCGGCGGCGGCCTTGGCGACGGCCTTAGCTTTGGCGGCGGCGGCCGCCTTCGCCTTGGCATCCATGCCGCCATCGCTCATGAACGCTGAATTGCTGTGCACCGACGCGAGAGACCCCGCGCCAACGGGAACGATGGCCGTCATTGCCGTCCCCGCGGCCGGCGGCGCCAGGGCGGCGGCGGCGCCGCCGGAGTGCGCAGCCGCTTGGGACTTGGTCGCTGCAAGCTCTTCGACGATACGACGCTCCCAAACGAGCTCCGCCTGGGCGGCGCTCAGCTCGGCGGCCTTGCAGGCCAGCAAGTGCTCCGCGCGCTTGCGCAGCATCGCCTCCCGCAGCAGGTCTGTCACAAGGTCCTCATGCTCCTCCGGACTCGTGTGTGGCGCATACGGACGCATAGCTGCCCGGAAGGTGCGCTCCTCAATCGTGCGCTTGCGGTCGAGGGTGTGCTGGCGTGCGGCGCGCTCGATCAGGTCGTGCCGCTGCACAAAGTCGCGCCGGCGTTGCCGTTCGTCCAGCGCCCGATTGTACTCGCGAAGCAACGCGAGCTTCGACTCTTCTTCAGCCTCCGTGTCCTCGGCGTTGAACTCGATGTCCGCAATCGCGTACTCCGCATCGTTCTCCCACTCGGTGTCGAACTCCCCGCGCAGAGGCATGTAGCCCACCAGATCCGCCGCGGGCGTCTCGTTGCCTTCGATGATCAGCCCGCTCGCCCCTCGCGTTTCCTTTTTGGGCCTGATGGGCTTGATTGCATTCTTAGAGCCGCCTGAGCTTGCTCCCACTGCGGCGCTGGCAGAGGTGCCCGTGCCGCTGCCCGCCGTCGTGCCGTGGGCGCCATGGGTGTCGGTGGCAGCCGTGGCAGGGGCCGCGGCCCCCGCCCCGGCGTCGGACGCGTCGGTCATGGCCACATCGTGATGCGGCGAGCCGCCGCCGCCGCTGGGTGCATCCGGGACGGGCGAGGCGCCGCGGTCGGCGCCGCCAGTCTCGGCGCCGCCAGGCTCAGCGGTTGAAGGGGCGGCGGCCGGCGGTGCGGCGGGAACCGGACCGCGTGCGAGGTCGGGCAGCGGGAAGGTCTTCGACCGCAGGTAGAAGCGCTCGTAGTGCTCCTCACACTCTTGCTCCGTCTTCTCAAAGCCGAGGTGCTCGGCGATCGCGCGCCAGTTGCCGAAACCGAATTGGAGGAGGCCCTCGAGGAGGCGCACTTCGTGCTCAGCCGACCAGTCATCGACGAGGAGCGGCATGCGCGTGGTCGACGTGTCGATCAGCTGCACATTGTCTGCGTTCCAGCGGACCCCACTCACGCCCTCCGCGCCGATAGAGTAGCAGTCGGTACAGAGTACGAAATGTTCGCGCTCGCGGTGGCGCACGTGCGTCTCGCCGCGCACGTCGCGCCGGCAGTTTGCGCAATCGTACTTGCCTGGTTTGTAGAAGGCAGCAGTGCGCCGCCGCTTGGGCGCATTCATCGAGCGGATAGCCGGGAATTATATAGCTGTGAATAGACTGTGTGAATATGCTTTTCATCATGGTGTTCCGCCACGGGGGTAGTCCTCCCCGCCAGGACTCTGGTGGCTGTGTGTGCGTCCACAACGCCCACCGACCTACCTATTCCGATACAGGCTCACACGCTGAGGCACTTCGTTTCAGCTCGCACATAGACTTGCAGCCTCGACGATAGCTGTGTTGGGGCCGCGTCTCAAGTATCAAGCGACAACGCTCTCTAGAAGACGCCGTCAGTCCATGTCGTCCATCGCACTGCTGCCGCCTGAGGCTTTCGCCGCGAGCGCCGTCGCCTTGGCCATCGCCCGGTCAAGCGAGCTCGCATCGTCACGCTTGATGCCCTCCAGGATCTCGCGCAGCTGTGGATCCACAGGCTTGGCAGGCGCCGTGGCAGGCACCTCGTCCATCGGCTGAGCGGTTGCGGCGGCGCTCGGCTGGTACTTGTAGCACGCGACTGCGGCCGCAAACCAGGCCTCGTGATAGTAGCCCATGCCGAGGTCGCCCGTCTTGAACACAAATCCCGGGCGAGCGCCCTGGAAGTGGTCGATGGCCACAAAGGGCTTGTTGAGCCGACCGACGCTCATTTTGTAGAAGCGCTCGAGCTTCTCGAGTTGCTCGCGCGCCTGGCTGCACTCCTCCTCGGGCAGCTCAAAGGGCGAGCCGGGCAGCAGGATGTACTGGAGCGTCGCCACGTCCGCTTCGACGCGCTCCTTGCTGAGGCCATCCTCGTCGGTGAGGGCACCGGCGATGGCGAACGCCGCAGCGCGGTCAATAAACGCCTTTGTGTCACGGGACTCGCCGTGCAGAGCCACCATCCACCTCTCCTGGTGCAATTCCTTCAGAGCGGTGAACATGGCGAGCTCTCCCGCCTTGAGAGCCTCAGCCTGCGCAGTCGCACGCTTCTGATCTTGCTTGCTCGGTGCCGGAGGCGTCGGCGCAGGCACAGGAGCGGCAGGAAGGGCTGTTTCAGCCGGGGCTCGTTTTGCGGCCTTGCTGGCAGCCTTCTTCACCGCCGCGAAGTCAGCAGTGATGCCCTCAGCAGTGAGCGCCTCATGCACTTGCTTGGCGGTCAGTTGTTCAGACGAAGCACTCTTGACGCGCAGCACGCTCGCGATGAGGTCCTCCTCTGAGAAAGCCATAGTGCTGGCTCCCGACCGAGAGGCCGTTGACGCCGATGACCACCAAAAAAAAGCGCCGAAGCGAGCAGTTATCGCGAGTCTCTTGACTTGTATTGGGTCGGCGTCGCGTCAACGAATCGTCCTTCAATTTCTGCGTCGCTCAAACTTTTTGAACACGCTGATCTCGTGGCAAAAAGCAACCACACGTCCACACCCACGTGTAGGAATCTAGAGTGAGCGGAGCGATGCTCGAGCGTGGCCTTGCAATCATCGGAGGCGCCTGTCTGACAGTCGCATCGCTGGCCTTATTGAAGCTCCTGCTCATGGTGCGCCGCTGCTGTGACAATGTGACTGCCGCCGCCAAGCTCCCGGAGGGCGCGTACAATGGCAAGGTGGTCTGGATTACGGGTGCGTCCTCCGGGCTTGGCAGGGAGATGAGCATGCAGCTCGGTCGTATGGGGGCGAAGCTGATCCTGACGGCGCGCACCGTGGATGCTCTGGAGCAGATCGCCGCGGACATTAAAGCTGAGGGCAACAAAGATGTGTTTGTCCTTCCGGCGGACATGTCTTTAATAGAGTTGCTGCCCGCAGTTGCAGCTAAGGCGGTGGCAGTCTACGGCGGCATCGACGTGTTTGTCAACAATGCGGGCTACACGCAGCGCGAACTGGGCGCCAACACCGACTTCGCAGTCGATGTGCACATGCTCAACGTCAACTACATCTCGGGCGTGTGCCTCACCAAGGCTCTGCTACCGAGTATGACGTCACGTGGCGGTGGCCGGCTGATCAACATATCGAGCGTCGCCGGCAAGGCGGGCATCCCGGTGCGCACCGCGTACTGCGGCGCCAAGCATGCAATGCAGGGCTTCTTCGACGCACTTCGGGCCGAGGAGTTTGCGCGTGGCTCGGGAATCGGTGTCACCAACATCTGCCCCGGCTCAGTGAGGACCAATGTGGCTCGCAACGCGGTCAAGTCAAAAGTGGGCCAGCTACGGGGGCAGAGTGATACCAACATCGAGGCTGGGCTCGATCCCGTGTGGGTGTGCGAGCGGATCCTCGCGGCGGCGCACAACGACGTCGACGAGTCGTGGATCGCAGCAGGGAAGGAAATGCTGATCATGTTGCTGGCTCAGTACGTGCCTGCGACCGCCAAGAGCATGCTGCGCAAGAGGGCCAAAGGCATGATCGCACAGACGCTGGCCGATGTGAAGATGTCGTGAAAATGTGGCCGATTTCCGAGCACAGAACGTAAGAGCCGCCGCATACGGAAAAGTTCGAGCGAAGTACGTAGGGTGCCGACTTCAAACAGATTTGACCAGATTTTGACGATTTTCGATCCAAATTAAACTTGACACGGCGAGGGAGCCAATCATGTCCGTCATCACCGCATCCGGCGTCATCGACGACAAAGGCGTCCTCTGGCCAGCGACTTCTGTCGGAAAGTTCTGCTCTCCCGCCGAGGGCCAAAGTACCCTTTGGGATTGCATCACGACCGCGTGTGCGAAGTACACGGGGCAGAAATGCGTGGGCGAGCGTGCAGTCGTGCTGAAGCAAGAGGTTGCCGGGTTCGATAAGTTCATCATGGGCCCTTACTCCTTCATCACGTGAGTACCGCCGCCTCCTTGCCCAAGCCTGTCCCGGACGGCCTTGACGCCGCCCGCGCGCGTTGCAAGCAGGTACGCCGAATACTATGGTCGCATCAACAACCTCGGATCAGGCCTGGCCAAGCTGTCCGAGCTCTCCAAGGGCTCGACCGTCATCATCTATGCCGAGACGCAGAAGCTCTGGATGCTCTCGGCTTTCGCCGCTTGGCGGCAGGGCTACGTGGTCGGCACGATCTACGCGACGCTCGGCGCGGACGGCGCCGAGTTCGGTATCAACCAGTCGGGCGCCAAGATGGTCTTCGCCGACGGCAAGCTCCTCAAGGTCCTTGCGAGCATCGCGTCCAAGCTGACTCAGTGCAAACGCGTGATGGTCTTCAAGGCGGAGGACATGGACGGCCCGGCCGTGGCCCAGCTCAAGGAGGCAGGGATCGAGGTCACAACGCTGGCAGAGATTGAGGAGTCCGGCGCAAACGCGCCGCAGGTGGTGATCGCCGATCCCGATCCCGATCCCTTTTTTTTTACTCCTACACCTTGTTGACCCCTTATCCCGAGCCCTACCATGCACAGGAGCCCACGCCGTCGAGCCCCGAGGAGACCGCCGTGCTCATGTACACATCCGGCACGACGGGCAACCCCAAGGGTGTGCTCATCTCTCACGCCAACATCGCCTCGCTCGTGGCGGCGACGCTGCTGCCGACGGGCGCGCTGGGCGGGTATATCAAGGCCGGCTACAAATACCTGGCGTACCTGCCGCTTGCCCACATCATGGAGCTCGCCGTCGAGGCCGCGCTGTTTTCGGCTGGGTTTGTTATTGGCTACGGCAGCCCAGGCACCCTCACGCCATCGAGCATCAAGATGCTGCAGCCGAACGAGGCGGCTTCGAAGGAGGTGAAGAAGAAGGTCCTCGCTCAGCTGGGCGACGCAGCGGCCCTCCAGCCCGACATTTTTGTGGCCGCGCCGGCTGTCCTCGACAAGATCCTTATTGGCGTGCGCAAGATCTTCGGCGAGAAGAAGGGCCTCATCAAGATGGCCATTGAGGGCGGCCTCAGGCGTGGCAAGGTTATTTACGACAAGGGCGGCAAGGGCACAAGCGGCTTCCTCTCGAAGATCGTGTTCAAGAAGGTGCAGGCTCGCCTTGGCGGCAAAGTCAAGATCATGGTCACCGGCTCCGCTCCGCTCAGTGCCGAAGTGCAAAAGTTCGTGCAGACCGTCTTCAACTGCCCAGTGCGGCAGGGCTACGGCCTGACCGAGACGTGCGCGGGCACGTGCATCACGCTGGCGCGCGACAACTCGACGATGACGGTCGGCCCGCCGCAGGAGTGCGCGTGCATCCGGCTGCGCGACTGGGAAGAGGGCAACTACCGCAACAGCGACGTTGACAACAAGGAGATTGGCATGCGACGAGGCGAGGTCCTCATCGGCGGGCCGATGGTTTGCCAGGGGTACCTCGAGAACCCCGCGATGCCGGACGAGGAGCTGTCGGCCAAAAACCGCGACGACTTCGTCACCATCGACGGCGTGCGCTACTTTTGCACGGGCGATATCGGCCAGTTCACCCTCATGGGCAACCTGCAGATCATCGACCGCAAGAAGGACCTCGTGAAGCTCCAGATGGGCGAATACGTGGCGCTCTCGAAGGTCGAGAATGCACTCAAGGCATCCAAGTTCACGATCCTGCCCATGTGCTTCGCCAAGTCGACCATGAGCTACTGCATCGCCCTCGTCTGCCCCAACGAGGGCGAGATGCGCAAGATCGATGGCGCTCCCTCGGAAGCGACGTTTGTGGAGCTCTGCAAGAATGAGGCCGTCATCAAGGCCATCACGGCCGACATGCAGGCCTGCTGCAAGAGCGCCAAGCTGCAGACCTTCGAGACCCCGACCAAGATTGTCCTGATCGACGACCTCTGGACGCCCGAGAACGACATGCTCACCGCCGTCCAGAAGCTCAAGCGCAAGCCGATCGAGGCCAAGCACAAGGACCAAATCGAAGCGGTCTACGTTTGAGGAGGGCTTACCGGCCCCAGCCACATGATGAGCTCCGAGGCACGAGGTTCACCACGGGCGGGCGAGTCGGTACGGCGGCGAGGTGCATGCAGGCGTGATGAGGGATGCGACTGCGTCGTCGGTGGAGGGCGTCGACAACATGTTGTCGGGAACGGGGAGGTGCGCGACTGCGAATGACCGTATCTCTATCTCAGCGCGTGAGCTGGTTCAGATCATGCCGCCCACTAGCCGTTAACCCCATGGCGTGGGGGCCTGCGCCGAGCCTGCAGGCGCGCATGCAGGCGCGGCGCCGACAGCGCCGGTAGGGACGCGGCGGCGCGACGCGTGGTCGACGCGCGTTACATATATGATCGTTTTATGTGTCGTGTAGCGGCTAGCGCGATCTTCTGGCTTAAGATCTGGCAAATCCCGGCCCTTGGACACGTCCCCGTTGCGCGTCTCGGTGCGTCGAGTCGTACTCGAGAGTCGAAGTCCGCAGTCGGGTGTCGGGAGCCCCGGGGGTCGGGAGACCCGGCAGCAGCACCCCCCGAGGCGCAAATGATAATGAAGGACACTCGTCGCCCACGCCAGGGTCCCGTCTCCCACCCGACACCCGCCAGGACTCCGCCCGCGCCCGTCCCTCGCAGTCGCACCGCCACAGCGGGGCGGCGGGAGGGGGGAAGGTCCGACGAGCGCACGCGAGCGGACGCTCGGTCTCAGCTGCGGGCCCTGTGCGCCTCATACAGCCAGGCGACAGCACACACACATTCACTTCGTAACAGCAACGATTCGTGATCTCCCTTTTCCAAACTTTTCGCTCAGATCATGTCAGATCATGGGGGGGGGCGGAGATTGATTGCCAGATTGATGACGGTACGATCTCCCCTGATGACAGCGAGCTGGCCGACGCTTCGGCTTTGTTTTTTCCCTTTCGGGTCGCGCGCGTCCAACCGGCTTTCCGATCTTGAATTTCCCGCGGCCCACATGACATCTCCCTTGCTGCTTCTGGCAAGCGTTACCTTCGTGCGACCGGCCTTCTTCTACACACCCACGGCACGCACGCGAGCCATCAACATGGTCGAGCCGTCGACACTCAAAGCAATCGCCATCTACGACACCGAGATGGAGGCACGCGTCGAGGCACTCAACTCTGCAGGGCTCGAACTTCAGGCCGTCGTCGAGAATCTGCGTAACAACCTTGCCATCTGCTGTGAAGCCAAGGCGGAGGCCACGACCCAGCTCAAGGTGGCCTATGAGGATCTCGAGAATGTGCGGGCAGAATGTGCGGCATCCAACACTCGGGTCGCATCGCTCCTTGAGGCAGGTCTGGCCCTTGAAGCGGACATGCAAGCGCTGCAGACGAAGCTGCAGGCGAAAGACGAAGAGCTCGACGCAAAGGTCGAAGAGCTCGACGCGATCCGCGCGGAGCTGATCACGGCCAAGAAGATGCATTCCGAGGCCAAACATGCCGAGTTGGAGACAGTCCGCACAGAGTTGGAGGCCTGCATGCAGTCCAAGGCGAAGGCGTGGATGCAGGTGGCGCAGTTCGAGGCGTCGCTGGCAGAGCTCGAGAACGTCTTTGTGGACCTCAAAGCCCACCGCGAGCATGCTGCCGCGCAGCTCGCCGCGAAGCATGCGGAGCTGGAGGCGTGCCGGGCGGAGCTTGAGACGACCAAAGCTCACAAGGTGCTGGCCGTTGAGAAGCTCGACGAGAGCCAGTCGCTGCTGCACGAGTGCCTGGGTGAGTTGGCCCGCCGTGAGGCAGCCAAGAAGCAGGAGGCGGAGCTCGAGGCGGTGGCAGCGCTCGAGACAGCGTCGATGGAGCAGCCCGAGAAGTCGATAGTGCAGGCAATAGCTGCGCAGGCGGAGCTCGAAGCGGTGCGCGAGCAGCTGAACATGAACAACGTGCAAGCGGCCGAGATGCTCGACGCGACGCAAGAGGAGCTCGATGGCGTGCGAGCACAGCTCGCGAGCACTCGGGCGCAAGCCGCGGTGGAGCGAGAGGCGCAGCAGGAGCAGATGGCGGCCACCAAGGCGCAGGCTTCCAAGCAGATTGAGATCAGCATGGCGCAGGCGGCGGCGCAGGCGCAGGCCGCAGCCCTGCTCGCGGCAGTGCACGCGCAGGCGGCGGCGCAACTCGAGGCGGAGCGGGCGGTGTCCGCGGCCGCCCAGCAAGAGGCGGTCGCGGCGCGGCTCGCGCTCGAGGCAATGGAGGAGATTCTGTCGCACACCAAGGATGAGATGGCACGTGTGAAGGAGATGGTGGTGCCCATGCCCGAGGCGGCGCCCATGCCCGAGGTGGTGACCATGCCCGAGGTGGCGCCCATGCCCGAGGCGGTGACTATGCCCGAGGCGGCGCCCATGCCCGAGGTGGCGCCCATGCCCGAGGCGGTGACCATGCCCGAGGCGGCGCCCATGCCCGAGGTGGCGCCCATGCCTGAGGCGGTGACCATGCCCGAGGCGGTGACTATGCCCGAGGCGGTGCCCATGCCCGAGGCGGTGACCATGCCCGAGGCGGTGACTATGCCCGAGGCGGTGCCCGCGCCGCCGCCCACGCCCGAGGAGGTTGCCCCGTCGCCCCCTGCGATGGGCGCGATGCCTCTTCCCTCGTTGCCGGCCTCGATGCCGCGCTCGCAGCTTGCCGATGCAGTGGGCTCGGAGTGCCGCCCCATCATCGTCGCGTCGTCGCCCACGCGCTCGCAGGTTGCCGAGGCCACGGGCTCGGAGCGCCGCCACTTCATGGGAGGCTCTTCGCCGTCCGCGGCGTCGTTGCCAAGGCCGGCGGCTCGGCCTACGCGCTCGCAGCTTGCCGAGGCCGCGGGCTCGGAGCGCCGCCCCATCATCGTCGCGTCGTCGCCGACCGCTGCCCACCACGCAGAGGCGCTCGCATTTTACGCCAACGGCCAGTGGCGCCAACGCCCGGCCGCCGAGGAGCCCGAGTACCAGGAGGCCCGCGTCGACGGGTGGCTCGTGCGCACGTACCGCGATCCTAAATCCGCCTACTCGCCCCCGGACTACGCGTACGAGCGACCTACCGGTCAGCGAGTGGGCAACGCACCCGCGCTGTCGAGCGAGGAGCACTTTCGTGGCCGGCTCGAGCGCCTGCGCTCAACGGGGGCGACGTCGCGGCTCCAGCAGGGCGAGTTCTCGATGCGGGCTGCCTCGGGGGGCGCCTAAGGAGCCATGGCTCAGCGAACGAGACAGACAGAGGTCAGAGCCCGTCTGTGTGGGCAGCCGGGGGCGGAAGGCGATTCAGATGTGAGCATCACATGACGCTTGACGGGCCAGGCCGGGCGCGGGAGAGCGTCGGCACCGCGGTACGCGGATTAGGCAGGCCTGGCCCACGGGATACGATAGGCCAGAGGCGGAACTCTTCGGAACACGGGACGCGCGAGAACCATCATGTGTCTACATGTGCACGCGCGTTGTCGAAGGGCATCTCAGGAAATCTCAGGTTAAACAACGCGCACGCACAAATGCTGCACTCTTGAACTGTCTCGCGAGGACACGCGCGCTACCGTCACGCACTGTGGGCGACGCGCTTGTTCTCTTGCCGCATGCCATCACTCCCACGGACACGCATCACTCGTCATCGGCACGCCCCATGCCATGCACATCCGCCAATCGTGCACGCGGCCACAGCCTGCAGTGTGCGGTCGCGACAGAGCCCTCGACTCCGACCGTACTTTTCGCTCTGGCCACGTATGGCACTCGCTGCGCGCCAGCCCCGCCTGCGCCGCCCGCGGTCGTCGCTGCCAGCTCACTCGGTGAGCCCGGTGAAACCGCGCTGGCCGTCGAAGTTGTTCGACTCGACGCCCTTCGGCGCGCCCAGAATTCCCTTCGCGCCCATCGCAGAGAGAGAGTTTTTGCCCAGCCCACCTGCCTTGATGATCGGCTGCCCCGTCTCGACAAGCTTCTTGATGAACTCGTCGACATCCTGCTGCCCAAGCTGCGAGCACACGCAAGGCGCACCGGGAGCGATCGAGCGAGGATTAGCCAGGTTGGTGGGACGGGGCGCTGCATGCAGGCGTACGCGTGGCCATGGTGATGGGCGGCACTGGGCAAGGCGGCAGCAGCACACACCTCGTTGTCATCCTCCGGCCGCACCATCGGCGGGCGCTGCGACGGATGGAGCTTGCAGATGGTCAGGATGGAGCCACCCTGCACCGACTGCCACTCCTTCTTGTGGGCCTGCCATAGTCGAGGGTCCTCATCAGGGTACTCCCTCAAGCCAGCAACGAACGCCTCGTTCGTGTTCACAGGCATCATGGGATCAAGAACGCGGGTCTGGCCGTCGTTCTTGTTCTGCGGCGGGATCGGCTTCGGGAAGCACCAGCCACCCGAGTCGTACTGGTCCTGGCCGTCACCATCGAGCATGTTGCGAAGCATGGCGCGGCTTAGTGCGGACGCAAAGCCAAAAGCACAAGAACAAAACTTTGGTTGTTTCGCGAACTTTGGGCCCCGCATTCACACTCACTGCTTGCCTTGCCTTGCCTTTGCGCTGGACCTTGCGAACGTGGCGTTTTGCTACGCGAATGTGGAGTTGTGAAGGACCGACTTGACTTGACTTGTCTTTACTTGCCCTGGGAACGTGAGTCTGGCATGCGGGCCCGCGATACAGCGCCCGCCGCCACGGATGCATAAAGAAGGCCACGGGCCTAGTTCTGCCTTTGGTCGATAGCGCTTCCAATAGCAATGCACGCTCTTACCGCCCAGCCGCGCCATCACCGTGCAGTCACACCCGAGTCATGGGTGGCACCGCGCGTGGAGCATCCCTTGGCCGGCTCACACGCGGGCGGCCGCACGCACGCCGCACCGCGCTCGCGATGATCTCCCAAGAACAGATAGGGAACGCGGCATTTTGCCGAGGTTGACCGGATGTACACTACGCTTGCATGCTCTGGCATGCTCGCAAAGCAATTGAGAGAGCGCGGTGGCGTGTGCGTGCGCTGCTCGCAGGTGTCTGCTCGTGAGCCGGCACATGGCACCGACAGCTTCTAGCGCTCACGCTCCGGCGCTGCCTATGGCCAGCTCGCTCCTCCTCGTGACGGCGAGCGCATGCTACCTGATTTGGCGCCGCCGGAATGGGCGGGAGAGCACGTTGTTCGGTGGCGCAGCGACGGCACGGGCCGCGAGGGTGCCCGACACGGCGGCAGGGACCGCGCTGCTACCCTTCCTGGCGCCATCAGAGAGCGCAGACGACGCGGCGGCAGCCGATCATGAGCGCGCCGAGGAGGCCGAGCTGCTGACAGAGCAGCTCTCTCGCAACCGCGCCTACCTGGGCGATGCCGGCCAGGCTCGAGTGGAGGGCGCACGCGTGGTGGTCTTGGGTGTGGGTGGCGTGGGCTCGCACGTGGCGCAGCTGCTCGGGCGCACGGGCGTGCGCCGGCTGCGCCTCATCGACCCCGGGCGCGTCACTGAGCGCAGTCTCGAATCGCATGCTGTCGCTACACGCACTGACTTGGGCGCCCTCAAAGGTGCAGTGCTGCGCTCGGTGCTGTCGCGAGTGCTGCCAGCGTGCTGTGTGGAGGTGGTGGCGGAGCGGATCACGCCGGAGAATGCGGCTGCACTGCTCTTTGGTGGTGGTGCTGTTGGCGGCGTGAGCAGCCACGGCGGCGGCGAGGGCGGCGGCGCCGGCGCTGATGGTTCTGACGGCGCTGGCAGTAGAGCAGCCTCCTATGGCGTCGACATGGTCGTTGCGTGCTTGCCTTCGGCTCCAGGGGAGCCGAGCCACACGCTCGCGGCGTGCCTCGCGGCGTGCCTCGCGGCCCGCGTGCGCTGCGTCCCCGTCGTCTACGCGAGCGACGAGCCCCCGGCTGAGGTGGTTCGCCAGCGCTTCAGCAGCTTGCACGACGTCTGCGGCTCCATCGCCGCCCGTAGGCTTGTGTCTCAGACACGCCGGCTCGTGCCGCATGCGCCGCCGATGGCCGCGGCCTCGCTGCTGGCGGTGCATGCGGGGGAGACCTCGAGCATCAGGACACATCGTCCAGGGGCGCCCACGGCCGCTGAGCTCGCCGCATGGACCGGCGGAAGCGCAGGCGTAGCCATAACGGATGGGGCACGGGCTGCGAGCAGCAAGCGCCACGGGAGCAGCTCTCTGACGGATGCTGAGGGCACTGGTCCAAAGGCCGAGGGTGGCGGCAGCGACAACGCCCGCGACAGCGCTCGCCTCGACCCATCGAGCCTCTCGATGCGCGGGGCGCTCCGGGCAGGCATGGGACACGCTGCGGCCTCAGCGTGCCTTTGCGAGCTTGCTGGCTGTGCGCTCACACCGAGCGTCGGCCTGTTCACGAAGACGAACCGTGAAGACGCACATAAGGCGCTTCTCCGGCGCGAGCGCGAGGTGTTTGGGGCCACGACGCCGCCAGATGTATGGCCCGAGGACCTCGAGTATCTCGTGACCGAGGTGTGGGGCGGCGTGTGTGTGGCAAGCGGCGGCTGCATCGGCGGCGGCGGTGCAGCGCTCGTGTTCACACGCTGGGACCGCACTCGTCCGGCCGCCGTCGACAACCTCGTGCTGCTCACCAAGCAAGAGGCTGAGGAGCACGATCGGGCCTCAGACCCGATGGCCCGATGGGAGCCAGAGCTCGCTGCCGCGGTTGGCCGCGCGCTCAAGCAGGCGGGGAGTGAGCGCAGCGCGTGGGCCACGGCGCCTTGTTGATCTATGATCATACTTCACAGCGCGCCTCTTGAGAGCGGGCGCGAGGCTATACGAGGTGGGAGGTGGCGGGCTGTGCGAGAGGGGGGCAGCGCGTGGCGCGTCCCGTGCTGGGCATGGGCCTAACATGGGCCCCGCGTCCCGACAGTGGCACACAACGTCAGGCGACCGGACCGGACCGCGGTCGGCCCTCCCGGGCTCGGATCGACATCACGGAAGCGTAAACCGCGAACATCCGACGCCGCAAAGTGGTTTATAATAAATTCTTGCTTTTCCGAGCTTGTGTGATCGCGGCACACCTCGCGACTTTCGCTTTTTTGGTCTACACGGAGATCTCGGCCAGATCTAACATTGATCATTGTCGAGGCTCGCGCTCCTCCCCGTGGCCTGTGCAACACCGACACATCGACTCGCATCTCATGCAGCTTCAAACGTGCTGACGTTGTGTCAGCTCGCCACGCGCAGCCCCATGGCAAACTGCTGCTCGATGGCATCCATGACCCTATCCGCGTCCGCGTCCTCAGCCACAGCCAGCTCGGCCAGCCGCCGTTTGCAGGTCTGAAGTGCCTCTTTCTTGCGTTCCGCGACGAGCTTTGCAAAGGCGGTCCGCTGTGGTGGCCCGAGAGCGAGCCCCTCGTGTGCCTTCATCTGTGCAGTCACGTGCCGGCGTAGCCGCAAGTCGAACTGATGCACTGCGCTCTCGGCCGTCACGGCCGCACTCGCCGACGCGAGAACCGCCCGTGCCGCGGCCTCGATGCCCGTGGTCGGCTCTGCCTCCACAGGCGATGCCACGGCCGACGCGAGCGCCTCCCAAAAATCGATCTCCCACACGGAGATCGATATCTCCGAGCGAGCTGGCGCGACAGCGCTGGCGTCGAGCGTGTCGAGCGCTGGCGCAAGCGGCGCAGGCGGCGCAGGCGGCAGCGAAGGCAGCGCAGGTAGTGGCGCAGGTGGCGGGAGCACATCCAACGGTTGCGCTGTGGAGGGTGCTGCAGCCAACATCTGCGAGGAGGCACCGCCATCCTCTCTTTCAGTCACAGTGCCTCTGATGGTCGAGAGCACGTCAGCAGCGGGCTCCGAGACCTGCCAGTGCTCCAGACGGATAGCCGTCCCCTCCCACGGGAACCGATCCGGGTCCGGCCACTGCAAAGCCTCTGCCATCACCTCGATCGTCGCACGTCCAACGTGATGCGGAGGCGATCGACGAGCGTCGCGCGCAACAGCCTCGTCAACGGGAAGGGGCAGGCAGATGGTGCAGAAAGCAAGCTGCGCTTCGCGCGCCACCTTGTAGTACGCTCGCCGCATCGAGCGGTAGTGCATGTTGTCGTCGAGAAGGACGATGTCAATGCAACTGGCGGCCTCCGCATTGCCAGCCATGCTGCTGCGGGCTATAGCCTCCAATGCCTTGGTGCCAGAGCGAAAAAGGAAGAGAGCGTGCACGGCGTGCAGCGCGAGCTCGCGTGCCCGGTGCCACAGCTCCGGATCAAAATCGCTCGCACCCGCCTCCTTCTGCAGGGCAGCGAGGGCGTCATCAAAGCACAGGTGCCAAAGACGGAGCCCCTGCACTCGCAGCGCCGCACGGAGCCGTTCAGCACCGACGGCAAGCACATGCCGGGCAAGCGTGCTCTTGCCGGCGCCCGGGAGACCGCACAGGCAGACGACCGCGCCCGCGGCCCTTGCCCCCGACGACATTTTGACACGGCATTCACATTCACACAAAGGCGAGGTGTGTCGAGTACGGCCACCACGTCCTCTTCACGAATCCGAGAATCACTAAAATTAATCACGAAAGTTGGTCCCGACCTTCTAATGCCGTGAAGAGTGGGATCGTGGCGACCTTTTGTGTGGGGAAGCCTCGTGCCCGTGATCAAAATGTCCGACGGCCAGGAGCGTGTGTGCTTGCGGGCGCGCGAGGGCGAGGCTGTCGAGTGGACGCGCCGGGTGGCCCAGCGAGCTGGCACGCTCAAAGACATGATGGACGACGCTCCAACCGAAGATGGCGTCTACCCGGTGCCGACGATTGCGGCGGCAGAGCTGGCAGTGCTCCGGGAGATGTGCGAGGCCGACTCCATGCCGGCGAGGCTCGAGCAGTGCTCGATCTCGGAGCTCTTCAGGCTCGTCGAGGGCGCCAGCTTCCTCGACGCCCCCGGGGCGCTCAATCACGCGCAGCGCGCCCTCGCCACACGCCTCAACGGCAAACGTGCCGATGAGCTCAGAGAGCTGCTCGGCGCAACGGAAGACTTTAGCAGTGCGGAGGAACGTGTGGCGGCACTCGCCGAGCCGGCGTTCTCGCCGGGGGGGCAGCTATCAGTAGCCACGGCGGGCTCTGCGGCGGGGCCACCCGCGCTGCAGCCGCAGCCCTCGCTGTCGGGGATGGCAGCCACAGACGATGCCAAGGAGGTGGCGTTGGGCATGGTCGACGTCGGCACGCTGGCCGAGCTCAAGGGCGTGAACCGATCGTGGTTGGCGCTCGCGCGGCGCGTGCTCTGCTTCCGCCTCGGCCGCTGCGAGGGTCAGCCCGCGCCGACTGAGCTGGCTGAGATCACCGATCTCAACATCAAGGTCCTCGTCGACGCGGGCCGGCCATGGGAGGCGGCGGCGGCGGGGAGGATGCTGCCCAGCCTGGCCCGACTGCGCTGGGAGGGCTTCACGGTGAGTGTGGCCGCAGTCCGCGAGGTGGATCTGGAGACGCCCAGTCTAGAACGAGAGTTCCTTGGAGGCCGTGCCAAAGCCGCTCTCCTCAGCTGCATCGAGGGCAGTGGTGAGCCGCCGCTCGAGCTCCTGCTTGCAGCTGTCGCCTGTGCCGGCTCTGGCGAGGTGCGCGGCATTCCAGTGCAGATGATGCGCGAACATGACTCCGTCTCTGAGCTCGACCTGCGTCAACGAAACATCGGCGTTCAGGGCGGCATGCTTCTTGCGCACCTCGTGCCTGTCATGGGCGCGCTGACGAAGCTGTCGCTCGCCAAAAACAAGTTGGGGGAGGAAGGCACTAAGTTCCTCTGTGATGCTCTCGTCGGCAACAACATTCTCAAGGAGCTTGACTTGAGCGGAGACAGCTTTATTTTTGGCTTCAGCTCCAACATTTACTCCAACATTGGTGGGACAGCAGGCGCCAAGCATGTGGCCAATATGCTTTTGGTCAACGGTGGGCTGACCAAGGTATCTCTCGCGAAAAACGAGTTGGGGGAGGAGGGCACCAAGGCCATCTGCGAGGCTCTAGAACAGAACAAGACGCTCAAGGAGCTTGATTTCAGCGGCAACATGTTTGGAAAGAGCAACATTGGTGGGAAAGCAGGAGTCAATCACGTGGCCAAGATGCTTGGCGTGAACAGCGTGCTGACGAGCATCGACCTCTCCGGAAACAAGCTGTGTGGCATCTTGATCGACCCCAACGGAATAAACCAACAAGGCACCTACACCGCAGAGGGCATCACTGCAATCGCCGACGCCCTGCGTGTAAATGGCGCGCTAACGAAGTTGTCTATTTATGGCAACCACATTGGTGATGAGGGAGTTCGTGCGATCTGTGAAGCCATCCAGAGCAACAAGGAGACCAAGCTCGCGTCGCTCGAACTGGGCTTCAACAACATCGGTCAAAACCCCCTGTCAAAACTTTTCCGCACTTGGTAACATTTTTCCGCAATTTGAGGCCTCGAGAAAAAACTCCGCGTTCGAGCGATTCCATGCGATTTGTGCGCGTTGTTCGCTGGCCGTCGCGGATCATATCGTCACACGATTGACGAGGCGCTTACATGCTACGTGGCCCGGGATGAGCCATATTATGATGCCCGGGGAACGTACGAGGTCCTCTACCCCTTTACCGCCATGGGTCGAGCACCCTTCGCTCACTTCCACCATGGTGCCAGTGACGATGACCTCTATGAACATGCCCCCTACGCTTGCGGA
>Ga0210248_101126_pt1 | contig 21607 bp, 12 predicted proteins | sample ChrtobMetP3_32mM_FD_155493 | JGI IMG/M metagenome (GOLD analysis project Ga0210248, IMG submission 155493) | Chrysochromulina tobin associated microbial communities from unialgal haptophyte culture, Seattle, Washington, United States - P3_32mM | ecosystem: Host-associated > Algae > Haptophytes >...
GTGCTGAACTCGGCACCCTGCATCTCGTCGGCAGATAGAGTGCTACTCGGCACCTCTGCATCTCTGGGGGAGATTCGCAGCGCAATGACGCGCATGATGTCGGTCTCTCTCTCGAGAGTTAAGTGTTCCCGCCCACCCACCGCGATGTAAGCCTGGTCTAGCTTTAGCAGGGACCGGGGTTTCGCGCCGTCACCAGGCTGCTTGTGTAGCTGTGATGAATCGCAATTCTACGTTTCAACGCGCGACCAGGTTTACGCGCGAGCGAGCAAACGGCGAGAGCGGCGCGTGAATGGAGCCTTGTGTTCACACACGTCAAAGTTTTACATGGCATGACATGCAATCGGTTACTCAATCCTTTCCGTTGCACCGTACGGTTTTCGTCAAACAATGCTCGAGCTTTCGACCTTCGTCGCAGCGAGTGCGGCTATCGCCTCTGCGCCCGCCCCGCCGATGAATCTACCGCCGTGGCAACCTGGCATGGCGCCACCTGTTCCTGGTCCCGTATTCTCTAAGGCCTTCAACGCGCTACTTCTCCTGCTTGGTATGATCACAGCCAAATCTCTGCGAGCCCTCGTACAAGTCTCGAGCACCTCACTGTGGCTGACATATTTCCACTTCTCTTCGCTTCATATTTGTCCGCAGCCATCGGCTGCGTCTTACTAGGCATCAATCTACGCGACACACTCAACCAATTTTACGCAAGCGATCTGGGCACTGACAACGAGCTTCTCACGAGCGCCATCCCAGGCAATGGCCATTGGCTCAAGGGGATTCAGAAGACGAACGGCCGCTTCAAAGGCCACCATAGCAGCATTCCGATGACTGCAGTGGTGCCAAGGGGGAAAGGGAACAAGAGCAAGTGCAAGAAGGCGAATCCCCAAGACGAGGATGAGGATGAGATCATCGACGAGGACGATGATGCGGGCATCGAGATGGCGAGGCTAAAGAAGAAGCCCGTGCGTTGCAACAAGCCGAGCAGCACGAGGACCAGCAGCACCAGCACCAGCACCAGCAGCACCAGCAGAAAAGCGACGCCGGGGAATTTGTCAAAAAGGAGCTTGGACGAGGAAGTTTTAGAATGATCAATTGGCGCGGATCCGATCACAGCGATCAGTGAACGATGGGCCGCCGCGCAGCCAGGAGCTGGGCGCAGCCCCGACTATTGCGGCCATTTTTGCCCAAAGCTCGCATATATACTGATCTATATTAATTATTCCGGACTACGTATGGTGGACTAATGGTGGACTATCAACGTAACACCAAAGTACCGGCGGTGCTGGCCGCCGCGCGGCCGCGGGGGCCGGCGCGCGCCGATGGCCGGCCGCCGGGGCGCCGCTACGGATACCTAGCTTCTTGACTCGACTTCTCTCTTCTGTCGGGTGTCGGCGCGTCGCTACGAAATCGCCCACCGCAATACTAGACTCCGCCGCGGGCAATTCGTGCTCCTTACGAACACGCAGCCGTGTTCGTAACTTCTGGCTCTCAAAGCTCCTCTCCGATCTCAGTAGCGTGAGGCCTCCGGCTGTCCACTTGCGCTCCAATCGACGACGGGCCTGGGTGCTTCGAGCTCGCAGCCGCTCGCCTCTGCGGTGTCGTACATGAGGCGCAGCTTGCTGCCCACTCCGCCACCGCGCCGGCTAGCCTGCGCGGTGCCGTGGGCGCTTGGGTCGTGTAGCAGCCTCATCGCATCGACGAGGTCGATCATGCGCTTGAGCGGGCAAGGGACTGAGAGCAAGTGGCGGCGCAGCACCGTTGTGAGCGACAGCCGCGCCGCCAGCCACCATCCAAGAGCGACTGGGTCGTCGGGCTGCGAAGCAAAGCGCATGAACAGCGGATGCGATGACGGATGCACATCGGGCATCCCAAGCTCCTCGTCGAGCGTGCACAGCAGAAGTTCAAACGCTTTGCCATTGGCTGATGCCTCGAGCAGGGCGCGCGCAACGGTGACCTCGTCCTCAAGCGCACGTGACCGATCGGAGGACAACTCTTCGTCCACAAGCCGCTCGAAGCTACCGAGCCTTAGGCCCGCAGACGTGCGCTCGCCCATTTGGACGAGGTGTACCCTCTCTCCTCCAACAGCGTGGACCAAGTCTCCTGGCCCCCACTCCACCCGGTCCCGGTTGGACGTGGGCAACTCCCGATCCATGCCAGCCGTCGGAGATAGGATATCTACAACAACTCCAGCAGTCGCGCCGTCCGCGAGAAGTACGACTTTGCCACCAAACCTGCTTCCAATCTCGGTAGCCAATGGAATCGTGATGCAGCCAATGGCGGGACGCTCATGCATGTTCGGCTTCACGATGGGAAGAGAGACGGTGTGAAGCGGGAAGACGGTCGTTGGCAGCCTTAAAATAGGATACGTTCGCGATGTGCAACTTGAGCAGAGCGCACGGGTGCCGCCCGCTCGCCCAAAGAGGCACACCATGGCGGGTAAGAGCGCGGACCGATCGCCGGTTCTCACGAGGTTTCGTCACCTTGGAATGTTTTACGGCTCGAAATTCACCGGATCGGATGTAGAGACTCCAGGTGAATTTGAGTTTCGTTCGTTGGGGCTTCCTGGAAACTTGCTCAGCAAGGAAACGCTTACCGTACCGTACATTGTACCGGTACGGTACCGGTAAGGGAGGTCTTCATCAGTTATCGGTAAAAAGACACCGGGGGGAGCCGGGACACACAGTTATCGGTAGTAACTTGAACTTCATCAGCATGCACGGCACGTCGGCGTGAGAGTGTGGTTACCGGTACGAGGGTCGCGGACGGGTGACGAGTACCGGTCGCTTGGTAGTCTATTTTTAGGGCGAGATGGGTGGCGAGGAGGAAGCGGTGCGGCCTGCAAGGCGTCGCGGCGCAATTAGAAGGCTCTGTGTGCTCATTTCGTTCCTCCTGCTCGTATTCACGATATTGGTTCTGCTCCCGGCAGCGGGGCCAGCGCTCACATTCGCTCGTGCGCAATCCGAGAAAACCGTTCGCATCTTGCCTGATGCGGTCGCAGCAGGGATCGTGAAGCTCACAATCGTGGGAGCCGCGCCTGGCGACCGCATCATGCTTCATGGAATGGACGATGGCAGTGGCGGTGCGATCGTGGAGCTTACGGTGCCCGATGCTGGCGGCCCATTAACGGTGCCAGACTTGCGCGCTGGGCAATACAATGTCACTCACTTCGGAATAAGCACCGGCCAGCTTCTGACGGTGGCGCAGCCCTTCCCGCCCAAGCCGCTGGTTGTCGAGGACGGCACCGTCGTCGCGTTACGCTCGGTAAACTTTGCGACACATCTGCTGCAGGCGCGGCCCGACGCCGTCGTCATTGAGCGCCCACGTGTGAGCGAGGCAGCCGCTGTTGAGTCCGCGGCGATGCGTGTCAGTGTGCTTCCGACGCACTGTGGCGGCGCGTCCAAGACCAGTGGGCCGCCGCCCATCGTGCTCGAGAGCTGTGCGTACCCGGGCATGCTGCTGGCGCACGGGCGGCTTGACAAGGCGCTGCTTCGTCTCGCGCTGCCCCCGCTGTCCGACGAGAGGTCATGCAATGCCGCGTCACTCGACATGTGGAGCTCCGTGGCGTGGCGAGCCTTTTCTCCAGGGCTGGGCGGTGCCGAAACCGTGAGCCTGAGTGCGTACACCTCCGGGCCCGCTATGCTCTCTCGGCGGACTTTGGCCATGCCGCTATTTGCACGGCACTCGAACAGCAAGCTGCAGCTGAGTGCCACAGCTCCCAGCCTTGGCGACCTGCCTGTCACGACGGATAAGCTGCTGGCGGCCGATGGCTCGTGGCGGCTAGTGCCACCGGGCGACCAAGCGTGTGCGCAGCTAGCCCAGGGCAGCGATGCACGCGCGCGCAGGCGGGACGAGCTCATGAAACCGACGGCACGTGTCAAAATGACGATCACCGTCGGCGAGAGCGGCGGCGGCGAGCTGACCATTGACTTGTACGGCAAGCTTTTGCCCAAAACGGTCGATAATTTCGTGCGCCTTTGCAGCGGCGAGGGAGGCTACACATACGTAAACTCAAGGATACAGCGTGTGATGCCGGGCTTCATGGCACAGGGCGGCTCCACCGACGGCGGCTATGGCGTCTCGAGCTGGGGCGGTAAATTCGAAGATGAGTCGTTTGCACTGCAGCACGACGCGCGCGGGGTCCTCTCGATGGCCAATGCGGGCGAAGACACCAACGGCAGCCAATTCTTCATCCTCTTCCGCGCGCAGCCGCACCTTGACGGCAAGCACGTCGTCTTCGGACGCCTGGCCACCGACGACGACGGCGGCGTGAGCTCCTTTCGCGTGCTCGACGCCATAGAAAAGGTTGGCACGGGGAGCGGTTCCACTAGTTCCGACGTGAAGATTGCGCGCTGCGAAGTGGTCCGTAGATAGTTCAGTGCATAGTTTGAGTGTAGTTTTGCCGAGAGCTCGACCCTCCGCCCGCCCGCGGAGTCCGCCCCGCAGAGTGCGGTGCCCTGGCCGTGCACCGGCCCGGGCAGCGGGCAGGGGGCAGGCCGCCGGGCCGGGGGCGCGCACCGCGTCGGGCGGCACGCTTGCGGCACGCGACCGACACCGGGGACGACCGCGGCTCCCGCCTCCCCGGACGAACCAGAGCAGACTCATGCACCGGCGCAGAACGTGCGCGCTGCGCAGCAACGCGCTACGCGACCGCGGCGGCCCGGGCCCCGGCTGACGCGCGACGGCGACGCGCCCCCCGACAACCCCTGGACCTGACCACCGTCCACCGTGCCGGGCGCTCGCATAATATGGCTCTTGTCGTCACGACGCGTACGGGGCATCACGCATCTGCCATCTCGGGCGCTCACGGGACCTACACACCCCCACACCAAACAAACAGCCCCGCGGGGTTTCACACAGCAGTGCAAGCACACGCACAGAGGGCGCGAGCGATGACAGCCGGCAGGACTGTGATCGTCTGGCGGACTAGCACGGCATCCGCACGCGGCCGGGCTGCCGCGCAATGTACAGTGCGCGGGCCTTCAGAGGAATCTCCACGCCGTCGCATATCACACGCGCCTCACCACCCACTGCCACGCCCGCCACCGCCGCCCTTGCCGCCACTGCCTCCCTTGCCTCCACCGCCGCCGCCGCCGCCGCCGCCGCCGCCGCCGCCGCCGCCTCCGCCGCCGCCGCCGCCGCCTTTGCCTTTGCCTCCACCCCCCTCGCGGCGGCCGCCGCCGCCGCCGCCGCCACCGCCGCCGCCACCGCCGCCGCCGCCGCCGCCGCCGCTTTCCGACCGGTCGATGATGAGGCCAGGGACACCCTTAAGGCCCATCTTGCCGACCGTCTTGGCCTGAAGCGCAGGCGGCGAGGGCAGGCAGAGCACGGCTGCCGAGAAGTCGTTGGCACGGCGCACCACCTCCTCGCGGTCCCAGCGCAGCCGCTTGAGGTACGAGTTGTAGAAGCCTAGGTACGCTTGGTACGCGCACTCGAGAGTGTGGGGGGGCAGAGAACGCATGGCGGTGTCGACCTTCGGCTGGATCACCGCCGTCGCCGCCGTCTCCATCGGCGGGCGCATCTCGATTGGGAGATCAGAGAGCTCCTTGAGAAAGCCTGCCTCGAAGTCGGCGAGAAGCAGGTGCCCACCGCCCGCCTTGCCCGCGCGCGCCGTGCGGCCGAGCCGATGGACATACTGCGCCTTATCGGAGGGCATTCCGACCTGGAGCACGGCGGTTACGTCCGGGTAGTCCATGCCGCGCGCCGACACGTCCGACGAGAACATGATCAGGTTGGAGCCGTCGCGGAAGAGGTCCGCCGCGCGCGTGCGCTGCGGCTGCGACTTACGAGAGTGCATCTCGATGATGGACCAGCCGAGCGCCGTGAAGAGCTCGGCGTACAGCTGGGCGAGGCGCGCCGTTGTGAAGAAGACGAGCACCTTGTATGCACCGTTCTCCCCCACGCCCTCGGCAGAGGTCGCCTGCTGGAGCAACGCAACGAGTTCGGCCGCCTGCGTGGCGAGCGATGTGACCGTCGCCTTCTGTGGCACGTGCGCATGGGTCGCTTGGTCCTCCTCGCCCACAGTGTCGATGAGCTGGCAGTCACCCTGGCGCGTGGCGAACTGGGCGACTTGCAAGACGTCTTTGGGCATGGTGGCCGAGAAGAGCAGCGTCTGTCGCTGTCCCGCGGTCGGCTGCAGCGCCGCGAGGATCTTGGTGAGGTCGGGCCGGAAGCCCATCTCGAGCAGCTGATCGGCCTCGTCAAACATGAGCGAGATGAGGTTCATGAACTTGGGCTGCATGCCGTGGTTGTAGAGGAGGTCATTGAGGCGGCCGGGCGTGGCGACGAGCAGCGCGGGTGGCGTCGTTGTGAGCACCTTTACGTCGCTCTTGACATTCGTGCCGCCGAAGACGACGTGGCTCGTCAGGCGGGGCTTGTGGAAGGTGAGCAGCTGCTCCGCCTCCTCGCGAATCTGCGAGGCGAGCTCGCGCGTGGGCGAGATGGCGAGGGCACGGATGGCGCCCGCGGGCGCGGGCGGCGCGTTCACGAGCCTCTCGATCGTGGGCAGCAGGAAGCCAATCGTCTTGCCCGTGCCCGTCTTCGCCTTTGCGATCACATCGTGGCCCTGCAGGATCACGGGCAGCGTCTGCGCCTGCACCGCACTCAGCACAGCGTAGCCCATCACCTCAGCGATTGCCTTCTTCGTGAGCGGCGAGATCTGCAACGACTCGAAGGTAACCTCCGTCAGGTGCGCGCGGGTCGTGTTCGACGTGCGCGACAGCGGGTTGGACTTGGGTGGCACCGGTGGCGGCAAGCCGCCCGCGGCGGCGCGAGCCGTCGTCGGAGGCGGCAGCGTGGGAAGTTCAGCCATGAGCTCATCCTCGTCGTAGTCCTCGTCCTCTTGACCCGCCGCCGGTGCGTCGCCGCCTCCGCCGCCTCTGCCGCGGCCACGGCCACGGTGGCGCGCGGCTGTGCGCCGGCTTAGGTTGCCCTTGCCACCCTCGCCGCCGTCTCCGCCACCGCCGCCACCGCCGCCGCCCTTGCCGCCGCCGCCGCCGCCGCCGCCGCCCTTGCCGCCGCGGGGAGTCTCGCCGCCGCCACCACCACCCTTGCCGCCGCCGCCCTTGCCCTTGCCGCCACCGAACATGCCCTTGCCACCGCCCTTGGCGGGCGGGCCATCAATGGAGACAAATTGCATATGGCCGAAAGCTGAGGACTGAAGGACACGTGTCACTCAGAAAGTTCAGCGTTCGTGTGTCTGATGCCCGTAGCGAAAGAGATAGTATGCCCCATTGAGCTTTTCGGCGCGCTGTCGGCAAAAGTCTTACGCCGAGTCATCGCCGACGCCGACGCCGACGCCGACGCGAAGATGGACCGTGCTGCATACATTGCTCCTCAACGCAACAACCCCGCATGGCTGGCCGAGCTCAAGGAGGGCAAGCGCATGGCCCTTGGCTGTGCGATCAACACCTCGTCGACGCTTGCTGCTGAGATCTGCTCGGGTGCGCCACGACTGCAGCCGCGCGCAAGCTGCAAGCCGCTCACCCGCCTTCTCTCTCACGCCGCTTCTTGCCTTCTCTCTCAGCCGCTTCTTGCCTTCCCTCTCACGCCGCCTCTCTGCCTCGCCCGCAGCTACGGGCTACGACTTCATCCTCATCGATCAGCAGCACTCTGCCATCGATCCGGAGAAGATCCGCTGCCTGCTGCAAGCCGTACACGCAGGTGGCTCCAAGGCCATGGTCCGCGTGGGTGGCTGCTACGACCGCGTCGGCATCCAGCAGGCCTTCGACTGCGGCGCGGATGCCATCATGGTGCCGTGCGCGCAGACGGCAGAGGACGTGAAGCACGCCGTCTCCTGCGCCAAGTACCCAGTCAACGGCCCAGGCTCCCAGGGCGGCACGCGCTCCGTGTATCTCAACCTTCGCCCGCAGCTACCGGGCGGCTTTCCCGCTCTATTCGAGTACGCCAGCACGCGCGGCAACGCCGAGACGATCATGTGCTTCCAGATCGAGACGGCGGGCGCTTTGAAGAATATCAAGGAGATCTGCGCCGTGCCTGGCATCGACATCGCCTTCATCGGCCCAGGTGACCTCGCGACGGACATGGGCCTCGTGCGCCAGCACGGGATGCCCGCGTGCTGGGGCGTGCCCGAGTTCAAGGAGGCCGAGAAGGAGATTGCCGAGGCGTGTAAGGCGAGCGGCGTGGTCGCGGGCTATTGGAGCTCTGACCTCAAGGCCAAGGGGGAGCTCGGGTTTCGCTTCTTTGTCGTCAACGCCGACATCCACGCGATGCAGGCAGCGCTCGCCACCCAGCTGGCTGAGAAGAGGGCAGAGGCGGCCAACTTCGGCACGCCCTCCGGCCTCAAAGAGTAAGCCGAAGGGCCGTGGGCGCTCACCGAAAGGAAGCGGTGCGCAGCAAGGCCGGTTGTGTCTGATGCACGGCGTGAGGCTGGATGCCGGGGTGATCGGAAGCAACCCAACTGGCTGGATCCGCACCGGAGCTGGGCATGCGACTCGTACGCTCCGCTCGCGATTCGGGTGTCGTTGTCGGGAGAGACTCATCGGCGATAGCTAGGATGGAGAAGGGACCTAGGGAGGGCGTGTGACTGTGTGCCACACTGGCCCCAGACTGGCAGAGACGAAGCAGTACCGTGTCCGGACGTTAAAGTAGGCGCTTCAGAGCGTACCGCGCAGCGTAGCTACACATGATAGAAGGACAAAGTGATCCGATCGTGTCTGTTTTTCTTCTTCGATACGATATATCATCGCTTCCGCCCACACACGCTTCGATGTGGGCCTGGGCGCATGTGTGGACGCTTTCCAAACTCAAAAGCTTCGAGTTGCGCCACAAGGAGTTGTGCTTTCCGGCCCTCGCATGGCGCGCCTGCGCAGGTGCGTTTCGCGCCTGTGGCTTCAGGCTTCGACTTACGAGCGGTTCTTGCGATTGCCGGCACCACGCTTGTGCGTATCCTTCCAGTCGTCCTTTTTGATCTGCTTTTGGCGCTCCTCCTCGTCCTCCTCGTCGTTGCCAAGCTCGCGCTCCTCCTTGACCTTGTTGCGCGCCTCCTCGCGCTCGCCCATCTCATCGAGGTGCTTCGCCTCCGCCAGCGCGCGCTTCGCCTCCTCGTCGCGCATCCCCTCCTCGACAGTTAGAGTGTACAGGCCTGGGATCTCGCCCGTGTGGATCTGGCGCATCGCACTCGCGTAAGAGAGGCGCGAGTGCCTGTCGCGCCCCGGGTCCGTCTGGCGGAAGCCCTCCAACACGGAGGGCGTGCTCCCGTCGACGAGGCTGCGCAAATCCCTCCCGAAAGCGCCAGGGCCGCCATTGAGGGACTCCATGACGCCTGGCGGCGCCGGCGGCAGGCCAATGCGCGGGTCGTTGACGAGCGAGAACATCTGCAGGCCGGCCGCCTTGTTCTCCTCGGCGAGCGTTGGAGGCGGCGGCAGCGAACCATCAGGCCGGCGCATCTTGGCGATCTGCTTGAGCATGTCCAACTCCATCTCGGCCGCGCGGATCGAGTCGATGGCCACGTGGCAGCAGCAGCGCACGTTGAGCAGCACCGTCTCCCGCTCGACGTCCTCCTCCCCGTCCTCGTCGTCGTCGTTGTCGTCGCCACCGCCACCTCGACCGCGAGTGCGATGCTTGGCGGCCTTCTCGGCGAAAAAAGCGAGGCGCTCTTTGGCGATCTTGCTCGCCTTGTGCCGCTCCAGCTTCTGCGTGCGCACGCGCGCCGGGTCGGACGAGGCGCTCGCGCCGAGCGTTTCCCAGCCTTTGCACTCCTCGTGCAGCATCTCGAGGCGCTCGAGGTCGGAGAGGAAGCCACGTAGGCAAGCGAGCGATTCCTCGAGCGCCTCCACGCGCTTCGCCTGATCGACCACGCGCAGGAGCAGCTCACCGCGGAAGAAGGGCAGCAGCAGGTACTTGAGGTCGTTCGTGTTGATGTCTTGACCCAACTCGTTGGCAGAAAAGACGGCTTGGTGAGTGACCTGCAGCAGCGCGGCTTCGCACAGCGCGAGGCCCTCGCCGACGCGCCGCTGCAGTGCCGGGTCGTTGCCGGCCAGCTCGGTGCCCTCCACCTCGGTGAATGCGGCTTGCGCGGCGCGGAAGTTGACCGAGAGCGGCCTCATCGCCGCCGCCGCCTTAACCGTAGGCGCTGCGTCGCTCGCATCGAGCACCGTGGCCGACGCGCGCGCATCGAAATGTGAAACTTGGAAGGCGGTCGACTCGTCTTCTTCCATGACTTCCCTGCCTAGGCCGCGCGAAGCCGTCTGAGCTGTGAATCTTGTAGGAACCCTTTTTAGAGGGGGGCGCTAAGTCCAGTGGGATAGATCTGGAGTTCTTTGAGGTGGTCGTCCTCGGAAAGTGTGCGATCTGTCACGTGTCTGAAGTGGTTTATCCTTCATCGTCGTCGCGGTCTGGTCGCGGCGGAAAGGGAAGAACCTCAGGACGCGACGTCACTCAAGCTGTCCATGTCATGTGGAAATCCCGGCGCCCCTCGGAGGTTCGAGCTAGGATCGCCAGTTTGCTTTGGCCGAATTCGTGATTGGCGTGCAATCACTCGACGCAATCCGGTCGCGGCAACCGCTCCTTCCACCCAAGCACCAAGACGCGGCGCCGGTGGTTACCCGCTCTGGTGGCGCGGCATGGCGGCCGCCGAGAATGGGCGACCGACCGTGACCGTGCAGACCCTCGGCGCCGGCGCCGTGAAGAGCTATCTGAGGCCGTCGCAGGCGCACACGATCCGGCAGCAGCAAAACCTCTTCAGGAGGATGTACACGGGCTCGTTGTCGCCGTACGCAGTACAAGAGCACGTCGGGCGCCTCGCGTCTCGGACGGCACCGACGCTCGTGCGTGGCTCGAATCCCACTCTGAGCGCCAGCCATACGCGCCCCGCGCCCCAGCTCCTGAGGCCGTACTATGCCGAGGCTCCGTCGCACCGTGCGTCACCGCCTCTCATTCAGGAGCCGCGGTCCTCCGTGGCCGACGTGCCGGTGCAGCCGCCCGCGACAGCCGACGATGGCGCTTCTGCCCGCGCCCCGGCCGCCACGGATGCCAGCCGGGCGCAACGCACCCGCGCCGCACGGCCGCAGAGCGCGAGCAGCGGCTCTTCACGCGAGCATGGATCGTACCACAGCGAAGTGTTCCGCCTGCAGCAGCAGCTGCAGCAGCAAAGGGCGGATCGAGGATCGGCGCCGATGCCCCACCATGGGACGCGCTCCAGGCACGAGGGCGACGACGACGAGGACGACGACGAGCGTGATGTGGTGGATGTGGAACCTGGCGCGCTGCGGCTCTCAGCCACACAGCCGCCATACGGGGAGGCAACCGCTGCTGCCGTGCCAGCCGCTGCTGGATCTTGTTCGGCGCCGTCTACCGCCGCGGCGACGCAGGCGCGCCCGGCACACGCGACGTTCCGAGTGGCGCTGCGCCCGCCGCTACCGCGCGAGGCTACGCCAACACGCACTGCGTGGTTAGAAGCGATGGCGGCGGATGAAGTACCAGTACCATCCCATGTCCCCTGCGCCACCGCCTGCACAGCACCGTCCGCCTCGGCGCCCTCTGCCTCGTCGGCTTCCTCGTCCGCCGCGGCGCCCTCTGCGGCGGCCGTGGTGCGGCCATCCAGACCCGCAAGCGCCAGTGGCACAGTGGGCACGCGACGAGCGGAGGCTGTGAACACGGAGGCCGTGAACACGGCCTCACTGAGCTATCGCGTTCAACCGCCGACGCGCGGAGCGCCTCAGCTTGAGAATGTTGCGGCCGTCGCCGCAGCCGCGGCCGCCATCTCGGCCGCCGCTGCCTCGGCCGCCGCGTCGCTCTCCGCTGCCGCTCTCGCCGCCAGGAACCTCGCAGCTGCCACGCATGGCCAGCAGCACCAGGACCAGCAGCACCAGCAGCGATCGCAGCCACTGCAGCCACTGCCACTGCCGCCCACGGATTCGGACACGCAGCAGCAGTGGGCGGCATCCCGCGGCGGCCCGGATCGCGCGCGCCCATGGGTCCCCCAACGGCCTGCGTCCGCATCTGTATCCGGCCGACAGGCACGCGGACCCGAGGCCCTGATCCCCACGATGGCTCCTACGAGCAGCGTTGTGGGCAACGGTGGCGGCAGCAGCGGCGATGGCAGCAGCGGCGGTGGCAACAGCGGAAGCGCGGGGTTGTCTCACCGGCGCGGCCCGAGCCTGAGCGCTGCTTTGACGACCCATCCGACTCCACCGACGCGCGATGCCATCGAGTCCGTAATAGTGCAACGCTCTGAGATCGATGCCCTGCGGCGACGCACGGCTGCACTCCAGAGTGGCGCGTCGATCGTGGCGCACACCTCGGCGGGGCCGCACCGGCTGATGCGACACCATCGGCCATGGGGGACGCAAGAGCGTCGACCCTCGGCGGTCGCACCCGCCGCCGCACCCGCCGCGGCATCCGCCGCGGCACCCACCGCTTCAAACGCCGTCAGCAGCGCCACCGCCGTCGCCACCGCGCCGGCGACGGCGCCGCCCACGTCTGCCACTCGGCCATCGCATCGCCCTGCGCCCGCGCGCCCTGCGAGCGCTGCCACCGGCGCCGCACGGTCCGGTGCCGGGGCGCGCGCGCCCGTTCGCGTCGAGGAGGAGGAGGAGGAGGCGGTCATCAACGTGGGCGACTACCGACGGCAGGCGCAGCGCTCGCTCATGCTCTCGCATTTGCGAGAGTCGTCAGCTTCCTTTCCAGGGCTTGAGGGCATCGATTGGGCGCACCTGGACAATCAGGGGTTGCATGCGGCGGTCTCGGCGATCGTGCGCGTCCACGCGGCCTTGAATGCGGCCGGAAACGGCGAGGCCCAGATGCTCCAGCAGCAACTGAGTGCGCTGTATGCTCAGGCGTGCAAGAACGGCGCCGCTGGCCTGCTCGATGACCAGTTGGCGTTGCTGCCCTGCCAGACGTGCGACGAGCCGTTGCTTCTGCAGCTCGCCGAGCGCTCGATGACGTGTGCCATCTGCCACGACGACTTCGCTATCGGCGAGTCGCTCCGCACGCTCCCCTGCCAGCATACGTACCACGCGAGCTGCGTCGGCCACTGGCTACGCATCAAGGCCGCGTGTCCCCTGTGCAACGCCCGGGTTCGGCCTGTCAAGGAGGGCAAGAGTTGCCCATGAGTTCGCAGCGCGACGGCTGACGTGAATGCGGACTCTGCAGCATGAGCGTGTGAAGGGCCGCCCAGTTTCACACAGACCATGTCCTCGGCGCCGGAGCAATCGAAGGGTCTGTGGATCCACCTCCCACGGTGCACGTGCAGTGACGAACGTGCAGACTGCAGTGAAAACGTGACGACGGCGCCTATTTAAGTAAGCGTTACTTGAGCGGACCGTGCGACGTCGGTGAGTGAAGCCGGGCCTCTAAGAAAAGTCTTTAATCGTTCTTGTGCGCCGGGCGGGGCACCTGAGCGACCCGCAGCGGCCGCACTCCCCACGCCTCTCGTATACACCGGTACAGCGCAGGGTGCGCCGCGAGGTGCGAGGAGCCGGTATCGACCGGACCATCGTCGGCCCGGACCGAGAAGTCCCGCTAGGGCTAGCGAGTGGGCGAGGGCGCCCTAAGGCTCGATCCTGTTGGGCCGAGGTCATGTGCCCTTGCCCTTGCCCTTGGGTAGTAGCTTGGCAAGACCCTTCCCATCGAGCTGACTACAACTACTCAGCGGCATGAGCGGCTCACACGGAGTGATCTGGCTTGGCCAGCTCTCCACGTCATTCGCCGTGCGAGCCTCTGCCGCGTGCGCTACGCCGCCATGCGGCGCCTGTTTGGGCCGCAGGTAGCGCTCCACGAAGAGGCGGACGAAGAGCGCGCCGTAGGCGACGTACAGGGCGGCCGCGAGCTGCAGGATGAATGGGTGGATGGCGCAGCCCACCCCAGGCGTGAGGTATGCGACTGCCGCAAAGCCGTTGATGACCGTGCCAAAGGCAAACTGCGAGATCTGGAGCGTGGTAATCGTGCGAGCGAAGCGCAGGACGGAGTCGCGACAGCCATCGACCGAGGTAAGCGCAAAGTAGGTGTACATGAGAGCGTGCACTGAGTAGTTCATCGCGCCGTACCAGAGCGCCGCGGGTGTCTCATACGCCCACGCAGCCCACGCGAAGCCGATGACGGACGCGTGATGAAACCAGTGCAGCGTGATAACCGGCCGCTTTTTGAGCACGAGAAGCGCGGTGTCGAAGAGCTCAAACAGCTTTGACCATGTGAAGGCAGCTGCCCAGAGCGCAGGTGGGCCGTACCCAGCGAGCTCGTACACGTTGGCACACACGCTGTACCAGAAGCCGCGCCCGAGCAGCTGCCGAATCAGGTGCGGAACGCACACCAAGGCGCCGCAGATGCTGAAGAGGGCCACGCTGAAGTTCCAGCAGCGCGAGACCGTCTTCAATCGAAATGGCTGACGTCGCTCCATCCAACGCGGTCCGTAACGCACAAGCACCAGGTAGATCGCGATGACCACCGCCGGCTGCATCGGATGCTGCGCAAAGTAGCGCTGCGCATAGTGGCCGTCGAAGTCGTTGTCGAAGAGGTATCTTATGGTATCCATCTCCACAAGGACGTCCTTCACGCGTGCGTTCGCGTGCCGAGCTCGCCGCCGCTCCGACACGTCGCGCAGAAAACGCAAACTTCCTCTTTTGGGCAATTGCCGGGTTTCACATCATCTCGGCTTGACCATCCCTGTACCTCCTTCCGCGTATAAAGTGCAAATTGAAACGGAAAGAGAGGAATTGCGGACTTCACGCACTTCGCGCGTGAGAGGTGCAACACCGGGATCGGCGGCTCTTGCACATGGTCGTCGTCTTGCGGCTTGGCTTCGCGCTCCTACCGTCGCCGTGCCACATGCGCTGCGCTGCAACACTCTCCGCAGCCTCCGACAGAGCGAACGAAAACTTATTGAGCCTCACCGTGTCTTCGCCGGCGCTGCTCCTTAACCAAATGGCCGAGCGCTACTCCTCCACATCCAGGATCCTCATGGAGTACGTGGACAATAGCCTCGTTGATGCGGAATCATTCTACGACCACGTGGCGGGAACATATCGTCGTGCCGTTTACATTGACGTGTTCGTGTCAAACGAGCGTCGCACGCTGCGCATCGTGGATAACTGCCGAGGCATGCCTCCTGATGTGCTCTCGCGTGTGGTGATGCGCGTCGGCGAGTCGAAGAAGCGCGGTGTGTCATTAGTAAACGGCCAATTCGGGCTCGGCATGCAGAGCTTCCGCGCGGCGTGCAGCACGCTCACTGTCACGAGCCGTGCCGCGGGCGACAACGCCTACCGCATCTGCGTGGAGCGCGAGCAGAGTGATGGCTTCCGCATCGAAGTAGTCGACGAGGTGCCAGCGCTTGCCGACCTATCGGGCGCCGCGCACACAGGCACCGAGGTCGTCCTCTCTGGCTTCGACAAGCAGTGGATCGACGGGACCTTTGGCCCGGCGGCCGTGGCGAGGGAGGTCGAATCGCACTTTGAACGGCTCCTCGATCGGGCCGCTCTGAGCGTGCGCGTATGGGACGCGGATCAACCCGGCGCGACCCCGAGGCGCTGCCAGCCGATTGACTACAGCCGGCTCTCCCCAGGGGCCAGCGTCAAGCTCGCCGTCGACCTCGGCTTCGGTCAGACGGCCGACTGCAATCTGTGCGTGCTGCCGGGCGCGGCGAACGCAATGCAGCGAGACGGCGATGCCGACAGCGGCGGCGGCGACGGCGGTGGCTTCAGTCCAGAGCTGCATGCGTCGCGATTCTTCGTGTCCGGTCGGCGCATCGCTCCGTGCGGTGCGACCGCCTCCTTCGCGCGCGGTTCCGCTCAACGGTGGACGCTCTGGTCGAATCCCAATGTACTTGGGTACATAGACATGCGCGGCGCTCGAGATGGCGCTAGAGAAGGTCCGCTGCAGCCGGTTATCACGCGCGACGAGTTCAAGAACACACGGCATAGAGCGGCAGCGTACGCGGCGATCATGGAGGCGGTCGAGCCGCCGCTGCTCGAGGCCATCGCAGCCGCCAACGCGTACTCGAGTGAGCGCTCATTCTCAACACTCGAGAAGACGCTCACCGAGGTGCTTGCCAAGGTAGCTGCAGACGAGCGCCGTCAGACAACGGAGCTCGAGCGGCTCGAGAAGCAAGCGGCGCAACGGCGGCGGCGACGGCAGGCGGCGCTCATCAAGGCCGAGCGCGAGGCCGCCGCCGCTGCCGCCGCCCTCGCAGCCGCCGAAGCGGCGGAAGCGGAAGTGCGACCGTTGACGGAGAAGGTCAAGGCGGGCTTGGGTGGTCTTTTGAGCAACGCAGTGCGCGCGTCGGGCGACGCGCTCGCGAACGCGCTCGACCCATCGCGTGTGGCGGCCGAGGCGGCGGCACGCGCGGCACGCGAGGCGGAGGAGGCCGCGAAGAAGGCGGAGGACGACGAGAGACGTGCCGAGGCGCGTCGCCAAGCGCGCCGTATGAAACGCCAAGCGCCCGCAGCGGAACAGTTTTCGGTGCGGCTGGTGCGTGGGCTGGAGAAGCGAGTGGCTGGGGCGGCAGCGATGGACGAGGCGGGCGCGGCGGAGCTGCGGCGGGCAGTGGAGGCAGTTCTGCCACCGCCGCTGCCACGTGAGCGCAGCCGGCTTGTAGGCTCGACTATCTTCGTGGACGCCGACCACCCCGACTTCCAAGCCCGCTGGCGACAGACGCGCCTAGGGACGACGAAGCTGGATGATCGGCTCTGCGGCTATTTGGCCACGATCGTGTCGAGCCACTACCGTGAACGAGCCTATCAGGCGGCCGACCGCTCGCGTGTCGACTATGCACAATGCTACGAGGAATTGATCAGTACCTATTGCCGTCTCGAGGAGGGCTTAAGTGCGGCGCTGCCGGCCATGCTGAAGGAGATGAACGAGCAAGGTGGCTTCGCCGCGTGACGCCGATAGGGCTAGCGCAGAGGGTCCGGCGAGGAAGAGTGCGGAGCGAGGCTGCCAGGGGGCTGGGTAGGGCGTGGCGCGTTCGGGCGCCGTCGCCTGCGTGAGCGCGACTACCGCGTATACGGACGCGAACCGAGCGAGCGGGGAGCAGCAGTGCAATCTTCAAAAGGTGCGACCGGCAGCAGACGACTTCGCTATAGGACTGCGTTAGAGTATATATATTATAACTGAGTAAATAACTGTAGTTGGGAGCGTATCTCTCGCCTTCATACTGCACATGTACTGCACATGTACTACACATGTACCACAAGTCGTCCCTCGGATCCGAGCCCGTTGTCGGCCGACACCGATGTGGTGCTGGTTGCGTCGGCGTCCTCGGAGAGCGCGGCGGACCGACGGAGATTCCGGACCCTAGACGAGCGCCGGCAGCGGGGCCATGCGCGGGCCCGTCGTCAGCGAAAGCACCCATTGAGCCCCGATCGTGGATTCGTCGCGTGCATCTCGAGCCCGCCCCGACTCGCAGGGCGGTCGACGAGAGCCGGTGACAGCAGCGCACCAAGCTGCACCAAGCTACACGCCAGAGGCCACCAAGCCGCGCACTAGCTCTTCGATCATGAGTTCAATTCGAATTACATGTATCACTGCTGCACTCGAATGAAAGGCCCGCCCAACTCGCCCTCAAACCTCAGCGGCCCGCCGTATCTGAGCGAGTTCGACGAACCTCTGGCGAGAGTTGAATGGCTGCTGTGACCTTGCGTCCTTGAACCTTGCGGCCCGGAATGCGAGTTGACATGCGAGTAGGCCGAGTGACGCGAGCGGACGCCCGAGCCCGACGGCACTCGATCCAGGTCGCCCACGCTCGTATGTGCCCAGGCTCTGTCGTGGCCTCCGCGGGTGTCTGGGTGAACGGATTGCGCGCCGACGATGGACTCGCCGCCGTAAGTATTTGACCACATCCTCGGCGCACGCGTGCAGCGCGGCACAGCACGCGGCGCGAGTTCCCGGTATTTGCGCGAGTGCCCAAAATGGCCCGAAGCCTCATCGCGACTTCGACTGTTCCGTCGGCCCAACGGCTCCATCGCGGCACGGCTCGGCGGCTCTTTCGCTACACGGCTCAACGGATCCGTTTCAGTACGTGACTGGTAATTGTAAATGCGCTCGACGGCAACTAGCCGCCGTGGCAGCACATCCACGATGGGCTCGCGTTGGCTGGTTCGCGTGTGCTCGCACTGGCACAAAGGCTGCGCGCAACACACGATAAAGTAACTCGGCATGGACCACACCGGACTGCTGTGACATGTCGAAAATAACAAGCGCGCGAGCTCGAAGAACTTTCCACACGTGCGAAATGCATGCACATGCGCAGACGAGGGTAAACATGTAATGTACATGACCAGTACCATTTGTCGCCGAGCCATGAAGCTGTCAGTATACGGACTTCGTACGGATTTGAAAGTAACGCACACGACATATCTACGTGGTGCGGTATGCCGAGTATGCCGTATTGCGTATAACTAAATAACAGGGTCGCGAAGAACGCCGCGCGTAGACCGTAGTACAGAGAGTATAATCAAAAGTAAATTAGTGGAGGGCGGTTCAGAATGGGGCGCTGAGTGTGTGCCTCAGCTGCGATTCAGGCTGCGCTCCAGCGCCGTCGCAAGGGCGAGCTGCGCCTTGTTGACACGCTGCTGCTCGAGCGCCGCCCCATCTCCAAGCATGCCCAGGCGTCGCCACGGCTTGGTAAGCTCCATCTCCTCAGTCGGTGGTGAGAGAACCTCGAGCCGTGTAAGCGCTTTGCTCACATAGACCTCGACGAGGAAGAGGAGCGCGTCGAGCACCGCGAGAAGCTGCTTGCGTGCGGCCTCCTCGTCGTCGGCTGAGCTCTGTGCCTCCACGTCAAACACCGCGGACACAACCGCGTCCTCCTGGGCACCGTTTCGAGCGCCGTCCAGGACGGTGTCCATCAAGCCTTCGGTCGTGGTGGACCTTGGCGTTCGTTCGACCGACGCCGTTCTCATGACGTCCACCTGGCCGGCTCGGCTGCTGGTCGAGCTGCTGGGTGTGGAGCGAGGCGTGGAGGGCCACCAGCGAGATGCCCCGCTTGCATCGATCTCGACCGCCTCCTCCATGACTGACGTGACGCCACTCACCACGTAGTCTTGAGCGTCGCCATCGCCCGTTGTGGGCACAACGACTCCGATGGCTTCCACCCATGCAGCCTCCACTTCAATGACATCGATCGCATCCTCGACCATCTGTAGCAACTCCCCACTTGTAGGCTCGACGCCCGTACCCGTAGCACCGCGAGAACCTCCAGTGTTGCCATCACGCCACGGCGTCCACAGCTGACGCTGTTGCTGCCCGCCGGCAATGTTGCTGCGTCCGCCGCCGCCGCCGCCGCCGCCGCCGCCGCCGCCGCCGCCGCCGCCCCCGTCCGGCGCTGCCGCTCTCGCCTCGTCGTCCGCGGCAGGTGCAGAGCCGAGAGCAGGCGTTCCTGTCGGCCGTACTAACCCATCGTAATCGCCTGCAAACCGGCGCCCACCGACCCGTGCGCGCCCGAGCAGACCGACTGCCGCTGCGGCGAGCTGCTTCGTCTCATCTGCCAGATTCCCTGCGATCCGTCGCGTCTCGCCAGCCGCCACGTCTACACTGGGCAGCAGCCCTGCTTGAACCCCTTGCTGCATGCTGCGCTTGTACTCGAGGGTTAACTCGACGGCGAGCTCCGAGAGCACATCTGCGGCCTTGAGTGACGGCAGCTGCGCCCCCGCCTTGGGACCTCCCTCCTCGGGGAGCAAATACGGGAGCCGACGCATCGCCACTTTGCCGATCGAGCGCGCCGCCGGCAGCACGCCAAAGGCGATCGCGTCGGAGGCATCCTTCGTGGCCCGCGCGCCGAGCGATGTGGCGAGGCCCACTTGGCGGGAAGCCAATTCAAACTCGAGACGCTGCTGCCGCTGCTGCCGCTGCAGGGAGGGCACTGCTTGGTTGGCAAAGGCGCCGAGCGCCTTGCTCTTGGCTCCGCTGCTGCCGGCAAGTGATGGCGGCAACGCAGCGCGAAGCGGCTCGGTAAGTGATGGCGACAGCGCGGGTAGCTGCAGCTCCTCGGCAATTGTGGGTATTGCACCCGCGTCCCGTAGCGACACGAAGCTCGCAAAGTCCGTCTGTGTCGCTTCTGCGGCCTCTTCGAAAGCTTCCCCGAGGAGCTTGCCTAACCGACCGAGCCGCTGTGCCAGCCGCTCGCTGGCCTCTGCCTCCTTTGCCTCCTTCACCTGCGCCGTGGCCGCAGCGGCCCCCGCGACTGCCGCGACCGCAGCGTCTGCCGCCTCCGCCGCCGCCTCCGCGGCTGCCTTTGCCGCTCCCGCTGCCTTTGCCGCATCCGTCTCCGCCGCCTCCGCCGCCTCCGCCGCCTTCTCCACGACCGCCGCCGCCGCCTTAACCGCCTCCGCCGCCCTTTGGCCGCCTCCGGCTCCGCTTCCTCCGCTCGCCAGCCACGCCTTCTTTGCCGCCGCAAGCGCGCGCTCCTTGGCCTCTGCCGCAGCGGCCGCTTCTGCATCCAAGTTCATCTGCTGTGTCACTGTCGAGGCTGTCTCCGGTGTGGCAGGCTCGATGGCCTTTGCGACGGCATCGGCAGCGGCAGCAGCGGCGATGCTCAGTGCGTCGCCGACACGTTGCGTCCCCTCGTCCCACAGCTCCGTCAGGAGGGCGGTTACCTCCTCCCGCGTCGCCTGCTCTCTCTCGGCGCGCCGTTCGCTCGCGACAGCAGCCTGGCGCTCCTCGTTGCTGGCTTCGAGGAGGAAGAGCGACGTACTCGTCTCGTCGCCGCTCCGCGCCCGCGTCCGCTCGATGGAGTTGAGCTGCTCCTTGAAAGGTGCGAGCGAGTCGTCCTCGAGCCACGATGACGTCGACGAGGAGGAGGAGGACGACGAGGACGACGAGGGTGAGGGCGACGTGCTGCGCTCGCTCGCCACCCCGAGGGCTGGCAGCATCGTCGTGGCAACGCCCGAAAGAACGCGCTTGCTGTCGAAAAGGGCGCGGCGCACGAGGTAGTCAGCGATGCGTGCGCCCAGGTTGGACGCGAGCACCACTTCCTCAACGACGTTCGAGCTGGCGCGCTCGAAGCCCGCTCGCACCGACTGTATAAACGAGCGCACCTGAAACTGCGCCTCCTCAATGTCACGCAGCGCGGACGAGCTCAGGTCGCTCGCTGGGCCAGAAGATTCGAGCCTCTCAGAAGCTGTTGCCTGGAGCCGCTCGAGAGCCTCCTTGAGCGCCCTCTCCTCTGTCTCGAGGGCTTCCCTCTCCTCGCTCATCATCGACGGCATCGCTGACCGTCTGAACTCAACGCTGAGTCGAGCCAATGATGGAACTGGGCGTGCCTCGAACAAATGTAGCGGGCATAATGGAAATCGCGTGAGCAAGATGGTCGCAAGTTGATGAGGGACGAGGCGCATTTCTAGAAGATTGTCGACATGTTTAGAAGGCGCCGTTTCGTCGATATGAAAATACTGCGACCGGTTCAACCTGGGGACTGGGCACACGAGATAGACAAACGAACCTCACAAACCACTTCAAAACCACCCTCACCCACCGTAAAACGGAACAATACCGGTAAAAAGACACCGGGGGGAGCCGGGACACACACCACGGCTCACGGGACACACGGGACACGCGGACGCACAAAGGCACACAGACCAATCTCACAACCAACCAAACCCACCAACAACAAACACCCCGCACGTCAGCGCGACGACCGAAGCCGCGGCCGACTCAACAGCCGCAA
>Ga0210248_101127_pt1 | contig 21599 bp, 10 predicted proteins | sample ChrtobMetP3_32mM_FD_155493 | JGI IMG/M metagenome (GOLD analysis project Ga0210248, IMG submission 155493) | Chrysochromulina tobin associated microbial communities from unialgal haptophyte culture, Seattle, Washington, United States - P3_32mM | ecosystem: Host-associated > Algae > Haptophytes >...
GCCCCCGCCGCCCCCGCCGCCCCCGCCGCTCGCCGCTCCCTCCCCGTCGAGTTGGCCGTCGAGGAGGTCGCGGGGCGGCCTGAGAAGCCCAAGACGGCGCTCGCATGCGTCACTTTCCCGCCCGAGCTGCTGCCGGTGGCGCGGCGCGCGCTGGCCGGCCTGCCGGGCGCGAGCCTCGTGCCGGGCCTGGGGCCGCAGCGCCTCAAGGTGCCACTCGAGAGCTACAAGGCACTGCTGGAACTTCTCGAGAAGGACCAGGGCGGCGCGGTGGGTCTCGCCCCCGCACACCCGATCGAGCGAGCAGCCCTCGCGTACGCCCCTCCGCTCAGTGAGGCGGCCGCGGCGAAGGTGATGGCCGAGCGTCTCCCCGAACGGCTGAGTCGATCCCTGTTCGAGTTCCAGCGTGAGGGGGTGCAGTTTGCCATCCGGCACGGTGGGCGCGTCCTCATTGCCGACGAGATGGGTCTCGGGAAGACGGTGCAGGCCATCTGCACCGCGCTCTGCTACCCGAATGACTGGCCAGCCCTCGTCATCTGCCCAGCGTCCCTCGTCGATAACTGGGCGAACGAGCTGTCCACTTGGCTCGGGCGTGCCGGCGTACCCGAGCCGTCGGGGCTCGTCCACCGCGTCAAAAAGGGGGCCGATCCGCTCCGGCCGCCACAGGCTGCCCAAGCACTTGCTGCCTTCACGCCGCGTGGCGCCGGTGGCCAATACGGGAGCGCCAGTGGCAGCGACGACGATGGAAGCAACCAGGGGGGCAGCCAGGGGGGCAGCCAGGATGGCAGCCAGAGGGGCGCCGGTGGGGTCGCGCGTGGTGTCACGATCATCTCGTACGCCCTCGCCGAGAAGGCGGCCGCTGACCTTCTCAGGTGCGGCTTTGGCATCCTCATCTGTGACGAATCCCATGCCCTCAAGGGGGCAGATACCAAGCGCACCAAGGCATTGATCCCGATGATTGCTCAGGCACGGCGAGCTCTGCTTCTCTCCGGTACGCTGCCCAGGCTCTCAACGGCCGCTCGGTCCTCCTCGCCCTCCCGCTCGTCCTCCATTCACACCCTCATTCACACCTCATCGCGCCCCTCCCTCCCCCTCTCGTGCAGGTACGCCGGTGCTCTCGCGCCCGATCGAGCTCTACACGTGCGCGCATGCATTGCGCCCAGCTGTCTTCGGCACCCAAAAGGAGTATTCGGTGCGCTACTGCGCGGCCAAGCAAGGGAGATGGGGTTGGGACGATAAGGGATCGTCCAATCTTCTTCATCTGTCGGCGGTGCTCGCGCATTGCCTCATGGTGCGCCGGGAGAAGCGCGCTGTCCTCTCGCAACTGCCGCCCAAGCTGCGACAGGCGGTGAGTGTCGAGATCGATGCGAAGAGTAGTGGTGCCATCGCACGCCGGCTGGCTGAGATTATCAAGCACGGAGGCGGCGGCGGCGGCGGCGACGACGAGGGGGGCGGCGGTGGCCAGCACAACCCTATGCTGACGGAGGTGTGCGGTCTGACGGGCGAGGCGAAGGTGAACGGCGTGGTGCAGCACGTGCTCACGACCCTCGAGGCGTCGCCAGAAGTCAAGCTACTCCTCTTCGGGCATCACCAGGCGGTGCTCGATGCGCTCGAGGCGGCGCTCCTCGAGAAGGCCAAGGTCGTGGGTGGGCTAGTGCGGATCGACGGCCGCACCCCGACTGAGCATCGCCAGCCGCTCGTCGACCGATTCCAATCGGAGTCGTCCGTACGTGTGGCGCTCCTCTCGATCAATGCGGCGGGGGTGGGGCTGACGTTAACGGCCGCCTCACTCGTCATCTTTGCGGAGCTTTCGTGGAACGTCGCCTTCCTGCTGCAGGTGACGGGGTGCCACGGGCGGTCCGCCCGAGTGCCCACCTGCGTGCCCCGGAGTGCCTCCGGAGTGCCAGTGACCTCCTGAGTGACCTCCTGAGTGCCTCATGAGTGACTTTCTGAGTGCCTCCTTAGTGCCTCCTGCGTGCCTCCTGAGTGACCTCCTGAGTGCCACAAGTATCCTAGCATGACGACGGATTGGCCGGTGGCAGGCGGAGGACCGCGCGCACCGCATCGGGCAGCACTCCTGCGTGCACGTGCAGTACTGCTTGGCGGAGGGCACCGTCGATGATTGGATGTGGCGTACAGTCGAACGCAAGCTCTCGGTGACCGGCTCGACTCTCAACGGTCGCGACGCATTGCAGGGTGGCGCCGGCTTTGCACAGCACCAGGGGGTCGGAGCGGCCAGCGTGGCCAGCGTGGCGGGTGGGGGAGGTGCCGCTGGTGCCGAAATTGGCAACCATGACCTTCGTATGATGCTCGGCGCTCGCAAGGAGCCGCCTGGGCGCACGGCGGAGGGCGAGAGTGCTGCGGCCAAACGGCTGTGCCAACGGCCGCCGCCCGCCGCCCGCGAGGTCATCTCGCTTGATGAGGACGACTGAGTAGCGCGCACTTCGCGAGCGGAGCGTGGGGGGGGGCGTGCCGCCTGCGGCGTGCAGGTAGCGCGGCTGCACCAGCCTGAGAGCTGAGATGGATCCCAATCAGATCTTTCGATATGATCCCTATGATGCCGCATCGACATAGCATCGACATACAGTGTGTAGTCGCATACTCCACTGGCGCTACTAACTGGCGCACTGCGCGACATAGCAGTACACTGTGGAAGACGTTATTACTTATTTACAAATTTTTTACAAATCTGTACTTTGTCCACAGTGCACTTTAAAAATACCGGACGACGTGTGCACACCCTCGTGCGGGAGCTGTACCGCGCCTTCTAGTTAGTTAAGGTAACCCTCCGTCGACGGCGTCGTGCCCAGGCGCTACGCCTACGGACTAACCCTGACATGTGTAGCCCTTAGATCGTGCCTGAGTACCAGCACGCGACTTCAGTCGCCTGGCTGTCAGAGTTCGCCACTCATACACCTCATCTCCGCCAGCATCATGAGTCGTGCCCGTACTCGTACCACCCGCACCCGCACACTCGCTCTCATGCAGTGTGTGCCACCTGCCTTCGCCGTCGTCGTACATGATGAGGTGATGCCAATCAAAGGCTTCGACGCTACCCGGCTGCCAGCGTTGCAGAGAAGGCCAGTAGACTTCGATTCGGCTCCCAATCGCTGGTTCAGCTGGTTCGCCAGCGTCGAGGCGAGTGGCTGCGGTGAGAAGTCGACGATGGTCGTCGTCCCCTTGGGCGGCGTGACGTAGGTGCTGCCGGGGCGCGGCTTCGGGCGGCCGCGGGTCGGGCGCGGGCCTTGCGTGGGCGACTCCTGCAGCACCTCGATGTTGTCTGAGACGATTGTGAACATGTCGGCGGGAGCAGGGTAGCAGCCCGTGGACGCATCCGTGATCCGCTCGTAGGCCGAAGCCCTCGCTCGCTGTCACGCACTCTTGCGAGTCTGAGTCCTCCCCAGGTGGGGTGCAGACGGCGCCCTCGGTCACCGATGGCTCAACCATCTGCACAACCATCGCTTCCATCGAGATGCGGTCGGCTCCCATGGACACAGCTTTGAACAGGCTCTGGTCCACCAAGAGGTGAGCACGTGAGCTCTGCGGCTTCGACTTCCACGCCGCCTCCTCGGCCGCCGCTGCCTCCTCGGCCGCCGCTGCCTCCTCGGCCGCCGCTGCCTCCTCGGCCGCCGCTGCCTCCTCGGCCGCCGCCGCCTCCTCGGCCGCCGCCGCCTCCTCGGCCGCCGCTGCCTCCTCGGCCGCCGCCGCCTCCTCGGCCGCCGCCGCCTCCTCGGCCGCCGCCGCCTTCTCAGCCGCCGCCGCCTTCTCGGCCGCCGCCGCCTTCTCGGCCTCCGCCGCCTTCTCGGCCGCCGCTGCCTTCTCCGCTTCGGAGTCCTCTTCGGCTTGCAGCACATCCTCCTCGCCCGGCTCTGCCGCCGCTCGCCCCGCCCCAATGTGCCTCGCGTAGTTCAAGGCCGCCTCCTCCGGCGTCGCAAACCTGCCTAGGTAGCGCTTCTCGCCATTCACTCTCATAACTGCCTCATACTTTCCATCATGCCTGTACACGCCCTTGAAGCCGGACTGGCTGCTCGACGACAGCACGAGCTTGAGCCCCTCGGCCGCCGCAGCCTCCCTAGCCTCGTGCGCAGTGAGCGGCTGCGGCCCTGCGGCCATCACCTCCTCCTCTCGCACCTCTCCTTCCTGCGCCTCTGCGAGCACAGTGTCCTCCTCGGCAGCCCTACGGTCAATAACCTCGGCCTTGACCTCGGCCTCGTCGTCCTCGGAAAGCACCATCACCTCCTTGCTAGCGGGCCGACCAGTGGACGCTGCTTGCGAGCACCAAGCCGAGCTTTTCTTACGCTTCACTGGCTGCGCGTACAAAGGATTCATCGCCAGCCAATCTGGCATGGGTCGCTTGCGCGTCCCACGCCGCAACGGCTCATCCAGAGTACCACGAGCGCGACCCATCGTCGTTCCGTCACTGGATCCACTCAGCACCTCCTCGTCCATCTCATCAAGATCGATGGCGTCGATGCTGGACTGCCCCTGCTGCCGAGGGTGATCTGTCACACTGGGCGGCTCGAGCCGGACCTCGGAGCTGCCACGGATCCAGACGACTTGGGCGCTCTCGGGGAGGCTTTCGAGCAGCATCTGTAGATTCCTGTCGATCTTCACGTCTCTGGAACGCGCTATGCGTTTGCCGCAGCATGGGCACGCCTTTCCAGCGTACGAGCGCAGGGCACCGAGGTTGCATTGGGCAACATGATGGCATAAAGCCCCTTTTGCTGGCTCGACGAGACGTTCATGCGTGAGCACGCACTTGAGTTGAAGCTGCCTCCAATCGTCAGCCACGACGTCAGCAGAGCTCTCGGCGGCGAGGACAAGGCGCACAAAGCAAGCTGGGTCGTCGAACCTGCCGTGCACCTGCGAGAGGCCGTCATCATACATCACGCGGAAGAGTTCGATGGACGACCCGTCTCTCGCGAGTTCTGTGAACGTTTCTGCAAGATAACCTTCATGCCAGTCACCATTCCAGTCTAGAGCAAGACGTGCGCCAACCTGCGCCTCGCGGGGCAGCCGCACCATGCGCACGACGATGCTTGAGGCGCCATCACGGGCGCACGCAAAGGGCCGCGGCTGGAGACCACCCAAGCTTGCAGTGACGGTAGATGCGGCGGCCGCCGCTCCCGTTGCGAAGGTGGTGGTGGTGGAGGGGCAGGCGGCGGCGGCGAGGGCTGCGGAGGGATGGGGATCGGCGGCACGGGCGGCGGCGGCATGGGCGGCGGCATCGGCAGAGGAATGAGCGGCGGCATGTTGATGCGGCTCCAGGCTTAGCTTCAGGCCGCCAATTCCGTTGGGCGCACTGAGTTCGTCGAGGGGTGTTGCGCTAGAAGATGCCTCGCCACCGTTGAGAACCGGCGTGTGAAGTGGATGGCCGTCGTCCTCATCAGACGAATCATCATCGAGCGTGAGTCCTGGCTCAAGTCTAAAGCGTCCTCGTGGGTGCAACATCTCGAGCGGACCGGAAGGAAGCGCGCGAGGAATCAGATCTTCGATTCTCCCCGAGATCCACATGCATGCATGCCAACGGCGATATCGAAAGGGGTTACCCTCACCGGTTACTTCGGATGTCAGTGGTTGTGTCAGTGGTGTCAGTGGTGAGTGTCAGTGGTTCCAGTACACAACGGGAGTGGACTGGCGCCAAAGAGGCCGGCGGAGTATCCCGGTCACGCGGTCAGCGCGAGAACGTGGTGCGGCCCGGTGCCGTGGCGCGGCCGTGCCGGCAACCTGGCGCTGGCCGGCAACGCCGGACCGCGAACCCGAACGGTCAACCTCTAACGGTGAACGGAGTTTACCGGGACCCGGACCGTCCCACTGAACGTTATCTGACTTGTTCCCCGCCACGCACGATCGATCCTAGCTGAATGCGCAATTATCTCAGCCCCCCGCCATGGAACCCGAACCCCACTGAGTGTGTCTGCGCCAGAGCCCTATAGCGGGCCCGTGACCGCACCCCCTCAGACCTCTCTATCTCCAGAATCACTCTCACTTGTCGTGTCGCTGTGGACCTCTTGCGCGTTGGGTCCCCATGCCTACTACACAGCCGTGTGCCCCTCCCGCCGTACTGTGGAACTGTGATGCCCCGACCCTGACCATCGGCAGCTCCCCACCCGGGCGTCTCTTGCGAAAGAATGTGACGCTTCAAAACATGTCATTCGGGACGGCAACATCATCGGGCTGCAAAGTGGTCTTCGACAGCAGCTCACACCCCTTCTGGAGCCCGCGGGTTGTGGAGCTCAAAGCGGCTCAGAGACCATGCCATCCTGATCCTTATTCATAGAGCCCATAGCGATCTCCGATGGGTTTTCCTCCTTGTACTCCTCCAATTGAACGGATGGGTTGACAGGTGGCTTGAAGAACAAGAGCTGCGCCGAGAAGGCCACGCCGAGCCAGGAGCCGAAGTAGCCGTTGCAAGTCACGTGGAAGGGCGACGAGCCGGGGAAAGTGGTCCAGAAGGCCTCGATCACCCAGCAGACCAGCAGGACGAGATAGAGGAAGGTGAAGAGCTTCTCGACCTTGCCTGAGATGTAGCCGGGCTTGAATACGATGAAGCACGCGAAGCAGAGCGTGACGATGGACAGCCAGAAGGCGTAAATCATCGCCTGAATATTATATTCCATGATGTCTTGCTGCTGGAGCATCCGCCCGCTGGAGGGGGGCGCGGGGGGCTTGCCGGGCGGCGGCGGCGCCCTGGGTGGCGAGGGGGGGTTCGAGTGCCACACGGGCACGGGGCGCCACGGGCCACCATCCGCGGGCATTTGGGTAGGATCAAAGGCGAGATACGGGTACGATTGGACTGCGAGCAACGGAGCCGGGACGCGCGGGGTCACGCGTGCTTCAAGGCGGCGCGGCGCGGCGCATGGTTCAAGCCATAGGACATGATGCGCCAAGTTCAAGCCTCTTGGCGAGCTTACGAAGAACCATAATGGAAGAGATGATCAAACCGAACGCAGGCGAGACTCCGGTCTTTGCGCGGAGGTCGTCGACCATTTTGGCGGGATCCACGCCGATGTTGCCGAGGGAAGCGCATGCCCCCGCCCAGCACGCAAAGTACCCGTTATTTGTCTGATCGAACCCGTGCTCCGGCATGTTTGTCAGGATGAAAGCGCCAATCGTTATGTTCACGAACAGGAACAAGGAAATGAGACCCTCGACGGTAATGGGCCCGATCAAGGGCGCCTTGGCAACCAGGACCTTCTGCAAGATGGCCTGTTTCATCTTCAGCATGAACAAAGCGACCACGCAAACGATGATCTCCATAATGCACATGACGAAGGCGTAAGCATTGTTAAAGCCGACGCAGAATTTCAAGCCATTGGAGGCGGCGCACAGATCCACAGGGTCATAGGTCAGGAACAGCGACGCAATCAACACCACCACTGAAGCCAAGAGCAAGAAGCCGGTCGACGTCGGGTTGAGAACCATTGAGGGTCGGCCACAATTGATTCCAGGGCAGGTTCCAGTGCTTTCCGAGGGAGATAACGGAGAGACGAAACCACGCGCCGTGTTGGGCGATTCACTCCAATCGCGTCAGTTGCAGTCAGTCAGTCAGTTACTGCGGTCCTACAGCTACAACACGAGCAAGCGTGCGTACACCGGCGTCAGATAAAAAGTTAGTTGGGATCTACGACACATCACCGACGACCTCATCTGCGCCAGCAAGGTGCCGCTCCCATGCGCGCTGATCTCTGAAGTCCAATGAGGCGCCGAGGTCCTCAACTCCGTCGCACACTGACGGAGCGTGCTCGTATGCATGCTCGTATGTCTCGGCTCTAATCTCGGCTCTAATCTCGGCTCTAATCTCGGCTCTAATCTCGGCTCCTTGGGCTGTGCCCGCGTCAAGAGCGGCGGCCTCTCTCCCCTCCGCGCTCATCGGAGACGCCGCCGGCTCGGGCTGCACCTCCTCGTCGCTGTCGAGATCGGCGCCGGCCGCCTTGGAGGCGGCCGCATACCCGCCAGTGGGCAGCTCGTCGTCGCCGCCGCCGCCGCCGCCGATGCTGATGCCGATGCCGCCCTGGCCCTCGCGATCGACGTCCAGCACGAGCAGCTGGCCGCATGGGCGCACGCGCAGCCGCGGCGCCTCGTCGCCCTCGTCCTCACGCCACCTTCCGCTCGGCTCGCCTAGCAGGAGCAGCCAGCCGTCGTCCGCGTACTGGTGCACGTGTCGTCCATCGGTCGCCGGGCGATGGAGGTCGGGCTGCAGCGGCGGGCGTGCGTCGCAGCAGAGCCCCACGTAGTCATCGAGCAGCCGCTTGAGGTACTGCCCGTGCCAGGGGCTCTGCGGCTCCATCCCAGGCGAAGGGTTCACCTCGAGCATCATCGGCACGCCGTGGGCGTCGATGATTAAGTCGAAGGCCACGAGGTCGCGGAAGGTAGCGTGCGGCGCGCGCGCCGTCGCGAGCGTCTCGAGCAGCACCGGGCGTAGTGCGAGGATGGCGTCGGCCACCAGGGCGTGCATGCGCGGCACGATGGCACTCAGGAAGCCGATCTTGGGCCCAAAGTACGCGTCGAGGTCGCCAAAGGAGACGCAATTGCCCCGCTCGAACTTGCCCGCTGCCGGCGACACCTTCTGCACCGCAAAGTTGGTCAGGTGCATGGAGTTGTGCGTGGCGTGGAGCGAGTAGGGCTCACTGCTCGTCCGACCGTAGCCCTCCCGATGCACGTAGAGCCGCAGGCCGAGGGGCGAGCGAGGCGCCGTCTCGAGCACTACGAAGAGGCGCACGTCGAACTTGCGCCCGTGGTAGAGGAGCGGCCGCTCGAGGTACTTTTGGACCACCCACGCACTCCGGCACGTGGACGACTCGAGCGCCGTATCGAGCGCCTCCTGCCTAATTTGGTGCTTCGTCTCGAGCGCCGCCGAGCTCTGCATGCAAGTGGCCGTGGCGGCGGACGGGTCAGCGGCGGGATCGAGAGCGGCGGCGGCGGTGAGGGCAGCCGCGGTGGCGGCGGCGGCGGTGGCGGTCGTGGTGGCGGCGGTGGCGGAGGTGGCAGCGACAGCGGCCCCGGCTGCCTTGGTGTGCGGTCCACTGGACGGCTGTAGCGCACGTACGCTCAAGTAAGGCGATTCGCTCAACCTCTTGACTGCCCCCGCTGCCGCCGCCGCCGCGGGCGCTCCCTGCCCCTCCCGCCCGTGCCAGTGCGCCTCGAGGCCTTCGAGCGTGGCGGCGATCCCGATGCCGCGCCCACATGATCCAGCCGATGGCTTGAGTAGCCACAGATTCTCCTCGCATTGCTCGGCGGGTACCCTCGGGTCCGTGGCACGCCCGACGGCGTCGAAGGTCGCACGGAAAGCTTCCCAATGCGCCCCCGTGGCGCCCTGAGGCAGAGCCATTGTGAGCGGATGAAAGGCCCACGGGTCGAGCCCCTGAGCCGCATAGTACGCGCTGAGCGTGTGCAGTAGCCCGTCCTTGCGCCACAGGCCGCCCAGCCCAAAGCCGGAGCCATCGGCAGTGCGTGCTGGCCATCGGTTGGTCACAGCATGCATCTCGGACGGGTAATTGTGGACGAGAGGGTCGTTGCTGCGAAGCCAGCAGAACCTAAGGCCGCGCGGCCCCGCCAGGCACTTGCGCACGTGCGCTGCATCCAACCCGCCGCTCACCTCGCGCCAGCCACGTCGCAGCGCCGCCGCGCGCACGTACTCGGTGCCGTTACCACGGGCTGTTTGGACCAAAAAGGTCGGGCGCGGCCCGCAGGGCTCTTCGAGGCTCCGCGCCCGACACGGCGCCCCGCGCTCCTTTAGGCTTCGGGCGACGGAGTTGGCGGCGGTGGAGGCGGCGGCGGAGGTGGATGGCGTGGGGCGGGATTGTGGCGGCGCGGAGGAGGGGCGAGTGGCGTGGCGGGGCTTGGCAGCAGCGGAGGTGGTGGCCGAGGCGGCGGCGGCAAAGGAGGCAGCGGCGGCGGCGGCGGCAAAGGAAGCAGCGGCGGCGGCGGCGGCGTCAGCGGAGGGCGTGCACGCATAGGTGAGGAGTGCCGCCTCATCGCGCGCCGCCATGAGCGTGTTGATCGCGTAGACCTCCGCGCGTCTCTGCTCAGCCGACGAGGCTTCGTCAATTGCTTCGTCCTCCGTAGAGGCGAAGGCAGCCGCGTCAGAGGTGCTCGTGGCCGCAGCGCTGTCGGTGGCGCGCCCGCTGGTACGTTTGCGCGGCGCCTGGCGCGTCGGATACGCCGCCGCGTCAAAAGACACTCGGCGCGACGGTACCGCTGCGCCGCCCGCCGCCCCGTCGGTAACGGCCGACCGCAAGATGGAGGGCGGCGGTTTCGTCATTGGCGACGGTTTCGTCATTGGCGACGGTTTCGTCATAGGCGACGTCGCCTCCATCCAATGGAGCGATGAGATAGCGATCCCGTTGAGTGAGGACGTCGGGGGTGGCGGCGTCATCGGCGGCACGGTCGCGCTCGCGGGCACACTGCGTGGGTGATTGGCGGCGGCACGGGAGCTCGAGCGCGCCAAGGGACGCTGCGTCTCCACTGGAAAAGTTGAGCACGCGGGCGGCGGAGGTGCGGGTGGGCAGGCGCCGGCTCGACCAGTCGGCGCACTCACCTTCGGCCGTAACGGCGGCGGCGGGCGTTGGGAGAGGGCGATGGCCCCGACCGTCCCGGGGGGGCCCAATGGGGGACCCGGGTCACCCCCCGGGACGCCTGCGTTGAGCGTTGGGATCATCATCGTGGTCGAGGAGGGCGCAGTCCCTTGTTTGGCCACTCCGCCAGCCGCCGCCTCTTTCGCCGCCGCCTTCTCGGCCGCCGTCGCCTTCTCGGCCGCCCTTGCCGTCTCGCGGCTCGCGGCTCGCTCGGCCTCCTTCGCACGCATGGCCTCTCGCGCCCTAGCCGCCTCCTTCCGTCCCTCCTCGATCTGGACCAACGTCGCCTGGGCCTTGGCGTCGCGATCGGCCTCGCGCGCCGCCGCCGCCGCCCGAGTCTCCTCATCTCGAGCGGCGAGCGCTGTGCGCTGCGCCTCGTGACGCATCGCCATCTTGGCTGACGCGGCCTCCGCCCTGCCGACGGTCAGCGCACGCCGCCGTTCCCATGCCTCAAGCTCGCGCGCTTGGGCATTGAGCGTGGCGGGGATGGTGCCGGTCGGGAGCGGCGCTCTCGCTCGGCGCGCCATCGCACTGGCCGCCTCCCTCGCCGCCTCCCGCGCCGCCTCCTTCGCCGCCTCCAGCGCCGCCTCGTGCTCCGCGGCCCGCTGCTGACGCGCCGCCTCGCGATCACGACGGCGCCGTTGCGCCTCGGTCTGTTTGGCCTGTTTGGCCACCAGAGCCTCTTCAGACCGGTGCGCCAGCTCCTCGGCCCTCCGACGTGCCTCGCGCGCAATGTGCCGTGCGCCCTCTTCGGCCGCATGCAACGCTGCCGCAGCCTCCCGCCGCCGCGCCGCCGCAGCCTCCTGCAGGCTACGGTGCCGCAACGTCTCCGGCGTCGCTAACCCTAGCCCGGTCAGCGACAGGACGGCAGCAGCCTCCATGGCGGCGGCGGCCTCGGCGGCTGCGGTGGCCTCCCTCAAGCGTGCCTCCAGCATCGCGAGGGACTTCTCTTCCTCAACTACCAGCCTCGCCGCCGCGGCTGCCTCCTCCTCGGCCGCCGCGGACGCCGCCGCTGCCGCGGAGGCAGCCGCCGCCTCCGCCTCCGCCTCGGCGGCCTCTGCCTCTGCCTCTGCCTCTGCCTCTGCCTCTGCCTCTGCCTCCGCCGCCGCGGCCACCGCCTCAGCCTCTGCAAGCGCCGCCGCCTGCGCTGCCTCTCGCTGCTCGTGTCGCCGGCGCTCCTCTGCCGCCTTCGCCTCGGCCTCGGCCGCCAACTGTGCGCCGAAGAGGGCCTCGCGCGCGTCGACCAGGGGCTGAAGCTCCGCCACGCAGGCTGCCAGGCGCGCCACTGCCGCTGCTGCTGCTGCCTGCTGCTGCTGCTGCTGCTGCGAGGACAGTACCTGCTGCTGCTGCTCGTCGCCCTCGCCACCGACCGCGCCGCCGATGCTGGAGCTACCACCACCACCGCCAACACCGTCCTGCTCGCGCAGCGAGTGCATCATCAGCCTGAGCGCGCGCGGACTCGCTGCGAGCGCCTCAGCCAGAAGCCTTCCGACGACGATCTGGTTGGCGCGCATGTCAATCGTCTCGAGGCGCGGGCACGTCACGACGGACTGATCGGCTGCCGTGAGGAGCGCGGCGCAGCCGATCACCCGGATGCGGTTGGCGGCGAGCGATAGCTCCTCGAGCGCCAGCAGCGGCGGTGACGAACGCAGCAACGCGTCCGCGAGAGCATGCGCACCGATGTCTCCAATGGCATTGGAAGAGAGGTCAAGGCGCACGAGGCTCACAAGCCCGGCACCCCGCACCGCCTCTGCTAGCGCATGTGCGCCCCTGTCCCCGATTGCATTCTCGTGCAAGCACAAGCGCGTGAGCTTGTGAGTGCCGCCGCGCGATGCGAGCTGGGCGAGCCCTGCTGCGAGGTACTCGGCACCGTCGCAGCGGACCGCATTGGCGTGCAAATAGATCTGGCGTGGCGGGGCTCCAGCCGAGGCGCCGAGCACTACAGCCACTTCCTGGCAACCGTCGTCGTTGAGCGACCTGGAGGCGACGTCCAGGATGGCCCGGATGGAGCACACTGACATAAGGACCGTTGGCGTCCCGGTTGCTTCAATAGGAAGTCAGGAAATCTCGGGGAATTCTTTGATATGTACTGGCGTGTCCCCGTTCAACCCTCTCTGGTCTTTGAGAAAGGGTCAGTTGAATCGACACACAAGGTACCGACCAGCCTTTGCCACAGGAAAAGGTCAGCTTATGAACCTTTTTCGGAATGCGAGCCTGCAATGCGAGCCATGCACACACCGCCGGGGTCGTCGCTCTGTTCGCTGGCCGAGGAGCTCATGCAGCGACCGTTAAGCTATTTTATGCGTAGCTCGCAGCCACACGCTGCCAACAGCATCACGATCCTCGGCGAGCGGCAGCAGCTGGCGCCGCTCTCGGACGCGCTGTGGCAGGCGGCGAATCACTCGCTTGCCGAGCTGGATGTGGCCCACCTGAATCGCGCCATGTTGCTCAATGCGCCGTCTGATCACTGGCACGGGCTCGTCAGTCGGCCCAGAGGCGGCGCGGTGCCACAGCCCGATCAGCCCATCCCCATCGCGGTCCTCGGTACGTCTCCCACGTCTGGCTGTGGAGCCGCGGAAGACGTCCTTCAGCTGAAGCGTAATCGGACCGTCTTCGACGCCGACGAGCTCGCTTGCGAGAGCGATCGCGGCTGGGCGCGCCTCTTCCTCGATAATGTGAAGGACCTCCTCGCCACGCATCGGGTACCCGCGCCGCTTGAAGCGGCCATCTGGTTCAAGAATGCGGTGGGGGCGTCCTATTTTGGGCAGTGCACCGAGCGCTTCGTGCATCCGGAGACGCGCATCGTGCTGCTTGAGGTGGGCTGTTCCGTCTGGGGCGCCAATCTGATCGATCTTCTACGCAGACTTCGCGCACACGCGCCGCGCGCCGCCATCGCGTTCGTCATGTGGGCCGACCAGCGGATGTTTCACTCGAAGCTCGTAGATGCCGAGTCGAACGCGGCGAAGCGGATTCGCGAGGCGGCGAAGCAGGAGCACGCGGACATCGTGGACATCTCTTCACTCCTGGTCTCCCTCTACCAAAAGGGCTGCCACGAGGAGCCCTGCTTCTACCAAAGGGCGACCAACCGCACCGAAAGGGTTTCCTTTTTTGGGCGATGGTATGCGCAGGGCGGTAAGGATACCATCCACCCGTCGCCCTTCGGCCATGCGCTGACCGCCGCGGCCGCCGCACGTTATCTGGTGCTGCAGCTGCTGCGGCCCGCGTGCTCGAAGGCCATCAACGCTTCTCGCGCACAGGAGGGGTCCAACCGACGTTGCTCACCCCACATGATGCATCGATCCAAATTAGGCTCTCCCGAGCATCGGAGCTGTGCGCCCATCTCGGCGCCCATGCCAGCTGTAGGGCAGCAGGCGTGTTACGAGCGTGCCGACCGGCTGCCATTCGACAGCCGCAACGCGAGCAGCTGGACGCTGGTCGACGAGGGCGGCGTGAAGCGAGTCCCAAAGCTAGGGTTGGTCTCGACGTCAGTGGGCGCCGAACTGCGCCTCGGGCCGCTGCAGCCGCTCTACCATGGCAACAGCTCGGTCGGTTGCACGATGATCCGTGTGGACCTGGGGTACTTGAGGAGCAGCCGCCCGGGTATGGGGACGCTCCAGCTCTCGTGCGACTCGGGATGCCTGTGCAACCAAGTCTACGACCCGTACGCGTCGTCCTTGTACCCCTTCCCACAAGTGGAGACGGCTGCGGCGGCGACCAACCTACACGGCGAAGGACGCAACGTCAGCGTGACCGAGACGACAAGCTTCATGCTGCTGCATGACGGCGCCGGGGCTCCGTGCTTTGTGAGTGTGCGGCACGCGCTGGCACGTGACGCGTCGGCGCGCTCCCCCTCCCGCGTGCGCGTCGATAGCCTTAGCATGAGACCCCTCGATGTCTTCGAGTTGGTGCTGGCGAACCACAGGCGCATCTGGGCGCATCACCGTACGGCCGCCGCTCGCTTTGACAGCAAGCTCTTCTACGCAAGGGCCGCCCGATGCTCTCGGAACGGATCGCTCGGTACTGAGCTGCTTACGTGTTAGTGTGACGGCTTGATGGCCGGCACGAGGGCCGTTGCGGACTTTCTCAAGGTTTCCCTGCTTGAGTTGTGCGAGCAGGCGAGCTCTGTGGAGGGCGTCGAGGACCTCATCAGGGAGGAAGAAGAGAGCGTGAGGAATTATGACCGCACAGCTGTACGTGGACACTTCAATACGAGCAGTGGCCGAGGGCAAGGCTTCTGTGAGGTGACCACAGAGAATGATGCTGGCCAGTGCGCGTCGAGTGAGACCCGCACAGCAACCAAGCAGGGCTCGTGGTCGATGCCATCCCTGCGAGCATGTGTCAAGCGGTGCACCCAGTGCCAGGCCTGCAGATTCGTTTCCTTCAGCCCGATCAACTACGACTGCTCGTGGTTCCATGACTGCGACATCATGCGGCTGCAGACGATGCCAGGCGTCTCTGAGGCGCACGGATGGTCGTTTACGACGGTGGCAGTCAAGGGGCCTCATCGTCGCTCCATCGGCGCCAGCCGTGCCAGTCATGTGCGAGCGGTCAGTCATCTTTACGAGAACGACAAAGCCCTCCTTACGAGGAAGCCGAAGCACGATCTGCGGCAAGATTGAAGGTGCACCCGGCGAGGCCGGATAATCTGGCATCCGTACTGCACATGACAGACTCTTGGATACTTCATTAACACATCATTCATGGTGTTCAAAGGTATTCGAAGACTTTATCCGGATAGTACGCGTACAACGTAGTGCTGCACCACGTAGTTTAAGATTTAGTACGAGTTTCGTCCCGACACTTTGCTAGTTCGGTCGGGTACGTTCAAAAGCCTAAATATATAGCGCGGCGACAATCGCTACAATGCAACGCTACGGGTTTTTGCACCGCACGCTGTGGCCCTTGATTAAACCGAACTTATGATGGCACTCCATCTTCCGTTCCATGATTGTCGCCGCAAGGCCAGTAGAATGTAGCACAATGCGCTATGGACTGACCCTGACCGAGTGCAAGTGACACGCTCGAATGCCCCGGCGTACTCCAGTTGCCTCTCCGGACCAGGTCATGAGGGAGAAAGTCATTCGTCCAGACCAGACTTCACTCGTCCAGACCATGGTTGGCTTCGATGTACGCTTCGTGGTACGCACGAAGATATTCCTCGTCGTCGCTCACGCTACTCGTCTCGCTAAAGCACTCGCTCCACGGCGGCGAGGGCGGCAGGGCGGCGAGGGTGGCGGCAGCGGCGGCGGTAGCGGCAGCGGCGGCGGCGGCGGCGGCGGCGCTGGCGGCGGCGTCAGTGGCGGCGGCGGCGGCGGCGCTGGTGCTGAGACGGAGGAGCTCTCGCGGCTGCGCATGGAGCTCGAGCAGCTCGACGACGAGATCGACATCTCGCTTCGTCATCCCGCTGTCGAGAGCTGTGAGGACCAGCACCTGGACCAGCGCTAACAACTCGGCCGCCATCATCTCGGCCGCCGCCGCCTTCTCAGCCGCTGCCGCCTCCTCGGCCGCTGCCGCCTTCTCGGCCGCTGCCGCCTTCTCGGCTGCTGCGGCCGCCTTCTCGGCCGCTGTGGCCGCCTTCTCGACGGCCGCTATTGCCTCGGCCGCCGCCACTGCCTCGGCCGCCGCCACTGCCTCGGCGGCCGCAACCACTTTAGCCGCAGCCCTCTCAGCTGCCTCCTTCTCGGCTGCCGCCTTCTCGGCCAGCGCCGCAACTTCCTCTGACACCGCCGCCTTTCCAGCCGCCTCTTTTTCGGCTGCCGCCTTCAGGGCCGCCACTTCCACAGTCACCACCTTCTCGACCGCCAACGCCTCGGCTGCTTCTGTATGTTCCTGCTCCTTCCTCGGCTTCAACCAAGCCGCCCTCGCCGCCATAGGGTTCAGCCGAACGACGCTGCCTTGTAGCTGGAGCCACGCGCCCTGGACCAGGCGCTTCGACTTGCGCCTCGCAGACGCGGGGTCCTTTGCACTTGGAGCACTGCCCTTGTCGACAGCAACTGCTTGGTACGGGGCGGACCTTGCAGCCGTGCTGAGCGACGTTGTGAATCGCCAGGGCTTCGTCGTGGGAAAGGGTGGATTGAGCTGCGACAAGCTCCGGCTAGACGATCCAGCACGCCAACGCGAGGTGAACAACGTAGGTAGGCTCCACGCTCGTTCAAGCCTCTGAAACTCCTTTGCTGACACGTTCTCGGATGTCACCTTCCCTGAGTCCAGCCTCCCTGAGTCCAGCCTCCCTGAGTCCTCGGTCGAGCCCGATGAGGGGGAGGGGGTGAAAGGGGATGTGGGAGGGGTCGAATCTAGGTCCCTTCGCAGCGAGAGGACCAGCTGTGCATCGAGCCAGTGCATTTGGCAGCTCCGCGCCTCTGCTGAGAGGGGGGAGCAGCGGTTGCCTGAGTGGAGGGCTTCTGTAGAGGGCAGCGGCTGGCCGAGTGAAGAGGGCACCGGCTGCCTGAGAGGGGGGCTTGTGAACGGCTCCACTACGACGGGCGAAGCGATTGTCTGCTTGGCGCCTGTGAACGATCGCCTGTGAACAATCGCCTGCTTGGTGAGGGTGTCGTCCGGTAAGCAGCCCCGAGGGTGGGCAACGCTGATGGCGCCCGATGAGAGCCGCGCCTCAGGTAAAGCAGGTGAGGAAGTGGCAGCGGCAGCGGCGGCAGTGTCGGTGTCAGCCGCTGGCATGGTGGCTGATGTGGGGGCGGCGCTGGGAGGGGCGTTGCTGTCAGGCGCTGCACTGGCAGCCCCGATTGCGGAAGCATAGGCGCGGATGAGAGCGGAGACGGTGGGCTGATGGGCAGCCGGTCTCGTGGCAAAGGGCAAAGGTGGCATGCTCGGCACGGGCTCGGAGCTCGGCACGGGCTCGGAGCTCGGCACGGGCTCGGAGCTCGGCACGGGCTCGGAGCTCGGCGCCGGAGTCGAGACGGATTTCGCGACCGCCTCTGCAGTGGCAGACGGACGAAGGTGCAGAGCGTTGGTTGCGAGTCGCACCTTCTCGTTGAGCATAGCAGTCTGGTAGGGAGAGAGCGGCAGCTTGCGGGCGAGCTCGTACATCCGGAGGGCGTCTTCGTACTCGCACAGCTTGAGGTGCATGTTGCCCGCGCTGATCCAGTAGTTGGGCTTCAAACAGTCGAGATGCACCGCATGATGAAAGCTGAGCAGCGCGCTTCGGAAGTCGCCCTTGTCATTGAGCGTCATACCCTCGCGAGCCATCGTGAGCGCCTCCAAAGTGCGCGGGTGTGAACTCATCGATGAACTCATCGATGGCCTCTCCCCCATCCAATCAACACCACGTGAGGTATGATGCAGCCCCTGGCGCAGCAGCTCCGCCTCGGCGCTGCCCGAGAACGGGACTGAGTTCGAAAACGGAGAAACGTTGCGGAGTCGCTCGGTGGCGGGCGGCGAAGGCGACGAGGCGGCACAGCGGGCGGCTTGAGAGACGATTGGTGCCGTGTTGATGGCGTCCGACCCCCAAGACACTCGTCGCACGGCACGCACTGCATCGTCTCGAATGAGCCGCGCTTCGGGCACCAGCTCACTGCCCTCCGCGGGCGCAGCGGTGGGGCCGGGATCGGCGGCACACTCGCCGGCAGCGGTGGCGGCGCTGAACGTCGCGGATTCGGCGGCCCTCATCCTGTGGGCGCGCCACGCAGTCTGCACGTGCGTGCATGCGGCTTCTTCAAGCGGCCGCATGGTCTCCGCCTCCAGCGCCTTGGCATGGAAAGCGTCGCTTAGCTCCGCCGACGCTCCTAGGCGCTTGGCTCGCAGCCAGCCGACGAAGGTGCTAGAGACGAAGCCCTCGTCCAAGGGGTCGAAAGGAGGGCCTGGGGACGCGAGAGGATACCCGCGAAGGCTAGCCATGATGGAATGCGGGCTCGTTGTCGAAGAAGTTGGGCCAGAAGGGATCTCAGATGGCGTCACCGGCTCATTCGGACGTTTGAACGGCAGCACTGGGATCGGCGATGGCAGAGATGGCGATGGTAGAGATGGCAGTGGGATCCCACCCTGCGGCTCCTGCACCACATGTACCCGCGCCGCCGCCTCGACATCTTGTGCCTCATGGCTCAGTTGGTCTATGAGGAATCCGATGGCAACTTCGACCGCTTCCGTTTTGGCGGCCGCCTCGGCGCGCATCTGCTCCATCGCGCTCGCGCTCGCGGCCAGCTGCTCCTCGAGGCGCCAGATTGCCGCGGCCACGGTGGAAGAGGTAGCCTCCGCTCGCAACTCCGACCGAGCCTCCACCGCCTCCACCGCCTCCACCGCCTCCACCGCCTCCACCGCCTCCACCGCCTCCACCGCCTCCACTGCCTCCACCACCTCCACCGCCTCCACCGCCTCCACTGCCTTTACCGCCTTTACCGCCTTTACCGCCGCCGCGCTGTCTGCCTCCGCCACCGCCCGCCCCCCTCCGGAGGCCGCATGCTGCTCGCAGAGCGCCGCATCGAGCGCACGTTCCAGCTTCTCAACCGGCGAGCGCTTGGCCTGGTTGGATACACGTGCGCGCTTAAGCCGCAAGGCGAGGACGTCAGCAGGCGGCAGGGGAAGACGCGGGTGCTTTGTCGGACTTTTGTCGTCGACCCGAAGGTCTTCATCATCAACGCAGGCGCGGCGCGTAAGCGGGATGAATTGAGTGAGCGCAGCCCGTTGCTGCTCGACCTGCCCCAAAAAATGCTTCAGCCTTGAGGCACGAGTCCGCACGTGCCCAAGTGCCGTCTTGAGGTGAGCCTCGCGCCTAAGCACTGTTGCAAGCTGGTCTTCGAGCGGGACTGCACCCGATTTGCGTTCCTCGGCCTCTGATTCCTCTTGGCTGACATCGATGCTCCATGCCATGTTGATTTTCGTTGCCATCCATTCAATTGCATCCGCATGAGTCTCGCCGTCTGCGGAGGTGAAGGAGTCTTCATTCTCCAGGCTTGTGAGCTTCATTCCGCCCGACAAGCAGTGGTGGCGCACGCGAGTCTCACGTGATGCGAATGCCGCACCAGCTGCGATAGCCATCGGCATGGTGGCCGCTGCGTTAGCCATCGGGACGCGTTTAAATGGGGGATTGACGAACTCAGCTTGAAAATTACGCAGGCAACGGAATACGAGCGCATGCAATGCCAAGAATGGCGATGAGTCCGAGGGGGGCTTCAGGTTTCGTTCTTCACAGGTTATCGGTTTGGCGCTCGTGTTCGGGCACCCTCATGCCGAGGGGATGCGCCCGGCCCACGCGGTGCTCCTCTTGGCGTGCGTAGCGTGCATCGTGCTGGTGCAGATCAAAGTCACGACGCCCTCTAACTCGAGTGTTCGATGTCCGCAGCCACAGCAGCTCGCTACCAGCCGTGCGCCCACGCCGCCGCCGTCATCAGCACCGCCGCCACCGCCACCGTCGCCGCTGCGGAGCGAACCCGACGAATGCTACACGTTTGAGCACACCGAGATGGCCGGTGGGGGCGTTGTGGGCGGCGGCGCGCGCCTCAAGCTTGAAAGCGCGCGCGCGTGCTGCGAGGCGTGCCGTGCCCACAACAGGGCGCAGCCGCGGCCACGAGGCCGCCTTAACTGCACGACGTGGGTGTACAATCACGATGCGGCGCACCCGCAGGCGCGCGAGTGCTGGTTCAAGCGACACGAGAGCCCATGGGCAGACGTCGAGCTCCTTGCCAACGGCTCGCGCTCTTGGACCACCGGGCTCGTGCTCACGCCGCCGCCGCGCGTTGCGGGCGTCGCGCCAACGTCGCGCTCGTGCGGCGACGGCCGGTGGCGCCGCCTGGCCGAGAACGTCGCCGGCCCCCTCTACCACCATCCGCGGGTTGCGGGCGTCCATGCCGACGAGATCTCCCTCTGCCCGCCGGTGTACGCGCACGAGGCGCACTTGGCGCTCGCCTTCGGCCCACTCGCATACGACGGCGGCGCCAGCAGCGTAGGCTCGGCTCCGGGCGCAAGGGTGGGCGCGGGCACGGGCGCGGGCGCGGGCGCGGGCGCGAGCGCGGCGGATGCGGGCGCGGCGGCGGTCGTACGCATACGGCTCAATCACGGTACGTGCCCCTTAGCCGCCGCGTGGCTCGATGCTTTACTCGACGCGGGCACGTGTGCCAACCTGACGCGCGCCGCGTGTGCGCCGCACTGCTGTCACATGTATCGCGCCGAAGCGGTCATGGGCAAGCACCGGCTGCGTGACGCGCTGTACCGGGCGCATGGCTACGATCCGGCGCACCCGCCGCGCTGGGGCGTCGATTATTGGTGGGGGCCTCCGTATGCCTTCGTGCAGGGGCGACTGTGGCACGGCGGGCCGGCGCCATGGACGTCGACCTCGACCGCGTTGCCTTCCGAGGGAGAGCTGCCAACCCTGCACCGTGGCACCGTCGAGCTCGTCGGCGGCGGGCCTGACTTTCTGATCGCGCTCGCCGACCACCCGATGATGCCGCCGCACAATGCCTTTGGGCATGTGGTGACGGAGGACATGCCTTTGCTCGATGCGCTGGTCGAGCGCCGGCCACTCGTAGTGCAGAATTGGGGCGCGATCAATGCGACCGTCTTTGAGACGCCCGTGCCCTTCGCGCTGCGACGCTTATCAAGGGTCTAGATGACTTATGTGTCGGCTTTTTGAACCCGCTGTCGACGGGCTGGCCACAGGAATGATGGCGTTTGTGCTCGACCGGCAATTATAATCAGAGAGAGTCGGGTACAATAGGGGGGGGGGCGTCGAGGCCGTCGCGTTCAAATTTAGTCGGGGCCGCAAAGAGCGCGACCCGCCCCAGGCCCCCAATAACTCTAGTGAACGAGGCGGAGGAAATGTAAAATTGCGACCCGTCGACCGCGGCGCCTCTTCCGTAGGAAGGTCCCACACACCAACCCAACGTAACACACCATCCCAACGCGTTCGCACAGCGAAAGAAAATTTCGCTCTGCTCTGGAGCAGAGCGAATTGTGTCGTCGCTCTGCTCGGGGGGAGAGCGAATTGTGTCGTCGCTCTGCTCGAGAGCACAGCGATTTGTGTCATCGCTCTGCTCGGGGGGAGAGCGAAAACGGGGGCAGGCAGTGCGATTTTCGCAG
>Ga0210248_101156_pt1 | contig 21067 bp, 14 predicted proteins | sample ChrtobMetP3_32mM_FD_155493 | JGI IMG/M metagenome (GOLD analysis project Ga0210248, IMG submission 155493) | Chrysochromulina tobin associated microbial communities from unialgal haptophyte culture, Seattle, Washington, United States - P3_32mM | ecosystem: Host-associated > Algae > Haptophytes >...
GCGTTTACATGACTACTGGCAACAGGCCAGCAAGCGGGGCGCCGCTAAGGAGGTGAGATTTCCTGGATTTCGCCCAGATGGCGACGGGGAGCGCCGCGCCGATCACGGCGGCGAGCGAGATGAGGCGCAGGTGGTGCGTGAAGAAAGAGGTGGTGGCCGTGCGCGACGTGCCGTAGACCGTGCGGTCGATGCACCCCTCGGCGCGCGTCTCGGCGTGCCACGCGTACAGCATCCCCACCGCGTCGGGGTGTGTGAATTGAAAACAGGACCACACAGTACAGCGGCGCTCATGCAGGCGCGTCCCCGGGGGGGACGCGTGCCTCTCTCCTTGGATCTCGACCATGCGAATGCTGGATCACGTGCGGTGTCACTGCAGACTGCTACACTGGTACTTCGTTATCGAATGCTCCACTTTATTTCTACCGAATAGGAATACGGACGTCCACGTAGTAAATTATACAGCGCTCACCTAAACCAACCTAAACGATCTCTCCGCACACCCCGCCTTTGCAAGGTCGTGCTCTCGACGTGGACGCTTGCCATGCGAGATGTCGACGCGCTCCCGCTTGCGCTCGCAATGAGCAGCAAGAGACCGCGGCTCTGCTCGCTCTGCCGAGATCCGAGTGCACCGTGTTCGAGCGCACCGTGTTACCTCGCCTGCTCGCGCGCCTTGGCTTTGAAGCGTGCGACCTCGTCAGGCATGAGGGTGCTCCCGGCGGCGGCCGAGTTGCGGATGACCGCGCTCACTACAGAGACGAGCGCCTCCAAGGCCGCGTGCGGGCGCATGCCCACCGGGTTGCCCGAGGCGGCCGCCTGCTCGGCGTGCGAGCGCAGGAAGGCGGCGAACAGCTCAGGCGCGCCCGCGCGCAGCTCAAGGAAGTACTCGCCCGCGCGCCGGCGGCCTGCCTTTTGGAGGAGCTCGGGCGTGGGCAGCCGCTTCAGGAGCGCCACGCGCACGAGCGCCTCGAAGAAGTCCACGAGGCACAGGTGGAGGAGTCGCACGCGCCCTTTGATCTCGTCGACGACCTTGGAGCCCGCCTGGAAGAAAATCAGGGTCGCATCGCGCGGCGTGAACTCGGCGTCGTACAGGTCGAGGTGCGAGAGCATCGAGAGCCACTCGGGCAGGCTGAGTAGCTCTCCCTTGCCGCCGGGCCCACCACGTGCATACTCTCCGAAGAGGACGGAGAGCGACTCGAGGTGCGTGCGCAGCACCCCTTCGATCTCGAGCGAGTACAGCGTGGTCTCGCGCCACTCATTCGCGTTCGCGGGCAGCGCGTGCGCTGGCAGCGCGCCGGGCAGCGCGGGCGCCAGCTGCTCTTGGAGCAGCTTCTCGAGCGCCTCGGCTACGTCCTCGGTCTCATAGCCCAAGTGGGTCGCCACCGCGAGCTTGACGAGGCACTGCAGGAACTGGTACCGGTAGAGCGACTTGGGCGGCGCCGTGGGGTCTTCAACTCCGAGCGTCGCCAAGGATGTGGAGAGCGCCTCCTCGTCCTCACCCCCGTGCTCCAGACGTACCAGCTTGGCGGTGGCTGCCTTAGCGGCGGCCTTGGCGGCGGCCTCGCGCTTGGCGGCCCAGGAGGGCTTGGGGTCTTCGCGCGTGGCCCAAACGAACGTAGCCTCGGCTAGATTGGGCGTGCACGGCCCCTCCTCCGACACGAGCGCGCACTGCTGCGTGAACTTCGACCAGCTCTTGAAGGTGATGCCGCCGTGGTCCTCGCCGAAGGCATCGACCAGCGCCACACCGGCGTCATTCCCCTCGACCGCGGCCTCGAAGGCGAGGAGGGCGCGGTCGGCGGCGCCAACGGCCGCGTAGTGGTAGTAGGCGGCGTACACGAGTGCCTTGTGGTCCGAAAGCGCCAGCTTGACCTCGTGCACGTCCTCCTCCTCGAGCGGTGCCTCGGCGTTTGCGGCCGCGGACACGTTCGGCTGTGGGAGTAAGCCAGCCTCGAGGGCACGGCGCCAGTCGAGGTCGAACATCCGGTTGAGCAGGCGCGGCGTGTCGTGGTAGTCCTTCCCATCGGCCCAACGCTTGCGCTGATAGAACAGCGACTCGTCGAGCTGCGGGACGCTCATCGGGCCGGTGGACAAGCCGTCTATGGAGGGGACCGCCCCGACCATCGACTCAAAAGTGGGAGGAGGCTTGTACTCCTCCGTGGTGAAGACCAGGTGCTCGCCCGGCAGCGAGCCGAACAGGGTGCACGCGGCGCCCAGGCAGATGTGTGGGTCGACTGGGAGCGTGTGCGAGAGCGGGTATGTAGGGGCGGGCGACTTAGGACGGAGTGCACCCGGAGGGTCTGCCATCGAAGGCGGCGGCGGCGGCGGCGGCGGCGGCAGCGCCATGCCTAGCGCCGATAAGGCCACGGGGAAGGCGTCGAAGGCCTCCGCGCTCGGGGCGACGGGTGGGTAGGTACGCTCGCCCCAGGAGTACAGGTGGGCGCTTGTGCCGTCGGGTAGCGGGACCGGCGAGGGGAAGACCCCCTCAGCGTACCGTGAGCCTTCGAGGTGCGGCCACGCAGCCACGTGCCGCTGGGGAGCATACTTGTGCGCAAAGTCGTCGCTTGGATGTCGTCCGCTCGTCTCGTTGCTGAAGACGAATTGCGGCGTCGGCTGTGCCGCGCTGCCACCACTCCTGCCACCGCTCCCGTTGGCGCCGCCGCCCGAGGTGGCGATCATCAGCTGCGGCGGCGGCGGGCTTGCGAGGGCGGTGGCAGTGGCGGCGTAGGCGTCGTCGCGCGCGGCAGCGCTCGCATCGAGCATCACGAGGAACGGGATGGCACGGAATTCCGGAGGAGGCATCCCTTTGCCGCCCCCTTCGCCCTTGCCGCCACCGTCCTCGGCTTTCGCCGCCGGGGAGGCGACGGCGGCCGACGCCTTCACAGGCGGCGACGCCGGGAGCGCCCCACGTCGGCCCGGGTTGGGCGAGGGAGGAGGCATGCCGTACTGCACGTTCGCTTTGCGATACGCCTCCGAGTCCTTCTCCACGTACTCGCCGTTGTCGAGGCGAATGAGGCTTGCCAATCGCTCGGCGTACGACTTGCGACGCGGGCCGCTGTTGGCGGGCGCGGGCTGCACGCGCACGTGCTCAAGGTTCCAGCGCGATCGCCCCATCGTCACGCCGCCGTTCGACGCCACGCCATCCATGATAGTCATCGGCGCTGCTGCGGCCGACACAGCCGGAGGCGAGAGCGGTCGCGGCGACGTCGGGCCGAGCAAGTCCCCGGCCACGGCGGCGGCGGGGGAGATGGCAAGCGCGGGCATGACTGGAGAGAGCAGCCGCGCGGGCGAATCGCGCTCGGGACGACGCTTGAGACCCGGGCTGCCGGCGCTATCGGTGCGGGGGCTGCGGCTAGCGCGGGAGGCGTGGCTGGCGGCGGTGGCGGGTCGCGCGCCGCTCGGTGGTGGCGTGGTGGCGGGTCGGAGCACCACAACGGCCGTAGAGGGGCGCGAGCCGCTGCCCGGCGTGTGCTGGCTGGCGGCATGTGCATGCGGGCGCGGTGGCGAGGGGCTACGAGAGCGGTCGCGGCCGGGTGTGAAGCTTGGCAAGTCGGCGCCGGCGCCGGGGGGCGACCAGCTTCTTTGGTGGAGGGGTGGCGACCCGGCGGCGCTCGAGGCGGCGCTCGCGGCGGCGGCGACGGCGGCGGCGCGCGGCGAGGGAGCGTGCGGACGCGGCGTCGAAGGAGGCGCACCCTTGGCACCGCTCGGGTGCAGCGGCCTTCCGAGCGCAAGGTGAAGCTCCCTGTACTCGATCTGTCCGTCCCCGTCGCGGTCCAGGGACGCGAACAGACGATCAACCTCCGCAGCCGGCACGTCGGTATGGCCGAGGTGCGAGAGCGCCTTGCGAAGCTCGCGTGGGCGCACCTTGCCGTTGCCGTCAACGTCCAACTCGCGAAACAAGTCGACCACGCGCGTAAAGTTGGCGCCCAGACTCTCACGAAGCCTGTGCTGCACATCATAGGCGGTCACCATCTTGACAGCGTGCGGCCGCGGTGTCGATGGCGGCGCGCCATCGCTCGGACGCAAGCCCGGCCTCGCCGACGAGGGCGGCGAGGGCGAGCGTGACGTCAAGTGCTGCAGCGCTGCCTCCGCGGCAGCAGCCCCAACGGGCTGTGGAAGCCAGAGGGACGAGTAAGCAGAGGAGAGCATCGAGTGGAGCGCTGGCACCGTCGGCTGCCCCGAGCCGAGCATCGGCAGCGAGGGCGTGCCGCTCGGGGGGGTCCCCCGAGTGTGGGGGGTCTTGGCAGCGGGCGGAGCGAGTTTGGCGCTCGGGGCGGCGTGGACGGCGGCGGCGCTTGCCCTTTCATCTCCGGGTTTGGCACCAGAGGATGCGGGGATCCCAATCGACTCGAGCCACGCATTGTACTTGGCCTTGGCACTGCCGCCACCTCGTCCGCTTCCGCCGCCACCGGCGCTTGCAGCTACGGCTGCCGCGGCGACGGCGCGCTCGGCGGCAGCTGCCTCGGCTTCAATCGCCGCCGAGCAGGCCGCGGCAGTGCCGCTGGCACTCCCGCCGGTGGCGGCGAGCGCGGCCCTGCCGGCGGCGGCCTTGGCCTCAAGCGCCGTGGTGAGCGGCGCGGTGGCACCGGCGGCGTGCGGCGCAGCGAGCGTGGGCTGTGCATGCTTGGCGAGCGCCTGCCAAGTAGCCGTCTTGAGCCGCAGCTCGGCGCAGTACATGATCGGCTTGTTGGCGCCGTTCATCGCGAGGTTGATGAGGGCGGCCGAGGCAAGGCGCCCCGACAGGTCGGAGGAGGGCGCAAAGGCATGAAGCACGAGCGGCCACAGCCCATTCGCGGCGAGCCAGACCTGGTTGGTGGCCTCGGACGAGACGTTGAGAAGGACCGTGAGCGTCTCGAGCAGCAGCGAGGGAGGTAGCCGCGAGCGCCGCAGCACCGTCAGAGCGGCTTGCGTCGCGCCGCACTGGAGCAAACGCTTGCGCTTGCCTTCCATGGCCATGCGCGCGAGGCATCGGCAGCCGTATGCGGTGACCATGTCATCGTCCGACGCGAGCAGCGACACGACCGTCGCCTCGAGTGTGCTTGCAAGCGCGCTCTCGTCGCCACCGCTCGTGTCCAGCATGCTCTCGGCCGGCACCTCCGCGGTCGAAGGCTGCTTGTAGGCCCAGTCGTACACGTGCGGTGCGTCAAGCACAGTCACCGCGGCGACGGTCGGCGGCGGTGCGGCGGCGGTCGTGGCGGCGGTGGCCGCGAGTTGCGGCGGTGTCCGGTCGCGCGAAGAGGGCAGTCCATGGGCTAGGAGCGATTGCAGCACACGGACGGCGAAGACCCGCTGACTCGCCGTCGCGCTCGATTGGGTGCCCAGCTGGCCAAGAATGGGCACAATGCCGCCATCGAGCAGCTTCGCCGCGAAAGGAAGCGAAGCTCGCACCACTATGAGCACCAGGTGCAGCAATAAGCCCATGCCCCGCGAGGTGAGGAAGGGGTATGAGGCAGCGCCTCCAAGCGTGCGCAGCAGCAGCCTCCCCCCCTCGTCGGCCGCAAACAGTCGCTCACGCGCGAACGCCGCGCTGGCTGCCTCTTCCCTAGCCGCGACGAGGCGTTCGTACCGATGGGTTCGGCGCTCCTCTCGCGCGCGACGCCGCGCCGCACGCACCGCGCGCGCCGCCTGACGCGCCGCCGCCGCCGCCGCCTCGGCCGCGGCAGCCGCTTCGGCCGCCGCCACCGCCTCCTCCCTCTCGGCCTTCGTGAGTGCGGGATTGGGCGAGGGCGCGTGAATTAGAGCGGCCGCCTCCTTCTCGGCCTCCCTCTGGGCTTCCTCTGCGGCCGCCTCCCTTTCGGCCTCATCGTCCTCATTTTCCTCCTCCGCCTCGTGCGCCTCGGCCACCGGCGTCTCCGCCTCCACTTGCGCGGCCTCAGCCACCGCCTGGGCATCATCGCACAGCAGCCAGAGCACAGAGACGGACCAGTCAAGGAGAGCTTCGCGATCGGAGCCGCGCCCGGGCTCATCGTGCGCCGCACCCGCAACACCCGCGCCCGCGTCTGCGAGTGCTGTGTTGCAGAGCTTCTCGATCGCTCCAAGAAGCACCTCGACGGCCCCAGAGCTCACGAGAGCCGGGCGTAGCTCGCGATGGCGCGCGAGGCCCCACAGCCCTGCGGCCAGCATCGGATGATGGGTGGCGGCCACGGGCGGGCGCCCGAGCATGCGCAGTATCATGGGCACATGCGTGGTGAGAACTGCCTGCTCAGCCACGCTGTACGGCGCCACGGGCTCCGCCGCGATCGCGCCGCCACACAGCTGCGCCATGAGCAGCGCTGCGAGCGTCGCGACCGCGTGCTTCTGCAGAGGGCCGGCACCCCCCGTATCTGCGGCGACAGCATCCTTGATCGCGGCGGACCCAAAGGTCTCCGACGAGGCAGACGCGCTACCATGGGCACCCTTGAGCAGATTCATCGTCATCTGCGCCTCGCTCGTGTACTCGTCCGCGAAGGGGTCCACCCTATCCGGATCAGCGAGCCCGAGCTCGATCGCCTCGTCCAGGATGAGGGTACGTAGCTCGCTCTGTGCTCGGTCACTGTCAAAATAGGCCTCCTTCTCCTCATGGTTCCCCTCGCCATCCTCCGCCGCGTCCACTCCCATTCCTCTGACCATCGCCGCCTCGGCTCGTGCCTCGACAGCGCCGACCACCATCGGCATCGCTGCTGCGTCGGCGGGGACGGCGCTCGTCGACGGTGCAGTCCCGTCGGCGGCGGCTAGGGCAGGCGTAGGCTTGGGTACGGGACGAGGCTCGGAAGCCTCCGTGGAGGGCTCATCTACGCCCCCCTCGGCATGGCTCGCCCCGGCATCGAGGCGCACGAGGGCCGTTAGTGTAAGCTCGATGGCGCTGGCGGGCCAGAGCAGCGCCCGGTGCGCGCGCTCCGAGCCCAAGTGGCGGAGCAGCAGGGTGGAAAGGATTGACGCGGCGGCGTCGACACGGCGCAACTCGGCGTAAGTTGGATGGGCGACGGGTGAAGCGTCGGCCGCGACGACCGCCGCGAGACGCGCTTTGCGACTGGGTGATTGTCTCAAGCCGGCACGCCGCTCCGCCTCCTCGAGCTGGGTGTGCTTCCCCAGCTCCGCCGCCCCCGCCGCCCCCGCCGCTTCCCGCTTCTGCCCGCGTGCGAAGGCTGCGATCACCCCGAGCAGTCGACGTGCGACGTCCTCCGGCAGCACGTACGCCGGGTCGGCGCTGACCAGATTGGCGGCGATGGCGATGTCAGTCGTTCGCAGCCGCGCGCCCGCAAACAGGCAAGTCAGCAGCGCGTCGGTTCGAGCGTGGCATCCGGAGAGCCGACTCGGCAGGAAGGCGGGCGACGGCGCGCGCGCGGCGGCGGCCTCGGCGGCGGCCGCCGCAGCGGCCTCGGGGACGGTGGCAGCGGCTGCGTGCGGCGGCGGCGCGGGCGGCAGCGGATGAGCACGCAGTGAGGCGGACGCCCCCCACAAGACACAGAGGAGCATCTCATAGAGAAGGGACAGCTCCCCCGTACGCTCCCCCGTACGCTCGGCCCCCTTGCCCTCGGCGCTACCACTCGACGCCTCCAATGCACCTGAAGCCGCACCCGCAGCGGCGCGCGCCTCGAGCACCTGATGGATGATGTCATCAAGGGTCATCGGGGGTCATCAGGGGTCTTCAAGGGTCATCAAGGGTCATCATGCCTCGAGCACCTGATGGATGGGGAGCTGATGAGGAAGGCAATCAGCATGCAATCCGAGAGGCCATCACCTGATGGATGGGGAGCGCCGCCGCCGCGCATGTCTCTATCAGAGCCACCGCCACCGCTTCGGACGTGTGGTCGCGCCCGACGCGCAGTCGCAGGAGGACCGATGCGACTGAGAGCAAGAGCAGCGCTGGTGGTGAGCCTGAAGCCGAGCGCTTTCGTTTGGCATCGATCAGCTGCAGCTCGGTCATTCCGCTATCCTGCGCCTCGGCCGCCGCTGCCGCTGCCGCCGCTGCTGCTGCTGCCGCCGCCTTCGCCTTGGGATCGGCTGCCTTATCGTCGTCCTCGGTCGGCTTCGCCTTCGCCTTGCCCCCGGTGTCCTCGGCGGCCGCGGCGAGCGCAGCGGCAGCCTCGACCACGGGCGCCGGCGCGCCGCCCTCATCGCCCTTGAGATAATCATCGAGCGAGCGGCGCAGCCAACGGCTCAGATGGGGCAGAGCGCCCGCGGCCGCCAGCCGGCCGCCGCACGTGGTGGGCTGCAGCGCGATGAGTGCGGCGAGCAGCTCGAGCACCCCGAGCCGTAGTCCAACCTCCTCGAGTGCATACACAGGAGGCTCTACCAGGGCCGCTTCCGCCAAGGCGACTTTGGACGTCTCAGTCGCAGAAAGGATCGAGGCGGTGCGCGTGCGTCCGCCACCCGATGCACTCGCCAACGCCGCGCGCGCTGCCGCCGGCGACACCTCGCAAAGAGGTTCGGGTGGCGGAACGGCAGCCGCGGCAGCCTTGGCGGCGGCGGCAGCGGCGGCCGCAGCGGCGTCCTCCTGGGCGTCCTCCTCGTTGCTCGGCGGCTCGTTGGGCTCGTCCGCGTTGGGCGCCGTTTCGGGCACCTCGTCGCGCGGCGCCACGCGCAGCAGCAGCAGCCAGAGAGTCAAGTCCGTATGCGAGCGCGCCATCAGGGTCGCATGTTGGACGGCCGGAAGCGTCGTGTCGAGCAGCCGGTGCAAGCACGCGACGGGCTGGCGGGCGAGGAAGGCGGGTGAGCCGCGACACAGGCTCGCTAGATCGTCGACCGGTGGCGGCGTGAGCGCCACGTGCACGGCGCGGTCGAGCGAGTCGATCAGGCGGCGCGGGAAGCGTGCGAGGGTGGTGGGCACCTGGATGAGCATGTGGATAGCGGCCGCCGCGTGCGTCGCGGGCGCAAAGGGCGCAGAGAGGAGGCCGTGAAGCGAGTCGACGAAGTCAACGCTGAGGGCACTGTGGTTTGAGTTGCGGCACGCAATCTCCCACGCCGCGCCCGCGCCGCGCAGCTGGATCTCGAGCGTCGAGGCGCCAAGGTACTCCTCGACCTCACTGAGGAGGGCGTTGTACTTGGCACGATTGCGCTCGCCGCTCGTGGCCTCCCAGTTGTCGAAGGCGGCCTGGAGGCTTGCGTCCGTGAGAAGCGGCCGATCCCATCCGTGCGAGTCCTGCAGGTAGATCGCGCTCGACGCCGGCCACCGGAAGTTGCGTGCGACCTCGAGCTGTGTAGCAGCGAGCGACTGCGTCACCGGGAAGCGGATGGTGACTGTCAAGGGCCGCGTCACTGTGTCGGCAAAGTGATCTCGTGGACCGGCATCGGTGATCATGCGGAATGTGGCAGTGTGCGTTTCCTCGCGATCGTTATTGAGGCGGCCGAGCACTGCCACAGCCGTGCGCTTCTTGGACGTGAACTTGGAGTCCCACATCTTGCGCTGCTTGAAGGCGCTGATGTTTTGCGGCGCCTTGACGATGGTGGGAACCTTGTGAGCTGAAGATGGCGCCTTCGGCTTGGTGTCCGCCTTCGGCTTCGCATTCGACGCTCCTGGGCGGCTCGGCGGCATGGAACGTCGGACGTTAACGAGGCAACACAAACATGAACTGCGATCTCCTGTTTGAACAGCCGAACTGACAAGAGTGCCTGGGGACGTACACTTCTGAAATGAGGATCACCCGTGCGCGAATTTCATTTCTTCGTCAAAAAACACTGTCAAAAACCCCGCAAATGCTGCGTGCGCGGCCGACGCTGCTCATGGCCAGCTCGGACTCGCCCGTGCCGCCTTCGGCGTGGGTCAAGCAAGCCGGTGCTATGTGGGTCTCCGCCGGTTTTCTCGGGCCCATCTGCGACGGGAGGCACTCCGCCCACAATGTGCTCCACTATGCGCCGGACTCGATTGCGGGGCCTCCGTGGCTGTTCACTGCTCCAGGAAGCGGGGATGTCTTGCTGGAGACCTGCTGGTGGGTCCCGATCGCATTCGGTGGGGCCGGCGTAATCCTCGGGGCCGCACACCCGCTTCTGGACCGCGCCTGGGGCGGCGGGCCGAGGAGACCGCCCGGGTGGCCGACAGTCCTCGTGAGTATCGCGGCCTTTGTCGCGTGCTACGATCTATCGGGCCAACTTGCGCAGGAGACGGCTGCAAGAGGAGGCGCGCACGAATGGCTCGCGCTCGACGTGCCGCTGCTCGTGTGCGCTGTGGCGACCTTTCTCGTGTTTGAGCGCAGTCGCGGAGGGCTGTTCATGATGTTCTTGCTGGCCGTCATCGGCCCCGTGGCGGAGATAGGGCTGATCAACCTGCTGCATCTGTACGCATACACGGACTCCGACTTTGGGGGGATTCCCTCGTGGATCCCGTGGGTCTATGCGGCGGGAGGGCCTGCGAACGGCGCCCTCGGCCGTCAGATTCTCTACGAGCTCGTGGGCGATGCCGACGCCGCCGAGTGAGCCATGCCAGTGAGCACGGCACCCTTCGTGGCTGGTTGGAGTTAGGAGAGTCGACGGTTCGAAGCCTGCCACTTCTCGCGCGTTCACAGTCAATGTACGTGTTTAGTGCGTCCGCCGCGCGCGCCACCATAGTCCATACGGAAAGCTGCATAAGTTTCCGGTAAACGTGAGAGTAAACTTGAACTTGAACTTGAGTCAAGTCAAGTCAAGTCTATACATAAACAACAGACAACCATACGGAAGCCTATCGAATGACTTGACTTGACTTGACTTGAACTTGAAGCTACTATTGTAGATTGATTTGTCATCAGAACTTCTGTTCTCGTCAACATATTACGGGGGAGACCCTGTCCACGTGTTCCCGACACTCCGCCGCCCACGCCATGCCGGCGTCCGATCAATTCATCGCCTCTTCTCCGGGCACACGCACCAACCCGTCCCTGCCGTCAGGCGTGACCAGCCCCAACCAATTTTCCGGATCCCCGACACCAAATGGAGCCCCGCCTGGCCAATTACTGGCAATTGCTATCGCTCGTTGGATTGAATCGAGTCGAGCCCGCATCGACGCGGAAGCCGAGGTGGAAGCACTCCGCGCCACGGAGAATGCACTGGAAGCGGAAGCGTGCGCGTCGTATGCAGCGCTCCACAGCATTCCGTGGTGGCCACTGCAGCTCCAGCCCACGTCACCGCCTCCACCGCCGGCGCCAACAACTCCGACGCCGCCGCCGCTGCCACCAACACCGCCGGCGCTACCTCCGCCGACGCCGCTGCTTTCAACGCCTCCTCCAGAACCTCTTCTGCAGTCAGTCCCGCCCAGTGTTCACAACATCCAATGGCCTGAGGAGGGCACGGAGGAGCTCTTGATGGAGCCACCCTGGCCACCCCTCACGCCACCTCCGCCGATTCCGAAGCGGCTCACGCCCACAGGTACTCGCGCACCTGCTCCGCTGCCTCTGCCACCACCGCTGCTCCCGCCCGCGTCACCGCCTCCACCGCCGGCGCCACCACCTCCGACGCCGCCGCCGCTGCCACCACCACCAGTGCTACCTCCACCGATCCCGCAACCGCCGACGCCACCGCATCTACCGCCCATGGCACCGCCACCACCGCTCGCGCCACCACCACCGATGCCGCCGTCACCACCGATGCCGACACCACTGCCACCACCGCAGCCATCCCAGCCGTCGCAGCCACCGCCCACGTCACCCTCACCACCGCAGTACGCAAAGCACGAGGACGAGCCCGAGGGTGTGTCTGCGCACGAGTCTGACACCGAGTCAGAGGGTAGGGTGGAGAAGCTCTTGGCGTTCGAACCCGATGTCGAGATTGTCCGGCTGCATGGTCTCTGCGCTCGACCGGAGCTCAATGGCGTGTACGGAATCATCACGGGGGCCAAGAGAGCGGACGGGCGCTACCCTGTGAAGCTTTACCCCGAGGACCGCAGCGTGCTGGTGCTTGCCTGCAACCTGACGATGATGTTTGGCGGCTACGACAACGACTACTCATACAGCCACGATGAGGACTCCGAGTCCGACGACAGTGGTGACGTCGACCCTCGGACGGTGACGAGGCACGCGACCGACCCCATTCCTCCAAAGCCGCCGCCCGAGCCACCACCAGCACCGGTTGCCGCCACGGCACCAAGCACTGCTGTTCACCCCAGCATTGACTCCGCTCACGCCCGCTACATGACTTGCAGGACCAGCCTGCTGGGGCTGCTGCCCCGCAAGTGGCTTGGAGCCGATGGGCGCACGATGTGGCGCTTCTGCGTTACCCCAGAGTGCAGCTGCCACTGGGACTGGAGAGCACACATGATGCCGACCTCCTCGACCGCGGATACCGCATCAAATATGCAGACCGAGGCGGCAGAGCCAGAGCGGCAGCAGCTCATTGCCATTCCTCCGTTGCGCTCGATCAAGGCACCCGATACGCTGCCTACCAAATCGCCTTTGACGGCAATACCAACCTCCACTCCGCCGCGCACTGTGGTCCATCCCCGGCACATGCAGCTTGCAGATGTGACTGATATTTCACGCAGGCTCTTTCCCCAGTCACCAACGCCATCATCGCCACTGCTTCCCCCATCAATCACAGACACCTCGGCGGCTCTCCAGCTCGAGGTGGCAACTGCCTTGCAACAAGCAGCAGCCAGGCCAACGTCAACACAGGTCCAGGCAGGAACACCACGTAGGCACGCCAAGGAGGCCTTGCGTAAAGCCGCCTCCATCCAGGTCCAGCACAAGCACCAGTGCCGCTTGGCTGATGCCGAGCGCGCCCGCGTTGCTGAGGAAGCGCGCCGAAAGGCGATGGTTCAGAAGGCGCACCAGCTCGGCACTGGGCAGCCCCTATGGCTCCCGGGTAGCGCTAGGGACCGCATTCAGGTTCAGGAGGCCAAGCACGCCCGGCGTCGTGCGAAGGAGGACAGGCGCAAGGCGAGTCACGCTCGAGGGGCTGCTGCGGTAACCCCTGTGCTGGCGGCCGCGGTAGCACTGGCTGCTGCGGAAGCCGTACCCCGCCAACGGATGCCCGGGGAGAGTGGCCCAGCTTACCGACGCCCCTCACGTGGAGAGGAGCCTGACTGGCCAGGCCAACCGGAGGGCGCGCGCGCATCTGCCCGAGAGCCTCTCGGAACACTTTGTTGGTGAGGTGGTTGCCTCGCCATATCTACCACCGATTGTGTAGTCCTGTTACGATGTGTTGTCGTAGACGGGGCCCGTCGGTCACACCTCCGTCCATTGCGATAGAGGCCCTCGTGCTTGGGGGCCCGGAGCGTGTGCGCGTTTGTGTTTCACAGCAGCAGCAGCAGTCATTTCCGAGATCACAAAGGAATGGCGCTTGGAACTTTTGCGCTTTTCGCGGCTAGCGCGTTCACGCCGCTGCCGTATCTTGTTCCAACTCTGGAGCGACGTTCTGCAGTGCTCAAGCCCTCAGCGTTTCATACCCGGCACGTCGGCGTGCGTGCGCAGGAGGGTTCCGAGCCTGGATTCATCGAAAAGCTGAAAGTTTCGTTCAGACTGTTCCAAGAATCACGTGCCGCGGGCTACAACTTCAAGCAGGCCGTTGCCGACGGGATCGCCGGAGAGTACGACGTATCGGCGGTGACTTCGGCCGTCACGAAGGAGGCCGCCTCGGCCCCGGTAGTGCTGTTCACGTGGGAGTCCAGCCCTGCATGCAAGAAAGCGCTCAAATATCTGGAGTGGGCAAATGTGAAGCCCCATGTGGTGCGATTGGACAACCCTTGGTCCGAGGGCAATCCGAAACGCGCGGCGCTTGGCCGCCTCACCGGCAGGTCTTCGGTGCCCTCCATTTGGATCGGCGGCAAGTACGTTGGTGGCTGCGATGATGGTCCCAGCGAGGAGGCTCCAGGTCTCGTCAAGCTCGCCTTTGATGGCTCTCTGCCCAAGAAGCTCGAGGCAGCCGGCGTTGCAATTTGAGCTACGAGCACTATGGAAGCGAAAGTGAAAGTAATCCAGTGAAAGGGGGTGCGCTGTTCATAGGACATAGCGAGTCACGCGCGAGTTAACGCGCGAGTCGGACGTTTATCCGCTCGTACCGGTATCGATCAGATGAATACGCGGCCGTTCTCGGTCTCCCTCCCCCTCCCACGCCGTCCGACCTCCGACCTGGCCACGCTCCAAATCAAGTTACCGCACGGGAGAGTCGAGACCTCCCTGATATACGTCTGGGTCGTCGCATTATCGGTCGCATCCACGCCTCAGTCTTCATACACCACGCCCCCACCAGAGTACAGTCACGTCAGGCTCACACTCTCACACCTCATGGCCGCCCATGCCGCATGCTGCCCCGCCCACCGTGCTGAAAAACACGGATAAAATCACCCACAGTTGAGCCGTGGCGTGACTGGCGTGGCCCTGCTGTAGCCCTGCTGCACCCCATCCCATTCCAAACTCAACGTCAAGCTATCCCCGCTGCTACGATCCGCAACGACTGCGCCCGGCCCTTTGTGGCCGTGGATCGCGTGGCCGCTCAGTACATTCGACACGCGTGCAGATCGAGGCACGATGTATGTGCGCGCTTCCTTGCCTTCTCATCGAGCCTCGCGAGAGAACCTGAGTGATCACGAATGTGAGAAGCCCATCAGCCCTCCGAGCTTGTGACGCTTCTGGTATTGTGGGTCGTAGCCATCCGGACCGCCAAGCACGTCAGCCTCCAGCATCGCGACGAACTCAGCCATGTCGAGCGTCTTCGCATCGCCATCGCTATCGCAAAAGTCGATAAGCGCTGTGATTGTTTTGTCGCTGATCGACTTGCTGAGCCCCCCCAAGAATTTGCGCAGCTCTCCGCGTCGGAGGAAGCCTGAACCATCTTCGTCGATGGCTTGGAAGGCCGCGGTAGCCGATGAGTACCTCTTCTGGATCTCAGACTTGTAGATTTGGTGAGCCTTGCGCAGCGCGGCAATGCCTGGCCCGGTCTTCCGCAGCTTCACGTGGCCCTCGCCGTGGCCTGCCCCAGCGAGCTTACGCCTCATTCCAGCGGACATGAGCTCCTCTGCAGTGTCCTCCAATGCATGGTCCACCACCGCAGACTCTGGGTCCTTTTCACCCCAGTTGCTAACGTCAGCCTGGAGCGTTTCCTTCATTTTAAGCACGTTCTGTGCCGTCATCAAGCGCGCGAATTCGGCGAAATTGATCGTGCCGTCGCCGTCGAAGTCAGCGAGATCGATGATGCGATCAAACACGCGCTCGGGGATGTTCAGATTAAACATGGCGTTGAGCATGAACTTGAGCTCGTGTCGCTCGCAGGTGCCGGAGGAGTCCTCGTCAATGAGGCGGAACGCCCGACGCATCTCTTTGAATCGGCTCATGACAAGCTGCTTCAGATTGAGCCAGTGCGAGTAGACCTGCCTGTTGAAATCGTCGTCGTCGTTCAATGTCTTAGCAGGCTCGTTCACCAAGACAGGCATGACGCGGGCTCCTTGGACAACAGACCGGGGCGAGTACTCGGCGATGATTTGGCGGCGCGTCGGCGGCAGCTTGCCAAAGGCGCCGTGGCCATGCAGGTGCGGATACTCGAGCATGGCTTGGAATTTTTTCCACGGCACAGCCGAAGGTGAGCCAAGATGATTCAGATGCTCCTGATCAATTGGCATCTTGGCAAGCTGGCAGGCGAGCATCAGGTCGTTCGCATCGACCAGTTCGCCCTTTTCAGCAGCGCAGCGCAGCAATCGTTTGAGCTGCATCCGCTGCTTGTTGTGCTGCAGGCGGATCTTGGCCTCCTGGATCATCTCAGCCTCCGTGTAGCCTTCGAGCGGCGATTGGTCAAAAAGGCGACCGCCCCCGCGAACTGCAGCGTTCGTGGGGCCCCTTGCCGACGCAGAGCGAGACACGACGTGGACAGGCAAGGGTGCCAGACGCGGGGAACCCGGGACGCCCCGGGCAGAGACGGACATGCCCGTCGGTCGCGCGACAGAGAAAGACTATTGTTGCGTTCGCTCGCACATCGACGGCACGCAACAAAAACAATGCGGACGTCTTGTAACGTCGGGTGAACTATTCCACTTTTGGAACGGCCTTTCGCGAAACCACAGAGCCCGTCGTACCCGGTACGTGTAGTTAGTTCACGTTCACGTTAGATGAGTCGTATCGGCCTTCCGCTCGACATACTAAAACCTCGGAGTACTCCTCGAACTAAAACGTAAAACCATAGCGCTCGAAGCGTCGAGGTCGACCGGCGCTACTCGCGTTCCGCGTTCCGCGCTGTCCGCCCCGTCGCCCCGTCCCCGTCGCGTTGTCCGTGAGCGCTGTAAAGTGACGTTTAACATGGCAGCTGTTACATGAAATAGTCCATGGTGAGCGTTCCCACGGGCTTTACCGGCTTTGCACGATAATCCCCTTGGTGGGGCGGGAACGTCTTCGACATCGTAGACGACAAGGTGTCCGATGCCCACGCCTCGGGCCTGTACTCGTTAGTGGGCTTGCAGCTTTCTGTCCTGAGCATCAGCCGCTGGCCTCGCTGCTCTGGATATGACTCCTTCATCGTCGACTGCGTGTCCACCTTGCAGGTACTTAAATCTTGGTGTCCACCTTGCAGCGTGTGTGCCCACGTGGGCTGCACCTTGGGACGGACAGGCTTTGCCACAAACCTGCCTGGACGGATAGGCAGGAACGACGCCTTGTGCGTGCTCGTTAGCTCCTCGCTCACCAGCAAGGTGGAAAACGGTGGGGAAGTCCTCACTTTTTGCGCGCTTCCAACGAAGTCGCTGCTGCGTTGGTTGGGCTTGCTGTCGCTATCCGGATCAAAGTGCCACCATTCCGGAGGCCCAGGAGCAGAGGCTTTCCCCGCCTGCCCGAGTTTGGGAAGATCAACGGTCACGGACAAATCAAACCAGTGAGGTTTGGCCTTCTTCTGGTCAGCGTGAGCAGCCTTAGAGCGCTGTTTTGCCATCGCACCGAGCGAAACTGTGTCACGCGCCAGGGCGTCGACAAACTCGGCGTAAGACACCTGACCGTCGCCATCCGTATCGCACGCCTTCATGAGTGCACTAATCGTGGCATCATCCACCTTTAGGTTCCAGAGATCCAGAGCTCTACGCAGCTCGGCTCCTCCCAGGTAACCGGAGCGATCGACGTCGATGAATTGGAATGCCTTGTACAACTCGGTAAAGCGCGAGTTCATCGCATCACTGGTGGCCTGAATGATCGCATGCTTGTGCTGGCGTTCGGCTGGACGCACTCGTGATGGTGATGCGGGAGGCTTCGAACGAGCTGGTGCAATGAGGAATGCAGCTGGGTCGCGTGCTTCCAAAAAGTCCTCAAGGGCCGTCTTGGTTGGAGGTGGTGCACGGTGAGACGAAGGACGGTCATCCTGCGTGGGCGATGTTACGGTACCAAGTGCATGTCTCGACCGATCGAGCTTTTGCACGAAGCTTTTGGGCAACACTACCTCGCGAGAACCGAGGAGGTTGGGAAGGCTGCGAGCCCTTGCAATTGCGGCATGATCCGAAACCGTCAGTTGCCTTTGGAGTAAGGTCTCGCGATACTTCTCAGATTTCAGCATCAGTTTGCTCGTACGTGAGCTCTCCATTGAGGCACGAGCAAACGCCATCCGGTCGTCGCGTGTCCGGTCCCACAGAGGAAGTGGAAAGGATGCCATGCTTTACGCGGGCAACGGCAGCCGCACACAGATCTTGCTCGTCCGCACACACGCTCGCGAAGCAAGGTGGACCGTGTGCGGGACGCGAAACTCCACAACGAAACGGTCCGCGTGTTTCGCAATGCCGTTCTACCGGGCATGCCGTTTCGTCTTCGTGAGTTTCGGAAAACGACAGTCAGACTGTCGATCAGGTTCGTCGCGGTCCCCCATCCGACAACAGACGCAAACTCGATCAGTTTCGTTGCGGTAAACGGGGAGCCCCTTTTGCGAAGAGGCTCATCACACACGCAGCATTTAATCCCCGGCGGCGCCGTGTTCATGGAGAAGGAGGCGACTGGACGGTCCCTGGACGGTCACGCACCGTCCGCGATGGCCGAGCCACTGGTCATCCGCGAGAGCGATGTATCGCTCGTCGAGGAGTCCAAGCCCCCGGGCTTTTGCAGAGGGCTTGCCTTCGATTGGTCGCACAGCGTGGAAGACTCCCACACATTGGTCTTCGCCGTCGCCCTCCTCATCAGCTGCAGCCTCGACAACATCACGCAAGCGAAGGCCAGTGCCCTCGAGTGGCGGACGAACCCTTGGGTATGCCGGTTCTGCTTCATGTACTTTCCGGCCGTGGCTGGGCTCACATGCGTCAAATTCCTTGGGCGTGCGGTGCTCCGCATCCTCGCGTGCGGTGGCCGCTCCTGGGCTGACCGTGTGCGTGAAGATGAGAGCCCTCGCGAGTTCATGGTGCGCGCGCTGTGGATCATGCCCTGCACGGGCTGGTTCACCCTCATCATCATGGTCACATGCGTCGAAGGGGTATACGTCGCCCTGAAGACGGAAAATACACCCGAACTCTCCAATGCGAGGCAGTACCTTGGTGTGATCACGCGCGGGATAATCGCGGTGTCCTTCATTGCCGGCTCCGTGACGCTTCTCCATGCCATGCGCCGCCGCGACACGCTGCTGCTGCGCACGTGCATTCTTGGGAACTCGGCGTTTGCCCTCTCGATGCTCGTCATGATAGTCGTCGCGTACGCCGCTTTGCCTAATCGTGACGAGCTGATCACGGTGTGGAACGAGCCTTCGACGTACTTCACGCTCGCCTTTTCGATCATCGCCACTGCCTACTTCCTCTGCTACGCGGCCGTCTGCATCAGCCTCTGGCGGGTTTACACTGAGGAGGTCAGACGGACATTTGGCCATGAAGCGCGAAGCTGGATACCTGCGAGTGTGCCGGGCGCGTGGGCGCGGATGGAGCAAGTGGGCGCCTTGTTTGTGGTCTCGCTCATCTGCTTATTGGTGACCGCGCTTAATGTGGCGAGCGTCCTGTCAGATCCAGAGGGCTACTGGAACAACATAGGCTGACCCTGAGCGGCCGAGACGCGCGCGGGCTGCGGGTGCGTTACGTGCGTTACAGCCCGGCGCTGCGCGAGGGGTTCTATGTGAGTCCTACCACTGAGGGCTGACAAAGGGCCATGTTGTAGGTTGTGAGGATTGTTTGTTATCGACGCTCACGTGGACTGCTCACACACCGCCAACGCCATGCATAGGCCATGCACACCGAGACGCCATGCCAACCGCCGGCCGCCACATAATTATGCGCCGTGGCGTCATGCGCCTGAGCGAAGTCATCAGAGCCGCGCGATCCGTCACTTAGACTCGCCGAAGGCAGTCATCATCTTGACGACATCCTGCTGAACCACCGGTGCGCGTGGATCCTTCTTGAACTCTGCCCAGGCAAGATAGTGCGGCAGCGTCTTGTGCACGGCCATCGCCTCGGCGTTTGTGTACATTTCGAAAAGATTGAATCTGCGTCGACAGCGTCCGCGCACGCGCATGTGTCAGCTTGGTGCGACCCTGGTAACACGTTGTGCGCATCACTCACATCTCGACGCCCTCGCCATCTCCAGGCTTCGGGTCATCCTGCCGCAACACGTCAAAGCGAAGGCAGCCCGCCTCCTTGCGCGATTCGATCATGTCCGTCTCCATGACCTTCAGGAAGTCCTCCACGCACTCCTTCTTGATCTTGAGCGTCACGAAGACAGTGCACATCTCCATCTTCGACATGGCGCCGAGAACTGTGAACGAAAGTTTATGCTTCATGCACGAAACCCTGGCATAATTGTGGGTGTCTGGCATTTTTCGAAGTTCGAAAGCGCTGTGCCGGCCACATAGTCTCGCCAAACCAATTTTCATGGCGGAAGACGATCGGATGCGCGCGGCGTTCAAGCTGTTCGATCCGGACGGCGAGGGCGTGATCACGCAGGAGGGACTCAAGAACACGCTCAAAACACTCGGCAAGCAGGCGACCGACGCGGAGCTGCGCACGCTCATCGGCGGTGATGTGTCCGGCATGTTCACTGCGCGTGGAGGCAAGATTGACTATGAGATGTTCTGCAAGATCTACAAGGGCGAGCTGAAGAAGGACACAGCACAAATCACTGACCTGCAGGAGGCCTTCCGCATGATGGACCCCGATGGCAAGGGGCACATCGAGGCGACACAACTGCAGTTCATCTGCAAAAAGCTTGGAGAAGATCTTACGATCCAGGAGGTCAAGGAAATGGTGGGCGAGGCGCTGATCGGCTTCGACGGTCGGATTTTTTACGACGGGCTGCTGAAGATCCTGATCACGCAGTGAACCCGGCTGGTGCTCTCTCTCTCTCTCTCTCTCTCTCTTAGGACATAGGGATCCCTTGGTGAATGCCCAAACGGCCGCTGCTGTCAGTCTCTCTCTCGTCTACCGTATACACGTGGCTTGCGGGTTGGGGCGTGGTCGAAGACCCGCTGCAACCCGCGACCACCGCGCTTGGCATACGCATCCAGGGCACCTCACATTTGAGCCCTCGTGGACTCTCGTATGCGTACGTAGGGTTTTGACAGCGCCGGACGGCCTGCGGTTTGGGACCGCGGACCAGACCCAACGCCGCCGCCGGCCGTGAATCATCACACACCGCCGCACCACATACCGGTTTCCCCTGTAGTTTGCCCTGTTTAATTTTCAGGCGAATATACACGTGTAAATCGCGAGGATGGTTGCGCTCGTAACGACGGACGTGGCCGCGCGCGCGCGGGCGCGCGCCGTTCGCCTTTCCCCTTTGGCCGCGTCGATTGGCCGCGCCGCCCGTCCCCCGATGCGCCGCGCGATCCCGCGGGCGGGATGGGCGGCCGGCCGGGGGGAGCGACCCGCGGCGCGCGGACGCGTTAACGGACGGGCGGGACCGGGAGCCTCAGCCTGTGACGCTGGAGCTCGATTTGCCGGTTACGACATACGAGTTACGCACCCGGCGCAAGCGGCATTGCCATTGGCATACTACTCATGTTCGGATGTTCACATGACATCACCGACCTATCGGACGTGTCGGCTGCGCGCCGTCCGGACGTCCGGTCACCGGTGTGAAGCGGTGCGGGGTGGCGGCACGGTGCCGGACGCCCGCGGCATGGTCGGCCGGGCAGAGGTGTTGGTTCGACGTTGAGACGCTGTTGAGACGTTTGTATTAACACTTAAGCTCAGGAAGTGTTTACCTGTCTCAACACCTGTTTCAGGAGCTGTTGAGACAGCCTGTCTCAACACCTCTAC